>ERZ1669250.163-NODE-163-length-35491-cov-3.379445_pt1 | contig 35491 bp, 48 predicted proteins | sample MGYA00579295_ERZ1669250 | MGnify/ENA primary metagenome ERZ1669250 (study PRJEB41166, sample SAMN08046056) | hot springs metagenome | biome: hot spring; feature: acid hot spring; material: thermophilic sediment; isolation source: thermophilic sediment from acid...
ACAGGCTGGTTCAACCCAAACTATAGGATACGCGTTTTCGTACCAGGAGTGCATGGCAGTTTCCCAAATACCACATGAATGCGAATAATGTTGTTTAGTCTTGTCTAATCCGTTGATAATTAACCATAACATATGGAAAGCAAAGGAATATTTGAAGTGAAGATAAATGTACATGAAGGTGAGAATATAGTAATAGGGCAATCGCACTTCATAAAGACAGTCGAAGACTTATATGAATGCTTAGCTTCTTCGTCTCCGCATCTGAAATTTGGTATAGCTTTTAATGAGGCATCAGGGGATAGGTTGATCAGATACGACGGAAACGATGACTCATTAATAAAGGAGAGTATAGACATATCTTCAAAGATAGGCGCAGGCCACATATTTGTTATAATCCTGAAGGAGGGGTATCCAATAAACGTATTAAACAGGATAAAAGAAGTTGAAGAAGTCGTTGGTCTATATGTGGCAACATCTAATCCCATAACCGTGGTCGGATATGATGACGGGGAGAACGGAAGGGGGATCATTGGAGTGATAGACGGCAAGAAGCCATTGGGTGTAGAGGATGATAATGCCCGTAAGAAAAGGCATAAATTTCTTAGAGACATAGGCTATAAGAGATAGTCGGGGTAGTACAGCGGTAGTACGCCGCCCTCATGAGATGATCTGGGATAGGCGGAGGTCATGGGTTCAAATCCCATCCCCGACATTTTTTGTCAAATTAAATGTGTGCTTTCAGCCAACTTAAAATGTCATTATAGACGTTTCATTGTTTAGCTCGTTTAATACCTCATGATAAAACCTGGGATATAACTTAAAAGATATATTTGATGTCTGTATCGTTTATCTGATGGAAGCCTTTTATGTTGGTTTAATAATCGGTGTGATAGTGTCTTCAATTCTTGCGTCTATAGTCCTCTTTTATATACTTCGCAGGGCTGCCTCAAAATTATTTGAGTCATGGAAGGAAAAAGAAATGAGAAAAGAATTAGACGAGGCATTGCAGAGGCAGAGGTACGTTGTTAAGGGAAAACTTAGTGAGCAGCTTTTTCCAGTTATATACAGCAAGATAAATGATATATCTGATGCCAGGTTCATAGGTAATCCAATAGACTACATAGTTTTTGACGGACTTTCAAAGGGAGTCTCGGAAGGCAAGGGACAGGTAAATGTAAGATTCATAGAGATAAAGACAGGAAGCTCAAGTCTAAGCAAGAGCGAAAGATTTGTAAAAGATGCGATAGAAAACAAGAGAGTAGAGTGGGAAGAAGTTAAACTAGATTAGCGTAAGGTTTAAATAGCAGTTTTATTCATCATACATTTCATGAGCAAGATAACTTACAACATGAGTCCAGGATTGGCAAGCATACTGGATAAAGATATGGGTGTAAATGTAGTCTACCACACATCTAATGAGGATATCACGCCAGCAGAGGAAAAGCTTAAAGGCATAAGCGGTTTGGGCAGGTATGTAGGGATATCCGGCGGGTTTACAGCAAACCTTTACATATTATCCAAGCTTCAAAAGAATAACAAGCTTGCTGCTATAGACCTGGTTGACACCAATCCAAGCGCGATATTCCAAGCGATTGAGCTAATGTACTGTTTCAATAACACAGATAAAAAAGGATACAGAGAAAATCTAGATTTTGAATACGGGGAATACTTCGATGTTATAAATATAGCACATAACAGAAATGAGAAGTTCTACAAAGGATTCGTAGAAACCAACCTGTCTAAACCAGAATTTTCAGATGATCTCAGCATAACCTTCCACAGGGAAGATATATTCAAATTTCTAGATAGGCTGGAATCAAAAGACAAGTACTTTATATACCTCTCTAATTTGTTTGACTACAAAATTGAATCAGCCAGTTACATATCATCACACATACTGGAAAATGATAAGATAGAAAGTGGATCGTGGCTGCTCTTGACAGCTATTTCAAAAGCGCGCATGAAGAATCTGACTGATTTGGTGGAAGACAAAGAGGAGAAAAGTAAGATAGACTCGTATTATGCTGTTGGCGTATTTAGGAAAGAAGGCAACCGTTTAAAGAATGAGCTCATCTACAGGCTTGACTGAATTTTTGTTTAATTTTTTATATTTTTAATACAGCAGATTTATGTACACGCCCATTTCTCACTTCTATCCCATCAGATTTCAGCCTTTTGATCTTCTCTGATTTAGTTTTCTCATTGTTTTTATTGCCTATAGTGTATCCGCCTACCTCCCTGTTTGATTTTACAACTTTGTAACATGGATAATATTCTGGCCTGTCATTTGTACTTAAGACTCTCCCAATCTCCCTGGGTGTCACATCAAATCTCTTTGCCAGTGCTTTGTAGGTTGTCACTTTCCCGTGAGGTATCTCTCTGAGGGCTTTCAGTATCTTTATCCTAGTATCATTATTCATATGATTTGTTTATCATCTTAACAATCTCTTGGCTTCTTAATGTCCCACTGAAGCCGAGCCTTGTGAACCAGCTGTTTATATTGTCTATGTCTCTCTTGAGATAATCAAGGGTCGAAGGTGACAATTTCAAAGCCTGCGAAAAGTCAATCAGATAAGGATCACCCTTGAAGTTCATTATATTATAGGGACTCAAATCGCCGTGTATGAAGCCTGCTTTTCCCATATTAACTATGCTGCCCACTATCTCATCATACCACCGGCTTCGATCAAAATCATCTGCTTTCACCGCAAGAGGAGCGTTTGTTTCTCCTTCGCCGATGAATTGCATGGTAAGCACATTCTCATAGACCCTGAATGGCTCCGGCACTCTTATCCCTATGTTGAATGCTTTCGAGAGGAAATTAAATTCATACCTGGTCCAGGTGTTTATCCTCCTTATGAAGCCCCCGGATTTGCTGCCTCGGAGGACAAGATAAGTAGGTATCTTCTTGAATGCGTTTATGTCATGCCTATGAATCTTCACTGCGACTTCTCTTCCATTGGAGTCTACGCTCTTGAAAACATAAGACTCTTTGCCCGTGCTTAAAGGCCCGGTAAGATTGGATATGTAACCGTCTCCTTCTAGTTTGCTCAGAGCTTCTAATGTCTTTAGGTCAAATACCTTTAGATAAGTCTTCTTTTCCATTCAAATTTGTTGTCTCTATACCGCTGGCTTCTTCTTGAATGCGCCCTTTATAGTTTTGATAAGCTTGGTCTTCTCTTTCCCATTTTCCATTGCGTGGTCTATCACCTCGCTAAGTGTGCTGACCGGTATGATTTTGATATTAGCGTTGTTTGGTAGGACCAAGTCGCCGAAGTTAGAAGCTGGGATTATAACCTCTTTTATCCCAGCATTTACAGCCGCCTCGACTTTAGATGTTATCCCGCCTACTGGAAGTACCTCTCCAAGTATTGACAATGAGCCAGTCATCGCAATAGACTGTTTCACTGGTATCCCAGTTATCGCTGAAAGTATGGCAGTGGCTACGCTTATGCTGGCACTATCACCCTCCACCCCAGAATAAGCCTGTAAGAATTGTATGTGGATATCATAGTCGCTTAACTGCTGCTTTGAGTACAACTTTATTATTGCACCGACATTCTTCACAGCCTCCTGAGCGATCTCGCCTAGTTTTCCGGTGGCTATTATCTCCCCACCGCCTTTTCTCATGCTTTTGGTCACTATAGCTTCTATAGGCAGCATAAGCCCTGAATCAGAGTTCTCTATCACGGCTAGTCCATTGACCTTGCCGACATGCGATCCAGACACCTGTATGACCTCGTACTCCTTCTTTTCTTTTATGAACCTTGATGCAACCTGCTGTTCAAATGACCCTGCATATTCTTTTGCGTTTATCACATCTGATGCTTCAACTATCTTCTTGCCTTTTTCCCTGCTCATGTCACCGGCCACCCTGACTATGCCTCCAAGCTCTCTCAGCTTGAGTGTGAGTGAATTTTTCTTGTCAGCCCGTCTTTTTGCTTCTTTTACGATCTCGGCAACAGCCTCTCTAGAGAAAGGTGGTATCTTTCCATCTTTCTTCACTTCCTGTGCTACAAATATCGCTATCTTGTTTCTATTCTCTACAGTGTCAGGCATATTGTCTTCCATATATACCTCATAACCGTAGCCTCTTATCCTAGACCTTAAAGCGGGGCTCATCTTCATTATAGATTCAGGATTACCGGCCCCTACTAATATAAAATCGCATGGAACCGGCTCGGTCTTTACCATCGCCCCAGCGCTTCTTTCGCTCCTGCCAGTTATAGCGGACTTCTTCTCTTGCATGGCAGTAAGAAGCTGTATCTGCATCTCCGGTGTCATATCAGCTATTTCGTCTATGAAAAGAACACCACCGTTTGCCTTATGTATATCACCTAAAACAACCCTCTCATGTGGCGGTGTTCCAAGGCCGCCGCTTTGGAATGGGTCATGCAGTACGTCTCCTAGCAGAGCCCCCTCATGTGCCCCAGTTGCATCCACAAATGGGGCTGTTTTTGCACCAGAGTTGTCAAGCAGAAGTTTTGGAGTCAAAGGAGCTATCCTAACCCTGCTTAACCTCGTCATCAATATCACGAACAGAAAACCTATAAGTATTGTTATTATGAAGAGTGTCCCTGATATTTGATCTGCGGCTGCAAGAATATCATTTTTCTGCGTGCTGACGATCATGCTGACAATATAACTAGCCACAAAGAACACAACCAATACACCAAGAAATATAGTCATACTGTTGCCGTTGTTCATCCCGGTCATGCTCTTCATCTTTGCCTGTGCAACAAACTTTTTGCCTTCTCCAGCTGGGAACACCTTAATTAATGGGTTGTTCTCATCCTTTGGATTAGGCAGCGTCACAATATCTTGAAGTTTTTCAGCAGGTAGAAGCTCAGACAGCGCCTGGCCAAGCATGCTCTTTCCCGTTCCTGGTGAACCTACTAAGAGCACATTTCTTCTCTGTATAGCTGCTTTTTTGATTATTTCAGTGGCTTTATCCTGACCTATAACCTGGTCTATCATCTTGTTTGATATCTTTATATCATCAGTTGTATCGAAGTCTATACTGAAAATTTTCTCACTTGCTTTATGCTCTAGTTTTTTCAAATTTTTATTCTCCATATCCTCAGCAAAAATAATATGTGTTTCTAAGAATATATATACTACTATGCTTGCGATGCATTTTCACAGGGTGCATCAAAAAACGCGTTTAAACTTCATTGTGTCTTTTCTTCTTTGGCTTCTTCCGAAGGTGATGTGACTATACTAGATATTATGAAGATATCGTCTATTGCTCTAACCAAATTATGCTGAATTATAGCTCCTCTTGCGCCGCTTATCATCTTAGATAGGTGCGATGAAGGGCTAGCCTTTATTCTCCAACCGACGATTCTATTCTCTTGTATTATAGCCTCATCTATTTCGCCAAAAAAGGACCCAGAGTCCGTGTAAACCTTTAGCCCGTAGGTGTTCGAAACGCTTTTCAATTTTAATGCCATATTCTAAGTTAATGTCTATATATTTAAATACTTATTTATTCTATTTTCTATATGTCACCAAAAGCCGTTATTCTCTGTGTGCACAGCTACACCAAATACCCGAAAGAAAGGGAGAAAGACCGGCAGAAAGTCGTGAAGGACAGGTTGTACACTGCTTACGAGATTGCGAAATTCTTCAGTTTGATTAATGTTACGGCATATGTAAAAGAGAGGTTAATGAAAGATCTGAAGGAGATTTAATCAGTTCATCCCCTCTTGATTGAATCAATATGTTCTCTGCTATCTATTGGATCGTTATAACGCTTGCTACAGCTTCTTTTGCACTGATAAGCGTAGTTTCGAAGGTGGCTTTGAGTAGAAAAGGGAAAAGGATATCATATAAATTCTTTCTACCGATCTATCTTGCGTTCTCATCTATATTCTCAGTTGCAACTACATTGTCAATAACCCGAAGCCTATACATGAGCTATGACATGACTCTTTACGCAGCTTTAGTCGGCTTCATATACTGCTTGGCAGCCTACTTCTTCTTTTTCAGCATAGAGCGCGAGAAGGTAGCATTGGTTGGAACCGTGAATGGCTCCCAGTTTATATTGCTCTCGTTCTTGTCTGCGCTCCTGTTTTTGCACTCCGTAATCACAGTTGATTCTGTTGCATCAATAGTGATGTTTGCTGGCGTAGTTCTTCTTTCAGTCAGCAATGTAAAAGGAATGAAAGTCTCCAAGTATGTATTTTTTGCGCTTGTAGCAAATATATTATGGGTCATAATGTGGCTCATCTTCTATTCCACAATTCCATCAGGTCTGTCTCCACTGATATACTATTCGTGGCTTTCTATATTCACCGCTATTTTCTCGGTTTTGTTTTCTATCGTCCTGAGGACAAGAGGGAGAGATGTTGCGCGTTACTTTCTGTCTAAGGACATAATAATACCCGTTGCTTTTGCGGGCTTCTTCAATGGATTTGGTACAGTCCTTTTCTCCTTAGCGTATATCTTCAATTCAGCCTATTCGCCGCTGATATCGGAGATAAGCCTGCCGGCCCTTGTAATTCTTTCATTCATTTTCTTGAAGGAGCGTCTGAAGTTCACCCAAATAATCGGCGTTTTCACCGTTATATCTTCAATCCTTCTGCTCTTCTTCTTGTGAGTTTAAGAGGGACCAACAAGCACATCGCCGCTTTACCATAGCCTATTATGTATAAAAATATCATATCGTTAACAAAATTGTTAACTATAAACTATTTATCCGAAGTTGAATAAGTTAACTATTGGTAGGCTAACCGGGGAATTAGTCCCTCCTTGTGAGCGCAAATGGACTTCAGGCGCGGGTAAAAGCTCTGCCTAGGGTTAATGACCCCATACAAGATGGTAAAGCTATCTGCGAAGTGCGGTCCTATAGGGGGCATTCGCTTAAAAACCCAGCCAGGCCCGGAAGGGAGCAACTGTAATTGAGTGGGTGCAAGCTTATAGACAAATCGCATGGAGAAAATGTTACCACCCTCTATATGGGTAGTTAATTCAAAGCAGAGCAGCCTACCTTCCTCTTTTATAGTGATTCTTCTAACTTATCAGATTTGGCCTGCTTTTACAAGCTAGAAATGTAGCAAATAAGTTAAAATAGCTTGAGCACTCTAATCTCTTGTGAGTCGGGATACTCAAGTGGTTACGAGGCACGCCTGCTAAGCGTGTTGGCGAAAGCCTGCGTGGGTTCGAATCCCACTCCCGACGTTTTGGTGAAAAAGTATATAAACCTGAATTGTCAATAGGGATATAATTTTGAGGAGAATATGTCCAAACTAAGACCTGGAAGAGCTTACAAAACATTGAAGCTGCCTTACACTCGCAAGTCTAAGTTCAAGGAGAAAAATTATACTAAATTCGCGTTGCACACCAAGATAACGCAGTTTCACTCCGGGAACATGCACAATTCATTCAGCAGGAGAGTGGAGATAATCTCTAAGTCCAGTCTTCAGGTTAGAGACAATGCGCTTGAGGCTGCAAGGATAGTCGCTAACAAATATCTTACTGATACAATAGGCGAAGAAAATTTTCACATACAGCTCATAAGCATACCTCACCATATACTAAGAGAGCATAAACTTGCCACAGGTGCAGGCGCAGATAGGTTCTCGGCAGGTATGCAGAAATCATTTGGGAAGCCAATAGGCTTAGCTAGTCAGGTCTCCGCAGGGGACAGAATATTTGAGATATATGTGAACGATGACCACATCAACGAAGCCAAAGAGGCTGCAGATAAGATAAGGAAGAAGCTAGGGTTTAAGACGCTTGCTTTGGTTATTTGATCCTTAAAGTTTTGTCCTTGAAGCCGTTTCTCTCGTTCTCATATCTATAAAGTACATAGAGCAGGGAAGACAGTCTGTTCATGTAGCTTAAAATGTCTCCGTCTTTGGTGACCTTTACAATCGATCTCTCAGCTTTCCTTGCTAAAGTCCTGCAAATGTTGATCAAGATGGCCGCTTCCGTCCCAAATGGATAAACAAAGCTTTTGATAGGCTTTATCTTCTTAGCGTAAAGATCTATCAGCCTTTCAAGGTCTTTCGTTTTTCCCTCTGAGAATACGTTGCCTTCAAAGCCTGCGATTACAGCGTTCAGCAGGTACAGGTCATATACTATCTGTTCGATGATAGTTCTGATCCTCTTGTCCTTTGTTTTCCCCCAAGCGTAGCCGAGGAAAGCTTGCAATTCATCTACATCCCCTGCAGCCTGGATCAAATCCGAATCTTTGCTGACCTTGTTTTTTAAAGTGTATGAGTATCCTTTGTCTCCTCTGCCCGTGTAATACGACACTCCCTTACTGCTCATGCTCCTCACTTTCATCGCTCTCTTTTTCCGGGTTTGATAATAGATAATATTTCGATTTTCTTCTTATCCCGTCTATGTATACCCTGAAGAGATCATAAGATAGATGGTAGTAGACCTCCTTTCCATTTCTCTCTGATACGAGTATCTTGTCAAACATCGGCGATACTATCGTGTAGAAGTGCTTTTTTCCAGCCGAAGAATTTAAGTCGGTTCCGAGGAGACTGGCCAATTCGTCTCTCTTGACAGACCCTTTCTCCCGCAGATAGTCTATCACCTTTCTTGCCTCCGGATAAAGCCGCACAGATTTTGGGTGTGTCCCATATACCAGCCGCAATAGATCATCCATATCATTAGTAATGACTTCATAGATTTAAATGTAAAATTATAAGAATTTTAAAAGTATTTTAATTAGAAATTTCTCTCTAAGTCTAATGTTAATCGGAAAAAATGTATATATAGAGGATTTGAATATTAATGGGAAAGTAGTAGATGAAACTAAGAATACTCTCCTGTTGGAGACGGAAAAAGGGAGGAAGAGGATTATAAAAGCAGGTAGGAAAATCATTATATACTTAAATGGTAAAGAGATTAGAATCCGAGGTGATGAATTAAACTTGAGGCCGTGGGAATATGCGATACGATGACCTGGTTAAACCAGATGTAGAATGTAAGGATAAGAACTGCCCATATCATGGCACCTTGAAGGTGCATGGAAGCAGGTTTGAGGGGGTGGTAGTCTCGGCAAAATCCAAGAGGACAGCAGTCATCCAGTGGATCAACTTTGAAAGACTGAAGAAATATGATGTTTACAGGGAAAAGAAGACGAGGGTGCTTGCGCATAACCCGGACTGCATATCAGCTAAGGTAAATGATAGAGTGGTCATATATGAGACCAGGCCGCTCAGCAGGTGGAAAAAATTCGTGATAGTGAGGAAATTATAAGATGGGAACAGGAAGGAAGGGTGGAGGGTTGAAGCCGATGAAGGCTGCGATATCCAAGCCCATAAACGTCGGAAGCTACATATCGGCGGCTGACAACTCCGGAGCTAAGATAGCTAAGGTGATAAACGTCAGAGGATATCACGGAGTGAAAGGCAGGCAGCCCAGATGTGGTGTTGGTGACACTGTTTTCATAGTAGTTAAGAAGGGAAACCAAGATGTGATCCATAAGACTTTCCCAGCTGTCATAATAAGGCAGAAGAAGGTGTTCAGAAGGCTAAATGGCCTCAGGCTGTCATTCGAAGACAATGCATGTGTGCTTGTGAAGGAAACAGACAAGTATGAGCCTTTGGGCACAACGATAAAGGGGCCTATACCAAGGGAGATATCAATAAGGTTTCCAAATGTAGCGAAGGTGGCTTTTAAGATCGTATGAAAGAGTTCAGTAAACATTGGAAAGGGAGCAAATCGCCTCGTAAGCAGAGGAAGTATAGAGCCAATGCTCCGCTTCATTTAAAGCATAAGATGCTCTCTGCACATCTGTCAAAAGAGCTTAGGCAGCAGTACCACACAAGATCCTTCCCGATAAGGAAGGGCGACACCGTGGTTATCATGAGGGGCAAATTCAAGGGTTCAGAAGGAAAGATAGAGAAAGTCTATACTAAGCAGCTCAGAGTTACTGTTGATAGCGCAAAGATAACAAGCAAGAAAGGTACAAAGATACCCATAAAGATCAGGCCTTCAGCTCTATTAATAAAGGAGCTGAACATGTCTGATAAGCTGAGGGAGAAGGGCATACAGAAATATGGTAAAGCACGGTGAGTCGAAGCATGTGAAGAGAAGCGCTGTGACAAGCAGAGTGGTCATACCGAGGAAGAAATACAAGTATTACTTCAGGCCGCTTCCAAGTTCGCATAAGAAGCAGTATTCAATAGCGCTGGCCGGATTTTTGAGGGATATCATGAAAATAGCAAGCAACGCAAGAGAAGCGAATTTCCTCATAAAGCAGGGCTATGTAAAGGTAGATGGGAAGACCATAAAGGACAGGAAGAGAGAGATAGGTTTCGGCGATTTAATCTCTGTAAAGGGCAAAAACTTCAAAGTTTGGCTTGATGAAAGGGGCAAGCTTATCTCCGTCCCAGATGATGAAGGCGCGGGGAAAAAGAAACTCAAGGTGATATCGAAGCACTACGACAAAGGTGGTGTCCAGATCTTATCATTAAGCGACGGCTCCAACGTGAAGATGGACGAGAAAAATGTCAGCGTGAACGACTCTATAATCATAGATTTAAATACAAAGAAGATAGAAAAAGTCCTGCCGATGGAGCAAGGGAAAGAGATAATAATCTTCATGGGGAAGAACGCCGGGAAGGTCGGGAGGATAAGAGAGATAGCTGACAGGGAAGTGGAGCTGGAAACGAAGGAAGGGAAGATAAAGGCGAACATAGATTCGTGTATGGTGTTATGAACAAGGATAATAAGATGCGTAATATAAGGATCGAGAAGGTCACGCTAAACATAGGTGTAGGCAAAGCAGGTGATGAATTGGAAAAGGTGCAGAATCTCCTGAGGAACATATCAGGCGCTAAGCCGTTCAAGACAAAATCTAAGCGCAGGATACCGGAGTGGGGGATCAGGCCTGGATTGGACATAGGCACCGCTGTGACGCTTAGGGGCAAGGCCGCGGAGGAGATCCTTGGCAGGCTTCTTGAAGGCGTAGACAGGAAGTTAAGCAAGTCAAAGTTTGATAAGAGTGGAAATTTCTCCTTCGGCATACCGGAATATGTTCATATTCCTGGCGCCAAGTATGATTACACTGTCGGCATAGTTGGATTGTCAGCTGCTGTCACACTTTCAAGGCCGGGTTTCAGCATATCTAGGAAAAGGGTGAAAAGAAAGGTTGGAAGTAGCCATAGGATAACAAAGGAGGAAGCCATAGAGTTTATATCTAAAAAGTATAATCTACAGGTATCGGATTGATATGGAAAACGCATACGAGAGAATATTGGATTCATTGCAGAGCAAGCCTGTCAAGCGGGCTAGAATGATGAGGTTCAACAAGCCGAAGGAAAGACCATATGGGCTGGGGAAGAACAGGTGTGTAAGGTGCAATCGGCATGAAGCTCACATAAAAATACACGGCTTAAACTACTGCAGAGAATGCTTCAAAGAGGTCAGCAAAGAGATGGGCTTCAAGAAGTACGGTAAGGAGGTTTGATCAAATATGACAGACCAAGTTTCAAATGCCTTGAATGTTATGTACACTTCGAAGGTGTCCGCCAAGAAAGAGTGTATAATAACGCCGATGTCAAATTTCATCCTAAAGATATTGGATATAATGAAAGAAGGTGGGTATATAGACAAATATGAGGTCATAAACGATGCAAGGGGTGGGTTCATAAAGGTCACAATGAATGAGAACCTCAATAAGTGCAAATCGATCAGGCCAAGACTCCCTGTGAAGGTGAATGAGATACAGAAATATGAGGAGAGGTTTCTCCCTGCGATAGGTTTTGGTATGCTCATACTCTCAACCAGCAAGGGGTTGATGACGAATACAGAGGCCAGGAAGAATGGTATCGGAGGCAGTCTTATAGCTTATGTCTACTAAATTTTCCACACAGCTTGACGGCGCGGATGTGAAGATAGAAGGCGGAGAGATAATCGTTAACGGCCCAAAGGGAGAGGCGAGGGCGAAGATTGTCTACTCATTTCTGTCTGTAAGGAAAGAAGGAGACACAATATATATAGAATGCAAGAAAGACACTGACTATCAGAAGGCAATAGCTGGGGCTTTAAATGCGCAGGTTCGGAACATGGTAAAGGGGGTAAAGGAGGGTTATACGGCGGAGCTGGAGCTGGTTTATACACATTTCCCAGCCTCGATGAAGCTTGTCTCTAACAAGCTGGTGGTTGAGAACTTCGTCGGCGAGAGGAAAGCAAGAGAGATACCTCTTCCAAACGATGTGAAAGCGAAAGTCCAGGGGACAAAGATAACCTTAGAGGGGATAGACAAATACAAGGTTGGACAGGTCGCAGGCACGATAGAAAAAAAAGTTCAAATAAAAAACAAGGATAGAAGAGTATTCAAGGATGGGATATTCATAGTAAAGAAACCGGAGTGAATATGGAGTTTAAAAAAAGAGATTCAAGCAAGTTGAAAAGATTGGGCTTTTCATGGAGAAAGCCTAGAGGCAAGAAGAACAGAACCAGGCTGGGGCATAAGGGCCATGCGCCTATCCCATCAAAGGGTTTTAAGGGTAGCAGCTCGGGCAGGTTCAAGATAAGTGGTTTGCAGCCGATCTTGGTGAGGTCTATGATGGATATAGCAGGCTTGGATAAAGACAAGAACATCGCGATAATAGCCGGCTCAATTGGAGCGCTGAAGAGAAAGAAGATATTGGATGAGTGTAAAACAAAAGGAATAAAGGTATTGAACTATGGTAAGCGGACTGAAGACACAGAGAAGATTAGCAAGTGAAATACTCGGTGTGGGCGAGAATAGAGTCTGGATAGACCCATCGAAGTATAAGGACATAAAGAGCGCATTGACAAGGGAAGACATCAGCAGCTTGATAGACAAAGGTGTTATAAAGAAAAGGAATGAAAACTTCCAATCTAGGGGCAGGAGCAGAGAGCTTAGTCTGAAAAAATCAAAGGGAAGAAGGAGAGGGATGGGCAGCAGGAAAGGGAAGGCACATGCAAGGTCAGGATTCGACTGGAGATACAAGGTTAGGGCGCTCAGAGCAGAATTAAGATCACAGTTGGAAAAGGGCAATATCGACAAGAAAACGTTTAGGAAGCTCTATATAAAGGTGAAGGGTAATAGCTTCCACAGTGTATCGCACCTTAGAAATTATATAAGCGAAACCGTGAAAGGTAAAGGAGCAAATTATGATGAGAAAAAATAAGACTACTAACTACCGCGCTAGGCTTGGCATGCTTAAGTCCAGGCTCCCGAGGCTTGTAGTAAGGAAGACAAACAGTATGATCATAGGCCAGATAGTAGAGTATGGCGAGAGCGGTGACAAAACATTGGCCTCGGTGTACAGCAAGGAATTGAGGTCATACGGCTGGAACTTCGGTCTTAAGAACTCACCGGCTGCTTATCTCTCTGGTTTCCTGCTTGGAAAGAAATCAAGCGCAAAAGAGGCCATACTTGACAAAGGGACCAGGACTCTGAAGAAAGACAGCTTCATATACTATTTCATGAAGGGAGCGAGTGATGCAGGGATAGACGTGCACACCAAGGAATTTGACATCACAGAGGACAGGCTATCCGGGAAGCACATAGTTGAGTACGCAAGCAAGGGTGTCACAGGCAATCAGTTTTCAGCTGTTGGAAAAACCATAAATAACATGAAAGATGAGTTTGATAATGTGCTTAAAAAGTTGAACGAATATGGAAAGTGAACCTGAGAAGGAAATTGAAGCAGTGGAAGAAACTAAGAAGGAAAGCTCTAAGACCTATAATTTTAGGACAGAGCTCGGTAGAAAAGTACTTTCAGGCGAGATAAAGGATATAGATGAGATATTCTCAAAGAACCTCCCGATCCTCGAGGAAGGAATTGTAGACTATTTGATACCGGATCTAAAGACGGAATTTCTATACATAGGGCAGTCAAAGGGTAAGCTAGGCGGAGGAAAGAGAAGGATAGTCAAAAATACCCAGAAAGTCACAGCCGAAGGTAAGACCCAGCACTTCTCAGCCGTAGCTGTGGTAGGAGACGGAAGAGGACATATAGGTGTTGGCAAGGGAAGCGGGCTTGAGTCTGTGATAGCAAAGGAGAAGGCAGCAAAGAAGGCAAAATTGAACATGATTAAGATAAAGTTCGGCTGTGGGAGCTGGGAGTGTACATGTCATGGAACGCACTCAATACCCTTCAAAGTGAGGGGGAAGAGCGGCTCAGTGAGGGTAGAGTTGATTCCAGCGCCAAAGGGGATAGGCCTGTGCGTTGCGGATGACATCAAGATAATAATGAGGCTGGCTGGAGTAAAGGATGTATGGTCAAAGGTAGAGGGTAAAGCAGGTACAAGGATAAACCTAGGCTACGCCGTCTTTGATGCGCTTCATTCGCTCAGTCTTTTCAGATACAGCAAGAGCGTTGCTGAGAATTTAGGTGTGAAGTGAGATATGGAAAAGATTTGCGCGGTAAGAATAAGGTCGATCATAAGAGCTAACGCAAGCATCAGGCGTGCGGTAGTGGCCTTGAATCTAAAGAAGCAGAACAACGCTGTCATACTCGACAAGAACCCTGCAATGATGGGATTGCTCCGTCAAGCAGAAGGGGTCATTACGTACGGCGAATTGGATAAAGATACAGCGGCTAAATTGATAGGCAAGGCTTTAAAGAAAAAAGGCAAAAAGGTCGATGATTTGAATGCTTTCATAGATTCATTTTTTGATGGAAAATCAAAGCTTCAGGACATTGGGTTGAAGAATGTTTTTAGGCTACACCCACCTAGAGGAGGCTTTGGCAGGAAAGGCAAGGATGCGTCCTTTCAAGTTGGAGGGGGCATTGGCTATAGAAAGGAGAAAATAAACGATTTATTGAACAGGATGATGTAGGTATAATATGAAGAGCAGGAAATTAAGAGGTAGTTCGACAGCAGGCAGAGGCTCAGGCAAGAGATCAAGGAGTGGAGCTGGCCTCAGAGGCGGAAGAGGAAGGGCCGGCGGGGGGAAGAGAGGACAGCAGAAATTCGCATCTATAAAGTTCTACATAAAGGAGACAAAAACAAAGAAGAAGATGCCTTTGAATCTCTCATATCTGCAGTCTCATCTTGATAAGCTGAAGGGAGCAGGGATAATCGAAGAGAAAGAAGGAAAGCTGGTGGTCGATTTAAGCAAGAGTGGAGTGTACACAAAAGTCTGCGGAAAATTCAAAGGCCAGGGACCGAAGCTTTCCGTTCACGGGAAGGTATCAGAGCGGGCAAAGGAAAGCATACTTCAAAATGGCGGAGAAGTAAGCGAGTAGAATATGAATGAGAAGTTGAAGAATTTCTTATCGAATTTGCCTTCAATACCAGTGCCAGAAGTAAAATTGACGCTCAAGACAAAGCTTTTTTGGACGTTGGTGATGCTCCTGCTTTTCATAGTGATGTCATTTACCCCACTTTTTGGAGTGAGCAAGACCTACAGCCTGAATTTTGAGATCCTTCAGGTCCTTCTTGCATCGCATTTCGGTTCATTGCTTTCTCTTGGTATAGGCCCAATAGTCAGTGCGAGCATAATCATACAGATGCTTCAAGGTACTGATATAATACACATAGACACAAGCACAAGGGAGGGGAGAGTCATATTCCAAGGCATACAGAAGATCTCAGCGATAGCATTTGTGATAATAGAGAATGCAGTCTATGTTTTCAGCGGCGCGATAGCTCCCGCTGGCCCAGGGTGGTTTTACCCCACTATTATGCTTGTACAGCTGATAGCTGCAGGTATAGTTCTTATATTCATGGATGAAATCACGAGTAAGTGGGGCATCGGTTCAGGCATAAGCCTCTTCATACTTGCTGGGATATCCCTGCAGCTAATAAACACCACCTTCAACCCGTTCATATCACCGGCCGGGGCAATACCATCTATAATAAGCTCGTTGATGTCTGGAGTTCCCCTCGATGCGCTGTTCCCAGTCATAGCTATAATATCGACGGTAGCATTGTTCGCAGTGTCAATATGGCTTCAGGGCGTAAAAGTTGAACTTCCACTTGCGTTTGGAAGGCTCAGAGGCTACGCGATAAGGTGGCCCGTTGCGCTTTTCTACACGAGCATAATCCCGATAGTATTGGTCGTTTCCCTTGTCGCAGGTGTGCAATTCTTTGGCCTAGAGCTCTATCATCTGGGCATACCCATACTGGGAAAGTTCACGACTGAATCTACTATTTTTGGAGTGCAGCAGGTTCCAGTGAGCGGGATAGCGGCGTTTTTGTCCCCACCTAATATTCAACAACTTTACATAAGCGCGACAACCACTGGAATAACAGCACTGCAAATCGAGTCCATGGTGATCTATACGCTTGTGTTGATGATAGGTGCAGCGATCTTCTCCTACCTTTGGATATTTCTTGGCAGCCAAGATCCAAAATCAGTCGCATCGCAGCTGATATCCTCTGGCCTTTCTATGCCTGGATTTAGAAGGGATGAGAGGGTCTTAACTGACATATTGAAGCGTTACATAATACCACTCTCTTTACTTGGGGGTGCAATAACAGGCATAATCGCAGCCCTTGCGACGTTCCTTGACACCTTGACAGCCGGGATAGGAATACTACTTATAGTGATGATTGTATATCAATTCTATACGTCTCTTATGAATGAAAATGCCCAGGAGTTCAAGCCTATAAAGGAAAAACTGACTGGGGAGACGATGGAGTGATTGGATGCTACTGGAAGCTTGGATAGTCATAATAACGGGGATACTTGTAGGCGCAGCCGGGCAACTATCCTATCTTTTTTTGGTCGACCAAAATTTAATCCGAGACCTTAAGATAAAGATAAAGGAGCTTCAGACACAGTTGAGAGGCAAGAATAGAACAGATCCCGAGTTCATGGAGCTTCAGTCCCAGCTATTGAAGCACAACGCCACCATGATGAAGCACACCATGAAGCCCACCTATGTCACATTTATTCCTTTTTTGATAATATTCTTTGTATTGGATTTCTATCTTTCAACGGTGCCGATTGCGATCGGACAGCCATTGCCTCTCTCGATATCAGGCACATTCAACGGTTCACTTTCTTCGGTTAATAAATGCATAAGTTTGAATGGAGGATACAATACAACCCTGAAGGTAGTCAAATCGCTAGACTTTAATTCCACAGTCAATTCAAATGACTGCACCGCTCTCCTCTCTACTTCAAATAAGACCTACAATGTATCTTTAGCGGGATTAATAGGATCTAACACACCCAAATCATACACATTGGGCCCAGCAAAACTCACTTTCACTCCAAACACACTTGTTATTTTCTACCTGCCTTTCTCGATACCGTTTCTAGGCAACCAGTTGAACTGGTTTTGGACTTATTTCATTCTGTCTTTGGTTACCTCAGTGGTTTTGAGGCAGATACTTGTCCGTTATAAGCTAATCTACTGAAGTCATGCTAGCCGGGCTGTATGATCTCCTGATGTTCCTGAACGCGATGAATGAGCCGAGCATTATGATTATTGCTATAGAGAACGTTAAGTAATAGTTGAACACCTGTGAAAGCACACCAGAGAAAAATGAGCTCACAACCGTAGACAGAGAAAGTATTGAGAACCAAATTCCTATGTAATGGCCCCTGCTCAGTTTGTTTATTTGGTTGTACATCATTACAGACGAAGCTACATTGAACATTGCATATGCTATGCCGCTGAACAGGTAGGCGACCACATTCGTGTAGAAGAAGAGGAAAGATGTGAATATAAACGGAACAAAGGCAAGGAAGTAAGACGCACCTCTTAGAAGGGTTGACACCTCGTAGTAAGCTGCCAAATTGAATCTCCTTGTGAAGTACATAAACAGGGTATAGACTACAAGCTGCCCGATGTAATTTGCTATGTTGATCACAAATATCCCAGCAAAATCCACCCCTCTATCGTTTAGAAACGGTATATATGACGTGTTAAAAAGAGCAAGCCCTGCATCGAACAAGGCCATAGTCAGGAGTAGAAGGTACACTCTCCTCACGCTTTTTATCTTGATAGCACTTCTAATCCTCTCTATCAATGCGTATCCTGTGAGTATGTGAGGCGTCGTACTCAGCGCATTCAGAAGCGAAAAGCTCTTTTTTATAGCCACTGCCTGTTTGATTCTGTGGGCCTTGTCTTTCTCTATCAGCTTAAGCGCGAGTATCAATGCGATGACATTCAGAATCAGGAGCATTATCAAATATTCAGATATGTTTTGCCTGTCCAGCAATATGCCTGGCACTAGCGCGATGAAACCACCTAGAATGGAGAGCACACTGTACTCGCTGAAGTATCTTGGAAGCGACTTGCTCCGGTTTCTCTTCATTATGAGGATATTTATCGCAGGCGACGCGGCCGTCGCTATGAATGAATACACGCCATACGATGCTTCTATGCTTGGTATAAAAGCCACAAAGTAAAGTATCAAAAGTATCGGTATAGTTCCTACTATAGACACCACGATTATCAGCTTGTTTCTCTTGATCCTGTCGGTGAAGTCTCCCCAAAACAAGGATGCGGGTATGCCCACTAAATTGAAGATAGTCAGCGCCACACCCACATCGAATACGTCGCCCTTCAAAGCCAATATGTAGAGCGGGATCAGCACAGCCAGCCCGTTTGAAATGGCCGATATCGGCAATATTGTGTAAAGCCAATTTCTTTTCATTTGAAGTCTAATGTAGCTGCCTTTTTTATTCTTTTTGAATCCGATTTTTCAGGTTGTCCTTGTCGATTTTAGATTATAATATATCTGTTGTTTAGATAACGATATGTATCTGGATATAAAGTATGAGAAGAGCAAAGTACCATGGAAGGACTTCGAGAATAAGGTTGCTGATATCTTTGAATCATTTAATTACAAAGTCCTTAGGAACATCAACTTCAAGACTGGCAGGAGGTACCAGATAGACTTGATAGCTTTTGACGACAGCAGAGTATTCTGTGTCGACTGCAAATTCCACAAGTATATCTCCCCCTCTATAGAGAACTATTTCACCTTAAAGCAAATCGAGAGGATGAGAGAATACCTCAAGATAGACATCAAAAACTTTGTAGGTAAGAGGATATTCTTCCTCCTGGTCACCAGGTATGCCAATGGGCAGTCAATATCAAACTTTCCAGGTGGCAGAATCCTCTCGGTTAGCGAAGGAAGCCTCAACGACCTTCTAAACAGGATAGAACTTTATGAGGAGAATCTTCTCTCATTCAAATTCTACTAGATATCTAATCTTTCGTGGCCGGCTTTTGAAAGGATCATTCGGTTCTATTGGCCAGTATGAACTGCAAAGTTGCCCCATCTTTGATCGTGTATTCCAGCTTTATAGGATAGTTATTTGAGAAAGACATCTTCATCTCCCTGTCTGGGTCGAATATATTAATCATCTTCTGGAGGTAATCAACAGAGTACTTCGCCTTAGTGAGCCCTTCACTCTTGATGTTGAAAATCTCTTTATTTGAATTCATAGAAAAAGACTGAAGGAACTCCTTGTCAACGTTCTTCGCACTCATGCTGAATTTATCCTCATCTATCACGAAATACATTGAATCATCCACTGTAGAAGCCATCTTCACGCCATTTTTTACTATCGAGCTGAGCAGCGTGATCTCTGCAGTCATCTTTAGCTGCGGGACCTTCTGCGCGGTGTAGTCTTCATCTATCAGCGGCACGGTAAACTCTATCTCATTTCTGTCCTTGATTATTATCTGCATCCTACCTTTCAAGTCTTTAAGCACTACTTTGCTTCCTTCCTTTGCGAATCGAAGTATAGAGTTTAAGTCATAAAGCGATACAGAAAGCTTTACGCTCTTGTCAACATCATAAGAAGAGAACGTTTCCTTTTTTGCGTTGAATATGACCATCGCTATGTTTGGTGGATCCATTGCCTTTATTTCAAGCCCCTCTGGCAAGAAGTCCAATGAAACATCTGACATGAGGCTGCCAACGGCTGACATGACATCTCTGAACATGCCCACGTCGCTTATCTCAACTTCCATGTTCTAATAATTCTCGTCTTATCTTTAAATACTTATTGAAATTATTCAGGTCATTTTCGTTTATTTTTTGGATATCATCGATCCTAAGCTCAACACCTCCGTCGCTCTTAACTGCCTTTCCAGTTATGAAAACAAGGTCTGAAACGCTCGGTTTCTCCTTCATGTCGGGGGATGGCATGCACACTAACTTGCTGCCTTTTTCTCCCTCGATTATGAATATTCCTATGTCGTCCACGTTGACTACCTTTCCCGCGGTTCTGACCCTTGTCTCTCCGATTGAGCTTATCTCATCTATCCCACAATCCACTATCGTTCCAAACTTTTCCATATCATCCATTAACCGTGACTTTGACTGGCAGGTTCACATCTCTCACGCAGCTGCCGTATCTAGCCGATATCTCTAGATTCAGCTGGTAGACCCCAGCCGCTTGAGGGCTTACCAAATACTGAAAGTAAGCTTCCTTGCCTGGAAGAACTGTGAATGGCGGAGGTGATTTTACCACTATCCCAGTGCTGTTCCTTGTTTCCACGTACAAGCTAATATTCTCGGGCAGATTTGCGGAGTTTTTGATATAAACCACCTCAAAGTTGCTTTCATTTGAGATGTTCATGCTGAAGTCATTGACTTGTCCGTAGTAACTGAAAGTCAAATTGCTGCAGTTAAGAGGCTGGTAACCACTGAAGTTTTCGAAGGCGTAGAACACTAGGTACAATGCGACAATTATTACAGCCACAATAATTCCCTCTCTCAAAATTAGGTTCATATTCTATTTAGAATATCTATCAAATATTTAAGTCTGATCTATATCTTAAAATTGATGAGATAATGTAATATGGGACTAGGCGTTCTTTTCACAGGAGGCAAGGATTCGACTTACTCGTTGTACCTTGCGTCGAAGGAAAACACAGTTAGATGCTTGATAAACATAACCTCGAGCAACCCGGACTCATACATGTTCCATACAGTCGCTTCTAGTCTTGTAGAGCTTCAGTCCGAGGCTTTAGGGCTGCCTCTAATAAGAGCAAGCACAGAGGCAATAAAGGAGAAGGAACTGGATGACCTAGAATTGGCGATCAAATCCGCAAAGGATGAGTATGGCATAGACGGCATAGTCACAGGTGCGATAGAAAGCAGGTATCAATCTGACAGAGTGAGCGCCATAGCCGGGCGACTTGGCCTGAAAGTCATTAATCCGCTATGGCACACAAATGTGCGTCAGTACATGCATAAGCTGATAGATGAGGGATTTAAGGTCGTTATAGTGTCTGTCTCTGCCGATGGGCTTACTGAAGACATGCTTGGAAAAGAGATAGACCGCGAAGTATTAAGTAAATTAGAAAAACTGAGTGAAGAGTATCATTTCCACCTAGCATTTGAGGGGGGAGAAGCCGAAACAGCGGTTTTAGACGCCCCAATATTCAAAAGGAGGATAGTACTGGACAGCTATTCCATCAAGTCCGAGGGAACGAAGAGCTTTCTAGTGATTGACAAAGCTCATTTAGTCAACAAGTAGCCCAGCCCAGATTTTTTGAGTATATTCTTTAGATTCTTACGAAGCTGAGCTTCATTTCCTTCGTTCTTAAGCGTAAAATCCGAAAGTTTTTTGGTTTCATCCAGCTTGAAAAGCTTCCTCTCGGCTTTGTCTTGCTTCAAGAATTCTGAGAAGTTCTTCGGTGCATCTTCTCTCTTCCTCTCTCTGATCCTGTTGTATCTGACCCTCGCTGAACACACTATCGATATATTCTTGAAGTTTCCGTCTAATTTCTCCCTGAAAAACCTTAAATCGCCTGGCGTTCTTATTCCGGACACTGCTACTAGTTTTTTCCCGGATTCTTTCGCTCGCTTGTAAACCATCTTCATCAAGAAGTACTCACCATATCTCTTTCTGTAAAGGATTGGTATTTTTTGCTCATTTTCCCTTGTGATGGGGATGCCTTTCTTCTTCATTATCTCCCTGACAATGTCACCAGGTGTTATCTTATAAAACCCATATTCATTCACGAGCATGTCAGCGATGTAATCTTTCCCACCGCCTGGAAGTGCGCTGAGCCCTAGAACTATCATCTTATCCATGAAATCAGTATATCATACTTAAATTAATCTCTTACTTTAATCTGAGAGCATCAAGCACTCTGGGTGCAACTGTGTCTATCCTGTCCCGGCTCCTTATAAATTTCAAAAGTGATATTATCTTGCTCTCTTCGCCGTGATCAAGCACTATCCTCCTCGGTTTCGGCCTTATCTCTGACACATATCTCTCTAGTTCCCTTCTGTCTGAGTGACCTGAGAAACCTTCTATTGAATAAATCGAAGCGTTAACGTGGAATCTCCTGAGTGATCCATTGAATTCTATGTCAACTTCCTTATCACCGTTCTGCAGCTTTCTCCCAAGTGTCCCAGCGCCTTGGTAAGATACAAGTACAACTGAGTTGTGCTCATCTTCGCATAGGTTAGCAAAGTAATAAACCGAAGGCCCTCCGTTCATCATGCCAGATGTCGCCAGTATTATGGCAGGACCCTCGGAAAGCACTTTCTTCCTCTCCTCCTCGCTGACCACATGTTTGAAGATAGACGAAAGGAACGGGTTGCTGTTGTACTCGATTATTCTCCTCTTTGTCTCAGAGTTCATATATTCGGGGTAGACTGTGTATATCGCAGTCACATCCCACAGCATCCCATCGACTATGACATTAACATTTTGAAGCATGTCGTACCGCACCCACTCTTCTATCATCAGCATCAACTCCTGTGCCCTTCCTACGCCGAGCACAGGTACAAGCACCTTCCCCTTTTTGCTCACGGTTTTCTTCACTATGTCAAAGAAGAACTGCTCCGCTTCTTCTCTTGATGGCTGTGTGTCATTGTCTCCGCCGTAAGTGCTCTCCATTATGAGTGTCTCGACCCTGTCAAATTGGTTTTCAGCTCTATTCAGTGTCTTCGACTTGTTATACTTGAAATCTCCAGTGTAGAGTAGGTTGTGGAAGCCGTTGCCTATGTTTAGATGAATCATTGCCGAGCCGAGTATGTGACCTGCATTGTGGAGAGTCAACCTAATATCTGGCGTGATATCAGTCACCTCATCGTAAGACAGCCCGATTGAGTACTTCAGCATCTCTTTTATGTCGTCTATGCCGAACAGAGCCTTCTCATTGGTCTTGTTGCTCAGATTCAGATAGTCAAGATGCAGCAAAGTCATGACATCCCTTGTTGGGAAGGTCGAGTATACAGGCCCTTTGTATCCGTATTTGTAAAGGACGGGGAGGAATCCGCAGTGATCAAGATGGCTGTGTGTCACTACAACCGCATCAAGCTTTGAAAGATCCATCTCCGGTGCGTCTATCCTAGGAAACGGCTCCCTCGTGTTGCTCACGTCTATCCCTACGTCTAAGAGCACTCTGCTTATAGGTGTCTGCACAAGCAAGGCTGACCTGCCTACCTGCCTGAATCCACCAAGGGCTGTGAATCTGACCCAATAATTCTCATCCACATTGTACTTAGAGTAGTATATCTTTTCACCTATCGAGTTTAGGAGCGTTCTCCTGAATTTTGAGTTGTTATACATCATCCCGCGTACAGCTCTTACTATATCCGATTTTATGATGGGTGACCTAGCCAGCTGTATCGACCACCCTGTCTTCTCCTTTATCTTGTCTATTATCCCGTTCCCTCTTTTGTTTATTATCTCCAGCCTTGTGGCTTCCAGCGTCATTAGACTTCTGTCCCTGTCAAACCAAACCTCTCTCAGGTCCGCTTCCTCAGGTATTATGCTTCTAACGTCTTTTTCAGTCTCTTTTTCATCCTGCAGGAGCGAGGGGTCAAGCCTGACCTCCACCCTCTTTTTTATCGTGTTCACCACGTTCTTTATGATGTTTATGTTGTCAAGGAAGAAGTTTCTGTTCTTGGTGTAGACTATTATGTTTGATACTTCGAAGTTCATGTCCTCTATGAGTGACTTATCTCTGATTAAGTCCGTTATATCCTTCTTTATGTCTCCCATTTGTTCTCCGCTCAAAAATTATAAGAACCAGTAGCTTACTGACTGACTATTTTATTTATCTCTTCATCTGTGAGTTTTCTGTAGCCTTTCTTGTCTATAACAGCTATATCAACACCCTCACCCGTGTACACATCTCTCGCAATGGAAGTCTTGACTGCCTTGTTCGCCAGCTTGACCGCTTCTTCCAGCGTCATGTTATCCTTGTACTCAGCCTCTAGCACGCCAAGAGCAAACACACCACCGCTTCCAGTGACAGTGTATTTATCAAGCGTATAGGAACCCACCTCATCTACAGCGTAAAGCTCCTGCTTCGTATCGTATCCGCCGACGATGAATTCGGTGTAGAATATGTTTAATGAGAGCCTATTATTGAAAAGTATCGAGCTCAACAGGCCAACTGCAGCCCTTGTTGTCATCTCCTCTCCCGCTCTTATATTGTGAAGCTGGATCTCCGCCTGCATCACTTTGACCAGCGTTTGGAGGTCTGCGACTAGACCGGCGGTTGTTATCCCTATTTTTTCGCTAAGTGGAAGAACTTTCTCAGCATTCTTGTGTGCAACTATGTGGTCCGCTGACATCCTCCTATCGGCCGCCAGTATGACCCCGTCCTTGTATATCAAACCTATTGTGGTTGTTCCCGTTTCCTTTGCTGCCATATTTTTTTTCAGAACTTTATACCATATTTATGGTGTTTTTTAAGTATAAAAAGCTTTTTAATTCGGATTTGTCAAATCTATTTCCATAGCTTTTATATACTTCCGCCTTCAATATATAACATAACATGAAAGCGCGAGTGTCGTTCACGGTCGATCCCGAAATAATAGACAAGTTGGATTCTTTGGTTGACAATATCTCATACAGATCAAAAAGCGAGGCGGTGGAGAGCATACTCAAAAAATACTTTGAGTCTCAAAAAAGCGCGGTTATTCTATGTGGTGGGGACCTCGTCATAGAGGGGACTAATCTGTACAGCCCTCTAGTCAAGCTAGGGTCAGAAACTATCATCGAGAAGATAATAGGACAAGTGAAAAAAGGCGGCTTTAGAAACATCATCATATCCGGTAAATCTGAGATCTTAAAGGGTGCCTTTACGCTTCTCAAGAACGGCGAGGGCTTCGGCGTGAATATCAAGTATTTTGATGACAATGAGGTGATAGGCGACGCGAAGGCATTGGAAAAGCTAAGAGATTATATAACCTCCACTACGCTCTTTGTGCCTGGCGACTCGGTTTTCTCCATAGACCTGAAGGATATGCTGAACTTTCATGACTCTCACAACAGCACTGCCTCAATAGCCGTGCTGAACACAACATCAGAGGAGTATGAGACAAATGCGTTGATCACGATAAGAGGAAACAAGATAACGAACTACAAGAAGATAGAGACTAAAATAAAGAGCAAGCTGGTGCCTACATCCATCATGCTGTTTGAGCCGTCCTTGCTGCGTTATATCCCGCCAGGCAACATGAACTGGAAGATACATGGCGATCTCCTCCCCATACTTGCGAAGGAGGAATCTCTTTCAGCTTATCTTAGCAATGGCAACTGGATCAAAATACACTCATTCAAAGACCTGGAAAGAGCGAGGAATCTGCTGTCTTGAAGCTACATGGATCCCATGGAATTCAACTATAAATAGTACCTAATTTCATATATTTTTGTCGGTGTGAATTATGTCATCTTTGTATGAAATAAAGCGTTCGATTGAACAAATCATATCTGAAAGGCCGAATCATAGCAATACGATTAAAGAAGCCGTGTCAAAGAATTTCAAATTGGAGAACATCCTTCGAACTTCCATAAATTTTGAAAATGAATTTCTGTCTTTGATAGACAGCTATCAAGTTGAGGACAAATATGAAAGTTACGATATCTCTCTTCTTCTGCTCAAATCCCTAAATTACATAAAATCGCAGCTTTCTGATAAATTCGGGGATGTTAAGACTGAAGTAGAGTATAAAAACGATAAAATTAGTTTCGATTTTTTAGACCGGAAGGGTTACCACCTACTATCGCTTTCAGTTTACTCTGCCTACAAGGAGGACTACCAGTCGACCAATTTCTTTAAGCCCCTCCTAAAGGAACCAGAATTAGTAGCGGATATTTACAAGATCTTGAACAATGAAGTCGTCCTAAATTTCGTGGAGAGCAAGATAAACAAGATGATCAATGAAACCAATGCGAAAGAGGAGGGTGGGCGAGTCCATGTAGATGCCAACTCCGGAGATGGAAAGAAGGTAGTTAGGAAAACCATAGAAGAGATACTGGCTGACCTTGGAGTGGAGGTCTACAAGGGCAACGTGGGTCTTTCTGATATTGGTGGATATCAGGAGATAAAAGACAGGGTAAAGAGGGAGATATTTGTTCCATTCCTATACAAGGATCTGCTTGAAGCTGTGAAGAGTGCAAACAGAATGTCGATCAGTACAGATGTAGATTCTGCTCTTTTTTATGGCCCGCCTGGTACTGGCAAGACGATGATGGCCAGGGCAATTGCCAACGACGAGAAGGTCAATTTTCTGTACATGAACCTGTCAAAAATATACTCTGTTTGGTACAGCGAATCATCTAAGAGGATGGAAGCCGCCATAGACAGCGCAGTGAGGTACTCGAATGAACACGGTAAGACTGTGCTCTTCATAGACGAGATAGACTCACTAGGTAGCAGAACCTACACATATGGCACTGAAAGCGGGAAGGTCTTGAACACGCTGCTTACGAAGTTAAGTGGCATAAGCTCCCAGGATAATAAGAATCTACTGATAATAGGGTGCACCAATCTGCTGGATAACCTTGACCCAGCGCTTGTGTCCAGGTTTAAGACGAAGATCTATTTCGGAATGCCAGACAAGCCAGACAGGATAGATATAATATCCAAATACGCGAAGAACCTAAGCAGAGAAGAATTGGAAAAGCTCTCCGAAAAGACGCAAGGGTTCAGTGGAAGGGACATAGAGTCGATGGCCTCAATAGCCGAGAGCAATTTTGCCTACGACCTTGCGAATAAGAATGTCACCGACAGTCATGATTACAACATAAACGTTGATTATTACATCAAAGCCGCCGAGCTCACAAAGAGAACAAAGGAAAATGATGAGAAAGCCAGGGACATGTACAGATGATTAATCCTTTCGCCTCAAAGAAGCCTATCCAGCGCAGATCTCTGCTCTTTCTTTTCCTCTTTTTTAGGTTCTTCCTTGCTTAAGATTATATCGAATATCCTTCTGATCTGCGGAGTCTTTAACTCTTCTTCTAGGGGCTTCATCTCCCCGAAGAGTTTAGTCTCAGCTGCTTTGAGCTTCTTTGCATCATATTTCCCCTCAGTATATTGACTAACGCTGTTTATCTCATCTGAATAATAGATAATGTTCAGCATCACCCTGTTTTTAGTTTTGTCGTAAGACATCACACCAATATCCGGCCCGTTCTTGAACCCCCCACTTGACATCTTTGCGACGACCAGTGGCCTTTTATTCTCAGTCTTCATCCAGTCCAAGATGACATCGTACAAAGTCTTGTTCCATGCAGTTTCATCCTCATCCTTGTCTACATGAGGTTCAAGTGCGTAGCTGTCCTTTACTATCTCCGGCTTTATAGGCTTGTCATAGAAGAAATTTGTTATGAGAAGCCCCTTCTTCTGCTTTAGGCTGTCTATCTCATCATTCGTGAAAAACACTATCTTCCCCTCGTATTCCAATCCTTTCTTCGTTTGATTGTAATATACGATGTCATTGCACTCCTTGCAGTAATACAGGTGCCCTACCTCGCCGTTGTCTTTGACGTGATAGGTGTGGAACTTGAACATGTCCTCCCTTGGGGAGATAAGTTTTTCATAGTCGAGCCTGAATTGATATCCCTGTATATATGTAGGTACGCTGTATTTGAACGGTTTTTTCTGCTGAGGTTTATAATTTTCGACTATCCTTAAAAGTGCTTCCTCAAGAGTTAGCTGTCTGTCCATGATATATACATATGAAGGACCATGTTTAAAAGCATTTAATATTCCTCCCTCATCCATAAGCTCAAACAAAAAAAGCTGTTAGCCTCATAGCAAGCGCGAAAAGAATTTAAATAAAGATATCATCATTATGGTATGGAATTTAAGGATGTTGAAGAACCCTCCGAAAAGATAGTAAGGGAAGGATCGAATAACTTCATAAAGATAAACCTCACAAAAGGTAAGGAAGGTGAAAGAGAAATCACGTTCATAAGCATAAAGAAAGGATACACGGTGCAGGGCGACAGCAAGCAGGAAAGGATAAAGACCAGTCTCTCCATAAACTTTGACGAGCTGCCTCTGCTTATAGACGCCCTTACAGAGTTCAAAAAGAAGCTTGAATCAAGCAGCTTCAACACCGGCTCGGATCAGTGAAATAACACTTAAATTTTGTGTTCATGGACTCGAAATATAAAGCATTGGTAATTGTTTTGGGAGTTATTGTAGTTCTAAGCCTCTCTATCAGGCTTGTTCACGGAGAGGCCGTCAATGTCATAGGCAGTGCAAGCCTTCATATATTCGGCGTAGAGCAGCTGGCAAACGGCAGCATCTTAGGCGTGCCAGCAGTGTTAAATGTCACGGTGACAAACGGCACTGGGCAGGTTTTCCTGGGTTCCACACCTCTGACGCAGGTAGATACGCAGGCGCAGGCGGTGATTTCTACAGATGTTGCGTGCGAATCTCTCAACCTCAACTGCGATCACTACAATTTCTATTACTTCATAACCTCTAATTCTCCGGAGGTGGGCGGTCCAAGTGCCGGGGGGGCCTTCGCTATCGCAGCCATGTCAGTTCTCACAGGCAAGCCGCTAATAAGCAAAGTTGCCATGACAGGCACTGCTAACCCGGACGGCAGTATTGGGATAGTCGGAGACGTCTCCGAAAAGAGTGAGGCGGCGGCTAACATGGGAATAAAAGTATTCTTATACCCTTCCTCAGACAATGTAAGCCAGTCTGCTGTTTCGTACGATGAGGCGCAGGGAATGACACTCATCCCTATAAATTCGATTTATCAGGCTTTCCAGTATTTCACGGGCTACAATATATCCATTGCTTTGAATCAGAGTATATACACTCCTATGTACAATTCTTTGATGGAGAAGACTTACACTCTTTTTGATAGCTATCAGAATTCCCTTTACAGCTCAATAAGAAGTTTGAATCAGAACAATTCTACCATTCAGTCAATCCTCCACCTCTACAATTCTACATATTCAACTGAGGCCAGCGATGCGAAATCAGGGAAGTACTATGTTGCGGCTTCCATGGCTGTTGAGTCATCAGTATATTTAGTCGAAGCAGAGACTCTGGACGGTCTGCAGAATGCATCTAACCAGTCCGCCTACCTGCAGTCACTGATAAACAACCAGACAAATGCCATCTCATCTGTGTATAACTATATAGCGAATGACCATGTCACCAACTCCTCTAACATCGATGTGAAGCTAATCGCCATAGACAGGCTGGCACAGGCTTCGTATGCCTTGAATCAGTCGGAAAATTACCTTTCTGAGGGTGATATCCCGGATGCTGTGTACCAATATTCCTTGGCGGTCGTCAAGAAGATATCATCGATATATTGGGAATCTATCCTGCCTGTAGGAACCTCAAATTTCTCGCAGTCATCATACGAAAACATAAGCCAAAGCTACCTTTACAAAGCCAGCTCATACATGCAGTATACTAGTCTGCTTGGCGTTAACGACCCGTCCGAGGTGAGCATCATGCAGCAGTATTTCACGAAGGCAAACAACTACTTCAACGAAGGGCAGTATGTCCCCTCAATATTTGACTCGCTTGAAGCGCTAGCCACTGCGCAGATGCTTATAGAGGAGAATAGCATCACCAATGTCTCATTTCCATCGGTGGAAGGGCAGATGGTCTACTCAGCTCTCTATGCCATTAACAACGCAGAGAAGATCGGCGTGACACCGTTCTTAGGGATAAGCTACTATCAGTTCGCGCAAAGTTTCGCAGATTCAAATCAGACTGGGAGTGAGTTTTATCTGATCCAATATTACTCATTCTCAAGGGTTTACGCTGATTTCGAGGCCAGCCTGTCAAACATATCCCTGCCATCTGTCAGCTTGGTAAGCTCCCCGATATCGCTGCCTATTGCGAAGTCGAGTATAGAGACGGCGCTTATGTTTATTCTCGGGATAGCCATAGGTGTTCTGGTTGGCGGAGCTGTTTATGAGTATAGGCTTTACCACATACTAAGAAAGATGAAGCAGGCAGGCAGAAGGCGCAGGAAATAGTTTTTATATCTGTGCTTCATATTAACTTAAATGGCAGACCTAGATGCTAAATTGCTTTCAATATCCTTGAGCAGGGGTATATTCTTCCCATCAGCTGAGATATTTTCAAACTCTCTCAGTGGCTTTTGGGATTATGGGCCTGTTGGGCTATCAATACAGAGCAACATCCTGACTTTGTTTAGGAAGTTCCTTAAGTCTATCGGCGCGGTGGAGATATCTGGTGCGAACATACTGCCAAAACAGGTACTAAAGGCATCAGGTCATGAGTCAAAGTTCTTCGATGTGGTGACAAGGTGCGGGAAATGCAATTCCATATATAGAGTGGATAAGCTGCTAGAGTCATTGGGCGTGTCTGAAAATTTAGAGGGCCTCTCCGATGAACAATACACTAATCTACTCAAGGAGAAGAAGGTGAAATGTTCCAGATGCGGTAGCCCTCTCGAAAAAGTGGAGCATTTCTATCTCATGTTCCCTATCTCGGCTGGAGACACTAGGGAACCTAATGCGTACCTCAGGCCAGAAGCATGTCAATCAATTTTCCTAGACTTCAAGAGGGTCTATGAGGCGAGCGGGCAGAAGCTCCCTCTGATTATATCGCAGACAGGCAGGGCCTTCAGGAATGAGATATCAGCTAGGGAGTCGCTTCTAAGGCAGAGGGAATTCCTGCAGAGCGACATAGAGATATTTTTCACGGATGAGTCTTCATTTGAAGCTGATAAATCCGTGGAGATCAATTTCAAGGATGAGGACAGAGAGGCTAAGCTTGGCGCTGACAAGGCGTTGGAGATAAACCTCATAGAAAACAAGGTAACGGCGTTTGCTCTGTCAAATGTGCACAAATTTTTTACATCCATAGGCTTCAGTCCAGAGGCAATCCGGTTGAGGAAGCTGTACAGTGACAAGGCATTCTACTCCAGGGAGAGCTTTGACATAGAGATCAAAAAAGGGGAGAACTGGATTGAGGTTGCGTCATGCAATTACAGGGGAGACTACGACCTGTCCTCATACAAGAAAGCCGGGGCGGATGTAGTGGAGGTTGATGGTAAGATACCGAACATATTCGAGGTGTCTATCGGCACAGACAGGCTTGTCTACCTCCTTCTCTACAATAGCCTTATGAGTGACAGCGAGAGATACTGGCTTAAGCTAAGGCCGTCTGTCGCACCGTTCGTATCTGCGGTTTTTCCGCTCCTTTCCAAGAAGGAACTGGAGGACGTGGCTAGCAGGATAGTCAATTCATCGGTTTATTCCCATGAGATATACTACCTAGACAGCGGGAGCATAGGAAAGAGATACAGAAAGAGCGATGAGATAGGCATCCCTCTCGCATTCACTGTGGATTATCAGACGCTTGACGACTCTACGGTAACAGTCAGAGACAGAGACACCATGAAACAGTTCAGAGTAAAGGTGTCGGATATAGATAAGGTGATATCAGAATCGATGGTCTCTGATTTCAATTCCCTGTCGAAGAAATTTAGTACCTGAACTTCGAGAGCGCAATATACATGTTATTTATTATATCCACTGGGGAGAGCGCTTCCTTCTTCGCCTTGGCTACGACCCTGCCGGTATAGCCATTTATGAAGGCCGCAGCGCATGCCGAATCAACAATGCTGTTTCCCTGTGCTATCAGGCTGGAAGCTATACCTGCCAATGTGTCTCCGGTGCCAGCCTTAGTCATGTACGGGCTATTTGTCTTGTTTATGAATACTTCTTCCCCATCTGAAATTATGTCAACATGGCCTTTAAGCAAGATGATAGTTCCGAATTCCTTCGCTTTCTCTTTGACGATCTTTACTCTTTCATCTATATCCTTGCTCAGTTTCGCATCAAATAAAACTTCAAATTCGTAGCTGTTCGGCGTGAGAAGAGTATCAAAATTTAGCAGACTCTTGTCAAGCACCTTCAAGCCATCGGCGTCTATCACAAGCTTCTTCTTTATGCTTCTCTGCACCGCCTTGACATGCTCGGACTGCTGCCTGTCCCTTCCGATTCCATTACCTATCTCCACCGCCTTTGCCCACTGGCTTAGTCTGTCTATCTCCATCATGGCATTGGGGTCCAGATAGTCCCTCTCGTAGGGTATCGCTATTATCTCCGGCGAGAAGTTGGCACATGCTTCTGCCGACCTTAGAGGCGCGAGTATCTTCACGAAATCGCATCCAGATCTGAGGGCAGAGAGAGCTACAAGCGCAGGGGAGCCTGTGTACTCCCTGCTTCCTCCCACCACTAGCAGCTTTCCGTAATCGCCCTTATGTGACCAGCTATCCCTTCTGCTGTAAACTTCTCTCAGGATTTTCTCGTTTATCACCGTATAATTCATAGATTCAGCGATGAGCTGTGCCCTCCAAACAGAGATGATTCAGGATGGACATATTTTTTGATGTTGTTTATCGCAGTGTATGCTTCAGCGGACCCGATTGCAAGCAGATTAAACTTCGGTTCGTCAGCCACGTTTGCTATATCACCCGCCGCATATATCCCCTTTATGCTTGTTTCATACGCATGGTTGACCTTGATGTATCTCCCGCTAGTCGTAAGTGTTATGGACTTGAAGTTATTCGGTTCTATCTTGTAGCTTATAGCTAGGATTATTGAGTCTGCTTTGAGTGTCTCTTTCCCATTCTTTCCCTCTACTTCAATGGCAGTGACCTTCTGGCCGTCACCTATTATTCTCTTTATGTTTGTCTCCAGCTTTATCTCCACCTTGTGAGAGTCCAGAGCTTCCTTGACGCTCCTCTCCTCAGCCTTTATCACTGCATTGTGCTGTAGTATTTTTATGCTCTTTGCAACTGGGGCCAGCTCATTTGCCCAATCGAACCCTGAGTCTCCTGCCCCGACTATTATCACGTCCTGTCCCTTAAATCTATCTATCGATTTCACCGAGTGGAACACACCTTTGTCAGCGTATTCATCCTCACCCTCCACCCCAAGCTTGTTCGGGATGAAAGATCCGACCCCTGAACATATCAGCACTGCTTGGCATGTTATATTCTGTTTTCCATTGACCTCTACGGAGAAAGTCCCGTCATCCAGCTGCTTTATGTCTGTGACCTTGGAATTGAATCTTATTTCGTTTTCGAACATGGTCGCCTGCTCATACATCTGCTTTGCGAGATCCTTCGCTAGTATCTTGGGTATCCCGGGCATGTCATAGACCATCTTTTCAGGATAAAGCTCCGTTATCTGCCCACCTGGAAAGTCAAGCTCTTCAAGCGTCAGGCTCTTAATCTCCCTCAATCCAGCTGCGAATGTTGCGAACAGACCAGTTGGTCCTGCGCCGATTATTACAAGTTCAAAGTCAGCCATTTATCTTTATAGTTTTTGCTCTCTTAAATAATTTCTTAGAATAGCCGCTTCTTGGTGCTTAACTGTACTCTCTCCAGGTGTACCCGCACTTCATGCACTTGTAAAACCTTGTTGGGGGCTCGTCGGAGGACCGGGTCTGCTGCGACCACCCTATGACTTTCTTCTCCCCGCACTTAGGGCACGGAATGTTCTCATACTCATCATCCGGCACCTCGTTGCTGCTTACGATCTCCACAGTTTTTAGCTTCTTTTTTTCCATGTTAGAATCACTGTTAATACATTAATATTGTGTGTTTCTCCTATTTAACTTTTATTGTTGATGCGCGTTCACCCTCAAGATTATAGAAAGCAAAGCTTTTTAAACACATGCAATCATATAGTATTCTATCCTATCTGCGATATAGCCCAAGGCTATGGTGCAGAAAAGGATTGGGAAAAAGTGAACAAAGAAGTTGTATGAGTTAAGGGCCGGTTGGTTTTGTTTTTCTATTCTTCTTATAAGGGAATAAAAAATCTTTAAAATCTTCTGCCTTTCAGTCTTATGCTTCCTTTTTTCCGTAAAGATTAGGAGGAAAAAGTAGTATGGCTTTTCAGCGTCAAATGTATACTGCTGTCTGCTCCGACTGTGGGAAAGAAACTCAGGTTCCTTTCAAGCCAGTTGAGGGAAGACCAGTCTACTGCAGGGACTGCTACATGAAGAGAAAGTCTGAAGGAAGACTTTGAGTGATTCTAAGTAGTAGAAAGAAAAAATTGAACGATTATAATTTTTATTTTTTTAATTTGTTCTTGGTTTTGTATAGCTTCTGTCGGCCGTGTACATCTTGTAATACTTCGGCTTGAAGACAGAAAGGATATAATCGAAAGCCACACCAGGCCGGCTGTCCTTCCCGCAGGAGTAGATATCCACCGTCATGTACTTAGCTTCAGGCCATGTGTGTATCGATACATGGCTTTCAAGTATTAAAGCTATGACGGATACGCCACCAATATCTGGCGAATCCAAGGAATCGAACTGCCTCGCCAGAACGTCGACGATGTGCATATTCCCCACGCTTGCAGCCTCTGTTATTGTTCTCTTCACCAATTCAAGGTCCTTGAGATAACTTTCCTCTACGTCATAAAGGTTCCCAAACACATGTTTTCCTATCACTGGAGAGAGCACTCTCTCTTTTGCTTCAGAAAATCTATTCTTCCTCATTTTTAATTAATAGTATCACTCTTATATTTAAACATATCTATTTTGTTTGGCATTTTCTTTGATCCATTAAAAACTTAATATTTAAGTCGAGCTTTACTAAAATTGTAATCTATGGTGAATAAAAAGAGAATCGTGATCACAAATGTCCGCCTGAGGGATTCCAGGGGCGGGGTTAGGATAGTCGCGTATCAGCTGGTGGAAAAACTTAAGAAAAATTACGATGTCACCTACGTTGGATTCAAGCCAGTGGATAATTTCTACGGTAAATTGGTGGTTCCGATAAAGGGGGCTGTTGCGGAGACTAAAAGCCCGTCCGCAATCGGATCTAGGAGAAGTTTTAGCATCGCAAATCTGTCCGTCTTCAGGTTCATAGTGCGCAACATGTTCAAAAGATTCGCATTTTTCCAGGATATATTTTTAATTCCAGGGCACTTACATGCGGACGTCGTTATATCAAACAGTCCATATGACACTGCAATTTTATCAGGAAAGACAAAGTTTAAGGTAGATTATAAAGCTATAATATTCGTGAAGCACGACACGGGGATAAAATTCACAAAATTATATCCAGATGCTTTGATAAAAGGTAAACCTTTCAAAGTGGTCGCCCTCAACTCTACTGATTATTCCGAGTTTTTAAAGCAGTACCCAAAAGAAAACGTTGAACTGATACCTAATGGGTTGGACATAAAGGAAAAAATCTCTCTGGGCAAAGCTGATCTAAAGTACCTCAATTCTCTGGGGATAAGTAGAGAGGTTAAAGTGATCCTAAGTGTTGGTAGACTGGAGGACACGCAAAAAGGATTCTCATTCGGAATAAAGGCGATGGCTCTCCTGAA
>ERZ1669250.164-NODE-164-length-35318-cov-8.031478_pt1 | contig 35318 bp, 39 predicted proteins | sample MGYA00579295_ERZ1669250 | MGnify/ENA primary metagenome ERZ1669250 (study PRJEB41166, sample SAMN08046056) | hot springs metagenome | biome: hot spring; feature: acid hot spring; material: thermophilic sediment; isolation source: thermophilic sediment from acid...
GTGAACTATGCATTTGCCAACAGGCAGATTATAACAAACTCGATAAGGAAAAGCTTTGAGGAGACTTTCGGAAAAAGCCCAGACGCTCTTGGAATGGAAATACTCTACGATGTTGCCCACAATATAGCAAAGCTCGAAGAGCATAATTTCGAGGGCAAAAAGGTAAAGGTATATGTGCACAGGAAAGGAGCAACAAGGGCTTTTGCAAAGGGAAGGGAAGAAATACCCCAAAAGTACAGAAGCATAGGGCAGCCAGTTCTAATACCTGGGAGCATGGGCACAGCTAGCTATGTGCTTGCAGGCCTTGACGGTGCTATGGAAGAGACCTTTGGCTCCACATGCCACGGCTCCGGCAGAGTCATGTCAAGGCACGAGGCGGTAAGGGAGATACCTGCTTCAAAAACCTTTAGCTCACTTGAGAGCAAAGGAATCGAGATAAGAGTAAGAACAAAAAAATTGATAAGTGAAGAGGCAGAGTGGGCGTATAAGAATGTCGACTCTGTCGTTGGCGTGGTCGAAAGGGCCGGCCTTTCAAAAATTGTTTCAAGAAACGTGCCAATAGGAGTTGCAAAAGGCTAGTCCTCAAGAAGCTTATTCACCTTCTCAAAAAGAATCTGCGAGCTTGGCATTGCAATACCATTGCTTGCAAGCTGTGAAAGGACCTTTTTAGCTTCTCTGAGCTTTCCTTCCTTTGCGTAGAATCTCCCTAGCTCAAGATAGGCTGCGATCTCGCCCAAGCTTATTACATTCTTTATGTATTCTTCGGCTCTTTTGTCATTAGAAGCAATGGCATAGAGCATCTCTGCGAATTCGGCTGCATTTCTTTCCTTTTCATTTTTCCTTACCATCTCTATACTCACACCCATGCCGTGCAGGTCGTTGAGGCTTGCCCTCGAGATGAATTCGAGATAATAGAGCTTAGGATCGCTTGCTTCATTCTTCTTGCACAAATCTATCGTATCAAAAAGAAGTGCCTTGGCTGTAGAGTAGAGGGAATGCGCTTCCTCTTCTTCTTTCGCATTCTCTTCCATGAAGCCTCCAAGCCTATAGTTCTTGTTCCTGTGTTTAACATCTGAGAGCCTAAGATTTAACATAGCTGCGCCATACAAATAGCGTGGGTCATTTTTTGCAACCGCCTTGCTTGTTATCTCTGCCAAGTCGATCTCCTTCATTTGTGATATGCTTGCGTTTGCATCCCTCAGCTCAATGAAGAACGGATCAGATTCCAACTCTTTGCTGGAACTTTCTGTAAACTGGTGGCAAAATGAGCATATCGCACCGGTTGTTTCATATGAATAAAATACGTTGCCGCAAAAAGCGCATGCATACTCTACTTTCTGGGCTTGCTGCATTGTTTTTTCATCCTTGGCAGACATATCAATCTCTAAAATATCTACATTTAGATTTATATCTTTTCCAGCACCACAAAGAGGTGCTTCTTGTGGAATGGCTCAAGCTTTATCCTTTCAAGAACTCTGAAGCTGCTGCTAACCTTGTCAATAAACTCTTCATAAACCTCGCTAGGCTTCCTTGCAGTGTCTATGCTCTGGGATTTTATCGCAACATAAGCATATCCCTTTCTCTTGAGCATTTTGCTATTAGCTAACAATATCTCCGCCTGGTCTCTAGAAGAGACATCCTCATAAATAATATCTGCTTCCCCGACATCTCTCCCGTATTGCTCTACGTTCCTTGCATCTGCGAGTATGGGGAGCATGTTCTCTCTTTTCTCGCAAACCTTTACAAGGTCGCGCATGCTTCTCTCAGATATCTCAATGCAAAACACTATACCATTTTTGCCGATTATATCGCTTACATGGCTACATGTGGTGCCATTTGCCGCACCAAGGTAGAGTACGTTGCTTCCCTCCTTGATGTAGAACCCCTTTAGTCCATTAAGTATTGCAGCTGCAAGCTTGCTCCTGTATGGGTTCCACATCCTATATTCTATACCTTCTACATAAACAAGCTCCTCCCCATAGACCTTCTCTCCAGGCACGAGGTTCTGTGTAGCAAGCCTTGAATCTAATTTAAATACATTTTCAAAGACTTTGTTGACTTTCATGATCTCGCTTAATTAAGATTTAAATAATCTAAATATTAATAAACTGTTGGAAAATAAGATAAGGTTATTTGATGCTGGATAATGCTGCTGTGCTAAAATTCTTATTCGATACAATAGAGCTTGGGAGGACATGGCCTGAGCAGAAGGAGCTTAAAGGAAAGTTCATTGAAAATGTAAAAAATATTTTCGGATTTGACGAAATCTTGGTGAAAGAGGTAAACCAGCAGCGCGAAGGCATAACTCCATCAGAAGAGTATGTAATAAACACAGGCAAGGTATACCTTGACAATAGGCTGAGCAGCTACTCTGCGTTTCCTGAGCTTATAAAATACTATAACTCTGGATTCAAGAGCATAGCGATATTCCCCATAGCTGCCGACGGCAAGACAATAGGAATTTTTGAAGTGCTTTCAAAGGAGGACGAGAAATTCAGCCAAGACCTACTCAACACACTTTCTCTTGGGGTTTACATCTTTGGCCATCAGTGGCTTAGTAGGTCTGAGAGGGAGAGATCTAAAAATCTGGCAAAATACTTTGATGCATCGTTTGAGACTATAGTGCCGCAAATGCTCGTTGAGATAGATGGCAAGATAGTAAAGGCAAACAAAAGCATGCTTAACATCTTTTCAAAAAGCTCTCCTGAATTTATAGGGAGAAATGTAAAGGAGTTTTTCAATATCGATGGCAATATGCTTGCAATTCTAAGCAAGGGCATAACAGCCGAAGTATATTCCATTAATGGAAGGATATTCAGCGTAACAAGCAATATGATAAGCAACAGGCTGATGCACGCTGCATTTTTGGAGACAACTGAGAAAAAAGATCTTAGCGAGAAGCTTTCTGCCGTTTCTGAAAGCAGCATGGAATTTCTCTTCAAGGCCGACGGCGAGACAAAAATAATCTGGCTCAGCGAGAACGCAGAGAGAGTAATCCAGCAGGCAAGCATCCTTGCGGGGAGGAAGTTGGCTGACATCGTGGTAGAAAAGGATAAATTTAATGCAGGTATACAAAAAGAGGCATTTGTCGATTCATTTACGCTGAATATGGGAAACGGCGTCGCAGCTGAAATAAGGCTTGCCCTCAAGAAGACAAAGGATGGCTTCATAGGTCTGGCATCTGACAACAAGCTTGAGAGATACGCCCAAAATCTGGGTAATAACTTCAACAGGCTGCTCCAATCTACAAGCGACATGATTATTGTGATCGATGAGCTTGGCTATCTGAAGGAGCTTAACAAAAGTGCCGAACAGATTCTTGGATACAAGAGTGAAGAGGTAAAGGGTGCAGAGGTATTCTCGCTTTACGATGGCGAAGGCAAGGAGAGCCTAAAAAAGGCCATAGGAATAGCAATTAAGGAAGGAGGCGCGTCAAATGTATTTGGCAATATGGTGGCAAAAGACAATACATTAGTACCTTGCTACCAGAGCATCAGCAAGATTGTCGACCAGTCTGGCAAGCTCTCAGGCTTTATCATAATGGGCAGGGAGCTTCTTACAAAGAGGAGGGTGGAGGAGCTAGAGGATATGCTTGCTGAATCAAAAAGAAATGAGGAAAGGTTCAAGGGGGAGAGCGACCTGAAGACGCAGTTCATATATAATATTTCGCACGAGCTTAAAACGCCCATTACAAACATAAAAGGCTTTTCTTCGCTGCTTCAAAAAGGAGAGTTTGGAGAGCTCAACGAAGAGCAGAAGGAGTATGTAAAGATAATACTCGATGAGAGCGAGAGGCTCATGCAGCTCATACAGCAGATACTCGATGTTGCAAAGCTTTCTTCGGGAAAGATAAAGCTCGACCTGCAGGAGGTGAACCTTTCAAAGCTGAGGGAGAATCCAAGCATAAAAGCTCTCGAAGAGGTGGCAACGAATAAAGGGTTAATGTTCTCTTGGAACGTAGACTACAATGTGCCTGAAATCATAGCAGACCCAAATAGGCTCATACAGGTCTTTGTGAACCTTATAAACAATGCGATCAAGTTTACTGAGCATGGCGGAATAAACATAAAAATATACAGAAAAGGAAAGAATGTAAGAGTTGAAGTCAGCGATACAGGCGTAGGCATAAGCAAGGAAGACCAGAGGAAGCTCTTTAAGAAGTTTTACCAAGTGCCAAGAAAAGGATTGACAAAGCAGGAGGGTGCAGGCACAGGCCTTGGGCTTTCAATTACAAAAGAGATTATAGCGCTTCACAAGGGCAGGATAGGGGTAAATTCAGAACTAGGAAAGGGGAGTACATTTTGGTTCACCATACCGATAGATCTGAGAAAGAAAAAGGAAAATGCTTCTGGCAACTCCTAACTGGTCGGTATATAAGGCATATACGCTCCGCAGAAGTTTTGTATGCTGCTCTGGAATGTATAAATCTTTGTGACTTGCGTAAGGTTCATATTCTCAAAAATACCTTCAAATGTAACATTCAGAATTGACGGCTGCGGTGTCAGGCTGATTTTCATGCTCAGCAGTTTGCCTGTATACGCCTTTGAAGGAGTAAGCCCATAATAGTCAACAACGTATGTCGAATTGTTTATCTTCGAAACTGTAAAGTTTATGCTTCTAGGCACAGAAGGACTTACATTATAGAACGAGTTGGGACCAGTGGCAGGTATCTTCTCCAGCGTCTGGAAGGTTGCATTGTATATGCTGGCATTGCAAACTCTATCCCTTTGATAGAGCTGGTTGAAGTTGTTCATAAGAATTGCTGGAGAGGTGGTATTTACAAAATTCATAATCTCCTGCAAAGGTATCACTTTAGATTGGTTTATCGTTGTAGTTGTAATTGTTGTAGAAGTAGTGGTTGAGGTAGTTGAGATTATCGTTACCTGGCCTGTATAAAGCATCTTTTCGCTGAATTGTGTGGGCTGCATTACGCTTGTAACTCCACTCATCTTTATTCTGAGTTGCGGATCTATTGGCGTTAAATCAATCTCAGCTCCTTTTGGGCTTGAAGAATACAAATAAATGTGCAAATCTGCAGGGCCCGAGCCCGAGCTACTTATATTGGCAGAGCTGTTCGAAGCGAGATAAATAGATACAACTGGATAAGCCAATATGGGAAGCTTTGTTATATAAAACGTCGCTCCACTATCTGTCGAATTCTTTAGATAAAGGATAAATGTACTTGGGCTGTACTGGAATTTGTAGATTATACTGCTGTTTTGGGTCAATGAGATGGATGTATGTAAAGCTATCGTATAAACATGTGAAGGAATGCTTGCCAACATGGCTGCAATTGCAACGATTACCAATATAGTAACTACGATAAGTATCGGCAATCTGTAATTCGATTTCTTTCCTTCTCTGTAGGTGGGGGCCATGCAACCATTCTGGCGCTAAACTTATTCAGAATAAATGTACAAGATAAAGTATATATACTTTAGCAACAGCTCTTTTGATGAATGTCATGTGTTAATACGAGATTCATTTCGTCTTGTGGCTGTTATCCTCTTAATCGAAAATAATGCAAAAGAATATTATATTTTCCATGCACATTAAAAGTAAGGCGATCGCATGGACGGAGACTTAAAATCAGAACTTATTTCTTTGATAAATGAGAGGCAGCAGGTCACGTATAATGACTTGTATAATCTCGTCGCTTCAAAAGGCGCGAACGAAGGAGAGCTTAAGAAGGCCCTGCAGGAGCTTGAGAATGCGAACATTATAGCTTCAAGGAGAAGTGGCGGGGTGTTGACTTATTATATACTTCAGGAGGAGCCTAATCTAAGGAAGATACTCATTGTAGAAGACGACAAAAATATAAACAAGCTCATGACTCTTTCTGTAGGCAAGGGTTTTGAGATAAGGAATGCATATGATGGCAGCGAAGCACTTGAGATGATCCAGAAGGAGAAGCCAGATCTGATAATACTTGATTTGATGCTTCCCGGCGTTGACGGGCTTGAAATCTGTCAAATGGTTAAAAAAGATCCTACATTAAAAGACATTATAGTAATAATAGTAAGCGCCATGGATGCGACTTCAAATAGATTCAAAGGCATAAAATATGGCGCTGATTATTACATAAAGAAGCCTTTTGACCCTGATGAGCTCAGAAGCCTTGTAACAATCTTTTTGAAGAAGAAAGGGAGGAGGTTTGACCCCCTGATAGATTTGCCAAACGAGGACAAAATTTCCGGAGCAGTAGAGAAGGCCCTTCAGAGCGACTACGAAATAGGCAGGATAAAGGTAAATGGCTTAGCAGGATTTGCAGTAACATTCGGTGCAAATGCAGGAATAACGATATTAAGGCTCGTTTCGCAGCTCCTTCAAGACAAAGTGAAGGAAGTGAAGGGCGAAGCATTTGTCGGATTCCTGGACAGCGACGATTTCATAATCGCAGGCAAGAGCGAAGCTGTAAAAAGGGTTGTGGAGGGCTTGCAAGAAGAATTCGAGGCCGTATTGCCATTCATATACCAGAGCGAGGGCTACAAGCCCATAGAGCTTGGGATCGAGGATATATACGATGCTGAGAAGCCTAGCCTGTCAATACTATATAACGTGATAGAAAGGAAAGCAATTATGCAAAAAAGGGCTGAGATATTAAAGAGCAAGAGCATTGAAGAGGGAAAAGACATAGGCTCCTATACGTACGACGAGCTGAGGAAGATGCTAGGGAGCGACAACCTTGACATAACGATAACAAGGGATCCCAATGGAGGTGTAAAGCTTTCTGTAGGAAAATCGCCGCAGGATGAGGGGAAGAAAGAAGATAGGGACGAAAAATACAAGGACGGCAAGATCGATTCAATTTAGCTACTCTACAACGTCCTCTAGGAGTTCGAGATAAGGTTGTTCTGTCTGCATTTTTATTTTTGCGTTTAGTGGTATAAGCATTTGCTCATCGCCGTGGCCAAAAGGCATGCCGTAGAGAGAAGGCTTGTTGGCATTGGCCATGTGGTATTCAACAATCTCCTCCATGACAGGCATTGCGTCTTCGGTCTTTGGTATGTCTGTAAAGTCGCCAAACACGAATCCTTCAAAGTCATCAAGCAATCCTGCAAGCTTTAATGTTGCAAAGTAACGGTCTATATCCCAGACTGTTGTGCTCACATCCTCGAGAAAGAGGATCCTTTCCTTAGCCTCCTTCAGGTATTTTGTCCCTACAAGCGAAGCCACAAGTGAGAAGTTAGTGCCCATGCTTATCCCTGTTGCCTTGCCGCTTATAACATATTTTATTATCCTTCCTTGAGGTGGGTTAATATCTCTGTTATCCCCTTTCAGCACCTCTATGAAGTTCTTGTATGTGGGTTTTTTCATCTCATCAACATCAGGTCCTGGCATTGGCCCGTGGAATGTAACAAGATGTGCAAAGTTGTTTATAGCAACATGCAAGGCTGTAATATCACTGTATCCAAGGAATATTTTGGGATGGTCTCTTATAAGGTCAAAATCAAGATATGGCAGTATCCTCATCGAGCCATATCCGCCTCCTCCACAAAATATAGCATTGACACTATCATCTTTGAAAGCATCGATGAGTTCGCTTGCCCTGTCCTTGTCTGGAGCCGATAAATAGTAAACCTGTGCAAGTCTTTTGATGTTCTTTCCAAGGCTTACCTTGAAGCCCATATGCCTGAGTATCTCTATGCCTTTCGAAAGATCTTTTATGTCTGGAGCCCAAGCTGGCGCTACGACCCTAATCTCGTCTCCTTCCTTCAACTTTGGAGGTTTTATTGTTGTATACATAGGAAAAGATTCTGCATTTATCTATTTATCTCTTTCTACTTTTTCTGTTTCTGGGCGTAGCCTTTGCTTTTTTTCAACGTTCTTTTATTTTTACTTGATGATGCTTTTTTCTCATTTCTTTCTCTTTTCTCTGTTGGAAGTATTTCATTCTTAGTTATTAGATCAAATGCGTGCTCAGCCTCTGCTGGCCTGTCTTCGCCCGCGCTCTCTAGGAGAGCCTGCCCTTCTATGCTCCCTTTTTCGACAATGCTGTTAATATCCTGCGTCTTCTTGAACATTTCAAGCTTCTTTTTTATATCTTTTTTGCCCATCTCCAAACCCCGCCGTCAGGATTATATATTTATTGATATTATTTTATATAACTTGCTGTTTCTTCCAGCGATTATATGATAAAGTATGCTGAGCGTTTCGGAAAGGAAGAGAGCCTAGAAGTGCTCAACCCCAGGATAAGGAAGTGGTTCGAGGAGCATTTCAAGGAGCTTACCCCACCGCAATATTTTTCTTTTAAGCTGATAAGATCGCAGAACAATGTGCTTATAACTGCCCCTACGGGGAGTGGCAAAACTTTCTCTGCCTTTATGGCAATACTAAGCGAACTAATGGACCTTGCAGATGCAGGCAAATTGGAGGAAAAGGTCTACTGCATTTATGTTTCTCCTCTTAGAGCCTTGAACAATGACATATACAGAAACCTTACCAAGCCACTGGAAGAGATATACAGAGAATTTGATGCAAAGCAGAAAATAACAGTCGGCATAAGGACTGGAGATACTGAGCAAAAAGAGAGGCAAAGGCAGCTAAAGCACCCTCCGAATATTCTTGTTACAACCCCAGAAAGCTTGGCGATATTGCTTAATGCAAGCAAGTTCTCTGAAAGCTTCAAGGATCTAAAGTTTGTCGTTATTGATGAGTTGCATGAACTCGCCAACAACAAGCGCGGCGTTCATTTGTCTGTATCTATAGAAAGGCTTGCAGAGATGTGCGGGCATGATTTTGTGAGAATAGGTCTAGGTGCTACTTTATACCCGCTCGAGGAAGCAGCTAAATTTCTTGTGGGATATAAGGGCGATTCTGAGAAGGATTGCTACATTGTTGACGCCACATGGGACAAGAAGATGATGTTTGAAACAATATGCCCTGTTAAAGACATAATAAATTCAAGCGATGAGAAAATAGAAAATTCAATATACAAGATACTTAACAACATAATAGAAAAAAACAAGACGACACTTATATTTACCAACACAAGGAGCGGCACAGAACGCGTCGTATTCAATTTATCAAGAAAATTCAAGTATACGGAGGAGGAAATAGCGGCACATCACGGTTCATTATCGAGGGAAGTTAGGCTTGGCGTAGAAGATATGCTCAAAAAAGGCCAACTAAAATGCGTAGTCTCTTCTACAAGCCTTGAGCTAGGTATAGATATAGGTTTTATAGACAATGTTGTACAACTTGGTTCTCCAAAGAGCATAACAAGGGCGATACAGCGCATAGGCAGAAGCGGACACAATTTTTATGATACTGCAAGAGGCGAGATAATCGTTGTAAACAGGGACGATTTGGTAGAATGCTCTGTAATGCTTTATAGTGCGAAGAGGAGGCTTCTCGATACTTTTTCTGTGCCCAGAAATCCTCTTGATGTGCTTGCACAGCACATTGTAGGAATGTCATTGACAAGGAAATGGAAGGTAGAGGATGCCTATAATCTTGTAAGAAATGCTTACCCCTACCATGCACTCCAGAAAAGCGACTTTGTCTCGCTTCTTGAATATCTTTCTGGTAGTTATGTTGGCTTGGAAAGCAGAAGAGTATATGGAAAAATATGGTATGACGAAAAGGAAGGTATGTTTGGAAGGAGAGGCAGATATACAAAGATCATTTATTATCTAAACCTAGGCACAATACCTGATGAAGTTGCTGTAGATGTATACGAGGGCAAGAGATGGATTGGGAGCATAGAGGAGGATTTCCTCTCAAGGCTAAAGCCTGGGGATATATTTGTTCTTGGTGGCAGACTTTACAGATTCGACTTTGCGAGGGGGATGAGATGCTTCGTAAGCAGAGCCGAGACAAAATATCCAACCATACCTCCATGGTTCTCGGAGCAATTGCCTTTGAGCTACGAGCTCGCAGTAGAGATAGGCAAATTTAGGAAAAGATTTGCTGAAGCTGTGGCTAGGGCGCTGCCAAAAAACAGGCTTACCGCATTGAAAGGGATCAAGTCAAAAGAGGTAGATGAAATATTAAATGAATTGCCTGCAGACAAAAACGCCAAGGATTCGATTCTCCAGTATTTTGTAGAACAAATCCTCTATGCAAAATATGTGCCAAATGAGAGGTTTATCCTGATAGAGTTTACAGAGGATTTGAAGGGCGAACTAAACTATATAATATTCAATTCCCTCTACGGCAGGCGCGTCAATGATGCACTTTCAAGGATTTTTGCAATACTTATAGGGGAGATGTACAATGAAGACATAGGAGTCATGGTCAGCGACAATGGCTTTGTGCTCTCTTCAGAAACTGAAATAAAGGAAGAGTCTATAAAAGAAATTTTTTCCAATGTGCAAAATATAGATATAACACGCCTTCTCAAAGAGAATATAAGAAGAACAGAGATGATGAAAAGGAGGTTTAGGCACTGCGCTGCAAGGAGCTTCATGGTTCTAAGAAATTACAAAGGGCAGAAGATAAGCGTTGGCAAACAGCAGTTCAATGCACAATCATTACTAAATGCAATTGAGGAGATAAATCCAAACTTCCCTATAATAAAGGAAACATATAGGGAGATACTTGAAGATGTGATGGACCTTCCGCGTGCAAAAGAAATATTGAAAGGCATTGGAAATGGCGAAATAAGCTATAAAATAATAAAAACGAAAGTTCCTTCGCCATTCTCACATCTTTTGCTTACTTTTGGCGAAGCAGATATAGTGATGATGAAAGATAGGAGGAAGCGCATCAGGGAGTTGCATAAAAAGATTCTCAAAATTATCAGGAGTGGTTGAGTGTTCATCGATAAGTTGGAGATAATTGAAGGCACGCCGCTTATCTATATAAGTGAGCTTTCTGCCATTGCCTGCGCCGACTTGCACTTGGGATATGAAGGAGTAATGTCAAAAAATGGTATCTTCCTTCCAAAAGTCAACCTTAAAAAAATTGAAGAGGTGCTTGGCAAAGCAATATCCAAAAAAAGACCGAAGCGTATAATAGTTGATGGGGATATAAAAAATGAGTTTTCAGAAGTTCACGTTGAGGAATTTAATGAACTTTATGAATTTGTAAATTTCCTAAGAGATAGCGGGATTGAAGAGATTATCCTGATCAAAGGCAATCATGATAACTTTGTAGACCGCCTAAAGAGCTCGCTTGATATAAAAATATACGCCCAAGAAGCCTTAATCGGCAATTACCTTTTCTTTCACGGAGAGGAACTGCCACGCGAAAAGAAAGGCAAGTGGCTTATAATGGGGCATGTCCATCCTGCAATTACATTGTACAATGATGTAGGCGCAAAAGAGAAGCTCAAATGTTTCCTTTTTGGCACATATGGCATGAGAAAAATCTTAGTATTGCCTGCGATGAATTATTTTGCAGAAGGTGTATCTGTCAATCTTGAAGGGCTTTCTGAAATTTCTCCGATATTTAGGGAAATAGATGAAAATAGTCTAAATGTACTTTGCATAGCAGAAGATGAGACTCTCAATTTTGGCAAAATTGGAGAGCTTAGGAAAATAAATAAATGATCACGAAACTCTTGCGATTAACTGTCCAGTTATCATATGCGGGAATCCTGTAGTTGTGGAAGTATAATTTATTATTAGGTACCCATTATAAAGGCTGCCAAGTTTCCCTGTATATATACTGTTTGACGTATAACAAAATACAGAAAAAGTATAGTTTGAGCCTATTGGCATATAAATCTGGTTAGATACACTATATGTTTGCATATGTATTAGGCTCTGGTTTGATGAGCATCCTATTCCTGTTATGTTTATTGGTGATTGGGTGACTTGCATGAGGTTTATGTTTAATAATCCATTGGGGAAAAGGTATATGTTTGTGCAGCTGAATCCAGCTGGAAGAAGGCATTCTTGCCCTGCAAATGTACCGGGATTGAACAATCCCAAAAAGTATAGTGCCGATAAAACGACAGCCATTATCATTATCGCCCAACCATAAGTGGTAAGGTACTCTATAGCGCTTTGGGCTTTCATATATCTAGTTATTGCATGAAAAGTATTTTATAACATTTTATTCCATTTATGATGAAATGGAATTTTATATCTATACAGATGGTGCTTCCAGAGGAAACCCTGGTGCGAGCGCTTCAGGGTATCTGATTTTGGATAGCTCAAAGAAGGAAATCCTAAGAGAAGTCCTATATAATGGAAAAAAGACAAACAATTTTGCCGAGTATATGGCAATTATATACGCGCTAGAGAAGGTAAAAGAACTCTATGGATTAGATAACGATTTAATAATAACATCAGATAGCGAGCTGGTGATAAAGCAAATAAACGGGTTGTACAAAGTGAAGGACAAGTACCTCAAAGTGCTTAATCGCAGAGTAAAGGAGCTTTCATCCAAGTTTAAAAGCTGCAAATTTCTAAATGTAAGAAGGGAGAACAGATACATCTCTATAGTAGACCGCGAACTTAATATGTTCTTAGACAGAATATCAGATAATAATTTAAAGGATAAAAGCAATTATTATAAGCAGTCTGGGCTGAAGCTGTGATAAAATGGACGATGACAAGCCAAGCGGCCAAAGTGGCAAGAAAGATGTAAATCCATTGGCCAAAGAGCTTTATCAGAAAGCAGGAGAGATGTTCGAGGCGAACAAATTCGAAGAGGCTATAGATCTTTACACCCAGGCAATAAAGGTTGACCCAAATTACTCGAGCGCTTATTTTAATAGGGCCTTAAGCTACGCGATACTGAGCAGGTATGACGAAGCTACTAGAGATATCGACTATGTGCTTAGGATAGAGCCGGACAGCTATGATGCGCCTTATGTGATGGGCATAATCAGCGAGTACCAGCACGATTACGAAGGCGCGAAGGAGTGGTATCAAAAATCGCTTGCCAAGAATCCAAACTACGAGCAGGCTAAAATGAGACTAGAGCAGCTCAAGCAAAAGATGGCTGGACCGATCCCGAAGGAGGAAGAAGAGGAGAAGGGCAAAGCAGCAGAGAGCAAGACAGTTATAGAAGAAGGCCAGATAAAGCAGACAAAATGGCACAAGTCAAACATGACTTTCAAAGATGTGGCCGATTTGGAGAAGGTAAAGGAGCTTATATACGAGAATATAATACTTGCAATAAAGAAGCCTGAGCTCCTTAGGGCGTATGGCAAAAAGCTCGGCCTGGGCGTTCTCTTTTACGGCCCGCCAGGCAATGGAAAGACATATCTCATAAACGCGATAGCTGGAGAGACCGGAGCAAATGTAATAATTGCAAGGATAAATGAGATTGTAGACATGTACGCTGGCAATACTGAGAAGAACATGCATGCTGTATTCGAGCAGGCGAGGAAAAACACACCTTGCATAGTCTTCTTTGATGAGCTAGATGCGCTTGGGATGAAGAGAGAAGGCGGTGGCGAGTCGCAAAGCTACATGCGAATGGCGGTAAATCAATTTCTACAAGAGATGGACGGCGTTGAGAAGAATCCTGAGGGCATATTCGTAATAGGTGCAACGAACGCACCTTGGGACATAGATCCTGCACTAAAGAGAAGTGGAAGATTTGGAGAATCAATATATATACCACCGCCGGACTATAGGGCAAGGAAGGCTGCATTCATATACAATACTAGGAACATGCCTCTTGGCCATATAAATTTTGGTAGGCTAGCAAGGGCAACGATGGGTTTCTCCCAGGCTGATATTGCTGCGATCTGCGACAAGGCCGCACTAATACCTGCAGTGGAGGAGGACAAGACAGGCAGGAAAAGGCCTGTGAAGATGAAGGATTTCCTTCGCATGATAAAACTTCATGGAAGTACGCTTGATGAATGGTATGCAATGGTTAGAAAGGATATAGTCAGCAAGACCGAAACGCAAATAGTTGATGGAAAGAAGACAGAGATAGTTAAGGAGGGCAAGCTTACGCCAGAAGAGAAGATAAAGTACAGGCCTCTTGTAAAGGATGTGAAAAGGAAGAGCAGCGCATGGTACAGGTTTTTGGTCAAGGCATTCAGGTTTTTTGCCCTGCACATCTTCTAATCAGATGTTGCCACCGCTTATTATTGCTATGCTTTTCCCTTTAGGCCTTGTTTTTTTATAAGCTGCAATTGAAGCAACGCCAGCGAGTTCTGCAACCAAGCCATATTTTTCATAGAAGAGCTCCTGTTCTCTCTTCATTTCTGTATCGCCCACCGTTGTAATATATCCTCCAAATTTTTTCAGCAGACCAATTGCCTGCATGCCAAAAGTTGGGTATCCTACAGCTATCGCATCAGCCGCTGTTTTGGGTTCTTCGTATCTGAGCTTGCCGGTCTTCATGGCTTTGTAAAGCGGGCTGCATTTCTCCGCCTCCACACCTACTATCTTCGGCAGCTTTCTCAACGCATGTGAACTCTTTATCTCATTTAATGCTTTTAGCATGCCACTTAGGAGCGTGGCGTTGCCGACTGGGACAAAGACATAATCAGGAGCATGATTAATTATCTCATACATTATGGTTTTCTGGCCCTCTTTTCTATAGCAATAGTCCCCAGCCAGGAAGACATTTTTGGCTTTTGCATAATGCTCTGCATGCTTTTGCGCCATGGTAAAATCGCCATCAATTTTAGTTACATCAGCATCGTGCGTCTTCCTTATATACTCCATCTTGTCTTTGCTCACATTTTTGCTTACAAAAATCTTTGCCTTTATATTGTAAGCCTTGGCATAATATGCAAGGGAATAAGCCATATTGCCTGTGGATGCGCAAACAAGCTCGTCAAATCCGTATTCCTTGGCTTTTGCTACCTCTATAACCGAGCCCCTGTCCTTGAACGAATGTGTGGGGTTGTCTATCTCAAGCTTCAGCCAAAGACCTTCTTCCTTGCCTTTGATGGTTTTGGTAAGGCCTACCTCAAATTCCCTGTAATTCCCCTTCGGCAGGATCGGCTTGAAATCCCAAAAGGAGCTGATCTTTCTTATCCTTGGCAAGCTGCCTTTATAGACAACTTCTAGCAGGCCGCCACACTTATTGCAGGTTTGACCTTCATAATGTCTTTCATAAATCTCCCCGCATATTGTACATTTGAGATAATAATCCATAATTACTTCTTGCAATTCACTTTATTAATTTTTATCATGAGAATAAAGAACTAAACGATTTATCCTTAGAAAGTAGGCACAAGTAACAAAGTTAAAAAAGGGGAATATTAGGATAAGAATCTGAATAGGCCTTGGCCGGGAGTCGGACCCGGTCCTAAAGGTCCACAGCCTTCCATGCAGCCGTTACACCACCAAGGCCACAAATAATATTTGCTACTTATTTATTTTATCTCTTTCTCTTTTGCTTGCTTTTTTAATTCCCTAGCATAATGTATGAGCCTCCATAATATATTGTTCCATTGTCAAATGAAAAGCCGTCAAGCAAAGCAGAGTATTCTACATAACTTATGTTCTCATAGCCTGCCATAAGGCTAAACGACTCGAGTGTCGTAGCATAGCCCAGCTCATAATACTCCAAAGATATCAACTCATAATAGCTCAGCGTCTTCGCCATGAGAGAAAAGAAAAGAACAGCAAAGATGATTGTAAAGCTAAAAAGCATGCCGTAATAAATATCATCACCTCGCTATATATAGGCAGAGTTCTTTTCCGCCATATGGGAAGCATCTCTCTATCGCATTGCTTGTTGCATTGCCAATCATGTATGATGCGCCAGCATCTAGCTCGATGCCTCTTAACTTATATGTTGTGCAATACTCCTCAAGATACTGGTCTATGCATGTTGTGTTCGTCTCGTTTATGCATGTGCCAATTGACCTGTTTGAATAAATTTCCTTTATAAAATCGTACGAGGCTATGTTCATTATGCCGAATGATTTCGCCGATTCAGATTCTAAATAGCCGTATTCTAGGGCATTAATGCCTATGCCTATTATAGCCAGCAGAAAAAGAAGCGAGGCAAGGGCTTCGATCATTGCAAATTGTGCTTTGGGCATTCTCTCAACTGATATGCAGTATACTCCCTTGGTAATAAAGGGTCTCATTATATGTGCTTTGGTTTAGCCTTGCATTGATAACATAGGAAAGGGGATATGTAGGCTTGCACTCCAAATAATTCTCTCCAGCATAACATCCTTGAATCGAGCCAAATCCACTTCCTTCAAGGTCGCTTGCAGCCTTTTCATAGTAATCTATTGCACTGTTTATCTGTGCCTGCTCAGCATTGTCTGCATATGAAGAATTGAAGTAGCTGAGCGTGCTGTACATATTGTTCCTCGCCTGCATATAAGATTGGTACAAACTTTGGTTGGCTATGCCACTACTTGTCGAATTTGAGATGAGCGTCGCGTAGTTTATTGGCCCGATGCCAGAAATGTTTGAGATGCACGCTTCCCCTATCTTCTCATTTCCGGAAAAGAGTGAGGCGCATTTCGTATTGTTGAACCTTGCATAGAACTCAACGCCATTGTAATAAGCTCTTAGCGTGAAATTGTAAGAGAATGAGTACTGGTTTGCATTGAGATTGCTTAAGTTGTATTGCGTTGAATACGGAACTATACATATTGTATAATATACCCCCTCTTCAATATTATAGCAGTAGTAGCTAAATACATCATAGTCCCAGGCATTTTTGGTTCCGCATTCATAGAGCACAGATGTGCCAGGCACATTCGGCGGATAATACTTGCAGTGCCCCCATATGCTTAAACCATTTATATTGTTTTTGCCTGAATAATTGTACAGGAGAAATTCATTCCTGTTATATATTGCAAACGAATCTGTTGTATTATTTACTAAGTTGTTCTGATTTTGATAAATGGAATAGGTAGAAAGCTTATATGAGCCTGAATAATTTTTTCCGCACGAGGCCGTATAGTGTATTGTTGCGCTGTCTTCTCCAGCATTTTTGGGTACAAAATATAAATACCCTGCAAAGATATTGTCTATGCTTGAGGAAACTCTATTCTGGGAAAAGCTGATATTGCTTGAATTTATATCAAATACAAATGAGCCGTTTGGGCATAGGGCTACGTAATCGAGCAGATATGCATTTCCGACTATTGTGTTGAATGGCATATAAAATGATATGTTGAACCTGCTTCCCGTGCTCGCATTAAATTTCATATCTGCCAAACTTAAATTCAGTAGCTTCTCCCCCTGGCTTGCCCTGCTGGCGTATATGCCAAGCGCCAGAAAAGCCACCAATGAGACTGCGCTTAATATGAGCATGAATTCAAGGCTTGCCTGTATTTTCAATTTATCACCATCTTGTAAGCAATTCCATTGATTGTCACAATCCTGCATGCACCAGAGCAATTTGAGTTCAAAGGAACAGTGTTGTTATAGATGCTTGATTCTACAAAAGCCTGGCTTCTTGCATAGCCATAAATTGAGCTTGCGAGAAGCGCGCAATCCTGCATGTTCGATTCCACCATATAAAGCGATCCTGCCAGTGCAGTCACTAAAATCAAGACTATTGGGAGCGAGGCGAGCATGTCAAGCGATACGATAATAAGCTTTAGCAATTTTCCACCCCATTAATATAGCCATTGTTCAAACTCCATTCTATCGCGCTTTGTGCTATGCAAATGCTCTTGCTCAAATTGTCGCTTTGAAGCCTCGAGTAGTAGCTGTATGTATAAGAAAAGAAAATGGAAAAAAGCAGCAGCGAGAGCGAAAGAGTAAGAAGCATCTCTAAGCTTGTTTGTGCTTCCATATTATCGACCCAAAACTACATAGCCCTGCACGCTCTTGAGAGAGAGGTTTGCATATGTGCCATCGGGGCAAAATGCGCCTTTGCTTATTTTTATTGCTGGATTGATGTAAAACCGCCCGAAAATCGTTTCCAAATAATCGTTTTCAATGCTCGAATTGCACAGGCCTTTTGGGATGTAAGCATAGATGCTTGAACTGCTCCTGTACGACGCAAGCTCGTTTATCCTTGCTATGAGAAGCCACGCGGTGTATTCATCAAGCTTCTTGTTTATGTAAGGCATGTAATGCAGAGCAACGCTTGACATTGCGAGCAGGGCAAGGCTAGTGGCTGAGAGGTACAAGAGAAATTCTACAGAGATTTGGGCTTTCATGCTAAGAGCTGTTCGAAGCAATTGCGGAGAGCTCGTGCGATATAGCAGAGGAGATGCTCATATTACTTCCATTTACAGCCACGTTTGTGATTACTGCATGCTTCATCTTCACCACCATTGCTAGGGCCAAGACTATTACAATGCTCGCCGCTGCGAGCATCATAATATACTCCAGCGAGCCCTGTCCTTTCATGCTTTTCGCCACAGCTAAAATTCCTTTTATTTCTTCTTTCATTTACCCACCTACAAAAAAACATAAACCAAAGATGCAAGTCTAAATACAAGCATTGCTATCGATATCGGCAGCAGCGAACTTTGTACTATATTTGCAATGCTCTTGTCAAGGCTGTAGAACGCTTTTCCAACCAGAAGTGCCTCAGCTATATACGCAAAGACAATTATGCTAAAAACTCCCTGCAAATTTGCATGGCTACCAATCAGCAGACCTTCTTTTACTATGCTCAAGCCTATGCCTGCAAAGAATGGGAAGAAGAAAGAAAGGCCTATTCTGGAAAGGGCTATCATGCCGTTTGCTTTTCCCAGCGCGTACTGCTTGTATCCATTCACCTTTTCTTCCTCTTTCAGCAGTTCTATCGATCTGCTCGCTCCCTCTCCAGTTGATGCGCCGCGCATAAGCGCATTGCCTATTCTTTCTTCCAAGCCATTCTCTCCCCCACCCTCTCCAACGCCTGTCCAGTATGCCTTGAAGGCCCTTCCTAGCTTTTTATATTTTGTAAGCTTGCCCAAAGTGAGCAAGGCAGAGCCGTTTTTTCTGTAGCTCCTTTCCGCCAATTCCAAGATCTCATTTCCTTGTTTTTCGCCTTTTGAGCTTTTTGCATGCATAGCTAAGCTTGCCACTACTAAAGGAAGCGCTATCTCTAGCTTGTTTAGCGCGAGCAGTGCGATTGCAAGAATGCAAGACAAAGCCTCAATTTTTGAAAGCATTTATCAAACGCCTTTGGGAGAGCGTGAGGCTTATAGTATACAAGACTGGCAAAATGGAAAGAAGCATGAAAGAGAGAAAGATAATGCTTGGCGTTGAAAGTATTGCACTGCCTATAAAAGCAAGAATGACAAAAGAGGGTGCGATTGTTGAGATAAACATGTTGATTGTTGCGTCCCTCTGGAGCAGCGGCTCCACTTGCGAAGCCTTCTCCTTGATCTTTTCAACATCTCTGCCTATGAACAGATCTATGTGCGAAAAATCATCGGCATCAATGCCAAGTGTTTCTAGTGCTTCGCCAGATGGCCTGCCATTAATTTTCTCGCTTATAATTTCTCTCCTTACAATTTTTCTGAGTCTTTTATTTTTTATCTTTGGTTCAACTGCTTCAAGCCCCTTCACAAGGGGTCCTTCCCCTGCATAACCCATTGCAAGATAAAGTGCATCCTTGAAATCTTCTCTGAGTCTATTCTCATTGTACAGTTTCCTGAGCTTCGTGAAAAGCATGGCTATAAGCATAGATGAAAAGGCAGCAGAGGATGTAATTTCAAACAAAATAGTTATATTCATTTAACCACCCTATACTTGTTTATTACCAATTCCAAATCCTCCTTCGACTTTTCAGTGTTTGTTATAACTTTTGCCCTTCTGTTGAATTCTTCTAGCGCTTTCTTTTCGCTCATGCCATGCCTCTCTGCAAACATCGCAATAATCTTCGATTCCTTAATCTTTTCTGGGTTCAGCAATCCATTGCTTGCTACCTCGCTTATCTCCACCTTGTCTATATCACTTACAGCTATGCCCGCATCTTCGCTTATCTCGCCTCTGCTGAGCCATTTGTACTCGAATATTTTTCCAAGCATCCTCTTGTCAAGGCCGATTTGCTCCATGTAAAGTGCAACATCTAACGTGCTGAGGGAGCTTGGCTCTACTCCCATTGGCCTTATTATAAGCCTCTTCAGCACCTCTAGCCCGCCTTCATTGCTGTGCATCGTGGTAATGAATGGTATCCCAAGATTGGAGCCAGAAAATATCTCCTTCGCTTCTTCACCGCGTATCTCTCCCACTATTATGCGGTCAGGCCTCATCCTCAACGCATTCGATACCTGCTGCTGCGATGTAAAGCCTTTCTTCGAACTGTAAAGAGAGACTGAATTATAATCAGCAAATGTGTGGAGCTCGTTTGTCTCTTCTTCTACTATAACAATCTTGTAGTATTTTGGCACAAGTGAGATCATTGATGCAAGCAGGGTTGTCTTGCCGCTTGCAGGCGCTCCAGCTATTATTATGTTTGCCTTGGAATCTATTGCGAGCCAGAGATAAGCAAGCATCTCAGGAGTCAAAGTTCCGTTTTCAACCAGTTTTGAAAGATTGAACTCCTTTTTGCCCCCTATCCTTATTGATGTGCATGCGCCGGCATGCGCATAGGGCTTTATCTGTGCATGTACCCTTATATCATCGATTTGGGCATCTACTATAGGGTTATTACTGTTAAGTTCTTTCTCTGCAAAATAAAGGAGCTTGTTTACACTTCTTCTGAAATCTTCTTCGCTCAGGTAGGAAAGGTTTGTCTTGCACCTTCCATATTTTGTTGTATAAACTATAATTTCAGCAGTGGGCGAGTTTATCTCTATCTCCTCTATATTTTTTCTGTCTTCCAAGAGTAAGCTTATAGCGCCATAGCCTATGGTGTCGTTGGCTACAATTTGTGATATAAAAAATGCCCTATCCTCTGGGATATTTTGTTTAAGGTATTCATAGGCGATTTCTCTCGCCTTTTCAAGGGAAGTAGAGGTAAAAAGTTCATCTATCTCGCTTTCCACGAATTTTGCTCCGACCTTTGCTTTTGCAATGGCAGCAAGCTGTAGCTCATTTTTGTCGAGCTTCTTGTAGCCATGTGCATAATTGTAGAAGTGCAATCCGTTAAGTCTTATTATAGATCTTCGTACTGGCGAGTCTATTATCTCTTCTATCTCGCCGCCCCTGCTTTCCCCTATAGCAAAGCTCAGCCTTGAACCTTCAATTTTCTCCTCGGTTTTTCTTCCCCACCAAAGCATGCAATCGCTTGTATTTTGTTCAATAAATATTTACTAAAGTAAATATAAATATATTATTGTATAAAAAGTTTTAAATATGTTTCTGTAATAAAGGCATAGTTAAAAAATCCGCCACTTTTCTTTTTGCCCATTTATATATAAAGACTAAGATTCATTTGTGTATATCTTTATAAAGTTTATTATCAAAATAATTATAGAGATAATTGCTTATCTATTGGGGTTCTGTCTATGAAGGACAAGGATGAAATCTGGCTTATAAGAAAGCTGCTTAGCAGGCCTAATTATGCTGTTCTAAAGCTTCTCATGGAGAAATCTCCAAGGACAACGCGCGAGCTCTATGCTGTTCTAGGCAAGAAATTCACAAGGAAGACTCTTATTATAACGCTGAGGGAGCTTTCGATGAATCTCAATGTGCTGCAGCCGACCCACATAAGGACTGAGCGAGGCTATGGCCTTGGATACAGCATAAATCCAAAGCTAAAGGAAGTCATAAAAAGCATTGACAAATTTGAGAAGATAGTTGAATCCCTTACTAACCTGAAGCAATGATTTTTATAAATTCTTATTATAAAAACAGATTATGATTGTGAAGAAGCCTTATTATCTGCGTGAAATAATAAAGGAGACCCCAGATGTAAATATATTCAGGTTTGAGAGCGAAGATGGCACTGCCCTAGATTTCAGTCCCGGCATGTTCATAATGCTTTATTATAAGGCGAATACGCCAGACGAGATAGGCAGGGCTTATTCAATAGCCTCTGCGCCAGGAAGCAAGGTGCTCGAGCTCATAATAAGCATGGTGCACGGCAGGCTTACATCGAAGCTAGAAGAGGCGCATGCAGGAGATATTTACCATGTCTCAGGTCCTTACGGCCAGTTCAAGTTCGACCCTAACAAAAACAAGAAGGTACTCTTTATTGCTGGTGGTACAGGCATAGCTCCATTTTTGTCAATGCTGAGGTATATAAAGGAAAAAGGCATTGGAATAGATGTTGTGCTCATGTACAGCGTTAGGTATCCAAATGAGATAATAAGGAAAGCAGAGCTTGAGGAGATGGAGAAAAGCATGGGATTAAAGCTCGTGGTAACAGTCACAAGGCCCCAGCCAGGAGACAATTGGAGCGGTGAAACAGGTCATATAAACGAGGATATGGTAAAGAGGGAGGTGCCTGATTTTGCGGAAAGGGATCCTTACATATGCGGCCCGCCGGCATTTTCAAATGCAATGAAGCTTGTGCTCAAGAATATCGGCATAGACGAATCGAAGATAATGGCAGAGATGTGGGGCTAGATATTATCCCTCCTTTTCGGAAAGGTAAAGGAGCACGGCCTTTTCAAGGAGAAGCTTGTTTTTTGCCTGTTGCCACACTACACTCTGCGGCCCGTCAATAACCTCATCTGTTATTTCTTCGCCCCTGTGCGCTGGCAAGCAGTGCATCACTATTGCATCTTTTTTTGCATAGCTCATAAGTTTCTTGTTTACTTGGTAAGGGGCAAAGAGTTTTCTCCTTTTCTCAGCCTCTTCTTCTTGCCCCATGCTTACAAATGTATCTGTATATACAACATCAGCATCTGAAACCCCCTCTTCTATACTGTCATATACCCCTACCTTGCTGTATTCCCTTGCCTTTGAGAAATACAATGTGTTTGGTGCATAGCCTTTTGGGCCTACAAGAGCTATCTCCATGCCGAGCTTTGCCCCGCCGAGCATGAGTGAGTTCGCTGTATTCGCAGCTATATCACCGACAAAAGCCAGCTTCAGCCCCTTGAACCTTTTCTTCACCTCTAGTACAGTATAAAGGTCGCTCAATGCCTGGCAAGGATGCTCCAAATCAGTGAGCGCGTTTATTACAGGCACAGAAGCATTTGCCGCAAGCTCCAAAAGGTCATCGTGCCTGTAAAGTCTTGCTATTATAAAATCTACATACCCGCTAAGCACCTTCGCTGTATCTGATATGCTCTCTCCTCTAGAGAGTTGCGAGGTTCTTGAATCAATATATATGGAATGGCCGCCAAGCTGCGCCATCGCAACTTCGAACGAAACCCTTGTCCTTGTAGAAGGTTTCTCAAAAATCAGCGCCGCAACTGCATCTTCTTTCAGCGCCATTTCTGACTTTCCCTCCTTGAGGTTGTCAGCTATCTCGAAGATTCTAAGTATCTCCTCCTTAGAAAGATCTCCTATGCTCAAGAAATTCATTCTATCAGCCGAATATTGAGCCAAAACCTTGGTCGGCCCTGCTTCTCTCATCCTCTATGAACATGATCACCTTTTCCTCAATGTCTTTTGGGGCCCTTTCTATATCTTTTATACTCTCTTTAAGCTTTTTCTCAGCCTTTTCCAAAAAGCCTTCCTGCGCTTTCAAGAAAAGGTAGCATTTCGAAGGATCCATATTTATCGATGCTCCATCCCTAAGGTCATAATCCTGCCTTACAAATATCACATTCGCCATCTCGTCTTCCCTGAGCTTTTTCAAATCCTCTTCACCCAGCTTTGGGTCAAGATATGGGTCATATTCGAGCATCTTCTTGAGCTCTGACTTCTTCTCTATTGGGCAAATATAAACTCTAGCAGGCATAAAATCATCTTATAAGCTTTGCATTTACAAAGCCCTCCTTCCCAGGCCTGTTTAATACAATGGCCCTTCCCATTTCTGTATCTATTATAGTGCCTTTTGTAATTATGTTAAGCCTTGCAAAGTTCCTGTTGTCTTTTGACTCAATAACTCCTTTTATTTTCACCTTTTTGTAAGATCCGTCGACAAGCAGGTTAGCATAGCCGGCATTCTTTAGCTTGTCTTTATATTTGCCGCCTCTGGCTCTTATCTTTTTTATTACATTCTTCTCTCCCAGCCTTGTTGCGGCAAAATAGCCTCCTACTTCGTGTCTCTTCTTGTCTCTGCTCTTTACCTTTAGCTTGCCATTTCCTGCGCTCTTCCTGTCTGATGCACCATGAAATTGTACTCCAAATTGGCTCATAAAATCACAAGGATTTGTAGATATATATTTGAGGGGAAAAGATTTTAACCCTTGCTAAAAGATAATGCTTTAAATCTAAAACGTGAAATTTAACCAATGATCGATTTTATTGAGCTCAGGAATTGGAAGACCCATGAGAACACAAAGCTTAGCTTTGCCAAGGGCACAAATGTGCTTATAGGGCAGATGGGCTCTGGAAAAAGCTCAGTGATGGATGCGATCTCATACGCCCTCTTTGGTATTTTTCCCGCTCTTCAGCATAGGAAGGTGAGCGCATCAGACCTTATAAAGAATATTCCAGAGCAAAAGGAGTTTGCAGAAGTGAGGCTTGGCCTCTCTATAGGGGGCTCTAGCTACATTATAGAAAGAAGGATAGAATTGTCAGGCGGGGCAAGCGCGAGGGTATTTAAAGATGGCAAGATCGAGCAGACGCAGCCGCAGAGGGTAAATGAGTATATAGAGAATCTTCTTAGGCTAGACTATGACCTTTTTTCTAGGGCAATTTACTCCGAGCAAAACAATCTTGATTATTTTCTTGAATTGAGGAGCGGCGAAAGGAAGGATACAATCGATGAGCTGCTTGGCCTTGACAAGTTTGCGCTTGCAGAAGACAATACAATTAGCCTTATACATAGGATAGAGGACCTTGCTAAAGAGCAGGAAAGCGCCGCAAGCTCATTTGACAAGAAGAAGCTGGAGGAGCAGATAAATGAGGCTGAGATTGAGATAGGGCGCATAAAAATCGAGGTTGAAAATTTAGAATCCAAGAAGGTCGAGCTTCAAGTAAGGGTTGACGAGTTAAGCAGGCTTTACAAAGAATTGCAAGAGAAGAATGCAAAGAAGATAAACCTCGAAAAGGAGCTTAAAGGCAACGAAGCAAGAATCGAGTTCTTGGAGAGGGAGGCGAAAAAGATAGAATCAATGAACCTCTCAAGGGAGAAGCTAGAAGAAAAGATAAACGAAATATCTGAGAAGCTTAAAAAAATGAACAAAGATGCAAAGGATCTTGAGGAAAAAGAAAGGTCGAGCAATAGAAATGCAGCGAGGCTTGAAAGCGAGATTAAAAAGGCGGAGGACGAGATAAAGGAAAGAGACGCTACACTGGGCAAGATTGGAAGTAAGAAAATAGAAGACTACAAGGCAAGGTATGAAGAAGGAGAAAAAGAAGTTGAGAGATTCGAGAAGGAGCTTGCTGCAGCGAGGGCGAAGAAGGAAGAGGTCGAGAAATACATTGAGGATTTGTCAAAGCACATAAGCAAGTGCCCTGTCTGCGAGAGGGAGCTGAGCGAAGAGCTCAGGCTAAAGCTTCTTGAAGACAAGAAAAAAGCAGTCAAAGAAGCAGAGGATAAGATAGATGAATATTCGAAGAAGCTTTCCAACTACAAAGAGGTGCTTAAAAATATAAACGCCGAGCTCAACTTGCTCATGCTTGCAGATGAGAAGCTCAGGGGCTTTGCCGGCTTAGATGATAAGCTCGCAAAAGCAAAGGAAGAGCTGAAAAGCGCTAATGAATTAAACGGTGTTGTAAGAAAGAAGCTCGAAGAGATGCGAAAGGAGATAGACGCAAGCACAAAGGAGCTCACCAGATTCGAGGAGATGCGGAAGGAGCTAGAGAAGCTCGATTCTTACAAAATGGAGCTCTCATTATTGAAGGAAAGTATCAAAAAGACGAATGCCGAGCTTGCAGTTCTTGCAAAAGAGGTCAATGACGAGCTTCTAGACAAGGCGCAGAAAGATCTTAACAAGGCTTCGTCAGAGCTCAGCTCAACTATTGCAAGCCTTTCTGCATCGAAGAAGGCACTCGCCGATAAGGAGAAGGAGCTGAACGACAAAAAAGATACCCTCAAGCACATAGAAAACCTGATTAAGGATGCAGAGGCAAAGAAGAAAGTTGCCGAGGAGCTTGTAAAGTTCAGGAACGCCCTTTCAGAAACCCAAGGCTTGCTCAGGTCAAAGCTCATAAGCTCAATAAACCACATAATGAGCGAGATATGGCCAGAGCTCTACCCTTATGGCGACTATGTGGACATAAGGCTTGATGCAAGCAAAGACGACTATATACTTGAGGTAAAAATACTGAAAAACGGGAGTGAGGAGTGGAAGCCTGTTGAGAACATTGCAAGCGGCGGAGAGAGAAGCATAGCGTGCCTTGCGATGCGCGTCGCCTTTGCCCTTGTCCTCGTGCCGAACCTCAAATGGCTCATACTCGACGAGCCGACCCACAACATAGACGAGCAGGGGATAGCAAAATTCATCAGAGTTTTCAACGAGACGCTGCCAAGGATAGTCGAGCAGATATTCTTAATAACGCATGATGAGATGTTAAAGCAGGCCTCAAGCTCCAAAACTTATTTGCTGAGCAGGGATAAAGCTTCCCATGGTAGCACAATAGTTGAAGAGTTCTAATCCTTGTTGACAGCAGAGAAGACGTAGTTTAGGAATTCTTCCTCTGGCAGAGCTCCCTCAAACGAGACTTCATCATTTATAACAATCTTTGGCACAGCCATCACGCTGTATTGGTTTGCAAGGTCGTAGAACTCCATAGCCTCTATCATGACCCCCTTTATTTTGTCATTTTCCATTGCAAACTCGTGAGCAATCCTCACCGCCCTCGGACAGTATGGGCATGTCGGCGTTACAAAGACTTTTATCTCTACAGGATCCTTTATCTGCTTCAGCCTCTCTTTAGTAGTATTAGAGAGCCTTGTGGTTCCGTTTGATGCATCAACTATATCTTCAAGAAGTGCTGCAAACTCATGGCCAGCAGGTATGCCAAAATAGTATATGTTGTAGACTTTCTTTCCCCCTATTATAAGAGCAGGCGTCTTGTCCACTCCAAGGAACTTTGCCTCTTTAGAGTTCTTGTTTATATCGTATACAATAAGCTTTATCTTCGGGCTTGTGTTTGCAAGCTCAGTAAGAAGCTCTATCGTATCCTTGCAGTACTGGCATTTCTCAGGTGAATCAACAAACAGCATAAGATTTACTTCGCTGTCAAGATTCTTCTCGAACAGATCCTTTATGTATTTTACATCCTTTTCATTTAGGAAACCCAATTTACCACCAAGTAGAAGACAGTTGAGATATAATTTGTCTAATAATCTTTATAAGCCTTTTCATAACCGAGTAATAAGACTTTTATTTTTTAGTCTCTTTCCTTGTCGCTATAGCTTTATAAACTTCTGTAAAATCATGCTCCCTATATAAGCTCTTGAGCTCCTCATGCTCCTTATGTGCAAAATATGCCGATGTCAACAGTGAATATGCAACGAAATTCCAGAATATTATCTCTGCCTCATCAAACATATCCTAATCCTAAGTCTTCCCCCTCACTCTCATTTTTTCTTCCCAATATGGAAGGGCTTGAAACGCCTGTGAAAATTGCTATAACCTCTACCTTGCCTTGGTAGTCATTGTCTAATCTAGCTCCCCATGTTACATTTGCATTTGGCGAAACAGATTCTGTCAGCTTCGAGCCTATCTCATTTGCCTCTCCAAGGGTCATGTCAGGCCCGCCGGTTATGTGGAGCAATACTCCTGTAGCACCTTCATAGTTGACATCAAGGAGCTTGTTCTTGAGCGTGTCCCTGACAACTTCATTAACTCTGTCAGGCCCCTGGGCTGTGCCGACGCTTATCATGGAAAGCCCGCCGCCGCTCATTATTGTGCGCACATCAGCAAAATCAAGATTTATCAGGCTTGGTTGGGTTATTGCTTCAGTTATGCCTCTTACCGCCCTAGCAGTAATCTCATCAGCGAGCATGAAAGCCTGCTCAATGGCGAGATTCGGATACAAAGATACAAGCCTCTGATTGTCTATCACTATTAGAGTGTCGACATTCTGCCTAAGCTTCTCCACACCCTTCCTAGCTACTTCAAACCTTACTTTCTCTAGGGCAAAAGGAAGCGTGACTATACCTATTACAATGGCTCCATTCTCCTTTGCAATCCTCGCCACAATAGGTGCTGCACCTGTGCCTGTGCCACCGCCCATGCCTGCGCAGACGAAGAGCATGTTTACATCTTTTAGCAAAAGGTCTATCTCTTCCCTGCTCAGCTCAGCTGCCTTTTCGCCTATATCAGGAAAGCCTCCTGCCCCGAGGCCGTGCGTCAATGAATAGCCGATTGCAAGCTTCTTTATTGATGGGCTGAGCATGTTTAAGTGCTTTGAATCTGTGTTGAATGCATATAGGCTTGCACCCTTTATATCGAGCGTGCTGAGCCTGTTAACTGTATTGTTTCCTCCTCCACCTACGCCAGCAACAGCAATTCTTGGTTTAAAAAGCTCATTCTCATCGATACCCTGCATCGCAGCATTAAGAAGATCTTCCATAAACCACACCCAAAGGTAATATTATATCGATAAATAAAATAAAATACTTTTCTATATCGTGCTGTTAAGCTTGCTAAGGTTTATCTAATTTTTTGCACAAATAAAATTGTGTACAACAAGCAGATTGCAGACATATTCAATGAGATAGCAGACATGCTTGAGCTTGAGGGCGAAGAAAGGTCTTTCGAGGTCAGAGCATATAGGAAGGCTGCGCTTACAATCTCTACCCTGCAAGAGGATGTCGCTGAGATATACAAAAAGAAGGGCATAGAAGGCCTTCAGGAGCTTCCAGGCATTGGGAAGGGCCTTGCAGATAGGATAAGGCAATTTATAGAAACAGGCAAGATAAGCAAGTACGAAGAGCTCAAGAAAAAATATCCTATAGACTTCAAAACTCTTTCAAGCATACAGGGTCTGGGCTCGAAGAAGATATACAGGCTTTACAAGGAGCTTGGAGTAAAGAACCTCGATGATTTGAAAAAGGTCCTTGCAGAGCACAAGATAAGCAAGCTAGAAGGCTTCGGGGAGAAGAGCGAGAGCGAGATAGCAAAAGGCGTAGCAATGCTTGAAGAGACGAGCAAGCGCATGCTTCTTGGCACAGCTCTTCCAGAGGCAGAGAAGATAATAAAGGAGCTTTTGGATTCTGGCCTTGTCAAAAGGGCTGTCATAGCAGGCTCAACGAGAAGAATGCGCGAGACAGTAGGAGACCTCGACATCCTTGTGACATCTGACAGAAACCTCGAGGTCATGGACTTCGTTACCAAGCTCCCGGAGGTTGAGAGCACTACTGTTAAAGGCCAGACAAAAACAACAGTCTGGCTTAAGATAGGATTGAGCTGCGATGTAAGGGTTGTTGAGGAGAGGAGCTTTGGCGCGGCCCTGCAATACTTCACTGGCAGCAAGGAGCACGGCATAGAAGTAAGGAAAATAGCCGTGAAGAAGGGTTATAAGCTGAACGAATATGGGCTTTTCTCGAGGAACAAGATGATCGCCGGCAAGAGCGAAGAAGAGGTATATGAGAAGCTTGGCATGCAGTACATAGAGCCTGAGATGAGGGAAGCCCGCGGCGAGGTGGAGCTTGCACTTGAACATAGACTTCCTAAATTAGTCAACATAAACGACATAAAAGGTGATTTGCATCTTCACACAAATTTTTCAGATGGGGCCAACAAGCCGGAGGAAGTTGTAGAAGAGGCGATCAAGCACAACTACCTATACATGGGATTCTCAGAGCATACAAAGAGTGAGCATGTCGCAAACGGAATGGATGACAAGGAATTTGTGAAATATTTCGAATACATAGACAATATTGCAGAGAAATATGAAGGCAAGATAAAGATATTGAAGAGCGGGGAGGTTGATATACTTAAGGATGGTTCCCTTGATCTTGAGAAGAAGACGCTTGAGATGATGGACTATGTGATAGGGGCCGTGCATACAAATCTGAACATGGACAAGGACTCTATGACAAAAAGGATTATCAAAGCTCTCGAATCAGGATATGTTGATATATTGGCTCATCCAACTGACAGGCTTATCAACGAAAGAGACCCGATAAACTTTGACATCGATAAAGTGTTTGAAGTGGCTAAAGAAAATGATGTAATAATGGAGATAAATGCTTTTCCAACAAGGCTCGATTTGAACGATGAGAATATAAGAAAGGCCAAGGAATACAAGCTACTTTTTGAGATAGGCACCGATTCTCACAGGCTTTCGCACCTCGATTACATGAGATATGGTGTAGGAACAGCAAAGAGGGGCTGGGCTGAGAAGGGTGATATAATAAATACAATGGAGCCGGACAAGCTTCTTGGATTTTTCAAAAAAAGAAAGTAAAGATTAAAAATAAAAGAAAAGCAAAATCAATACCATCCTCTTGCTTTCATCGCCTTTGCCACCCTTTCGACTGCTATTATATAAGCTGCGGTTCTTGGGCTTATCTTCTTTCCCTTGCCTGCATAATCCTTTTGCGTATTTATGGTATCATAGAATGACTTTGTAATTATTTTGTCGAGTTTGCTGTATACCTCTTCTGCACTCCAATAATATCCCCCTATGTTTTGGACCCATTCAAAGTAGGAGCCAATGACCCCACCGCTATTTACTAGGAAGTCGGGCAAGTCAAGAATTCCTTTTTCGAAGAGTATCTCATCTGCCTCTGGCGTTACCGGCCCGTTCGCAAGTTCAAGGACAATCTTTGCCTTTATCTTGTCTGCGTTGTCTGCCCTTATCTGGTTTTCTATAGCAGCTGGTATCAAGATATCAACGTCGCTTTCGAGGAGCTGCTCATTTGTTATCTTCTCTCCGCCTTCGTAGTTTTCCACGCTCCCGGTTTCCTGCTTTGCCTTTAGAAGCTTGTCCAGGTCAAGCCCTTCCTCGCTGTAAATGCCTCCTTTCGAGTCGCTTATGGCCACGACTTTTGATCCGAAGAGCTTCTTTGAGAGTGTGTAGGCATACATTCCTGCGTTTCCGAATCCCTGCACAGCTATCTTGGCGTTCTTCAAGTCTATGCCAAGCATCTTGGCCGCTTCCCTCATAACATACATGCCGCCCATTGCTGTTGAGTCGCTCCTTCCCTCGCTTCCCCATACTTCTAAAGGTTTGCCTGTAATTACCCCAAACTCGTTATAGCCCTTCATCTTACTGTATTCATCCATCATCCATGCCATTATCTGCGGCGTAGTATAGACATCTGGAGCAGGCACATCAATGTCTTTTCCTATGAAGTTTGCTATCGCCCTTATATAGCCGCGCGAAAGATTTTCGAGTTCTTGGTCATTCATGCTCTTTGGGTCGCAGATTATTCCACCCTTTGCTCCACCATATGGCAGGTTTGCAAGTGATGTCTTCCACGTCATCCACGCTGCAAGCGCCTTTACAGTGCTCAAGCTTTCTTCTGGATGGTACCTAATACCACCCTTGCCTGGGCCTCTTGCATTGTTGTATAATACTCTAAAGCCTGTGAATGTTTTTGTTGTGCCGTCCCTCATTTTTACAGGTATATTTACAATTACAGTCTGCATAGGCTCTCTCAATATTGCATGTGCCTGTGGATCCAAGCCCATTGTCTCGGCAGCAAGATCAAGCTGCTTCTGTGCGATCACAAAAGGATCTAGTTCTTCACTCATTTTCTCACCACTAATTATTAATTAGACAAGATCAAGCAATTCTTTATTTTCGCAAAGTGAATTTATCTTGTTTTCTATTTTTTCCTTTGCCTCATTGTTCACAATGCCCTTTACAATCTCTTCGGCAAGCCCTTTTGAAACTATATAATCTTTTATCTTTTCAATCTTTTCAGAATATCTCTTGTTGAGGTACTTGCTCACGGCTACCTGCACAACATCAAGCCTTTCAGCTATCTCCTCCTGCGTATAGTTATATTTCTTGCTCAGCTCTTCAGCAACAGCTACTCTTATGGCAGGGAGTATGAATTTCGCTATTTTCTTGCACCGCAGCTCTATTTAACCACCTTCTTTTTTGTCCACTATCCCAAGCGCATCCTTTATCGACCCAATAAAACCTTTTCTCCTCTCTTTTTCTTCTTCCTCTCTACCTTCGTTGCCCTTTTCCTCGCTTTCTTCCACATTCTTGGCTTCCTCGCTTTGTCCAGTATCTTGGGATTCTTTATTTTCTTCTTCTTCACCTTCTATTGCCTTTTGCTCCTCTTTTCCTTTTTGTTCCGACTTTGGCAATCTTGTCCTCCTTGGCTTTGGTTTTATTTCTTCCTTCTCCTCTTTCTCTTCCACATGCTTTCCTATAATTGATGAGATTATCTCTTCTTTTTTGCTAAGGTCGTTTATAATTATTACATTGGCATTGTTTTTAGCTGCATTTTCTACATCGCTTGCACTGCTGCATGGTGCAGCATTTATATTTGGGACTTTGTTGAGGCTCATACTCACCTTTAGCGGATCTCGTGAGAGAACCAGCACTGGGCCTTTTCCTATAGAAGTCACAACTTCCTTTATCAGCTGTTCCTGATTGCTTACTTCTTTTGCGATTACAATTGCACCCTTACTCTCCAATAAATTAACAGCTTCGTCTATCTCTTCATCATAATCTCCTATAATATACGCCTTCACCAAACCACCATCTCCAATATTATTCTTTCTTTAGCAAGATATATAAACTTAAACAGAAAAATAACATTAAAATATCTGGGTGTTTTCTTGAGAGGAAAAGAACAACTAGTCACATGCGATAATTGTGGAAGGAAAGTGCCAAGGAACAAAGCCGTAGCTTTTGAAAAGGTAATAAGGTTCGACACAGAAACGCACACAGGCAATGATGTAAAGTTCTTCGAAAGAAGGAAAGTGTACTATTGCATAAGCTGTGCAAAGCATTTGGGCCTTTTTGAAAAGAAAAAGGAAATGTTGCAAAGGAAGAAGGGTATATGAGGTGTGAATATTGGCTGTTGACCCCAATGAGCTTTTGATATTCAAGCTCAGAGGCACTGCAGCGGCATCAAAGGAAGCTGCAAAATCACAGCCCACTAAACCTGCTACTCCGCAGCAACAGGCTCAGCCTCAGCCTCAGGTTCAGCCTCAACCCCAACCTCAGCAGCAGGTTCAGCCTCAGTCTCGGCCTCAGGTTCAGCCTCAACCCCAACCTCAGCAGCAGGTTCAATGGCGGCAATATCAGCAACAAATGCAATCAAAGCCCCAAATACAAAAGCCGCAGCCTGTAGCGGAAACGCAGGCAAAAAAAGAGAAAAGTGTTGTAAATTTAAGTGAGATACCCAACCCAGCACCAGCGGAGGAAACAAATTTCCCTCTTCTTACTCCAGAATTAGGTCAAATGCAGCAGCAAAAGAAGAAAAAGTTTACCAAAATAGAAGAGGAAAGCATCGAAGCTGCAAAAGGCATGATGTGCATAAATCATCCTTGGAGACCAGCGTATGCAATATGCAACTACTGCAAAAGGCCTTTTTGCTACGCAGACTTGGTAGAGTATAATGGTGCATTCTACTGTCTCGAAGACATAGACAAGGTAACAGGACCGGGGGCAAGCATTTCTCCCACAAGGTTCAATTCATTTACTGCAATCTCAAGCGTTTTCTTTTTGGCAAACGCAACAATCTTGGGCTACTTTATTTATCCGCAAGCCTTATTCTTGATCAAATATATAAACAACGTTGGATTTGTGAATTTTCTAAATTCGCTCACATACAGCTATGGTATTTCGTTTATAAATCTGATATTGGTTGTACTGGGCTTATTTGCAGGGCTGATACTTTATGCAAAGAATAAGAAATGGTTTTACATCAGTTGGGTGATAGACGCTTTCATTCTCATAATAGTGAGCTATGAGTACTTAACACTAAACTCTTCTTACCTGCTTGCAATAAGCGTGCTCGCATTCATCAACATAGGAACACTTGCATACAGCAGGCTGTCGGCAAGCACAGAGGTGGTTTCAGAGATAAAAGAAGAAGTCAACTGGCCTAAGGTCGAGATATTTTGACTATAGTATAGAATTGTACATCTTGTCGTTGAATTCGTACGCAGTTATGTCCTCATTTTCTTTGCTTATGCCCATTGACTCAAGGAGCTCCTCCCTGCTTTTATATTCCTTAAAGCCGCTTTCAAGGTCAAAGGCTACTATGCTGCCATTGAACTCTGAATAGACTGCGAAATCCCTTTCTGAATCGTCTACTTTTATTAAGAGTTTTGTAGAGATATTGCCTAGGGCTATAAGTATGCTACAAAGGAGCGTCGCCTTGTCAAAAATGTCTCCTGCCCCGCATCTTATAACCTCTTCTGGTTTGAGCCAGAACTGGATAGGCAAGTTAACTAGAGCTATCTCATCCTTGACATAACTGTAAGCCATTTTTGCAGCATCAATAAAATTTTCACTGTATTCGTATGCAGGAAAAGAACTTTTTATCCTGTTTGCTATACCAGCAACGCTCTCATCATCCGGCGTTATAAGCTTCGGAAGCTCGGCTACATACAGGTTTTCATTCTCTTCGATGTAATCCTTGTACCTCATTATTATCTCTAAATATACCTGGTTGTATTTTTTCAAGAGTTCAGCGTTATCGTCCTTTTCCATATTGTTATAAATATCAGAAGGAAAATTCTATTATTCTATGTTTTGTTGGGTTAGGATGTGATTTTATGAAGATTGTGATCTCTTGCATGGACAGAAGGCTAAATGAGTACTTAGATTCTCTTAACGATGGGGAAACTATCTTCTTGAGGAATGCGGGTGCAAACCTGAATGGGCTAAAGACTACTCTTAATGTCCTTCTCAACAATGAAAATATAACAGAAATAAAGGTAATAACACATACCGATTGTGGTGCTATGAAAACAGTAAGCAAAGCACTCAACAAAGAGATAGAGCTTAGCCCTTTGGCAAATGAAGTGCTTGTAAATTTATTTAAGGATCTAAAAAATGCAACATCCAGCGAGTTAGAAGAAGAAAATACTAGTATTCAAAAACGGCTTCTTGAGGAGATTGCTAATGCAAGGGGATTCAAGGCAAGCGTGGAGATGTTCGACCTTTCAAAAGTGAAATTCAAGGATAAGGGCGAGCACATCTTTACATTGCTTGAGCCGAGCAATATGAAATATGAAAAGATAATCGGCAAAGAAGGGCTTTTTGAACATTATATCATACAAAGTGCCAGCCTAGAAGAAAAATACGTTGACATGGAAATCGCCATAAATGTGCTTGGCGTAAAGAAAGGGGAGATAGTGGCTTTGGATACAAGCGAATATAGGAAGATAGAGCTCTATGCAAGCAGGCTAAAAATCAATCCTCTCCTAAAAGATATCGAGCTAACAAAAAGGCGCATATAGTTTTTAGTGGGCCCGCGGAGATTTGAACTCCGGACCTCCCGATTATCAGTCGGGCGCTCCAACCAGGCTAAGCTACGAGCCCCCAATATATTTTGCCACTTATTTTTATATACTTTTCAAATCTCTAATTTTTATAACTTTGTTATACAAAAGTAAAAATTTCTTGTTTAGCAATTTATTAATCTTTTCT
>ERZ1669250.165-NODE-165-length-35265-cov-6.973104_pt1 | contig 35265 bp, 32 predicted proteins | sample MGYA00579295_ERZ1669250 | MGnify/ENA primary metagenome ERZ1669250 (study PRJEB41166, sample SAMN08046056) | hot springs metagenome | biome: hot spring; feature: acid hot spring; material: thermophilic sediment; isolation source: thermophilic sediment from acid...
CCACAACAGTGACTACCACAACAAGCACAGCAACAACAGTAACAACATCAACCGCAACAACGGTAACATCAACTACAGCTATTGCTGTGGTTACCACCACAACAACAGCACCATACACTGTTAAACTCTATACTTCGAACCCAAGTGAATTAATTGATGTATCCCAGGTTGCCGCACCAGACTGCTTAGACCCAGCTACTGGATTCTATGTTCAGGATGGTCCAATATTCGCAGTAGTGTTCCAAGGCTTAGTTGGCTTTAATGGTAGCAACTACATGCAGATTGTTCCAGTTATTGCTAAGAACTGGAGTACTCCTGATGATCAACACTGGTACTTCACCATTAGGCATCATGTATGGTTCAGTAATGGTGACCCAGTTAATGCCACAACTGTCTGGTTCAGCATATATAGGACAATACTCATGGGTCAGGGACCAGGTATTAGCAATTACGGTAACATACTGTATAATATCACTGAGGCTACCATGACTGGTTACTTCATACCGTGGGGTGCATGCAACGCATTAGCCTATGCTACTGGTAATAATGTTTACTTAAGCAATGCCACACTATGCGCCTACGCCTTAGCCAATGTGTTAAGCAACTTTAATGTAGCTAACTCAACAATACAGAAGATTATGAGTTATCCAAACCAAGCCATAGTTGTCTTGAATCCATTTGAAGTTGAGATAACCACGTTGAAGCCATACCCACTATTCCTAACAGATATTGCTGCGTGGTGGGGCTTCGTAGTTGACCCAACCTTCATTGACTCCCACGGTGGTGTTGCACCCAATTCACCTAACACTCAACTATGTACCACACCAATGCCTGGCACTGGACCATACGTGATTAAGAGCTACACACCTGGTGAGGAGCTTCTACTGGAGAATAATAGTAATTACTGGGTCTATTACTACTATGAGCATGGTTTAGGTAATGAGATACCTTGGATTATTCAACCAGCCCACATCAAGTACATTGATGTTAAGTATGGTTTAAGCACCACAGATAGGATTGAAGACTTCGTTAAGAACATAGCTCAAATAACCACAGTATCCACAATAAACATGCCGGCGTTAGTCAAGTTATACTCAGCAGCCACTGGTATACCCTACGGTAACTGGAGTCTCTATATACACAACTTCGGGCCAAGCGGCTGTGTATTCTACTTAAGTTTTAACAACTATGTCTGGCCAACTAATAGTACTGACTTTAGGTTAGCTATAGTCCATGCGTTAAATGCCACTGCATTACTGCAGCCGTACTACGCATTGGGTATGTATTGGGCCACAACCTACGTGGGGCCCATTGCACCAAACTTCAAGCCATACTACAACCCAGACAATCTACCTGTCTATCAATATAACTTAACTTTAGCGTTGCAGTACCTTGTTAAGTTCCTTAATAAGTATGGTTACTATGTTGTGTTGCCTAACGGTACAGCTGTTGGCGATACCAGCGGTAGCCAGTTGCCAACCATAAACATAGTCACAATAGCCCCATTAACAGAGTTCACTAAGGAGCAGTTTGAGATTATTCAAAGTGAATTAGCCCAAATAGGCGTCCCAGTTTCACTGCAATTGGTTACTGCATCAGCTACTGATAATTGGGTGACTCCAAGCGGTACACCAGCTATAGTTGACTTAGGTTGGTGTCCAGATTGGCCTGATCCACTATTCCAGGAGATGTGGCCATTAGCCAACATCATTAATGGTGGTATTAGCGGTAACTTAGCTTGGTACAACAATAGTCTAGTTAATGAGTTGACAAATGAGCTACCATTCATAACTAATTTAACTGAACAGCTAAAACTTGATGCTGAGGTATATAAGATAATGTATGAACAAGCACCATACTACTGGCTACCCACTGGTTTAACGTATATGATTGTTCAGCCATACGTTAAGGGTGTAATATATAACCCATACTTAAGCTACTACTACAATACAATGTATTATGCACCATTTAATGCAACCTTCTATAAGACAGTAACCACAACCACTACAACAACATCAAGCTAATTAGCGATCCCCATCATGCAATTATTAAATACGTAATTTTTATTGATGTTGAATCCGAATCATTACTCTTAAGGGCAAGTTTTCATAATATTTCCCTTATAGTATACATTTATTTCACTTACAATTATCTTAAGTAATGTAGTTTAATGCGCGGATTTACACTAGGTGGGTTCAATATTTATTGATTCATAGTGGTATGTAATGGTTGTTTATGATTACAGATTTGTTAACTTATAACATGAATTATTTATGATATTGCAATATCTTTAATGTATATTAATGAATTAAATATTAGTAGTATTTAAAATTCAAATACTGTTTCACGTGTTAAATTATCATGAAGTGAAACAATCCTTATTTATGCTTTAGTTACTACACTGTTGATAATTATGTCATCTCAGGTAAAGAAGATTGACTGGTCATCTTTATGGAAGAAGGAGGATTGGTGGGCATTATGGATAGGATTATTAATATTCATTTTATCGCTACCAGGATACTATAATACTTATATCCTGGGTTGGGTACCTAGGGTTGCCGCGCCATGGTTGGATCCATTAAAAAGTATTGTGGTTATTGGTCAAGCATTAACAATGACTAAGGCTTACGTAGGTCTTAATCCAGTAATTAGTGTGCTCCTATTTTACTTATTTCTACTAACTATTCTCACAATTGCCGCTTGGTTAATGGGTCATAATGTAAGGAGGTTTATGGCTGGGTTCACAATAATGTTTACATTAACCTTTGTCCTCTGGTGGCTTTTCGGTTACGCATACTTCAACGCCACGCCTGACCAGTACGCTAAGCTTCACATAACTTGGTCAATACCAGTGGGATCAGATGGTATATTAATTTACCTGCTTTTAGTTGGATTAATCATATCCAATGTTGTTTTTTATAGGAAGCTTCCTGCAGTTTTTGAAACTGGGGCCAGAACTGAGTGGTATATTAAAACCGCAATAGTCCTACTGGGGGCTCTTATTGGCGCTACATCTTTAAAGTATATAACGTTAGCCGTAACTTTGGTTGAAAGATCATTAATAGCAATAATTGCGGCATACCTAATATATTGGCCAATAGCCTACTTACTATCGTATAAGGTATTTAAACTAGACATTAAGTGGGCCGCAACATTAGCCTCAGGGGTAAGTATATGTGGCGTATCAGCTGCAATAGCTACTGCAGCGGCCATAGGTGCCCCCTCAGTAATACCAGCAACCGTATCATCAATAATTGTGTTATTTGCAGTGGTGGAACTAGTTATATTGCCCTTTGCAGCATCATCATTACTCAAGTGGGCCCCTTACGCTGCTGGTGCATGGATGGGCCTTTCCGTGAAGACTGATGGAGCAGCTGCGGCAAGCGGCGCCTTAGCTGACGCCTTAATTAGCGCTCAACATGGATTATCAACCTACAAAGGGTGGATTTTAAACACGGCAGTTATGAATAAGGTATTTATTGATATTTGGATTGGCCTTTGGGCGTTTATCCTTGCTGTAATATGGCTAACTAGAATTGAGAAGAAGCCTGGGGAAAGGGTTCCGGCAATTCAAATATGGTTCAGGTTCCCTAAGTTTGTTCTAGGTTATTTAGCAACATGGCTACTACTGTGGGGAGTAGGGTTTACTGTTGGCGCTGCCTCAGCTGCAAAATTAATGACTGGTGGAATAACACCACAGACTGAGTTGTTTAGGTTCTTCTTCTTTGCCTTAACCTTCATGTCAATAGGACTTACAACAAGGTTCAAGACCCTTAAGGAGATAAAGGCTGGACGCATGGTGGTGTCTTACATGGTTTCATTAATCATCATAATACTAATAGCCTTAGGATTATCAATAGCCTTCTTCTCAAACCTACCTCCACCCACCTGAATGATTGGTGATTCGTAATTAACTCTAAAAACAACAATTCTTATCCCAAGATCATTCAAGCGGAGATTTCAACTACCTGTAATGCATCATGCGTCTACTGTCCAAGAACCATATTGAAGGATAAATGGGTCTCAAGCTTCATGAATCCACGCTTACTTCGTAAGGTGATTGAAGAATTAACCAGTACCGGACCAGTAGACTACATTCACCTACAGGGGTGGGGTGAGCCTCTTCTTCATCCAAGACTTACCGATATTATTGATGCTGTTAAAGGCAAGATTAATTTTGGCCTTACAACAAATGGGTTACTGCTGAGCAATAGTCTCATAGGTAAATTATTAGAATCAGGAATCAACATTATAGCAGTAACCTTCGCTGGAGCTTATCCAGTGACACATGATTCAATAAGGGTTGGGTGTAGTTTCAAGACTATAGTTGATAACGTAAAGAGACTTATTAATCTTAAGAGGAAATTAAGGAGTAGTGTTAAGGTTGTGGCAAGCTACATCATGACCTCTATGAATATTCATGAAACAGTTGACTTCATGGAACTATGCCATGAATTAGGCATTGAGGAGGTAATCCTCGATAACCTAACATACGTGTTAAGTAAGGGTATGTTCAAGTGGAAGGTTTTTACAGATCCAATGGAGCAGGGATCAAGAATTATTAGCCGCATTGTTAACGCTACTATGAGGAGAGCTGGAGAATTGGACTTAAGGGTCTTTGCATACTCGCTTAATTGCTGGGAATTATCAGAATGCCCGGAGAAACCTACTGAGGCAATGTTCATTAATGTTAATGGTGAAGTTTCACCCTGTGTCTTCCTGAATCTACCAATTAAAGACGATAAAATACCACGTTGCTTCATGGGTAGCTGTTTTAAGATTGGGAAGTTAATATTCGGTAATGTTAATAATAATGATGCGGTAAGCATATGGTATAGTAGGGATTACCAGGACTTTAGGCTTAAGTTTATTAAGAGGAGAAACTATATGAGTCAAGGTTTCACTGAAAACTATAATGAATTAATGCCCCCAAGTCAATGCCTAACCTGCTATAGATTATATGGAGTTTAACGTATTATTCCCTTATTAATTATTGCTGATGTAAGGTTAAATCCCTATAGTATTGATTAAGACCTAATAGTGTATGGTTATTTGAATGTGAACGTAAGCCTTATATTAAGTATCAACTTAAGGGCTAGTTAAGCTTATGGCTAGTTCCAGTACCATAACTAGTAAATTGATCCCATGGGTAATAATAATTGCGTCACCACTGCTTGCTGCTCTCCAGTTAAGCAGGGGGAGTTGGGTTATTGACTTGGTCTTCTGGTTAATGTTAATTGGGATTACGGCGCAGTTACTGAGCATGCTTAATGTTAAGTGGAGTCTAGCTGCATTACTTTCCATTACTGGTTTTTCCCTGGCATGGGTAGGTAGGATTGGGTTAGTTTTCAACTACTTCATAATCACTAATGGACTTTACCAGTTAATTGGTACAGAAAGCTGGGGGCCTCCGCCAGGGTCCATAATATTAGCCATTATTATGGTTGCCGGCTTTGATACGTACAGTGTAGGTTTAATATTAATGAATTATGAATCAAGTAACTTAACCATGAGGGAAGTACTGCATGATGCTATTAATCACTTAATTAACCTTACACTAAAGTACAGTTACCTCATAGTATTCCTAGCGCCATTTATTATTCGCTTAATTCCAGAGATCGTGTCATGGCCATGGTTCGTCGGTTACGATACACCTGAATACGCGGCAGCACTCATGGATTTACTTACTAAGCCTGTGTTCACTCATATTTGGTGGTATGGCGGCTGGACTACGCTTCCTCCATTACTGTTCCTCATACTTTACCCAATTGCCCACATTGTGTCACCTTGGCTTATATTTAAGTTGAATGATGCAGTTTTACTAGGTTTAATCGGCGTTTCCATGAACCTAATGTTAAGGCGTATGGGGTTTAGCAGGGGGGATGCGTTATTGGCTTCATTAATGGCTACCCTATATCCAACCATGTACTCATTGTCCTGGGAATTCGCAATGATGCTTCTTGGGCTCTTCCTAATGATACTAACAATGACTGTAATGCACATCCACGTAGAGTCAGGTAAACACCACTGGATACTGCTACTGGTTTTAACAGTATTATCGGCTTTAGCCCATCAAGTATCTGCAACACTACTAGCCCTATTATTCATAACGTATTTCACTCTTAAGGATAGGGACCCTAGGTGGCTTGGTCTAGCCCTAATAGGTATTATTGCTGATGGATTCTACACTAATTTCACGATGCTTAAATTCACCGTAGCTAAAGGAACCGTAACCGCTTCAAGCAGTCTAGTTGAAAGTAAACCTGCATCACCGTATTATGCAATTGAGGGTTTCTTGATTCAGTTAATCATAAATTACTGGCCATTAATAATCCTAGCCAGTCATGGATTAAGACGGGGTAACTTCATAATATACTCACTATTAGCATGGATGCTGGTAATACTGCTTCCATCAGCATTAATGCCCAGCATAAGCTTTGTATCATGGTGGATTTGGTCCCTCATACTGCCAATACCATTAGCCCCATTGGTGACTAGACCCCGGTTACTTTCATTAATAACTCTGATTATAGTAATTATACTTGACTTATCGTGGTCATGGTCGACACTTGTTAACTATGTTTTCCCAACCATTGGACCCGAGACGACGCTGGTTCAGGGTGTCTTCCCAAGAGCCTGTATTACAGTTCCAGGTGAGCATTATGCCTATGAGGCTGGATTATACATTGTAAATCACTTAAATGGCACCTATGTTACGGATTACTGCCTTTACACGTTCATACACTTAGCCGATAGGTTTGGGGCCAACGTAATTGCCTCATACTATCCTCTTAACACTGCATTAAGGTTAAACGGTACAGTTTACCTCGTCACCACTCAGTATTTGAGTAATTACACTTTAATAGCCAGGTTTGGGAATGTTGAAATCCTCCCCTATGGTACTGGGGTGGCGTATCCGGTTTACGTGTTCCTTATTAGTAATGGCACAAGTAGTGTTCATGGTTAGTTTAGTTGGGTAAAGGTTAAATAGACCAGGTTAGTATGTTTCACTATGGCTAAGAGAGGTGGACCACGTACAGTTGGTGTGCCGTGGAGGTTCCATTTAACGCCTGGAATATTCATGAATAGTCTAGTTAATGTTGCAGATAATAGTGGTGCGAAGTTAGTTAAGGTAATTGGAGTGGTTGGACACTACTCCAAGAATGTGCATAGGAGAATACCTGGGGTTAGTGTAGGTGATATGGTTGTGGTCAGTGTCCAGGAGGGTAAGCCTGAAATGAGGAAGCAGATACTTAGGGCTATTGTAGTTAGGCAAAGGAGACCATTTAGAAGACCTGATGGAACATGGGTTGCCTTTGAGGATAATGCGGTAGTGATAGTTACTGAGGAGGGGCAGGTTAAGGGTACTGAGGTTCATGGTCCAGTGGCTATGGAGGCTGCGCAGAGGTGGCCTCAGGTAGCATCAATAGCAACCATGATTATTTAAATGATTAACTTAATGATGAGTGCCAAAGATCTGACTTGGTGAGTGAGGGATTTGAACGCTGACTCCCCCTTTAATGATTGACTAATTCATAGTGATTTTTAATATTCAGTAATACCGTATCTTAAGGCTGCATTATAGGAGGCTCAGTATTATTTCACTTATTTTAAGCTTTAAAGATGAGCATTAACTTAGGGGTAATTAAAATGCGTTAGGTTAACCCCCAGTCCTACTTCACTGTATAGTGTTTAAAGCATGCATTCGGTTAAAATAGTGATTTAATGATTAACATTACTCCAATTACTATGAATAACCAGTTTAGTGCTGAATTATTGTACTTAAAGTGGGCTAAGGCGAACCTAGTCCACTTCCCCCTCCTCTTAACGTATATGCCATTTTCAGTCAATGCATCCAGTAGCATATGGCTCCACCCAGTCACCGGACCCATTAATGCAATGATTAATGCCTTATATATGCCTATGGGTGACATGTAATAGAGGAACATAGCCGTTAATATACTTATTATTAGGCCTAGGGTAAATGACCTACCCATAGTGTGTGTTCGCGGTGTCCTACGGGTGAATCCATTCTTCTCCTCATGCCCAAGTACATCTATGAGAAAGTTAATTAAGTATGATAAAACCAGGGAGGACCCCAAGAGGAGGACTACATTACTTATCCTCAGTGCCGATTCAGCTAATGTGATTAGGCCCATTGAGAAGATCACGTGGGTTCTAAGGCGCATTAAATCCTACACCTAGTGTTGGGTTATTTAAAATGCTTGATGCATAGGTCCTCAATTACCTTAGCCATTACGTTAAGAGCCTTAGTGAAGACATCGTGGCTAACTGAGCCTAACCCCACTCTAATGCCGTTACTGATACCGAAGTAATAACCTGGGACTGTTAAAACACCCCTACTTAATAGTTCATTAGCTAATTCAAGGCTATCCACACTGCATTTAGTGGTAATGTAGGCTATAGGCATGTTGCTGAAGTATGATACCTTAATTATACTGCTTAAGGATTCACTGATTCTCATTAAGGATTCCTGGTTAGGTAATATTATACTTAGGTTTCTCCTCCTAAACCATTCCCTATTCTGAAGTATTATTGAGGCGTAGGCTGCTTCAAGCCCTATGACCAGTGGGCTCACTAGGTTGATCACATTAACTGCCCTTTGGATAATTTTATCATCACCAATAATCCAACCAATCTTAAATGAGTCAACAGTGTAGAACTTTGATGTACTGAAAGTATATGCAGTATTCTCTATGGGTAGGTCACGTAAATCACTAGTAATGAACTCGAGGAAGATTGAGTCAATAATAAGGTATGATCCCTTTCTCCTAGCTTCATCAGCAAGATCCCTAATCTCACCCTTACTTAAGTACACGCCCAGTGGGTTATTTGGATTAGAGAAGAATAATGCTGTCTTAGGCTTAACGTAGTTGATTAATTCACCTAACCCATCACTTACCTTAACCTCAATCCCCTTAAGCCCAAGGAAACTTGGCAAAACCCTAATTGGCTCATACTCCGGTATTACTGTTACAACCTGATCCACCATGCTCTTAATTGCTGATAGGGCAGCGAAATTACCCTCCTGAGTACCATGGGTTAATGCCACTGACTTAATAGGTACATTATAAATGCTGGTTAATACCCCCATTATATCAACTGGTTTCCCCAGTTTCTCAATATCATCCTTACTAACCGGTATCATGCCACTACTTGCTATGTTTAAGTCAGCCTTATGCTCACTTAACCACTTAAAGTGTCCTATCTCCATGCATGAAGGTATACGTAATATGCATATAAATCTACTGCCGTTAACCCTAATGATTAAGTATGGTTGAGGGTGACTATGTCCTAGTGATTGACCAAGGCACTACGGGTACTAGGGCCGCGTTAATAACAAGTGATGGTTCAATAATGAGTTACGCATACCGTGAGCACACTCAAATTTACCCTAAGCCTGCGTGGGTTGAGCATAATCCATTGGAGATATGGGAGAAGACTAAGTTGGTCATTAAGGAGGCCATTGAGTATGCTGGGGTTAATCCAAGGAGGATTGCGGCAATTGGGGTTACGAACCAACGTGAAACAACAGTAGTCTGGGATCCTAGAAATGGGCAACCAGTCTATAATGCAATTGTTTGGCAGGATAGGAGGACTTCACGGTTAGTTGATTACTTGAAGCGAAATTATTCAGGTATGATTCAAGAAAGGACTGGGCTTATACCTGATGCTTACTTCTCAGGGACGAAGCTTTGGTGGCTTCTTGATAATGTACCGGGACTTAGGGATAAGGCTCAGAAGGGTGAGGTGGTTTTTGGCACAATCGATACGTGGGTGATCTGGAACTTAACTAAGGGTAATAAGGATGTGCTTACCCCTGAGAGGGGTGGGGCTCATGTAACTGACTACAGTAACGCTTCTAGGACTATGATGTTTAATATCCATAAGCTTGAATGGGATAGTGAACTACTGGAGATTGAGGGTAAGATACCTGAGGGTATACTACCGTTACCAAGACCATCAAGTGATAAGAGCATTTATGGGTATACAGGACCTGAGGTCTCCCAAATACTCAGTGGCATTAGTGTACCAGTGTGCGGTGATGCTGGTGACCAGCAGGCAGCCTTATTTGGGCAGGTTGGTTTTGATGTTGGTGAGGTTAAGTCAACCTACGGTACAGGTAACTTCATATTAATGAATATTGGGGAAAAGCCCGTAAAATCTAAGACTAACCTATTAACAACAATCTATTACTCTCTTGAGGAGGGTAAGGCTATGTACGCTCTTGAAGGAAGCATTTTCATCACTGGTGCCGCCGTTCAATGGCTTAGGGATGGACTTAAGATAATTGAAGTGTCCGATGAAGTGGAGCCACTGGCTTCGGCTGCTTCAGATACTGGTGGCGTTTATTTCGTACCTGCCTTTGTGGGTTTAGGGGCACCCTATTGGGACCAATATGCCCGTGGTCTAATAATAGGTATTACAAGAGGTACTGAAAGAAAACATATCGCTAGAGCTGTGCTTGAGTCAATAGCATACCTAACCAGGGATGTTCTTGAGGCAATGATGAGTGACATTGGGGTTAAGTCGCCTAGAATTAAGGTTGATGGAGGGGCTGCTAGGAACAATTTCCTAATGCAATTCCAAGCAGATATAACAGGTATTGAGGTTTGGAGACCATCAGTGTTTGAATCAACATCACTAGGAGTAGGCTATTTAGCTGGCTTGGCAGTAGGCCTTTGGCGTAGTATTGATGATGTTAGGCAGAATTGGAAACTTGATAGGGTATTTAAACCCAAGATGAACCCTAATACTAGGGAGAGGCTATATAAGGGCTGGAAGGCTGCAGTACAGAGGGCCTTAGGGTGGGCTAAGGAGGTGCCGTGGGCTTATGAACTTAGTTAATCAGTAAAACGTTTAAAAATGAACTTGAGGCACGATTTAATGACAAGCTTTAACCCAGATGTAGTTGTAATCGGTGGTGGGATTAATGGCTTATTCACAACCCTAGATTTATCGCTAAGGGGCTTCCGTGTAATGCTACTTGAGAGAAATGTTATCGGCAGCGGAACAAGCGGTAGAATGCATGGCCTACTTCACAGTGGAGCTAGGTATGTGGTAACAGATCCTAAGGCAGCGGTGGAGTGTGCTGAGGAGAATAAGATTATAGCAAGCATTGCTCCTCATGCGGTTGAGGATACGGGTGGCTACTACGTGGCCGTGGATAAGGATGATGAGGAGTACAGGGAGCAGTTTATTAAGGGATTAAGGGCTGCTAACATTAATTATAGGGAAGTTGAGCCTAAAGACGCCCTTAAGGAGGAGCCTAACTTAAACCCTGAAGTGAAGGCTGTGGTTGAGGTACCAGACAAGGTTGTTTTCGCTAAGGACCTCATGTTCAGTGTAGCGGTTTCCGCGTACAGGGAAGGAGCATTAATTATTCAGGGAGCTGAGGTAATGGGTTTCAATGTAAATGGTGACGTGATTGATGAAGTCGTTGTTAAGGATCATGTAACTGGAGACGTTAGGAGGGTTAAGCCGAGGGTTGTGGTTGTTGCTGCTGGTCCATGGACATATAAGGTAGTTAGGATGGCTAGAATTGAGGTTGATATGATGCCTACGATGGGTGTAATGGTTGTTTACCAACATAGGTTAACGAGGAGGGTCATAAATAGAATGAGGATGCCCTCTGATGGTGACATACTTCTACCTTACGCATCATCATCCATAGTGGGGACTACAGCCGTCATAGTTGATGACCCGGATAACTTAACAATATCTGATGACGACGTTAACTTCCTCACCTCAGAGGGTTCAAGAATGGTTCCGGTTCTCTCCAGTATAGGTGTAGTTAGGGCTTACGCATCAGTTAGACCATTAATAAAGATGCCTGGGGTTAACACTAGGGAGGCGGCAAGGGACTTCGCAATAATTAGGCATGATAAGCCAAGTAACCTGGTTTCAGTGATTGGTGGTAAATTCACCACAGGAAGGTTAGTGGGTGAGAAGCTTAGTGATGAGGTTAGTATCCTACTAGGTTCAAGTAGGAGGTCAGTGACGAGGAGTCATCCATTATTCGGCGTTAACCTTTACGATGACTTAAGGGAGCTGGATAATTCGTTACGTAACCTTGCCTTAGACTTCAAGGGTAGTATTGATGAGGAGAGGGGTAGGGTTGCCGCCTTAACATTATTAACTAGTGAGGTAATAAGGAATAGCAGGAGGGTAGTGGGGTGGTCCTAATGGTTAACCTACATTATAGTGGTTCATTTAACTTAACTAAGCCTCCTCAGGAGGTTAATGGAGCATTATCGAACCTAAGCCTAGTAATTAAGTGTATTCCTAATGTCGTTAGTTATGAGTTAATCAATGATTCGAAGGCTAAGGTTAAGTTTAGGGTTGACCTGGGTGATGAGGTTCCAATAGCCGAATTAAGGAGGATAACATCAGACACGGTTATTGAAGTTACTGAGGTGTCAAGTAATGAGATTAAGCTAAGGGTGAGCGGCAGAGCTGCAGGCAGTTCAATAGAGGTAATGCTAAGTATAGTTACTGAACCCAGTGGTAGTGGTTCTAGGGTGAATTGGAGTGCTGACGCTAGTTTAGGTAGGTTGCTTCAAATGATGAGTAGGTTCATTAACGTTGACTCAATGGTGGAGAGAATAGCAAACGATACAATTAATGGTATAGTTAAGTGCCTTAGTTAAGGAAAGAACAGTGATACTACTTAGTTAAAATAATGAAGCATCACGCTTACAATGTCATACTCATTTAGAAAGCTGTATTTCTGATAATCAGGCCCAAGTTCCTCATCAGTAATCAGTGGCCTGCGGCTTTAACATCACTATTCAAAAATACTACCCTAGGCTTTTTAAATTGATCTAGTACTTAGGCGCACTTGGCTTAACAATGTAATCAATGGGCCTTGTTCTCTGGCTAATCTCATAGGCAAGTGGCGTAAGCATGAGCCTCCTAACCTCGTTAATGTCCCTTGAAGTGTTGGCTAAAACCCATGATAACTTAACGAAGGCTGTCTCAGGATGCATATCCTCACTTGGTATTACACCAGCCCTAAGTAACTCAACCCCCCTCCTGTATACGTTTAAGTTAACCCTACCGAATATTGTTTGGCTCGATATTACAATGGGTATGCCTAACTCAATGGCTCTGGCTATTGGTTTAAGTAACCACTCACCAACATGACCAAAGCCAGTACCCTCTATCACTATACCATGATAACCCTTATCCACTAGGTAATCCAGTATTTCACTGCTCATGCCTGGGTAATACTTAATCAAGGCCACCTTATCGTCAAACCTAGTACTACACTCCAATTGTCCTCTTCCCTTATAATCACTAGTGTTCATTATTAACTTACCCTCTTTAGTTAATACCCTAGCTATCGGCTCATGATTAATTGATATGAAGGCATCCCTCCTTGACGTATGCATCTTCCTAACCCTCACCCCCCTATGAACAGCTATTACACCATCACTGGTGTTCTCATGCATTGCAACCACTGACTCAGCGAAGCTTGCCTGAGAAGCCACTAGGGTTGCTGCGTAGAGGTTTTCAAATGAGTCACTCGATGGCCTATCACTACTCCTCTGAGCACCCACAAGAACCACTGGACCTGGGGCTGACCTAAGGGCAAAGGCTAATGCAGCCGCAGTGTAGTGCATTGTGTCTGTACCATGTAGTACAACAACCCCTACTACTCCTTCATTAAATGCTTTACATGCTTCATCAGCAATTGCACTCCACCTAGTTGGAGTCATGTCCTCACTGAATATTGACATTAAGTTAACCATCTCAATTGAGGCTAATTCCCTTAATTCAGGGTACATTAAGTAAAGGTCCTCTAGGCTGAAACTTGGGTAGACAGCCCCAGTGACGTAATCAACCCTAGACATAATAGTTCCCCCAGTGGCCACAAACCTAACCCTACCCCCAGTACCCTTGGTAGACACCACGGTACCATATGATGGTACCTCAACCTTAGGTGGCTCATACTTACCAAGCACCTCGATTGACTGTATTCTTTCAATGTGAACACCAGCGTTATACCCATTCTCAAGCTTCACCAGTAATACATCAGGATCACCCACCTCAGGCCTGGGTAGTATTAAACCCTCCAATGTTGAACCATCCTTTAAACGTATCTTAACCCTACTAAACTCGCTAGCCCCCCTTAAAAGGGCCTTAATTCGTTCGGAGTAAGCCACGGTTAGGTTTAAGTAGCGCCCTTATAATACTTTTTAATAACTTAGCATTACGGTTACTGTGATTGTATTTAATGAGATCACGGGAGAGGCCATAGCAATACCTGATGAGCCTAAGAGGATTGTGTCCCTAAGCCCAGCAATAACTGAAACACTCTTTGAACTAGGCTTAGGTGATAAGGTCGCTGGAGTAACGGTGTACTGCCATAGGCCTCCTGAGGCACGCCTTAAACCTAAGGTAGCAACTTACATGGGGGTCCTCCTGGAGAGACTTAAGGAAGTTAACCCAGATTTAATACTAATGACTACTGGGGTTCAAAGAAGCGTAGTTAATGTAGTTAAGAATATAGCACCCACATACCCTATCCCAATACCAGTGACGGTGTACGGCATACTAGATTTCGTAAAGAAAGTAGCCTTAATCACTAATGTGCCTGAAAGAGGGGAGGAATTAGCATTGGAACTTATGTTCAACTTAGCTAAGTTAACTAAGGCTTGCCCACCCCTGAGAACATATGTTGAATTAGAGTTTGAGAAACCGTACACAGCAGGGGCTCATACATACATTGATTCATTACTTAAGGTTATTGGTTTAAGGAATGTGTTCGGTAATGAACCAAGGGCGTACTTCACTCCTAATGCGATACCAGGTGATGTTGACTTAGTGATATATGATCCAAAGCCCTTTAGGAGGAGAAGTAGTGAGGATGTGATTAATAGCTTGAGGATTAGGGGTATTAAGGCAGTGCATTACCTAATCACTGAGGGTGATGAATTAGCTCACCATGGTCCCTATTTAATCAAGTCCACTGCACATAAGATTACTGAGGTTTGCCGAGGAATTTAACGGTACTGCATGAATTCACCCTTGTATTGGGTTTAAGAATGAGTTAAAAGGCTGCGTGGGATTAAAGTATTGGATGATGACGGGTCGATGAGAGGATGATTAGTGATTTAGGAAGGGACGAGCTGAATCACTTTAGATATTAGCAATTATACATTATACGTAATATTAATCATATGTGTAAAATTTAAAAAGACTAATCAAGTGTACTCCCATGAGTGAAAGAGGTGTATTTATTGGTAGGCATGTGGTTCCACGAGATAGAGAGTTCTATGAAATCAGGAATCCAGCTGATACTAGGCAGGTGATAGCTAAGTTCCCTAGGTTAAGGAGGGATGATGCAAGGGAAGCCATAAACATAGCTAAGGATTCATTCATAAAGTGGAGTAAGACATTGCCTGTGGAGAGGGCTAGGATATTGTATAAGGTTGCTGACATTATTGAGTCAAGGGCTGATGAGATGGCTAAAACATTAACGCTAGAGGAGGGTAAGACCGTTCCTGACAGCATGTTTGAGGTTGTTAGAACCATCAACTTGTTAAGATTCTACGCAGGCTTAATAACAAGGGGTCAGGGTAAGGTTATTCAATCACAGGACAAGAACACGATAATAATGACTACTAGGGAACCACTTGGTGTTATATCGGTTATAACACCATGGAACTTCCCACTATCATTACCGGCTTGGAAAATAATACCAGCAATAGCCACAGGTAATACTGTTGTTTGGAAGCCTGCAAGCATAACACCAACAATAGCCTATGAGCTTGTTAAGGCCTTTTACGATGCAGGACTACCAGAGGGCGTACTGAACCTGGTCACTGGGTCAGCTAGTGAGGTTGGTGATGAGTTAGTGACGAATAAGGATATTGATGCAATAACCTTCACAGGTAGTTTACAAACTGGTAAGGAGATTAATGAGAAGGTTGGTAGGCTGAATAGGTTCATTAGGGTTCAACTTGAGTTAGGTGGTAAGAACGCCATGGTTCTATCCAGGAATGGTGACGTTAACTTAGCAGTGGAGTTAACGGTTAGGTCAGCCTTCGGTTTAACTGGTCAAGCCTGCACAGCAACCTCAAGGTTCCTAATCCCTGAGGACATGCATGATGAGGTTTTAGGTAAGCTAGTGGAGAGGACTAAGAAGATAGTTGTCGGTAATGGATTAAGGAACGGTGTCGACATGGGTCCATTAGCCAGTAAGGAACAGTACGATAAGATACTGAGCTACATTGAGATAGGCAAGAGTGAGGGAGCTAAGTTAATTTACGGTGGTCAACCAATAAGGGGAAGTGAGGAGTTTGACCATGGTTACTTCGTGACGCCTACAATATTTGACGGTGTAACGCCAGACATGAGGATAGCTAAGGAGGAGATATTTGGCCCAGTGTTAGCGGTAATGACCTATAGGACACTTGATGAGGCAATAGATATAGTTAACTCGACCGAGTACGGCCTAATAGCGGGCATAGTTACTAGGGATATTAGCGAGGCAGCCAAGTTTATTGAGGACGCTAAGGTTGGGGTTGTTAAGGTCAATAAGCCAACAATAGGCCTTGAACCATGGGTACCCTATGGGGGTGTTAAGGGTTCAGGGAATGATATGTATAAGGAGATGGGTGAGGAGGCTATTGAATTCTTCACTAGAATTAAGGCAACCTACATCGGTTACTGATCACTCATTAAGCATTAGGTACTTCTTTAATTTATTAACATGCAAGCAATGGTCTTCACTAAGGATTAGTCTCAGCTCTTAGTTACTAAACGTTTAATAAAAAATAAGTCCCAGTATGGTTAACCACCCCCTATGGCCGTAACCACTAGCCGTGAGTTAAAGAAGAGTTCAGTGGGTTTCCTGGGTTCACTATATAATTCACTTGCGGGTCAAGCACCAGCATACAGCATAGCCGGCGGTGCGGCATTAATAATGAGTAGTGCTAAGGCTGCTGCACCATTAGCCATGTTAATAACACTACTTGGTGTCCTAGCCATAGTTTACTCAATATTCGTTACTGCACGCAAGTACCCGCATGCAGCAAGCTTCTACGCATACGTAACTAATACAATAAACTCCAGGGTGGGTTTCCTTAATGGTGTTGTTTACACTATATTCTACAGTATTGTGGGTATTGGATCAGTGGCGATAGCGTTCGCATACTTAGGTGTGGAGGGTATTTATGCGGTAACTGGTTACCAGGTTAATCCCCTTATCTTATTACCAATACCAGTTGTGTTAGCACTAGTACCAGCTGTATTAGGTATAAGGCCCAGTATTAGGACTGAGATTAGTTTAACAAGTGTTGAAGTAGGAGTACTGCTTGTTTTCGTTGCATTAACATTCATTACTAATGCTAGTAGGCTTTCGCCACTACCATTCACAATAAATGGTACATATGCTTCAAGTCCCTTGGACGCGTTATCAGCATTATCAGGGGGCTTAGTGTTCGCAATAACGTACTTCATGGGTTTCGAGGTTAGCACCCAGTTATCTGAGGAAGTTAAGGATCCGAGGAGGAATGTACCAGTGAGTACACTATGGGCTACCGTGTTTATGGGTGTATTGTACATGCTTGTGACGTACGCCATACTGGTTAACATTGGTTACTCGCAGTATGCTGTGGGAAATTTTGTGAATGAGGCGTCAGGAATGGGGGTTAACCCAGTCTATACCCTTATTGCGCATTACCTAGGTGAGCCAGGTCTAGTTCTTTTCGCTGTAAGCGTAATGATTAGTGTGTTCAGCTGCTACTTAGCCACATTAAACGCAACAGCCAGGATGCTTTACGGCATGGCTAGAGATGGATTATTACCGGCCTGGCTCTCCAACACGCATCCGAGGTATAAGAGTCCACATAAGGCGCTTTACTTCAGTACTATCATAGCGTTATTAACTATTGTAATGGCCTATTCCGCATCATACTTAAGCGGTTACGTTAAGCCTATTGAGTTAACCTATAATGCAATGCAGTACGCCTACGCCATTGACTCACTCTACTATGTGATAAGCCTAATACTAGTGGCGGTGGGTGCATTTACGGTTGTTGCATGGTATGGTAAAGCCATTATAGCCATTGGTGCCGCCTTATTGGCCATAACCCTATACTACTCTGTGGTTAACCCATCATTACTCTACATCCTAGTTGCATCAATAGTATTAGTAATGGTAATTGAATACGTGGTACTAAGGGACAGGTTAAGAAACATTAAGTACTCTGTTTGTTTAAACTGCAGTTAACGTACCCTACTTACCCATCCTCAAGTGCGTTTGACCCATTGGTAACCCACTATAAAGTGGATGCACGTTGACCGAGAGGGTCCTTTGTCCTCTTGGAGCCGCTATTACCCATGCGTAGTTTACTCTATTAATGGTGGAGGCCACGTTAGGGTGATAACCCTTCCTAATTAAAACCACGTCAAAATCATGCACAACGTAGGCTAATTCCTCATCATCACTCAGGATGAATTGAGCAGCAAAGCCAGGATCTATACCATAGAATATGTAGGCTTCTGGTTTCCCATCATGCCTATGAGGTGGGTAGGAGGTCCAGTTTCCAATGGATCCCTCAGTGTAGCCCATAAGAAAGGAGTCCGCTGGGTCACCTTCACCTATCATGGTGTAGACGTTCCTCTCATATGGTGGAATACCAGATGTAACAGGTTTTACTGCTTCCCTTTTCTTCACGTAAAATCCCCTAGTATTGTCAGCCCATGATTCAGCTAAGTAAGCTAATGTACCTGGATTCAATTCAATTCTTATGCTTGATCCCTTAGGAATGTAGGCAACGTCAAAGTTACCCATGGATACTTCATTAACTTTTACCAACCCTTTCAACACAAACAATAGCCCCTCACCGCTAGTTACATTAATTACAGTTGATGTTGGTTTATTAACAGTTATTGAACTTAGCTTAAAGTAACCGTCCTCAAAGACCTTAACCCACTCATTATCCACCTTATGGTAATCCCTGTACCTGAAAATCATGATAGAGTAATACTTTAGGTCCTTATAAAAATTTAATAGGAATAGTACAGTAACATGCACATTAAGTAACCTCACGGGTGTACCTCCTGTTGACCCCATTGGTAGTTTAATGGAGAATTATAGTTCATTCATACGCATTACTTAACTACTGCCAGTAGCCTTATTGAATTCGCTTGATAAGAATTGATTAACCTTAACACTATTAATAGTCATGGTAATCCTATAGAACCCTGAAGGGGTACGCTTGATTATGTACGCTTGAGTGAGCACCCCATTTAATGCTATGCAGAGGGTCACGTTATATGACTGTTCACTGCTGTTGGACACGGATGCATAACAATAACTGCTTATGCCGTTGACGTTAATCCTGGATGTGAAGCTCCATGAAGAGGACAACAGTGAGTTAATTAAGGGTAATTGGGAAGCTGATGTATGTTGACAGTAACTTAGTGTTAATCCACTTACGAGTGATAAACATAGGTTATATTCATTATTACCAATATTACTCATTGATACTAGCGTGTTCGTTTGATTCTTTAAACTTAATATAAGTAAGACCTTGTTTAATGTGTTTTGAGACCAAGTTATGCTTGGCCCAATCATGGATGATGAGATTCCTATTATGCCGAAGACATTTATGCTACCGGTGTACGTAATTGTGTAATTAGCGGTATATGTTGAGCTGCTCCATTTATTTAGCATAACTTCTGGATTAGGCTTAGCCGGTGGAGTTAATGAAACGTATGATAATGCACCCACTGCAACTACTGCAACAATAACCACTATTACTAACATAAGCTTATTCATACCTAGGATTTAATGCTTAGGGTTTAATAAGTTACCGTTATTATGATTCTAGTCATTGTTGAGTCCTAATCACTGAATCATTGCTTCTCGTAGGAGAAATCAGTGCGATGAAACTGATTGAAGGTTTAATACTCGCATAAAATATATTAAGTACTTATCACTCTTAGTAACACAGTGGGTACTTTAAAGTATAGTGCATACGGCATTGCTGCACTAGCTGGATACATACTTTTCCTAGCTTCTCTTAGGCTAACTAGTGTAACTGCTGGTGTATTGTTCACCGTCACATTTACTATATCGCAATTAATAGGCTTACTTCTAGTCTCAAGGTTAGGGGCCAGTAATACACTTTCAATAGCCTTATCAATAGGTGCCATAGGTAGTTTCATTCATGCATTAAGCAATTCATATATTGGTAATTCATTGTTAGGCTTAGGAATGGGCCTCTACTTCATGGCATTAATAGGGGTGATTGGGATAATATTGAGTAATAGTGGTTTAATAGACTACATAATGTACGTTTACTCAGGTTTATTCGGTATGGGTTTAGTAATAGGAGTCCTAATATCCGTTCTTAATAGTAGTGCGCTTTTCATAACCGTAACCATACTAATGCTCTCATTGTCATTCTACCTATCCCTATCCTCCATTTACTTCAAACCCAAAGGAACCGGGTTAAGATACGCTATAACTAACCAAGCAATGTTCATAATAGCAGTATTCATGTCATTCTCACTACCTTACATTGTTTCCTCAGCCATACTACTGTCTAAGTATTGGCTTGGTTCAGTATACGTATTATCAATTCCATTATCAATAATACCAGCGCACCTAATGGTTAAGAGGTGGGGGGCATCATACTCATTGAGGCTTTCAATAATTGCGTTAGCTGCATCATCAGTATTGACGTACATCTTCAATAATCAATTCACGTTAATTGCCGTGGCTGCATCATCAATGATGATTTACTCGATAATTCTTCAATTGCTTGCATCAATTTCAAGCCCAATACTCTACATGCCTACTTTAGCGGTAGCCTACGGGGTATCATCAGTATTAACTATTCCAATAGGGTTAGCTCTCGGCATTAAGGTGGGTTACTTAGTCATTGGGTTGATATCACTGTTACTGATGATACTGCTTAAGATTATTAAGGAGCCTGTGTACCAGGTTCCTAAGACTAATTAATTTAATAAGGTTCATTTCACCGCCCTCAAGTGGAACCAATAATAGTGATTCACGGTGGTGCAGGTGGATATAGATTTAGTAATGATGAGGAGAGGCTTAGGTATGTGAAGGAGCTTGAGGACGCAACAGCTAATGGACTTAAGGCACTGCAAAACGGAAGCGCCGTGGATGCTGTTGAGGCTGCAGTATCAGACATGGAGGATTCAGGTCTCTTTGATGCTGGAAGGGGTTCAGTCTTAACCATAAGTGGTAACGTGGAGGTGGACGCTGGTATAATGGATGGAAAATCAATGAGGATTGGTGCCGTGGCTGCTGTTAGGAATGTAGCCAATCCAATTAAGTTAGCTAGAATAGTCATGGAAAAGACAAGCCACGTCTTAATTGTTGGGAATGGAGCAACGGAACTAGCTAGGTTATGGAAATTATACACCCCAAGCCATAAACTCTACAGTGACGCTAAGTCAAGGAGATACGAGGATGCGCTTAAGGATTACATGAGTGGAAGAGGTTACTTTAGTAGTAACCTTAGGCTAATTAGTGAATTAGGAATAGGTGATACTGTGGGGGCGGTGGCGTTGGATAAGGATGGTAACCTAGCTGCTGGAACATCAACAGGTGGCGTATGGTTAAAGCTTGATGGCAGAGTTGGTGATTCACCAATACCTGGGGCAGGGTATTGGGCTCAAAATGGGGTTGCAGCCTTCTCAGCCTCAGGACTGGGGGAGGTAATAGTGAGAAACATGGTTTGCATTAAGGCAGCGTACCTAGTTGAGAATGGGTTAAGCATAGGGGAAGCATTGAAGAGAGTTGTGGATTATGTTACTGAAAAGTATGGTAATGGGCTAGTCGGTGTAATAGGTATAGATGCTAAGGGTAATATTGCGTCCTCATTCAATACAAGCGCCATGGCTAGAGCCTGGGGTAAGGGGAGTAAAGTTATGAGGGTTGCGTTTTACCCTGATGATGCATGGCCATAAACTCTAAAAGCACATTTTGGTGTACATAATGATGCAGTATCAGCACGCTGTGGCAAGATTACCCGAGGACTTAAGGACCATGGTGTGTAGATGGTTAAGACTAGGCATAGTTGATAATGCAGGCGGCTTAGTAAAGTCAGCCTACATAACATTAGATGGTTCAATCATATTGACGGGTGATGTAGTTAAAAAATTCGAGGAAAGTGGTGTTGGATTAAGAATAAGCAATGGACTTTACCTACAAGAATTCTTCAATTGGATACCTTGGATTAACGGTATCTGCGAGGAGGTGGAGGCTGATGAGGTTGAACCCATGGGTATGAAGCTGCTGGGTTTTTCACCATTCCCATACCTAGAGCATGGCGATGTCATGAGTGGGTACGTTGAGGTTATTAAGGCTTACGGCAAGTATATAAGTGGTTCATATAACGAAGCGCTCTATAGGATATGGGGACTTAGTGGGGTTAGGTTTGATGAGCAGGTTGATTTAGTTATAATAACTGACGATGAATTAATAGCCCACCACTTCCTGGACATTAGAAGAACAGAACACAGGGGTTTTACGGTGTCAGCTAGGTATCTTTCATTTGGTTTCGATAGATCAATACTTGTTCACCCCTTTATAGGTGATGTTGTTAATAGGGAGATAGCTAAGAGTATGATAAATAGGAGTGATGTTAGACCAGTGGGTTACTTCGCGGTGAATTATGATGAGAGTGAAATACTCGATATAGTAATCTATAAGTGGCCTTTAATTAATCCTCTACCACTCATTAGTAGAACGGTGGCTGAGAGGAACATTCACATTAAGGACTTAGTAAGGCATAGGTAGCATTTGCCGCTCCTTGGATTTAAGCAATTAATAGGATTCTAACCCTTAAGTTAAGGGTCCATTAATTAACATGCAATAGGCCTACATTGATTATTAGACGTTGTGAGTAATTGTGATTTTAAGTAACGTTTAATAAGCGGACCTAAGATACTTAGGTATGAGTACTGGTAACGATCCATACGCCTTAATTGAGGCCAAGGCTAAGGAGGCCGAGGGATTATTAAGTAGTGTTAAAGGTGTTAAGGTGTTTCAATTTAAGGGTAACGATTATGAGCCATTTTATGTAATGATTAATAATGGGGCATTATCAATCAATAAGGGTACTTACAGTAACCCAACCTTAACAATTCAAGTTCCCGGGGAGATCCTAGTTAAGTTACTTAATGGGCAAATAGACCCAGTTCAAGCATACTTAAGTGGTTTAATTAAATTAAGCGGCGATTTAATGGAAGCCATGACGTTAATATCCCTTGTTACGCATTAGCCGCTACTTAACTGAATCAGGGTCCTTTAAACCATGCCCAGTTAACACTAGTACAGTAAGTTCACCATTACTTATCACGCCACTTTTAATCAACTTAACGTAAGCAGCATACGTGGATGCACTGGCTGGTTCAACGAACACACCCCTCCTAGCTAACTTGCTTCTAGCAATCATAATCTCTTCATCATTAACCGTGACCATCACTCCATTCGAATTATTAACTGCCTTAAGAGCCTTAAGCCAGTTTACTGGTTTACCAATCCTTATTGCTGACGCCACAGTCTTAGGTTCCTTAACCTCAATTAGTTCACTGGAGCCTCTCCTCCAGGTTTCATAAAGTGGTGATGCACCCTCAGCCTGAACACCAATCATTCTGGGTATCTTATCTATTAACCCGATTTGCATTAACTCCCAGAATCCCTTCCATATTGCGTATATGTTGCCTGCATTACCGACAGGCACTATTACATTATCCGGCACTTTAATGTCCTCATAAATCTCGTAGGCTATGCTCTTCTGCCCCTCAAGCCTCCAGGCGTTTATTGAGTTTAAGGAGTATGCCTTACCAGCCTTAAACATGCCCATTGCCTCCATTAACGCATCATCAAAGTAACCCTCGACACCCATTATGCTTGCACCATGGATAATTGACTGCACTAACTTACCCCTAGCCACCTTACCGCTAGGTAGGAGCACTATAGCCCTTAACCCAGCCCTAGCACCATAAGCCGACACTGAGGCTGCAGTGTTACCGGTAGATGCCACAACAACATTACTAACCCCTATTGCCTTAGCTAAACTAACCCCAACAGCCATACCCCTATCCTTAAATGAGCCAGTTGGATTAAGACCCTCAAACTTACCGAATAAGCCCCTACTGATTCTTATTAATGGGGTTCCACCTTCATTAAGCGTAATCCTATGTTTAGGTTCAGGCAACAATGATGAATAAGACCAGACACCCAGTCTTCTTCTATACCTAAGTTTAATATCCTTAGGTATCTCAACCAGAATAGCTTCCATTAATGAACCACACCTTGGACATGTGAAGTTACTTGCTTCAGGTTGAGTCTCATACCCACACTTAGGGCATTTGAAAATGTACTTACCTAAGCCTATTCTGTTTCCTCCACAATCCCCACCTACTTTAGGGCATTTACTTAGCTTATTTATAAGTATTGCTGGTAATTCTAATGGAATGTAGTGTTAATGTAGGTAAGCATGGTTAATGAACCTAAACTTCATTGAGGAGCAATAAAAACGTTTGTTTTTAAACGAAAACCCGAGTTTAACTCTCTGTTATTATACTAGAGTAGCCTATTTATAAGTATTACTCTATGGTGTTACAATGTATATTTTACCAATATGAGTAAAATAATCATAATATATTTAGTTGGAGTCTCTATATATTAGTAATACATTATTGTGCTTGCCTTAAAGTGTTTAAAGGGACTGTTTTATTAATACCTAGGTTAAGTGGTTCGAGGAATCATGGTTTTCAACTTACTTAAGGAGGAACTCAAGCAGGCAATAAGTGAATATGGTTTTAATGAACCCACTGAGGTTCAAAAGCATGTGATCCCTAAGATACTTAGTGGTTTTAATGTGGCGATGCAGGCTAGGACTGGAAGTGGTAAGACAGCCGCATACCTGCTCCCAACCATGAATATGATGAAGGGTGACCTAGATGAGACATTGGTGATCTCGCCGACACGTGAACTTGCGCTTCAAATTATGAGCCAATTCCTAATCTTCAACAAGTACATGGGGTTTAATAGTGCCGTTGTCTATGGTGGCGTTGGGTATAGTAACCAAGTCAAGGCTCTTAAGGATGCTTCCCTAATAGTTGCGACTCCAGGTAGGTTGCTTGATCTAACTGATAGATCGCTCATAGATCTAGGTAATGTTAAGTACTTCATTATTGATGAAGTGGATAGGATGCTTGACATGGGTTTCATAAAGGATGTGTACACTATATCAAGCCTAACTAGCAATAGGAAGCAGACCCATGCCGCTACAGCCACACTACCCAGTGATGTTCATGGTGTTGTTAAGAAGGTTTTAAGGAACCCACTGTTCATAAGGGTGAGTAGTCATGAGTATGAGTTACCTATGGTTGATCAATTAGTTTACCTAGTGGATGGCTCATGGAGGAGTAAGTACGAATTAACTAGGAGGGAGGTTAGGGATAAGTCGATAATATTTGTTAACACTAGGGAGAGGGCTTATAGGTTATATAGACAGTTACGTAATGATGGCTTAAGAGTGCTTTTACTACACGGTGGTATGAGACAGGAGGCTAGGGAAAGTACACTTAGTAGGTTTAGGGAATTGGATTCGGTTTCATTGGTTTCCACGGACTTAGCATCAAGAGGCCTTGACATTATTGATGTTAGTTTAATACTTAACTTTGATGTGCCTAGGGATCCTGAAACATACATACACAGAATAGGGAGGACAGCTAGGCTCAATAGGAGAGGTAAGGCTATTACATTAGCTACCAGGGAGGAACTGGGTATATTGAGTGAAGTAACTAAGTTAACTGGTTCAGATTATGTTTTGGCTAATTAATGGGGATATTAAGGTGTGCATTAATGCGTAGTTAGCTATTATATTGCCGGCCACTATGTAAATTACGTAGGATATTGCCAGTATAAACACGTAAGGGTAATTGTACTGCATCCAGACCCATGCATCCTTAGGTAGGTTAGCAACGTAGGATTCTGCATCGCTTCCAGCCCTTATCAGTGAACTACCTGGGCTTGAGTAGGCAAGGGGTTTTCTGAGTATTGACTCAACACTGGAGCATCTTAATAGGATTAGCTGAGTCAGGTTTAAGTCATTACTGCACTTGCTACTGTTCTTAACGTTAATGTAAACGTTAATTAACATTAGGGCCATTGTTGGAATAAATGAGTTTATTAGAATTGAGATAATGGGTAGGTTAAGGATTAGGAGTACAGGATTAAGAATTAACGGTGGTGGCGTTGCTAGTGATATGAGTAGTATTGCTATTGAATCAGCCTCACCCATGAACCTACCCACATATATTGAGGCTGCAAGTATTATTCCAATCATAACGTCAATAATGTATTCTCCTTCAATAATCGTGTTGCTGACAACTGAGTAAATAACCAATGGTACCGCTATGATAGCTGGTATCCAGTACTTATCGTTAATTAACCTACTTCTATAGTCTTCAATACCTGCCACCATTAGTGATGAAAGAACAAGCACGTATGCAACCCCATAAGTAAGTGAACTTGGAATCGTCATGGTGATTAAACCACCATTAAGCGTCTAGGTTACTTTAATTTACCTTGGGGCCCTAACTGTGGCTATTGAGTTGTCTGCAATACCGTACCTCCTCATCTCCTCCGCATTACACCAAACTTCACCTTTAGGGACCCTATCATTAACAACGGCGTTCATTACGTACCTCCTCTCCCTTGATCCACCACCAACAAGCACTAACTCAACCCTATTAGTGATGCCTAATTCTGACGCAACCTGTGGGTTAAGCATTGCCTTGCCCTCCTCAACATCATTACTCCTCCTAACCCTAAGTCTCCTTTCCCTAGCACCCTTCTTCTCCTCCTTAACGTAGGCATCAGGCCTAAGGAAGGACGGTATCAGTAGCTTAGGCTTCTCCTCCGGCTTCTTCTCACCCTCCCCTTGACTCATATGTATTGGCCCCTAGCACTAAATTTAAATGCTTTATTTAGCAGCTGGAGAATACCAGCCAATGCTTGAGGCTATTAACGTTAAGGTTAAGTATAAGGGTAAAGGGGATACTGTTGAGGCATTAAGAGGCGTGTCGTTCAATATTAATAAACCACTCTTTGTTGCAATAAATGGCCCTAGTGGCAGTGGTAAGACAACCCTACTTAAGGCTATTGCCGGTAGGGTTCCCTATGAGGGGTCCATTAAGGTAATGGGCCTTGAGGTTAAGGATAATAGGAGGGAGGTGAGTAACCTCGTATTCTACCTGCCTGTAGGTGAGGTACTTATCAATGACTTAACGGTTGATGAATCGATTAAATTAGCTTCAATGAGCAATCACAGTATGCACATAGAAAGCCTACTTGAGTGGCTTGGTTTAAGTAAATTGGGTAATAGGAAAATAATTGAATTAAGCACTGGTGAGCGGAGGAGGGTTGAGTTAGCCATTGCATTAATTAGGGGGCGGAGAATAATCCTAATTGATGAACCTACTGTGGGTTTAGATGAGGATAATGCACGTAAGGTTAGTGAATTACTTAAGGTGGTGTCTAGACAGGGTAGATTAATAGTAGCGGCAACTCATGATTCGATACTTGTGGAATACTCCGACTTAGTTTACGGGATGAGGAATGGTTTACTGTATCCATACTTGTAAAAGGATAACTTAACGCCAAGTGAAACACTGGACACTCTGACCATAATAGCAAGTATAAATTATCCTAATAGGCAATATATTTAACGTGATTTTTAGTTAACTAGACAGTAAAGGTTTATAAGGAGAACCCAGAGGAGTATCGTGCCACAGGGTTCGGTGAAGGAAACTCTAAGTAAAATGGACCCGCTGGACGTATGGAGGATACTGAAATCAGCGGGGGTAAAGTACGTAAAACCAATACTAATAGATATACATGGTAGGCCTAGGGCTGAGTTAATGCCCATAGATGCGGCTAAGGATATACTAACTGATGGAATGCCCTTTGATGGTTCATCAATACAAGCTTACGCCACCGTTAATAAGAGTGACTTCGTTGCCTTACCAGACTTCAGGTCAATGTTCATTGAAAGCTGGAATAGTTCAAAAATAGTCGATGTCTTTCTCAGCGTCCTTGACGACTCAGGTAAGCCTAATGTACTTGACCCACGCAACGTACTGATGCAGACCCTTGAGGAGTTAGCTGCAGAAGATACATACGTTAAAATGGGGGTGGAGGTTGAATTCTTCATTATTAAGGAGAATGGGGGTAAACCTGAGTTGGCTGATGATGGCCTATACTTTGAAGGTAGGAACAATTCCATGCTGCTTAACCCAATATCTAAGATACTTGAGAACCTTGAAGCCTTAGGTATTGGATGGAGCAAGGTTCATCATGAGGTTGCGCCGTCGCAATACGAGATAAACATTCCAGTTAATGATCCATTGAAGATAGCTGACATGATAGTTGTATACAAGTTGATGGCTAGGGATGTTGCCAGTGAATTCAACTTAGTCTCAACATTCATGCCTAAGCCCTTCTGGGGAATTAACGGTAGTGGTGCCCACACGCACATTAGTATATGGAGGGATGGGGTTAATCTCTTTCAATCAAACACTGAGGAGGTAACTGAACAGTGCCGCTACGCCATTGGAGGTATATTGAAGTTCGCTAAGGCAATAAGTGTATTAGTTGCCCCAACTGTTAATTCATATAAGAGGCTTGTACCCCATCATGAGGCGCCAACCAGGATAGTCTGGGGTTATGCCAATAGGTCAGCGATGATTAGGATACCTTACTATAATAGGAGGGTTAATAGGATTGAATATAGGCACCCTGACCCAAGCATGAACCCATACTTAGCCTTCACAGCGATGATTAAGGCTGCCATTTATGGAATTAAGAATAAGATTGAGCCTCCAGCACCAATAACGGACATAGCCTACGATCTAAAGGGGGTTGCTGAAACACCAGTTAACCTAGGTGAAGCAGTGGAGGAGTTCGCTAAGAGCGAAGCCTTCAGCTTCCTACCAAGTGAAACCGCTAAGGCATACGTTAATGTTAAGAACCAGGAGTGGAGTGAGTACTTATCAGTGTACAATTGGAAGGAGACTTGGAACGTAATAACTCCATGGGAATATGAGAGGTACTTAAAGGCAGCATAAAATCATCATTATAATCATGGCCTTAATTTAAATGATAGAGTTAATTATTAATGCTTAGTAAAGTTATTTAAGCTAAGGCTACCTGAGTTTAACCGTAATGCTGAGGAAAATATGCCCTGTCTGCGGTAGGGAGACTGACATACTCATTGAAGGTGTTTGCCCAGACTGCTATAGGTTAACCCATAGAATAATTGAAGCACCAAATGAGGTCAACGTACTCATGTGCTATGGATGTGGTGCATACTTCATTAACGGTAGATGGAGTAAGGGTATTAAGGGTCTTGAAAGGTTAATATCATCGAAAATAAGAGTTAAGGGTATTGTTGATGAAATGAACATTAGGGTTTTCAGAGATGAGGCTAAAATCAAGGTTAAGGGTAAGGCAAGCGAATTAATACCCGGTAGTTACGATGAGGAGTACACCGTTAAGTTAACGTTTAAGAAAGACCTATGCCCATCCTGCAGAGCTGAACTAATGGAGAAGGAGGAGGCGATTATTCAACTGAGGCTTATTGGTGGTGATGTAGGGGAATTCAAAGTAAAGGTAATGGACATAGTCAGGATGACGCTTGCTAAGGGTGAGGATAGGGGTAGGGTTATCAAGGTTGAGGACGTTAACGGTGGTTTCGACATAAAGGTTACTAATCAGAGACTAGCAAGATCCATAGCTCTTAACGTGCATAGGGAATTACCGAGTTTCATGCAGGAAACCAGTAAGGTAGTGGGTTATAGAGGGGATAAGAGAATTGAGAAGAGGTCAATCTCAATACACTTAATTGGGTTAAGTAAGGGGGATGTAGTTAACATTAGTGGCGTTAACTACTTGGTTAAGTCCCTTCACAGGGATCACTTGGATTTAATTAAGTTGAGTGATGGTTCATTAGTGAGCATTAAGTATGGTAAGTTAATGCAGGCTAAGTTAAGTCAAGTTAAGGATTATTCAGTATCGTGCAGTGACGGGAAGGTTGTTATTAGCATTAATGGACTGCACTACACCCTAAATAATGTTAACCTGATATGTCCTCAGTAACCTAGCTACGCACTCCATGCTACTGAACCTGAGTAAGGTATTATCTGGGGCGGTTATTAATGTTCCACATTCGGCTAATGATGATGGGTTAATAATCTTACCTAGGCAGTTGCCTAATTCCCTAACGCCAACTAAGTATTGCCCATTAACCTGCACCGAAACCCTACTTAAGCATTCTAAGGGGTCTGTGAAACCATCATTTACGTAGGCTATTGCCCCATTAACCCTGATTAAAACTCCAAGGTCTTGCAGTAAACCCAGCATAGATCTTAATGCAACCTTATTAACCCACGCCGCCGGCGACTCTGAGGTAATTCTCTTGTTTAACTCCACTAAAACATCATCTTCCTTGGCCTTGCCTAAATCCCTTAAAACCTCAATCAGCAGCCTATACTGTGGTAGTTCGCTTGCCAAGTACTCGTGGAAAGCTATGATTCCATGTTCCCTAATGCTATTTACCAATTCCTCCCCACGGCTTGTTAGCGAAACAGTATTATCCTGCACGTTCACTATCCCAAGCTTCTCGAAGAACCTAGTTATGTCCCCCTTACCCTTACCGAAGTCTAGGCCGGAGCCCTTCAAGTCATTAACATTGGCCATTCCATTATCCTTAATGTACATTAAATAATTAATGAGCCTACTTAGGCTTATGCGGGGAAACGGTATACTCCTCTGGACAGTTAACCTCATGAATGAGTCACCTCCTTATCTTTTAAAGCAAAACTGAATACTTAAATAATAATACGTTAAAATAACTGCATCATTAAAAACTACTCAATAGGCTCAGCCGTAGGCATCATTAAGGTAAATTTAATTAGCACCCATTAGGGGCAATAACCCATGTTAAGTAGCATAATTAATGAATTATGTAGTAGTGGCGCTACGGTTTTACTATTTGGATCAGTAAATAGGCCTAGGGATTTCTCCAGATACCTCAGTGATGTTAATGTTCTAGCGCTAGGTGGTTCAAGGATTAGTGAAATTAACGGCTTCATTTCATTAATTCAAACTGATGTAGACACATTAACCAATAGATGCTACTACGGTGACCCATTATGCATATGGTTAATAAGGGATTCCAAGACTGTTTGCGGCTCACCACTGGAGCTTAAGTTCAATATAACAACATGGACCATTGATACACTTAGGCAACTAATACTCAACAACATAGCGCTACTGTACGAGAATACACTGCTCGGTAACTTAACATGGGCCCTTAATAACGCTTACCATGCTGTTAAGTTAACTGCAGTGTATAAGGCCATTGATGCGCCAACCCTGGATGACTTAGACTTAGCCAAAAAGGTAAACGGTAAATTATCCACCCTACTCGTAAGGCTCCATAATCTTAGATTGAGTGACTTAGTAATTAATGATGATTATGTTGATGAGATTACTAAGGAGATTGAATCCATTATAGGTGTTAAATTACCAGCAATGAGTGACGTGAGGGATAAGACAACAGGTAACCCCTACGCCTCAATACAGTGCGATAATTATGGTTGCTTAGTCTTCAGGAGTGATGAGGAACCATGGGACTATTATTACGTATAGGTTAATTTTAATGAGGTAACTGAGTAACCTTTAAAAGACTAACCTATGCTGAATCAATATGGATAAGGTTCAATTTATTGCGCTGCTTCTATTAACGTTAGCCTCATTCATGGTAGCCCTAGATAGTACCATAGTAGTGTTGGCATTACCTGTAATGCTCACGGCTCTGCATACTAACTTATCCACATTAATATGGATCATCTTAATATACATATTAGCCGTAACAATATTCTCAACGCAACTAGGTAAGTTGGGTGACATAAAGGGTAGGGCAATAATGTTTAACCTAGGTATAATTCTATTCGGTGTTGGCAGTGCATTATGCGGATTATCACAAAATGCAGTAGAATTAATAGGGTTTAGGACTATTCAAGCCCTCGGTGGTTCACTAATGACAAGTAACACTATGGCTATAGCCAGTGATTACTTCCCAGCGAATAAGAGGGGGTTTGTATTCGGTACGACTAGTATGGGTTGGAATTTCGGGGCAGTTGCTGGTATATTAATCGGTGGCGTGATAACTACCTTCATAGGTTGGAGATGGATATTTTACATTAATGTACCCATAGCTGTAATCGCCTTTATAATGGGTTTAATATACCTTAAGGATAAGGGCATTAAAACACAGCAAGGCTTCGATATTCCCGGCTCAGTAACCCTAGGCCTATCCCTCGGGCTTTACTCAATGGCTGGAATAACTTATGCTGGAGTTGGTTATAACAGTACCGTGGGCTTAATGTTAACCATTGCCTCAGTGTTCTTAGCCTCATTCCTACTTATAGAGTCCAGGGCTAAGTACCCATTAATTGGTTTAAACCTATTTAGGATAAGAATGTTCACGCTATCAAGCCTATCCTACTTCTTCCAATTCATGGCTAATTACGCCGTGTTATTCCTGGTAATAATGTATCTGCAGGGCGTGAGGGGGCTTAACCCATTCGAGGCTTCTCTATGGCTAATACCAGGCTACCTACTGGGTTCACTATCAGCGGCCTTGGGTGGTAGGTTAGCTGATAGATTCGATACAAGGGTTGTGGCCTCCATAGGTTTAACGCTCCAGGCCATAGCCTACGTACTATATGACACACTCCTCACGTTAACAACACCCCTATACTACGTAGTCTTAATATCATCAATAAGCGGCGTTGGGGCCGCTATGTTCTTCGCATCTAACGGCAAAATGGTTATGTTAGACGTGCCATCCAGCATGTATGGTATAGCCTCAGGGACTAATAGGACTATAGGTAACATTGGGATGATGCTTAGCTTCATAATTGCAATAATTGTGTCGTCATCAGCAATACCGAGGAGTATTGCCTTTCAAATATTCGTTGGTGCATCAGAATTAACCCCAAGCCTAATGGATCCTTTCATTAATAGTCTCCACATAGCCTTTAGGGCATCCTTAGCATTAATAATTATAGCTATTGTAACCTCATGGAGTAGGACAAGGGTACCCATGACTCAGCGTAGGGAAATAGTGAATAAGCCTTAATCATTAGTAGGTTCTATTGGTTAATGCACATGTAGCAACGCTTTTACGCTAACTAGTGAATGGTGAAACCAATGATACTTAAGATTTCACCTAAGGATGCTTCAAGTGATGAACAATGTCTCGCACTTAAATTACTCTGTGAATGCTTCAACGATGCGTGTAGTCTCGTTAAGTACGCATGCAATGGAGGTTTAATGGAATTGTTCACCAAGTACCCTTACTATAAGCCTGCTTGGATCTTCATCGTGAAGGATGGTAGTGAAGTTGCATCAATACTCTACATTCTTAATCGTTTAATCAGGCTTAATGGTGAAATCATTAAGGTTGGTGGTGTTGCTGGAGTGTGCACCAGTAGTAAATACAGGGGTAAGGGTTATGCAACCAAGCTGCTTGAATATGCTGTTGATGAGTTGAAGGGTGATTACGACGCCTTAGCCCTATTCACAACATACGGTAGCATAGCCTACTCAATATACAGGAAGATTGGGTTCAGGGATATTTACCTTAGAGAGTACGGTATAGTACCAGCCATTGATCTACGGGAGATTAATAATAAGGAATGGAGTATTAGTAGTGCCAGCGAGTCTGATGCAGATGCCTTATTGCGCATCTACAATAGTGAGACTTATGATCTTGATGGGGTGTTAGTTAGGGATAGTGACTACGTCAGGGATCAAGTGATTGAGGCTACTTGGTTAAGGTTAACTAGGGGTGTTAATGTAAACACGCTTAAGTTAACTAATGGTACTGATACTGTAGCCTACGCTCTAATAACCGGTATCGATGATGGCGTAGTTAATGTTGAGGAAATCGCGTCAATTAATTGTGAATCAGCGTTAACTCTGCTTAACCATATTATTAAGGTAAATGGGGCTAAAAGCCTGAGAATCTACGCAAAACCCAACGAGCTTAAATGCCTTAATGCCCAAGTCTTTAAGGTACCAAACACGTACATGATGATGAACCTAGGGGGCATTGATTACGGGGAAATTAAGAGACCATACATATACAGGGTTGATCAATGGTGATCCCCATATTGACATTAATTTGAAGCCTAGTTAAGCATAAAATGGGGCTACCTAAAGTTCAGATTATGGGTACTGAAATAGATGAGAAATTACGTAGGAGGGTTCAGTTAATTCACGGTAAGGTGATGGAGGCCTTCATGAGTGGTGCCTGTGAGGGTGTGGCTTTTGACTCAATAATAAACTGCGTGAAGGGGCAGTTGAGTAACGTGGGTTTAAGTGTTAATGACGTTAAGTTACTTAACATTGATGGTGTTGAGTCCAATAACCCTGATGAGGTTAAGTACGTGAGGGCTGTGGCTAATGATGGGCAAGTAGACCACATATTCACCTTCGCTGTGGTTAAGAGAAGAGACGTATACAATGTACTTTACCTTCAGTCAGCGGTCAGTATAAGATAAGATTCCTATTGAATTCTTCTAAAATAATGAATGAATCTAAGCAAGTGAACGAGAAGCATTGAATATTGAATTAAGTGAATATAAAATGACTAATATTTGTATGCGAATATTTATTAAATAGACGCTGAAAGAGAGACTTAATGCAGTCTAAGACACCACGAGGAGCGTACGTATTCTCATTGGCGGGTAGTGTAATAATCCTAGTCAGTGCGATTATTGAATTCGTGTTCTCAGCGGTGTTTACCTTCATACCATTTATTGGTTTACTAGGCATACCCATAGTCATATTATCCATCATAGGAATCATAATTGGTGTGGTAGCCCTAGTTTTATCCGCTAAGCTGGGAGGATTAACGAATGAGAGCATGGTTCACGCAATAGGTGCAGTCCTCTTAATCATATCAATAATAAGCTTCTTCACAGCCCTAATGGGTGGCTTCATAATAGGGTTCCTTCTTCTGCTTATAGGCTCAATAATGGCTTTAACCTGGAAACCATGACTTGCAAGGGCTTCCACCAAGATTTTACATGTATACTTAAAGTCTCGTCCCTTTAGGGCGGGGATACGCAGTCTTCGAATATTATCATGCATATTTTCCTCCC
>ERZ1669250.166-NODE-166-length-35213-cov-7.829569_pt1 | contig 35213 bp, 30 predicted proteins | sample MGYA00579295_ERZ1669250 | MGnify/ENA primary metagenome ERZ1669250 (study PRJEB41166, sample SAMN08046056) | hot springs metagenome | biome: hot spring; feature: acid hot spring; material: thermophilic sediment; isolation source: thermophilic sediment from acid...
TCTGGCTGGATCCCCAAGCCGTGCGGGCCTCCCTGATGCAGCTCCCCTGGGTCGCCAACGCCGATGTTCGGCGGGTGTGGCCGGACCGTCTGGACGTGCAGCTGACCCGCTATCAGGCGGCAGCGCGCTGGTTGGGCGGTAGCGGTCAACTGCTCTCGAACCATGGCGAGATATTCACGGTGCCCGACCGTGAGGTCCCCAAGGACCTCCCGAGCCTGTATGGGCCGGCGCAGTCCGGCGCGGCACTGCTGGACGCCCTGAAGACCTTCGACGGCATCCTCAGCCCCTTAAGCCTGCGGGTGACCGCTCTGGAGCAGGTGCCCAGTGGCGGCTGGCGCTGCATTCTGAGCGATGGTGTGCGCCTCGTCCTCGGCGCCCAGGATCCCGAAGGAACCCTCCGTCGCTGGGTCGCGGTGGTACCTCAGCTCCAGTCCTACCTGGTCGCCGGAGCGACCATGGATCTGCGTTACGACAATGGTTTCGCGGTCGCTCTGCCGGGGGCGACCAAGTCTGGTTCGGCACAAGGGGATGGAACATCCCAAGGAGAGAAATGACATGAAGCGCAGCAATCAGGAACTCATCGTCGGCCTGGATATCGGAACTTCCAAGGTCGCCTGCATCGTGGCCCAGGCCCGTGGCGGACGCGAAGCGGAGATCATCGGCGTTGGCCAGCACCCGTCCCGCGGACTCAAGAAAGGCGTGGTGGTGGACATCGAATCCACGGTTCAGGCCATTACCCGCGCCGTCCAGGAAGCCGAGCTCATGGCCGGGGTGCAGATCCGCGGCGCCGTGGTAGGCATCGCCGGCGGCCACATCCGCGGCTACAACAGCCACGGCATCGTCGCCATCAAGAACAAGGAAGTGAGCAACGAGGACATCGGTCGGGTCATGGATGCCGCCCGCGCCATCGTCATCCCCCAGGATCAGAACGTCATCCACATTCTGCCCCAGGAATTCATGATCGACAGCCAGGAGGGCGTTCGCGACCCCATCGGCATGTCCGGCGTGCGCCTCGAGGCACGGGTGCACATCGTCACCGGAGCCGTCAGTGCCGCCCAGAACATCAGCAAGTGTGTCGAGCGCTGCGGTCTACAGGTCCAGGATCTGGTCCTGGAACAACTGGCGTCTGCGGATGCGGTCCTCACCAGCGATGAAAAGGAACTGGGGGTCTGCCTGGTGGACATCGGCGGCGGGACCACGGATATCGCCATCTTCCGCGACGGTGCGGTGCGCCACACCGCCGTCATTCCCATCGCCGGCGACCAGATCACCAACGACATCGCCCTCGGCCTGCGCACCCCCCCAGTGGAGGCAGAGCAGATCAAGAAGCTCTACGGCTGCGCCTTGGGCGATCTCATCGAGATGGACGACGAGATCCCCGTCCCCAGCGTCGGCACCCGCCCGCCCCGCACCATCTCCCGGCGTATTCTGGGAGACATCATCGAGCCCCGGGTCAAGGAGCTCTTTGAGTTGATCCAGGCCGAGCTGCGGCGCACCGGCTACGAGGATCTGGTGGCGGCGGGCGTGGTCATCACCGGCGGTTCCAGCCGCCTCGAGGGCATGGCAGAACTGGCCGAGGAAATTCTGCATCTGCCCGTGCGCGTGGGCGAGCCCATGCACCTGCCGGGCATGGAAAGCGTGGTCCGCCTGCCCAACCACGCCACCGGCGTCGGTCTGGTCATGTACGGTCTGCACAATCAGTTGAGCGGTCAGGCCGAGCCGGCCCAAGCCCCGGCGGCGGCCTCCCAGGCCTCCCGCGACAAGGCCATGGACACGAGCTTTGCCGGTGTCTTCCGGAAAATGCGCTCGTGGGTAGAGACAAGTTTCGGTTAAGGCAACAACGCCCCCAAAAACCCAGGATCAGCCAAGAGGATACAGACATGTACGAACTCAGCGAATGTGAACAAGAAGGTGCCGTCATCAAGGTCATCGGTGTCGGCGGCGGCGGTGGCAATGCCGTCAACAACATGGCCAGTGCCGGTCTCGAGGGCGTGGAGTTCATCTCCGCCAATACCGATGCCCAGGCCCTGCGCCATTCCCAGGCCAACCGTACCGTCCAGCTGGGCGCCGAGTTGACTCGCGGCCTCGGGGCCGGAGCCGACCCCGAAGTCGGGCGCAAGGCCGCGGAGGAATGCCGTGAGGAGATTCGCGCCGCCCTGGAAAAGGCCGACATGGTCTTCATCACCACCGGCATGGGTGGCGGCACCGGCACCGGCGCCGCCCCCGTGGTTGCCTCCATCGCCCGCGACATGGGTATCCTCACCGTCGGCGTCGTCACCAAGCCCTTCAATTTCGAAGGAAAGAAAAGACAGCAGCACGCCCTGGCCGGAATCGACGAGCTATCCCAGCACGTCGACTCCCTGGTCATCATCCCCAACGAGAAGCTCCTGGCGGTATTGGGCAAGAACATCAGTCTCAAGGATGCCTATCAGGCGGCGGACAACATCCTGCTGGGCGCGGTGCAGGGCATCTCCGAACTGGTCACCCGTCCCGGCCTCATGAACCTGGATTTCGCCGACGTGCGTACCGTCATGTCCGGCATGGGTCTGGCCATGATGGGCGCTGCCAGTGGCCGCGGTGAAAACCGGGCGCGGGACGCCGCCAGTCGGGCCGCCAGCAGTCCGCTCCTGGACGACATCAATCTGGCCGGCGCCCGCGGCATCCTGGTCAACATCACTGCCGGTACCGACCTGACCCTGGGCGAGTTCGAAGAAGTGGGCGAACTCATCCGCAGCTACGCCGCCGACGACGCCAACGTCAAGGTGGGAACGGTACTGGATCCGGATCTCGATGGAGAGCTGCGGGTGACGGTGGTGGCAACGGGCCTGCAGCGGGAACCCGTCCGCCTGGCCGCAGACAACCTGCGCGCCCGCGGCGCCCTGGTCTCGCCCAGCACCGCTGCCGAATGGCGCAATCTCGATAAACCCACGGGACAGCGACAGGCGGCAGAGCAGCGCGCCGTCGCGGCGGGCGGTCGGCACAGTGCGCCGGACTACTCGGACCTGGACATCCCCGCCTTCCTGCGGCGTCAGGCGGACTGAGCGCGCATACGGCTCCAGCTTGGGGTATTGCCTTGGGGAACGGGGGAGCCCCCCGCCCTGCAATACCCGCGCTGGGTAGCGGCCCTTCCCATCCCCGGTGTGGCACCCTATCATGGGGCCCAACGCAGACCTTAGGAGCGCCGCATGTCCAGCCAGCCCCTCCCATCGGAACGCCCCTGTCGCCTGGAACCCCTGGGTACGGACGCCGATACCTTATGCCGTGACCTACTGCGCTATCTCGAGCTGGGTCTCGGCCAGGACGCCGGCCGGGCCAGTCCGCTGGCGGTCTACACGGCCCTTGGCCTGACCCTGCGCGACCGTCTGGCGCAGAACTGGAAACGCACCAGCGAGCTGCGTCACCGACAGGGTGGCAAGCGTGCCTTCTACCTGTCGCTCGAGTTCCTGCTGGGCCGGGCGCTGGGCAACACCCTTTTGAATCTTGGTCTCGAAGAAGACACCCGCGAGGCGCTGCAGCGGCAGCATCGCGATCTGCAGGAGCTGTTGGATGTCGAACCGGACGCGGGCCTGGGCAACGGTGGCCTGGGCCGCTTGGCGGCGTGCTTTCTCGATAGCTGCGCGACCCTGGCCCTGCCGGTGACAGGTTATGGCATCCGCTACGCCTACGGCATGTTCCGCCAGGAGATCCACGGCGGCGAACAACGCGAGGAGCCGGACCACTGGCTGAAGAACGGTTATCCCTGGGAGCTCAAGCGACCCGAGCGGGTCCGGCGCGTCCACTTCGGCGGGCGCAGCGAAAGTTACCGCGATGCCCAGGGCCAGGAGCACCGACGCTGGGTGGATACCCGCGATGTCCTGGCCGTGCCCTACGACATACCCATACCGGGTTATCGCAACGGCATCGTCAATACCTTGCGTCTGTGGCGGGCGGCGGCCACCGACGTCTTCGATCTCGGCGAATTCAACGCCGGCGCCTATCCCGAGGCCGTCGCCGCCAAGAATGAGGCCGAGCACATCAGCATGGTGCTCTACCCCAACGACAGCAGCGAGAACGGCAAGGAGCTGCGCCTGCGGCAGCAGTACTTTCTGGCTTCCGCCAGCCTCCAGGATGTGCTGGCCGACTGGACGGCCGAACAGGGTGAGGATTTCCGCCAGTTCGCGCAGCGCCACAGCTTTCAGCTCAACGACACCCACCCCAGTGTTGCCGTGGCCGAACTGATGCGCCTGCTCCTGGACGAGCATGGTCTGGGCTGGGACGAGGCCTGGTCCATCACCAGCCAGACCATGGCCTATACCAACCACACCCTGCTTCCAGAGGCTCTCGAGAAGTGGCCGGTACGCCTTTTCGGCCATCTCCTGCCCCGGGTACTCGAGATCATCTACGAGATCAACGCTCGCTTCCTGCGGCAGGTGGCGCAACGCGCACCGGGGGATACCGGCCTGCTGCAACGTCTGTCTCTCATCGAAGAGGGACCGGAACCCATGATCCGCATGGCCCACCTGGCGGTGGTAGGCAGTTTTTCCGTCAACGGTGTGGCCGCCCTGCACACGCAGCTCCTGAAGGAAGAACTGTTCCGCGACTTTTACCGTCTCTGGCCCGAGCGTTTCAACAACAAGACCAACGGCGTAACCCCCAGACGCTGGCTGCAGTGGGCTAACCCGGAACTGTCGGCGCTGATATCGCAGCGCATCGGCGACGGCTGGCGGCAAGACCTCGCAGAGCTCTCCGCCCTGGCGCCGGCGGCGGACGATCCGCAGTTCCGGGCCCAGTGGGCCGAAGTGCGGCGCGGCAACAAGGCCCGTCTGGCGGCCCTGGTGCGTGCACAGACGGGGGTGGAGCTGATCCCGGAGGCCATCTTCGACGTCCAGGTCAAGCGTATCCACGAATACAAGCGGCAATTGCTCAACGCCCTGCACGTCATCCACCTCTACGATCGCATCAAGCGCGGTGAGGCCAGCCAGATCACCCCCCGTAACGTGCTCTTTGCCGGCAAGGCCGCACCCGGTTACTTCATGGCCAAGCGGATCATTCGCTTCATCAACGAGGTGGCCGCCACCATCAACGACGATCCCGATACCGCCGGCCTGCTGCGGGTGTGCTTCCTGCCGGATTACCGCGTTTCCGTCATGGAACGGATCTGTGCCGCCACCGACCTGTCGGAGCAGATCTCCACGGCCGGCAAGGAAGCCTCCGGCACCGGCAACATGAAATTCATGATGAACGGCGCCCTGACCATCGGTACCCTGGATGGTGCCAATATCGAGATCCGTGAGGCCGTGGGTCCGGAGAACTTCTTCCTCTTCGGTCTGCGCGCCGAGGAAGTAGCCCGTCTGCGACCCCAGTACGATCCGCAGCAGGCCATCGCGGCGGACGAAGATCTGGAACGGGTGATGGATCTCATCAAGAGCGGTTACTTCAATCCCTTCGAGCCGGGCCTCTTCGACCCCATCCTGCACGCCCTGCTCGCGCCGGCGGATCCGTGGATGGTGCTGGCGGATTTCAGCAGCTACAAGCACCGACAGAACGATGTGGCGGCCCTCTGGCACGATCAGACGGAGTGGCAGCGGCAGAGCGTGCTCAACACCGCCGCCAGCGGCCGCTTTTCCAGCGACCGCAGCATCGCCGAGTACAATCGCGACATCTGGCACCTGCAGCCCCTGGTAGCCTCGGCCTCCGGACTTGTCTAGAATTCGGCAAACTCAACTGAGGCCCGCCACCGCCCGAGGAGTTACGTGAATCCGCAACACATCCGTCCCATCACCCTACTCATCCTTGACGGTTGGGGCTATCGCGAAGCATCCGACGACAATGCCATCGCCCAGGCGCACACGCCCAATTGGGACGCCTGGTGGAAGAGTCAGCCCCACACCCTGCTGCAGGCCTCGGAGGCAGCGGTGGGCCTACCGCGGGGGCAAATGGGCAACAGCGAGGTCGGGCACATCAATCTCGGCGCGGGGCGCGTCGTCTACCAGGAGTTCGAACGGATCAACCAGGCCATTCGCGACGGCAGTTTCGCCCGCAATGGCGTGCTGTGTCGCGCCGTCGATGCGGCGATAGCCAATGGCGGTGCCGTTCACATACTCGGCCTGCTCTCCCCCGGCGGCGTGCACTCTCACGAAGAACACATCTTTGCCGCCCTGCGCCTTGCCCATACCCGTGGCGCCCAGCGCATCTACGTGCACGCCTTCCTCGATGGACGCGACACCGCCCCGCGTTCCGCTGAGGCCTCCCTGGCGCGTCTGCAGCCCGAGCTCGAGGCCACCGGCGCACGCCTGGCCACCCTCATCGGTCGCTATTACGCCATGGATCGGGACCACCGTTGGGAACGCATTCGCGCCGCCTACGACCTCCTGACCCTGGGCGATGGCGAGGTCTATGCCACCGCCGAGGAAGCATTGGCGTCGGCCTACGCCCGCGGCGAAAGCGACGAGTTCGTCACCGCCTCGCGCATCGGCGAGCCGGCCCTTCTGGCCGATGGCGACAGCGTACTGTTCATGAATTTCCGCTCGGATCGCGCCCGACAGATCGCCCGCCCTTTCATCGAGGAGGATTTCGACGGCTTCGAACGGCGCCGTCGGGTCCAGCTCGCAGCCTTCGTCACCCTGACGGAATACAGCGAAAACTTTGCCGTGCCCGTCGCCTTCCCACCCCTGCGCCTGCAGAACACCTTCGGTGAGTGGGTCGCCCGGCACGGTCGCCGGCAGCTGCGCATTGCCGAAACGGAAAAATACGCGCACGTGACCTTTTTCTTCAACGGCGGTCAGGAAAAGGTCTTCACCGGCGAAGAACGCATCCTCATCCCCTCGCCGCCCGTGGCAACCTACGATCTGCAGCCGCAGATGAGCGTAGACGCCCTGGCAGCAGCCCTGGAGGATCGGGTGGCCCGCCGTGAGGACGACGTCATCATCGCCAACATCGCCAATCCCGACATGGTGGGGCACACGGGGAACCTTGCCGCCGCCATCGCTGCGGTAGAGGCGGTGGATGCGGCGCTGGGACGCATCGTCGCAGCGATCCGCCAGCACGGCGGTGAGGTGCTGATCACGGCCGATCACGGTAATGTGGAGCAGATGCGCGATCTGAGCTCCGGCCAGGCGCACACCTCCCACACCTGCAACCCGGTACCGCTGCTCTATCTGGGTCGCCCAGCGCGCCTGCGCTCCGGAGGTGCCCTGGAGGACATCGCTCCCACCCTGCTCACCCTCATGGGGCTGCCCAAGGCGCCGGAAATGGGCGGCCACAGCCTGATCGAACTGCTCTGATGGCAAGACGCCCGCGCCCGGTGCTGTGGCTCCTGGGGGCGGGTCTGCTCTGCGTCCTTCCGGGGGCGGGGGCAGCCAACCTGCAGCAGAAGATCGAAAGCAATCGCGAGCGCCTGCAATCCATTCACAGCAGCCTTGGCGCCCTGCAGGCGCACGTTGCGGCCAGCCAGAAGACCCAGGCAGAGATCCGCGCGGAAATCGCCGCTCTGGACCAGAAGATCCAGGCGAGCACGCAGAAACTGGCGAAGATCCGCGCTGAGCAGCAGGCGACGCATAGCAAGATCGACGCGCTGGAAAAGCGCATCGCCCAGTTGCAGAGCGAACTGGCCCAACAGAAGGATATCCTTGCCAAGCAACTGCGGGCGGCCTATACCCTTGGCAGCCTGACCCCGCTGGCGGTATGGCTGCAGACCGAGAAACCAGCGCAGATCGGTCGCCTGAGTGTCTATTATCAGGCTCTGGCACGGGCGCGCAGCGAACTCATCACCCGCACCGAGGCGACCAAGGCCGCCATTGCCGAACAGCGCAACGCCCTGAAGGCCCAGGAACAGCACCTCACCCGGCTGGCCCAGGCGGTGCGCACCCAAGAACAGACCCTGGAGCAGCAGAGGCAGCAGCATGCCCAGTTGGAGCAGCAGCTGGCCGACCGTATAGCCGCGGACAAGGCCAAGATTCAGGAGCTACAGGCCAATGCTCGGGTACTGGATGGGCTCGTCACTCGCCTCGTACAGGAATATCGGCAGCAGCAGGAGGCCATAGCCGCAGCACGGCGCAAGGCGGCGGCAGAGGCAGCCGCTCGCGCCGCCGCCCAGCGCAAGGCCGCCGAGGAAGCAGCGGCGCGGCGACGGGCCGAAGAAGCGCGACGGGCACAGCAGGTGGAGCGGGAGGCCCGCGCGGCCCAGGTGCCGCCGCCCACCACCCATATCACGCCTCCGCAGATCGCCACCGTGCCGGCGGTGCCAGCGACACCGCCGCCGGCCGCGCCGACTCCGGCTCTCCCGGCGGTAGGGCACGGGCCCTTCCCACCTCCCGTACGCGCGCCCATCGGCGCCCGCTTCGGAACGCCGCGCATGCAGGGTGGGCCCAACTGGCAGGGCATCACCTTCTCGGCGGCGCCGGGCACGGCCGTGAGCGCGATTGCTCCAGGCATGGTCCTGTACTCCGGACCATTGCGCGGTTACGGTCAGATCGTCATCGTCCAGCAGGCGGAAAAGGTGTTGGCCATCTACGGTCACCTGGGGCAGAGCGATGTGCACGTGGGTCAGGAGGTGCAGACCGGCACGGCCATCGGCACCGTCGGCAGCGGCGGCGAACTGGGCCAGGATGGGCTGTACTTCGAGATCCGTAGTGGCGGACACCCCGTCAATCCCTTGCAGTATATTCATAACTGAACTCGTCCCCGAGGGGATGCGATACGCAGGAGTTTCTCCATGGTTCTGCCCCGTTTTCTTCAGGTCTTACCACGCCTGTCGCTGCTTTTGGCCCTGCTCACGGGCGTGGGCTGGAGCTCTATGACCCTGGCGGCGGACAAGGTCGAGAACGGCATCCCGCTGCGCCAGATCCAGACCTTCAGCGAGGTCTTTTCGCTGATCAAATCGGATTATGTCGACCGCGCCTCCGACAAGAAACTGATGGAAGGCGCCATCAGCGGCATGGTCAGCGCCCTCGATCCGCATTCGGCCTATCTCACACCCAAAGAGCTGAAGGAGATGCAAAGCTTTACCGACGGCAAATTCGGTGGGGTCGGGCTGGAGGTGGCGGCCGATCACGGAGTACTGCGGGTCATCGCCCCCATCGACGGTACCCCTGCGGCCAAGGCGGGCATCCAAAGCGGTGACCTGATCGTCAAGATCGACGGCAAGGCAGTACAGGGCCTTGGTCTGAGCGCCGCCGTGGACCGCATGCGCGGCAAAGTGGGGACGACCGTGGACCTGACCCTGCTGCGCCCGCACGAGGCCAAACCCATCACCGTCAAACTCACCCGCGCCATCATCAAGGTCCAGAGTGTGCGAGCAAGCCTCTTGGCACCCGGTTACGGCTACCTCCGCATCAGCCAGTTCCAGGACAACACCGGAGTAGAGACGCGGCGGGCGGTGGAACGCCTGGAGAGGGAATCCGGCGGTCGTCTCAAAGGACTCATCCTCGACCTGCGGAACAATCCCGGCGGCGTGCTGGGGGCGGGCGTCGAGACGGCGGATACCTTCCTCGATCGCGGACTCATCGTCTACACCAAGGGACGGGCGGCCAACAGCGACATGCGTTTCACCGCCCACGGTCCGGACGCGCTGCACGGCGCACCCCTCATCGTACTCATCAATGGCGGCTCGGCCTCCGCGGCCGAGATCGTCACCGGCGCCCTCAAGGACGATGGGCGGGCGCTGGTGATGGGCAGTCGCAGCTTTGGCAAGGGCTCCGTGCAGACGGTCATTCCGCTGGACGATGGCGGCGCGCTGAAACTGACTACCGCGCTCTATTACACCCCCCTGGGCTGCTCCATTCAGGGCGAGGGCATCGTCCCCAACGTCGCCATCCGTCCTGCCAATGCCGAGCAGGAGGCTCTGGATCAGGATCTGCTGCGGGAGTCGGAGCTGCAGGGAGTGCTGAAGGCACCGGCGCAGTGCCGCGCCCAGAAGCCCCAGTACACCATCCTCGAACCCACTCCGCCGGAGGCGCCCAAAAAGGAGCAGGCCCCGAACTTCAGCGACAAACCTGACCTAAAGACCGATTTCACCTTGCGCGAAGCTCTGGAAATCCTCCAGGGCAAGGCCGTACCGGTGGATGTGGACGGCAAGACCATACCCATGGTCATCCCCCTGCCCAGCGTTCCCAGCGGCGGCGTCCGCAAGCTCGGATAGAAAATGCACGATATCTGTCCAAGGGCTGTGTGACCATGGAGGTGCTTGTGTGAATCTGCGAGTCCTCATACCCATCGCCGAAGGCTTCGAGGAGATGGAGGCCGTAACCTGCATCGACATCCTGCGCCGGGCAGGCTGCACCGTGGTCGTCGCCGGTATCGGTCCAAGCCCGGTGCGTGCCTCCCGGGGGCTGCGCGTGGTGCCGGACGCCGACTGGGAAACGGCCCGATCCGAGCCCTGGGATCTCGTCGTCCTGCCCGGCGGCGCGGCGGGGGTGCAGGCGCTGTCGGCCAGCACCACCCTGCGCGCCTTCCTCCTGGATCGGCACCGGCGCCGTCAGAGGATCGCCGCGATCTGCGCCGCCCCCGGGCTGCTCGCCGAGCTTGGTATGCTGGAGGGTCGGCGGGTGACGGCCTTCCCAGGTGTCCTCGACCCGCACAGTCCACACTACCAGTGGGTGGACCAAGCGGTGGTCGTGGATGGCTCCCTGGTCACATCCCAGGGCCCCGGTACGGCCCTGGATTTCGCACTGACCCTGGTGGAAATTCTGGTGGGCGCTCAACGGCGGCAGGAAGTAGAGGCGCCGTTGCAGCGACCGTCGAAGTCCCCAAGATAACCTTTGCCCTCAGCCCTGCGCCTATGGATAATAGGCCGAGCTATTGCTAACCCAAGGAATGCTCATGAAACTTCGCTCCATCGTCCTCGCCGCCCTGGTCGGCACCTTCGCTGTCCCGGTATTCGCGGCACCTGTGGCCACGGTCAACGGTCAGGCCATCGACAACAGTCAGGTACAGGCCATCCTGTCCATGAGTCCGGAACTGGCCAAGGAACCCAATGCCCGGGAGCAGGTCGTCCAGAATCTCGTCAACATGGAGGTACTGTCCCAGTACGCCATGAAGCACAACCTGGATCAGTCCGCCGACGTCAAGGAGCGACTGGCTCTGGCCAAGCGGCAGATCCTGGCCGACGCCGCCGTGGATCAGTACATCAAGGAACATCCGGTACCCGAGTCGGAAATCCAGGCGGCCTACAACAAGTTCGTCGCGGCCATGGGCAAAAAGGAATATGAGGTCCGTCATATCCTGGTGAAGACCAAGGCCGAAGCCGACAAGATCCTGGCGGAACTGAAGGCCGGCAAGAAGTTCTCGACGCTGGCAGAGAAGTACTCCATCGACAAGGCCAGCGCGGCGCATGGCGGCGAGCTCGGCTGGATCGTCCCCGGCATGGTGGTACCGCCCTTTGCCGAAGCCATCGAGAAGGCGCCCATCGACAAGCCTGTGGGCCCGGTGCAGACGCAGTTCGGTTACCACATCATCGAGGTGCAGGCGACCAAGCCTCTGACTCCGCCGCCCTTCAGCGCCATGAAGGATCGCATCAAGGCGCAGTTGCAGCAGGAGCAGGCGGCCAAGTTCGTCTCCGATCTGCGCAGCCAGGCGAAGATCGACATCAACAAGTAAGACGGCGGCCCGCGCGGGTACGCCGGTACCGAAGCACCAGCCGGGGGGCGTGTCCCCCCGGCTTTTTTGTGCGCCATGGTGGGCCCCAACGGGGTCCGCGACCTTGCCTCACCTGGGGTCTGGGGTCACAATGGGACCGTAGCAGATTCGATGGAGTGGGTATGCCGAGTCGCAAGGAACATCGCCAGCCACTGCTGGAACGGGAGCCCCGGCTCAAGGAGCCGAGTCACTACCGGGTGCTGTTGCTGAACGACGATTTCACTCCCATGGACTACGTCGTCCAGGTCCTGCAGCAGTATTTTCACAAAACCCACGAGGAAGCGGTACAGATCATGCTGGAAGTCCACCACAGTGGGCGCGGCATCTGTGGGGTCTATCCTTACGATATGGCCGAGACCAAAGTCGCCCTGGTCACCGCCGACGCACGGCAGCATCAGCATCCGCTGCGCTGTACCATGGAAAAGGAGTGAGCCATGATCGACAAAGCGCTGGAACAATCCATCAATCAGGCCTTCCAGATGGCCCGTCAGTACGGTCATGAGTACGCCTCCGTCGAGCACCTGCTCCTGGCACTGCTGGACAACCCCAGTGGCCGCGAGGTGCTGGAGGCCTGCGGCGCCAACCGCAGCCAGCTCGAGCGGGACCTGCGCAAGTTCCTGGAGGAGAAGATTCCCTCGCTGGGCACCGCCGGTAGCGTCAACACCCAACCCTCCATCGGTTTTCAGCGGGTGATCCAGCGCGCCCTCTATCACGTGCAGTCGGCGGGCAAGGATACCGTCACGGGCGCCAACGTGCTGGTGGCCATCTTTGCGGAACGGGAGTCCCACGCCGTCTATTTCCTCCAGAAAGAGCATGTCTCTCGCCTGGACGTGGTCAATTTTCTCGCGCACGGGATGCGCAAGGATGAGCTCATGGAAGAGGAAGAGGAAGTCAGCAGTGAGGAGGGACAGAAGCCCGGCAAGGATCCGCTCAGTGCCTATGCCCGCAATCTCAACGCCATGGCTCGTGCTGGGCGTCTCGACCCGCTCATCGGTCGCCAGCTGGAGATGCAGCGCGCACTGCAGATCCTTGCCCGGCGGCGCAAGAACAACCCGCTCTTCGTGGGCGAGCCGGGAGTAGGCAAGACCGCTATCGTCGAGGGGCTGGCGCGCGCCATCGTCCAAGGCAAGGTGCCGGAGCTGCTGGAGGATGCCACCATCTATGCCCTGGACATGGGCGCCCTCATCGCCGGCTCTCGCTACCGCGGTGATTTCGAAGAGCGTCTCAAGGGCGTGCTCAAGGCCCTGCGCAAGAAGCCCAACAGCATCCTCTTCATAGACGAGATCCACACCATCATCGGCGCCGGTGCCGCCTCTGGCGGTGCCATGGACGCCTCCAATCTGCTCAAACCGGCTCTCGCCTCGGGCGAGCTCAAGTGCATCGGTGCCACCACCTATCAAGAGTACCGCCAGTACTTCGAAAAGGACCGCGCCCTCACCCGACGCTTCCAGAAGATCGACGTGCCGGAGCCCAGCGCCGAGGAAGCCGTGCAGATCCTGCGCGGACTCAAGGGCCAGTTCGAACGCCACCATCGGCTGCGCTACACCGACACCGCCCTGCGCGCCGCCGTGGAGCTGTCCGTCAAGCACATCCACGATCGCCACTTGCCCGATAAAGCCATCGACCTCATCGACGAGGTGGGTGCCGCTCAGGCCCTGCTGCCCCCGTCGCGCCGCAAGAAGTCCATCGGCGTCCACGATATTGAGGAGATGGTGGCTCGGGTGGCGCGGATTCCCGGCAAGAACGTCTCCCTCGACGACCGCGCCGCCCTGAAGAATCTGGAACGCGACCTCGGTCTCGTGATATTTGGCCAGGATCGCGCCATCCGCGAGCTCAGCGCCGCCATCAAGATGGCGCGCGCCGGCCTGCGCCACCACGAAAAACCCGTAGGCAGCTTCCTTTTTGCCGGCCCCACGGGGGTGGGCAAGACCGAGCTCAGTCGTCAGCTCGCCACACTCCTCGGCATCCCCCTGCTGCGCTTCGACATGAGCGAGTACATGGAGCGCCACACGGTGTCCCGCCTCATCGGCGCGCCGCCCGGATACGTGGGCTACGACCAATCCGGACAGCTCACCGAAGCGGTCAATCAGCACCCGCACGCGGTCCTGCTCCTGGACGAGATCGAAAAGGCGCACCCGGACATCTTCAACGTCCTGCTGCAGGTCATGGACCACGGCAAGCTCACGGATGCCAGCGGCCGCTCCGTGGATTTCCGCAACGTCATTCTCATCATGACCACCAACGCCGGCGCCGAGCAGCGAGGCAAGACCAGTGTGGGCTTCCTCGCCCCCAGCGGCGCGGATGAGGGGCGCGAGATGGAGAGCATCCAGCGGATCTTCGCTCCGGAGTTCCGCAACCGTCTGGATGCCGTCGTGCCCTTCGCGCCACTGAGCCGGGAACACGTCCTCCACGTGGTGGACAAGTTCCTCATGGAGCTGGACGAGCAGCTCCTGCAGAAGGACTACAGCCTGGAGGTCCAGCCGGAGCTGCGCCAGTGGCTGGCAGATCGCGGTTACGATCCGCAGATGGGCGCCCGTCCCATGGCGCGGGTCATTCAGGAACACCTCAAGAAGCCACTGGCCGAGCACATCCTCTTTGGCGATCTGCCCAAAGGCACGCGCATCCGCGCCGAGTTGCGCGACGGACGGGTGGAAATCCGCATCCCCGAGACCCTGCCGTCCTCCTGAGCATCGGGGCGGCAGCAGGCCACTGCGGCTGCCCTTGCCTGGGCTTTTCCCCACCTTTACACTCGACGGGTTCCGTTGACCAGGATGGCCATGCCCGCTGTCATTCCCACCGATTCCGTCGGTCTGGTACACGCCCAGACGGTCGATTTTTCCGATCCCCTGACTCTGGAGTGCGGTCGCACTCTGCCCGGCTATACCCTCGCCTATGAGACTTACGGCGCGCTCAACTCCGCGCGCAGCAACGCCATCCTGATCTGCCACGCGCTGTCCGGTGACCACCACGCCGCCGGCTACCACAGCCTGGAGGATCGCAAACCAGGCTGGTGGGAGACCATGATCGGCCCCGGAAAACCCATCGACAGCGAACGCTTCTTTATCGTCTGCAGCAACTTCATCGGTTCCTGCCGAGGCTCCACCGGCCCTGCCAGTATCAACCCCGCTACCGGCGAACCCTGGGGCCTCGATTTCCCCATGGTCACGGTGCGCGATTGGGTGCGCACCCAGGCGGCCCTCGCCGATCATCTGGGTATCGCCCAGTGGGCTGCCGTCATCGGCGGCAGTCTCGGTGGCATGCAGGTCCTGGAGTGGGCCATGCTCTATCCCGAACGCCTGCGCCACGCCGTCGTCATCGCCGCCGCGCCGCGTCTGACGGCACAGAACATCGCCTTCAACGAGGTCTGCCGCCAGGCCATCATGACCGACCCCGATTTCCACGAAGGCCGGTACTACGCCCACGGCACCAAGCCGCGGCGGGGACTGGCTCTGGCGCGCATGATCGGCCACATCACCTACCTCTCGGACGACGCCATGCGCGCCAAGTTCGGTCGCGACACCCGCAACGGCAAGGCCTTTTCCTTCGGCTTTGATGTCGATTTCGAAGTGGAGAGCTATCTGCGCTACCAGGGCTCCCGCTTCGTCGAGCAGTTCGACGCCAACAGCTATCTCTATATCACCAAGGCCCTCGATTATTTTGATCCGGCGGCCGCGCACGGCGGGGATCTTGCTGTGGCCTTTGCGCCCATCCGCGCCTCGGTGCTGGTGATCTCCTTCAGCACCGACTGGCGTTTTTCTCCCGAGCGCTCGCGCGAAATCGTCCAGGCTCTGTATCGCGCCGGACGCGAAGTCAGCTACGCCGAGATCGAGGCGGCCCACGGTCACGACTCCTTCCTCCTGGCCGTGCCCCAGTATTTGGAGGTCATGTCTGCCTATCTGCAACGCGTTGCCGAAGAGGGACGCGCTTGAGTGCACTGCGTCCGGATCTAGCGGTCATCGCCCAGTGGATCGAGCCTGGCAGCCGGGTACTGGATCTGGGCTGTGGCGAGGGCGAGCTCCTAGACTACCTGCGCCGGGAAAAAGGTGTCACCGGCTACGGTGTGGAGCTCGAGGACAGCCGAGTGGTAGCGGCCCTGCGTCGTGGCCTGCCCGTCATTCAGCAGGACCTGGACGCCGGTCTGCGCCAGTTTGCCGACGGCAGCGTCGATACTGTGGTACTATCCTTGACACTGCAGGCGGTGCGTTACCCACGCGAACTCCTGCTGGAGATGTTGCGCGTAGGTCGCGAGGGCATCGTCACCTTTCCGAACATGGGTCATTGGCAGGCTCGGTGGCAGCTCGGGGTGGCGGGGCACATGCCCGTCACGGACGCCCTGCCGCACCATTGGTACGACACCCCCAATATCCACCTGTGCACCATCCGCGACTTCGATGCCCTGTGCCGCGCCAACGGCATCGCGGTCCGCCAGCGGGTAGTGCTGGACGATCGGCGGCGCAGCAACTGGGCGATCCGCCTCCTGCCCAATCTGTTCGGGGAGGTGGCGCTCTACCGCTGCACACGGGGGACCGGCTGAAACGAGACAAGGAAATCGCATGCCACTGGAATTGATCAGCTTCCCTCTGTGCCCCTATGTCCAGCGCTCGGTCATCACGCTCCTGCACAAGGAAGTGCTCTTCACCCTGACCCACATCGACCTCGCGCACAAACCCGACTGGTTCCTGCAGATCTCGCCCATGGGCAAGGTACCGTGTCTGCGGGTGGATGACGATGTCGTCCTCTTCGAGTCCCAGGTCATCAACGAATACCTCGACGAGACCACGCCCCCGCCCCTGCACCCCGCCGACCCTCTGGAACGGGCCCGCCATCGATCCTGGATCGCCTTTGGCGGTGAGGCTCTGGGTGATCAGTTCCAGATGATGGTGGCGCAGGGCGAGGAGCGCTTCACCGCCGCCCATCGCCAGCTTTTCGAGAAGCTGGAACGCCTGGAGGCGGCTGCCAGCGACGGGCCCTTCTTTGCCGGCGAATCCTTCAGCCTGGTGGACGCCGCCTACGCCCCTCTGTTCATGCGCATGGAAATCCTGCACAGCCTGCGCCCATTGCCACGCTGGGAATCCTTGGGCAAACTGCGACGGTGGGCGGCGCACCTGCTGGAGCTGCCGGAGGTGGCCGCGTCGGTGCAGCCGGGTTTTCCCGAGCAGATTCGCAACTATCTGAGCGAGAAGGGCAGCCTACTGCTGCGCTCAGCCTGACCGGAGACGAGAGATGACCGAAAACGATGCCAGCGAGACCAACACGGCCAGCGGGCAAGAGCTCGTACCCGTGACCCATTTTGGTTACCAGGAGGTACCGGAACCCGAGAAGGAGGCGCGCGTTCGCCAAGTGTTCAGCAGCGTGGCGGAGCGCTACGATCTCATGAACGATCTCATGTCTCTGGGCATCCACCGCCTGTGGAAGCGCTTCGCCGTCGATCTTGCCCGCCCGCGACCGGGGCAAACGGTGCTGGATCTCGCTGGCGGTACCGGCGATCTGGCAGCGCTTCTGTACCGGCGCATCCAGCCCAACGGCCACATCGTCGTCTCGGATATCAATCCCGACATGCTGGCGGTGGGCGAAAAACGTATGGCGGACAAAGGGATGCTGGCCGGTGTGGAGTTTGTGGAGGCCAATGCCGAAGCGCTCCCCTTCCCCGACCGCTCCTTCGATCTCGTCACTCTGGCCTTCGGCATCCGCAACATGACCCATCCCGAACGGGCCCTGCGCGAAATTCACCGGGTGCTGAAGACCGGTGGACGGGTGCTGGTCCTGGAGTTCTCCCACCCCCGCTGGCCCGGCCTGCAGAGTCTCTACGATCTCTACTCCTTCAATATCCTGCCGCGCCTTGGCGAAATGATCGCCAAGGATCGCGAGAGCTACCAGTACCTGGTCGAGTCCATCCGCCGCTTTCCCGATCAGGAAACCTTCCGCGCGATGATGGAAGACGCGGGGCTGGAACGCGTCGATGTCCACAACCTCTCCGGCGGCATCGTCGCCATCCACCGCGGCTTTCGCTTCGACTGAGCCCCGACCCATGAATTTGCTTCATGGGTCGTCCGAATAAAATACCCTTGAGATTGCCCCATCCTCGGGGCATCATGGCCGCAGCTTTGGCATAGGAGAAGAGCATGACTCGGGTCCACAATCTGGGTTTCCCACGTATTGGACACAAACGCGAACTCAAGAAGGCCCTGGAGTCCTTCTGGTCCGGCGAGATCGACGGCGAGGAGCTGGAAGCCCGCGCCGCCCAGCTGCGCGAACGCCATTGGCGTATTCAGCAGACCTGTGGTGTCGAACTCATTCCCGTCGGCGATTTCAGTCTTTACGACCAGATGCTCGATATGAGCTGCACCTTGGGCGCCATTCCGCCCCGCTATGGCTTCAACGCCAAGGAAGTGGATCTCGCTACCTTCTTTGCCATGGCGCGCGGCTCCAGCAGCCAACCGGCCATGGAGATGACCAAGTGGTTCGACACCAACTACCACTACATCGTCCCGGAATTTCACGAAGGGATGCACTTCGCTCTGCGCAGCGAGCGGCTCTTCCGGCAAGTCCGCGAAGCCCAGGGCCTGGGTATCACTCCCAAACCGGTCCTCGTCGGCCCCATCACCTACCTGTGGCTGGGCAAGGAGAAGGATCTGGCCGCTGAGGCCGCCCATGCGCCGCAGCACCACCACGACGACAGCGCCTGCTGTGGGCACGGCGCCACCAGCGGCCCCGCGGGCTTTGACCGGCTCTCGCTGCTGCCGAAGCTCCTGCCCGTCTACGGCGAAATCCTGGCGCGCCTGCGCGAACTGGGGGTGGAGTGGGTGCAGATGGACGAACCCGCCCTGACCCAGGATCTGCCCCAGGAGTGGCTGGAGGCCCTGGACCGGGCCTATGCCGAGCTTGCCAAAGCCGTCGGGCCCAAGATCCTCCTGGCCACCTACTTCGAGTCCGTGGCCGACCACGCGAAGCGGCTGATGGCGCTCCCGGTAGCGGGTCTGCATCTGGATCTGCGCCGTGCCGCAGCACAGCGGGACGTCTTTCTCCCCCATTATCCAAAGGACAAGATCCTGTCCCTGGGCGTCGTGGATGGTCGCAACGTCTGGCGCGCCGACCTCGACGCTGCCTTGGAGCTGATCCAGCCCGCGGCGCAGGCCCTGGGCGAACGCCTTTGGCTCGCCCCCTCCTGCAGCCTGATGCACAGCCCCGTCGACCTCGAGCAGGAGACGGAGCTCGATGCCGAGCTCAAATCCTGGCTGGCCTTTGCGGTGCAAAAGCTGGACGAACTCGCCGTCCTCGCCCGCGCCACGGATCACGGCATCGCCGCGGTCCAAAGCGCCTGGGACAGCGCCAGAGCCGCAGTGGCCTCGCGCCGTTCCTCGCAGCGCATCCATAACGCCGCAGTTGCGGCACGTCTCACTGAGCTGGGCAAGGACGAGGGTCATCGGCAGCACCCCTATCCGGTGCGCGCCACGGCCCAGCGCCAGCGTTTTCACCTGCCCCTCTTTCCCACCACCACCATCGGCAGTTTTCCGCAGACCCCGGAAATCCGCAAGGCGCGGCTGCTGCACCGCAAGGGCGAGCTCTCCGATGCCGATTACCGCAAGGCCATGGAGGCGGAGATCGCCCACGTGGTACGGGAGCAGGAGCGCCTCGACATCGACGTGCTGGTGCACGGTGAACCGGAGCGCAACGACATGGTGGAGTACTTCGGTGAGCAGTTGGCGGGCTTCGCCTTCACCCGCCACGGCTGGGTACAGAGCTACGGTTCCCGCTACGTCAAGCCGCCTTTGATCTTTGGCGACGTCTCCCGTCCCCACCCCATGACCGTGGATTGGGCACGCTACGCCCAATCTCTGAGCAAGCGCCCCATGAAAGGCATGCTCACGGGTCCCGTGACCATCCTGCAATGGTCTTTCGTCCGCGACGACCAGCCGCGGGAACGCACCGCCCTGCAGATCGCTCTGGCCATCCGCGACGAGGTCAAGGACCTCATAGACGCCGGCATCGGCATCATCCAGATCGATGAACCGGCTTACCGGGAGGGCCTGCCGCTCAAGCGCAAGGATTGGGATCAATACCTCGCCTGGGCTTCCCGCGCCTTCCGGATCTCAGCGCAGGTAGCACCCGACGACGTCCAGATCCACACCCACATGTGCTACTCGGAGTTCAACGATATCCTGCCGGCCATCGCGGCCATGGACGCCGACGTCATCACCATCGAGACCTCACGCTCACAGATGGAGCTCCTCGATGCCTTTGCCCACTTCCAGTATCCCAACGAGATCGGGCCGGGCGTCTACGATATCCACTCGCCGCGAGTGCCGTCGGAAGCCGAGATGATCAATCTACTGGAGAAGGCCGAACGGGTGATACCGGCAGAACGGCTCTGGGTCAACCCCGACTGTGGCCTGAAGACACGCAAGTGGCCGGAGGTAACCCCGGCCCTGGAGCACATGGTCGCCGCCGCCAAGGCCATGCGCAAGCGTCACTGATGGGGGGAGCCGCGCGGGGCGGCTCTCGCGTACCCCCGCTGTCCGGAGCGCCCCTGAGGAGCAATCCCCAGGGGCTTTCCATTTCCGGGAAGCGCCTCAGTGAGGCAGCTTGGGTGAGATCTGCAGCCGTCGCGAGGCCGCCAGTTGGCGCAGCTCTTCCCGGTCACCGTCCCAGTGCTCCAGGGTCTGCCACAAGGGATGTGGACCAAGGTTCAGGCCGGCCTTCAGCATCCGCTCGCGCAGTGTGGCCATGGTGCCGCCCAGAGCCAGGTAGAGAAGAATGAGCCCATCGATGAAGCCCTCCAGATCCCGTTGGCGATGGGTGATCCGCAGCAGTTCGGCATAGAGGGGTAAGCGCAGAGGTTCTTCCAGAATTGCGGCGTGGAGCACCGAGACGGCGTATTTGGGGTCCGGATTACGAGACACCAGAGCCAGGGCCTTGGCGGCCGTCATGGGCTCTTCCACACCCTCCCCCGGTGTGGGTATCGGGATACCCAGTTTTTCTGCCAGGACCAGCAGCTCGAGGTTGCCCGGATCCCGCTCCAGTCCCTCACGGATCTTGCCACGCCACCAGGTCGGGCTCTGTACCCCCAGCTTCTCCCCCAAACTCGCCAGGAGTTCGGTATAGGCGTCGAGGTCTTCCAGAGCGAGATAGGCGTCCAGAAGTTGATTGATGGCACGGGTATCGTCCGGGCGCAGGTCCACGTACCAGCGCAACACGGTGGCCGCCTGAGAATAATGGCCATACTGCATGTAGATGGCGGATTCCTTCAGCAGATCGTCGACGCTGAGGCTCTCTTCTTCTATCCCAGCCGCCGCTTGGGCGCTGGTCGCGGCGACCGTGGATCCCGCACTGGGGGAGGCCTGCTCCGCTTGCTTCGCCTGCGCCACCGAAGAACCCTCGGCACGGGGCGCTGGCTCGCTTTCCCGATCACGCTTTCGACGTGCTCGCAGGCGGATGTAGACCTCCACCGCCAACAGGAGCACGACTACGATTTCCAAAACCAGCATCAATCCATCCATGCGTCCCGGTCCGTTTGGCTTGGGCCTTGGTAGATTAGTCGACGACCGCCATTTCTGCAGGACCGGTTTCGGCTAGGCAGGCGACTCCCCGGAGTCACCGAATCGATCAGGCGAACTGCCGCCCATTCGTCGCGCCCGGGACCATCTCGGCCAGAAGCAACCTCAGTAGGTGCAGCACCTGCGGGCGGTCGCGCACATCCGTCGGCGCCAGCCGCAGACGCAGATCACCGTGACGCAGATAAGGCGGCATCTGCAGGGCCTCGCGTTCTTCCGGCGCAAGCTTGTTGAGACCCACCACTACCGCTGGCCGCTTCAGGTAGGGCAGGATCTTTTCCAGATAGAGGTGCAGCGCGGCGATGGGCTCGGGCTGACGCACGTCCAAGAGCACGATGAGTCCATCGGTGTTGCGCCCAAGAATCTCCCACATGAACTGGAAGCGCTCCTGCCCCGGGATGGCATAGACGTGTACGCGCTCCGGTCGGTCCGGACAGGATATGACGCCATAATCCATGGCTACGGTCGTCGTCTTTTTTTCAGGATCACCCTCCGCCTCCGAGTGACGGGCGTCCGTCGTCAGCGCCTGACCATCAAAAAGGCTCTGCAGGGCCGTGGTCTTACCCGAGCCCACGGGACCAGCAATGATGACCTTGCGAACGGGTGCTACTTCCTCCATGACCCACCTCAGACTGTGCCGGGCATGAGCTCGGGCCACACGGGCCGCTGCCTTTCTACCCTCTAACCGGTATTAGAAGGATTACCCGGGTCTGGCAATGGCCTCACCCACGTATTTGCCCATCCAGTGCTCGATTTCCTGGACTTCGCGGAGGTGCCCATACAGGCCAATCTTGGCACTGAACTTGGTCACCGCCGCGCCCTCACTGTGCAAGGTGATGAGAATGGCATCGCCACTACTGGTGTATCCCCGCACCTCCGTGGTTCGGGCATCCACAGACTTGACCCCCGAAAACCGCATCCCTGCAGCCGGTAGAGCGCGTTCCGCCGCCTGCGTCACCACCGCCAGTGAGGCCGGATAATACGTGTAGTAGGGTATCGGATTGATTTGCGGGGCTATGGTAGAACTGCAGCCCGCGAGCGCTGCCGAGAAAAATAGCGCGCCAAGCAGTCCTGCGAGAGTATTTTTCATGAGATTTACCTTTCCGTAGATGACGCCAGCCAGAATTTTCCCAGCGCAATCGGGGACTCGCCGAGCGCCGACACGAACGAGTATACTAGGTGTCGGGAATTGTCTGAACCTTAGCGGATCCACGGACCGATTACCATTCTGAAGGGAGCACTGGACATGAAGACAGCACGTTGGGCCCTCGTCACCATCCTGCCCTTGATTCTCGCGGGATGTGCCAACAACCCCTACGCCTCCGATCGTACCACCGCCAACACGGCTGGCGGCGCCCTCCTGGGCAGTATCGCCGGCGCCGTCATCGGCAATCAGACCGGTTCACCTCTGGCGGGCGCTGCCATCGGTGCCGGGATCGGCGGTCTGGCCGGTTATGGGATCTCCAAATCCCAGGAGCAGAGTGCGCCGCCCGCGCCACAACCCGGCTACTACGCGCCGCCACCGAGCAACGTCCAATGCCCGCCAGGCTACGTCTGTACGCCGACGGCTCCACAATATCAAAACCCGACTCCACCACCGCCATCCTGCCCGCCGGGTTACACCTGCACCACGCGCTGATGCCCCAGCCTGCCAGCCCAGCGCCGGACACGGCCGCCGAAAGCTCCCGGAAAGCCCACTGGGTAGAGGGGAATTTGGATGGCGCGCGCCCGGTGCCCTGGTGGCGGGCACCCGGGATCGTCCTGGCCGCGGCAGCGGGTGGGCGCTCCGGCGCCCGGGTCTGGTGCGTGCGAGCACACAGCAGCGAGGATGCCGCGGTAGCGCAACTGTACTTGGCGCTGCCCCAGCCCCCCCAGCCTAAAGCCGCTTTTCTGGTGCAGGGGGGCGACATACTCCTCGTTACCCAAGACGGCGGAACGCTTCAGCCCAAGCTGCTGCGTCCCGCTGCCGTCCTTACAGTGCTGCGCCGCGAGTGGCTTCTCAGCCTTTTCCTGTTTGGCCCCATTCTCGGTGTTTTTCTCGTCAACCTCATATTTGGTATGCCGAGCTTTCTCTGGTGGTCTGCCCTCGGGGTACTGATCCTGTCTCTGGCGGTCATGGCCAGCCTCATCCGCAACGACCTCAAGGAGTTGCGGACGTGGGTAAGGCGTCAACGGCGACTTGCGGACGCCGCTCTGCAGGCGTCGGAGCACTCACCCACAGCTCACTGACCCCCACCTTCGGACCAAATTTCTGCCTGCGCCAGCGTGATGCGTGGCGCCTTGAGCGAACAAACCCGCTTGCCGCACCACAGGGGCGGCACGTCCATCTCTTCCAGTGCGTGTTCCATGGTCACCCGAAACACCGGCGCCGCCTCCACGCCACCAAAATTCCAGAATTTGTCGCTGTCTCTCAGGGTCACCGCCATCACGAGACGCGGATCCCGCCCGGGGGCGAAGCCCACGAAGGTAGCGTTGGTACGGTGGTGGAAAAAGCCGTCCTTGCCATTGGCGATATCCGCCGTCCCGGTTTTACCCGCCACCTGGTAACCCGGAATGGCCGCCAATATGCCCGTGCCATTGGGCTCTGCCACGCTGCGCAGCCAGCGGCGCAGATCTGCGGCCACCCAGGCGGGCATGACCCGCCTGCGTTTCAGGGGCTCGCCAAGCATCAGCTGTGGACGCACGTGGTAACCGCCATTGGCGATGGCCGCGTAGGCGTCCGCCAGCTGCAGGGTCGTCACCGACACCCCATAACCTATGGCGATGGTGGCGTGGCGCGCCTTGCCCCAACCCTGCCAAGGCGGCAGCACCCCGCCGGTGGCACCGGGCAGGCCCAAGCTGAGCTCGCGCCCAAAGCCTACCGCACGGTACATGCGGTAGATATCCTGTCGCGGGGTACGCAGGGCGATCTTGGCGGTACCGATGCAGCTGGAGTACTTGAGGATGTGCTCGATATTGAGGACATGGTGCAGGACATCGTCGGTGATGGGGTAGCCCCCGATCCACAACGGCTGCGACACATTGAATCGCGCCGATGGCGAGACACTGTGACTGGCGAGGGCGGCGGCGATGGCAAAGGGCTTCATGACCGAACCCGGCTCGAAGGCCTGGTGTATCGCATTGTTGGTAAAATCCGCGGCACTACGGCAACTGGCCAGGTCGTTGGGATTACAGCTCGGAACACTCACCATGGCCAGAATCTGGCCATTGCGCACGTTCATGACCACCGCCGAGCCGTTGGCCGCGCCAAAGTGCTTCTGGGCAGCGCGCAGGGCGACATAGGCCCAGTACTGGATCTGCGGACTGATGGTAAGGCGGATGGGCGAGCCCGGGTGCGCCAGAGCCTCCACGCGGGCCACCTGAAGCACCTGTCCGCGGGGATCCAGCAAGGCCTGCTCCCGGCCACTCTGCCCGGCCAACCAGCCATTGAAGGCCATTTCCAGACCACCGGCACCGCGGTGCGCCTCATCGAGAAAGCCGACAAGGGGCTCTGTGACTGCTCCCAGCGGGAAATAGCTGCGGCTACTGGGGCTGACACCGACACCGGGGAGATGCAGGGCGCGCACCGCCCGGCCCAGACTCGGCGGCACTTGACGTCGCAGATAGGCGAAGTCGGCACCACCGGCGCGCAGAAGCTGGGCGAGTTCGCCGACACGAAGGTGCAGGGTCCTGGCCAAGGTCTGCCAGCGACTGCGCTCGCTCTCCAAGACCTTGGGGTCCGCCCAGATGGTCACCGCCGGAACATTGACGGCAAGAGGTTCACCGTTACGGCCGAGAATGATCCCCCGCTGGCTGCTGAGGGGAAGTGTGCGCAGATAGCGCATCCGTCCCTGATCGCGCAGACGATGGCCGTCCTGAACCTGCAAGACGAAGTCGCGCCCGAGCATGGCCACAAAGCCCAGCAGTACGACGGCGACGAACCAGCGCGCGCGAGCCGATGGCAGCGGTCTCACCCTAGACTCCGTTGCCCGGGTGGAACAGGATACAGCGGTATGTGCGGCATAGGCGTTTTGTCTCTCGGGATGGCGACTGAGACCCGCGCGAAGAAAAAAAGTTGCCGGCTCCGCCGCCATCCTGGCAAAGCAGTGGAAAAAGCAGATATAACCCCTTATCCCACTTGAACTTTATAGCATGCTCGCCCTACAATCCAGAAATTCCGGTGCGGGAGAGGAGAACCATGCCGACACCATCGCCCACCCCTCTGTGGCGCTTCGGCGCCTTCGCTGTCGCGCTCACCGGGCTAGCTGGCTGCGCGAGTCTTCCCGCACACCAAGGCGCCGCCAGCGCGCGCGCCTACCACGCGGCGCGGGTGGGTGCGGCATTTTCCAATGGCGAAGTCTGCTATGCGCCATCTCCGGACCTGCAGGCAGCCTACAATCAACCCTACGAAATCAACGGCCGCTGGTATCATCCCCTGACCACGGCTCGTGGCTACGACGTGCGCGGCATTGCCTCCTGGTACGATCGCGCCTCTTCCAGCAGCGTCACCGCCATGGGCACGGCCTTCCACCAGAATGCCCTTACCGCTGCCAGCCGGGTGCTGCCCCTTCCCTCCTGCGTGCGCGTCACCAATCTCGTCAACGGCCGCAGTGTACTGGTTCTGGTGGACGATCGCGGTCCTTTCGTTGCCGGTCGGGTGATGGACCTGTCCCTGGGCACTGCACACGCCCTCGGCATGGTGACGCAGGGCACCACGCCCGTACAGATTCAGGCCGTTGCCAACAGTCCGGTGACACCGACCGTGGCTACCCCGCAGCTGACCCAGGTACGCAGCAGGACTCCGCCTCCGACGCTGGCCACGATTACCCCAGTCCAGGTGCCCCAGGAGGCCGCCTCGCCGGCCGCCCAGGCGCGTCTGCAAGCCGTGGTAGAGGATGCTTTCGCCAGCAATCCGGCCCGACCCGTGGTCGTGGCACGCCGGACGACTCCGTTGCCGCAGACTCCGGAGACGCAGACACCCGCGCATGAGGAGCCTCCCAAAGTCCGGCACTGGCCAAGCGCTGCGCTGCAACCAGCCCTCTATTTGATCTCCGCCGACCCCATGGACCTTGCCCACGCACGGGAAGAACAACATCGACTCCGGGAGTTCGGCATCAGCACAGCGCAGTTGGTGGCCGTCGATGGCCACAGCTACGCCGTCAAGATCGGCCCCATGGCCCCGACCAGTAGTCCCGAGACCTATCTGCGCAGTCTTCGGCGCCTGCGTCTGGGAAGCTTTACGGTCAGCCGCGAAAACGGCTGAGCGCGCCGCGTCAGGAAGCTCCTGACGGCGCAATCCGTCCTGATCGATTCAGGAGAGCGGTGTGCCGTCGGCACGAAGCCTGCGCAAGCCCGCGTGCGACTCGCCCACGAGGGCCCAGATCAGCAGCACCACCCAGGCGATACCGGACCAGCCGAGGACGATGTCGAGGACGAGGATCCAGAGACTGTGCTCGTGGTGGCGTGCACCTGCGACTATGGCTGGGATGAAATAGAGAAAAAGCGCCAGCACCCCGCCCAGCACCCACAGCAGCACGTGCAGGAAAATACTGCCCACGGCGAGGCCGAGCAAAGCCAGGAACACGATGAACAGGGCCAGGGCAGCACTCACGCCCGCGCCTCCTCGCCGAACATGCCCGAGAGAATTTCCTCGCCCGCAAAACTCTGTCCGCTGAGACTCTGGATGAGCACCCGCCCACCCAGCACCTGCGGCGCGATGACCAGATCGACGCCGGTCTTGCGTAGACGGGCGACGTTGCGCACTTCATCCACCGCCGCCACCGTCTTGCCATCGACGCCCAGATCCTTGGCTGCCAGGACGATAAAGGCATTTTCGCTGTCGTCACTGCGCAAGGCCAGTACACCCAGGGCTTGCAATGCACCCGCCTGACGCAGCACCTCGGGATCGGCGGGGTCACCGATCATGAGGTCGGCCTCCTCCATCCAAAGGTTCTCCGGGCGATGCGGGAGCAGCACCAGCACAGGCAGGTGACGCTCTCGCAGCGCTCGATAGGTGTTCTGGGCCAGGGCATTGTCGCCCACCAAGAGGTAATGATTGCGGCGCTTGGTTTTCTTTTCGCCCATGAGCAGCCTTTGCATCCGGCCACTGACGAGCGGCACGATCACCGCCGAGATAGAGGTAGCAAAGACGGTGATGCCGAGCAGGATGATGGACACCACAAAGAGTCGCGCGTCCTCACTTTTCGGGACGATGTCACCGTACCCCACGGTGGACATGGTGACCACCGAAAAATAGAGCGCCGTGACGAGATTATCGATCTTGGGCGAGAAGCCTGCCCCCAGCACGTAGGCACCGAACACGGCGTAGCTCATGAGCAGCAACACCGAGACTACCGCAAACAGGCTGCCCGCGGCGACGCTGGAGCGCGCAAAATGGTGACGGAAGATGAGCAGGGCCAGGAGAATGGCGACGTTGAAAACCATCATCCCGTTCCAGGTCCAGCCATACTGATGCACCAGCAGAGCCAGAGTCACTGCGGCGAGCAGCAGGGTGATGACCCAGGAGAAGCGGGACCGAAACAGTAGGCCAAAGGCCATGATGAGCAGGACGATACCGGCCACCAGCTCCGGTACGGTACCCAGAGCCGAGAGCAGTGGCACCTGAGTCAGGCTGGTGGAAGGGGTAATGACCTGCAGCTCCGGAAACACCTTGGCAAGGCTGGGGAGTGTTTCCAGCACCGATAGGCCGCCCAGCAGGCCGACGGCCAGTGCCATGGGCACGTGTGGAAACCAGTGCTCCAGGTGCAACGCGGCCTGCACACGCGCGCCGGATCTAGCCCAGCGCTGCCACCACGAGAACTGGATCAGTTCAGGTACTTTCAAATGAGATCCTCCCGGATTGGGGGCGGATCGGATTCAGTGGGGATGCTGATCCTTGGTGTCTTTGCCGAAGGTGCTGCGCATGGCAAAAAACACGGCACCGACCCACATGCCGCCCAAAACGATAAAAGTCGCGTAGAACATGATAGCAGGATCCTCGATAAAATTTAATGATAATGAACTTTGCGGCTATTGGCACGCGTTTATGACCAGATTTTTCTGCAGAGGTTCCCTTAGCCAAAGGCCTGGGCTGGATTCACGACGATATTGGTGAAGGTCTTGATCTTCAAATGGGGCTTGAGGTAGGCAAGAAAGGCCGCACGAGCCACGGGCAGGGCCTGCCAGGCGTTGGCACCGCCATCCTCCACCACGGCCGCCACGGCGATGCGCGGATGGTGGTAGGGTGCCCAGCCGATGAACAGGGAGTCGTCGTTGTAGACCGTACGACCGTCCTTGAAGGCGACGGGGACTTCCGCCGTACCGGTCTTGCCCGCCATGGACAGTCCCGGGTAAGACACCGCTTGGCAGGTACCCCGGGTGACACAGGCGTGCATACCCCGGCGCACCGCTCGCAGGGCAAAGGCCGGCAGGTGCAGATTCTTGGCGGGCGGCACGGACAGCAGGGTACGCCGTCCGGTGAGTGGGTTGATCAGCGCCCGGGCCACGTGCAGATAGGGCAGCCTGCCGCCGTTGGCAATGGCAGCAACGGCCCGCACGAGCTGCAGGGGCGTGACCAGCAGATAGCCCTGACCGATGCCGAGGATGATGCTGTCGCCGGTATACCAGGGTGCGTGCCAGCGGCGTTCTTTCCACGCCGGCGTCGGCACGAAGCCCGGACTGCTGCCCGGGGTATCGATAGGTGCCGGACGGCCGAAGCCAAAGCGCCACAGCGCCTGGTCCTGGCGTTGGATGCCCATCTTCATGGCCAGCTTGTAGAAAAAGACATCGACGGACCAGGCGAGCGCCTTGGTCAGGCCGGTTTCACCAAATCCGGCCCGATACCAGTCCCAATAGACGTGCCCACCGACCCGCAGGAATCCCGGGCAGTAGGTGTGAAAATTGGGACCGATGACGTGGTCCTGTAAAGCCTGAAGGGCGTAGAAAGGCTTGATGGTAGAACCCGGCGGATAGAGTCCCTGAGCAACCCGATCCACCAGCGGCCGTCCCGGTTGGTGCAGCAGCGACTGCCAGTGCCGCTGGCGGATGCCGTTGACGAACCAGTTGGCGTTGAAGCTCGGATTGCTGACGCTGGCCAAAACCGCACCGGTGTTGGGATTGATGGCGACCAGTGCACCCCGATAGTGGTAGCGACGCATGACCCGCGCCACCGCCCGTTCCACCCGCAGGCGCAATGTCGTCTGCAGGGTGTCGCCGGGAGTAGGCGGCACTGTACGCAACTGCGCGACCGGGTCACCCAGGGCGTTGACCTCCAGGATGCGATATCCGAAGCGACCGCGCAGATCGCGCTCGAAGGCATATTCCAGACCCGTGAGGCCGACGTGGCGGCGATAAAGATACTTCTGCGGATCGAAGCCTTGCAGATCCGCCGCCGTAACGGGCCCCACATAGCCCACCACATTGCTGAACAGGGGCGAGTAAGGGTAAAAGCGATGCCAGCGTACCGCCAGGCCGACGCCCGGAAAATCCTGCGCACGCACGGCAAAACGGGCCATCTGCGCCGGGCTCATCCGCGACATCAGGAGGCGCGGCAGATAGGCGGGCTTGTCGTCCAAGGTCGCCAGTAGATGCTGCATCCGCTGCGGCGGGATGGGGAAGAGTCTTTCCAGACTCGCCAGGGTTTCGTGCAGGTGGTGCACCTCGTCGGGGATGAGCTCAAGCACATAGCGGGCTCGATTGCCCGCCAGAACCTGTCCGTGAGCGGCCAGTATCAGCCCCCGCGCCGGCGCCAGCGGTACGATGGCACTGTGATTGGCCTGCGCCATCTGGCGGAAGCGTCGGTAATGCAGGACCTCCATTCCCACGATCCGACCCAGGAGCACCGCAAAGAGTGCGGCCAATAGCAGCACCGCCAGAAACAGTCGGCGACGAAAGGGAGTGGGAGACGAGGGGAGCTGCGGCATGCTCGCTCTGAGCGGCAAAAGCGCGATCAAGTTCCCCGGGAGGGGGCGCCATCCACCGGGAACTTACCACCGGGCCACACCGTCGAAGTGTCCGTTGCCGCGCATGCAGGATCGTGCCGCGCGGACCAAAACCAAGATTTGGATCAGCCGCAAAAAACCATGAGTCGCATAATTAGCAACACTGTAAATATTAGACTACTGCGTGGCGCGTCGTCGGCGGCCCTGGTGCTCGCCACCTGCGCCTGTGCCGGCAGCCCGCACCCCCACGCGCATGAGGCGCGGTCGGCCGAGGCCATGTTCCGACCCGGCAAAGCGGCTCTGGACCGTGGCGATTACGACCGCGCAGTCCGTGATTTTCAGAATCTGCAAGCGGAATATCCCTACGGCCCTTACGCGGAACAGGCGCAGCTGGATACCGCCTACGCCTACTACAAGCAAGGCGATTCCAAGGCGGCCGTGGCAGCGGCCGAGGCCTTCATCAAGGCACATCCGGTCAACCCCCACGTAGACTATGCCTGGTATCTCAAGGGCTTGGCACAGTACCAGGCCATCGAGGGAGCGGAGTTCAATCCGCAACCGGATTATGCGGCCCTGCAGACCTTCCGCTACCTGGCCGAGACTTATCCCAAAACCGCCTACGCCCTCAGCGCGCGCCTGCACATAGCCAAGATCATCGACATCCTGGGGGAGCGGAATCTGCGCATCTGCAAGTTCTACTTCATTCGCCACGCCTACGTTGCCGCAGCCAATCGCTGTGTACGGGTCATTCGCGACTATCAACTGAGCCCGGCGCGCAACCTCGCTCTGTACTACCTGGCCCGGTCCTACCGCCACCTGGATCTCATGGCTCTGGCGCGGACCACGGCCATCATCCTGCACCGCAATGCGCCCAGCGCGCCACAGACACAAAAACTGCGCGCACTCTGGCAGCCGTCGGCCGAGCGTTAAAGCCATGCTGACGCAGATCGTGGAGATCATTCTCATCACCCTGGCCATCTTCGCCTTCGTGCTGCCCGCCGCCTGGACCCTCGATCGCCTCTGGCAGCGTTGGAAGCAACGCTGATCGTCCCTTCACCTTACGCATCAGGAGCTAGCAATCATGTCCCAGAGAAACTCCCTTCCTCGTCCGCGGTCCCTACTGATAGCCGTCAGCGCCGCCGTCATGGGCTTTGCCCTCGGCGCCGCCGGCTGGGCATTGGCCGAGGACAACGGGGCCTCGACGCCCGTCACGGTCCCGAGTGTTGCCCAGGCCGCCCAAGCCAAGAAGATGGTGGATCTGCCGAGCTTCACACCCATCGTCGACAAGTACGGCAATGCCATCGTCAAGATCGACGATTCCGACACGAAGATCGTCGGCGGGCAAAATATCCAGAATCCGTTCCCGAAGGATTCGCCCTTCTACCAGTTTTTCCAAGGTTTCCCCGGAGCCCAGCCACCGCAGAAAGAGAAGATGGAGGCCCTGGGTTCCGGCTTCATCATCTCGCCCAACGGCTACATCGTGACGGCGGGGCACGTGGTGCGCGGTATGCACCATATCATCGTCACCCTCACCAACCACCGCGCCTACCCCGCCAAGGTGGTGGGCCTGTCGGTGCGCTACGACACCGCGCTGCTGAAAATCCCAGCCCACGATCTGCCCACAGTGCAGCTGGGCAATTCCAATGATCTCAAGGTAGGGCAATGGCTGCTCGCCATCGGCATGCCCTTCGGCTTCTACAACACCGTCACCCAGGGCGTCGTCAGCGCCCTGGATCGTTCGCTGCCCCACGACGATGAATATATTCCCTTCATCCAGAGCGATGTGCCGATCAATCCCGGCAACTCGGGCGGTCCCATCTTCAACATGGAGGGCCAGGTCGTGGGCATCAATGACCAGATCTATACCAACGATGGCGGTTACATGGGCCTGTCCTTCAGTATCCCCATCAATACCGCCATGCGCGCCGTGCATGCCTTCATGGAGCACAAGAAACTCACCTTCGGCTGGCTCGGGGTGGATGTGCAGGAGGTCAGCCCCCAGATGGCCAAGGCTCTGCATCTGAAAGAGCCCGTGGGCGCGCTCATCGCCTCGGTCCAGCCGCACGAGGCAGCGGCCAAGGCTGGGCTGCGCAGCGGCGATGTCATCGTTACCTACAATCATATCCCCATCTATAACGTGGGCCAGCTGCCACCCCTGGTGGGCGACACCCGCCCGGGCAAGACCGTGCCGGTGGGTATCCTGCGTGATGGCAAGCCCGAGACCATCGAGGTCAAGGTCGGGGTAATGCCCGTCAAGATGCGTCATGCCGAAGCGGTCAAGACCGCGGACATTCACCGGCTGGGAATCCGCGTCACGACCCTCGGACCAAACGAGATGAAGGAGCTGGGCATTCACCACGGCGTGGTCATCGAAAGTGTGTACCCCGGCCCAGCGGCAGAGATCGGCCTGACGGCGGGCATGGCCATCCAGCAGATCGATCAGCAGGAGGTCACCAGCCCCGAACAGCTGGCCGAGATCGTCAAACACCTGCCGAGCAACGAGCCTATCCCCATGCTGGTGCGCCAAGGACAGGAGAGTCTCTACGTCGTCGTCCACCTGCCCCGGCATTGAGGGGTCCCGGAATGAACCGACGATCCCCCTCCACCCACCGGCGTCGCGCCCTGGCCGGCCTCACCCTCGCTCTCGGTGTAGCCGCAAAGGCGCTGGCCGGGACGATGGTAACGCCGGCGCTCGTGCCGCCACCGCCCGCCCTTGCCGGAGTCAAGAGCTACGTGCTCATGGACTTCCGCACGGGCGCGATTCTGGCGAGCAAGGATCCGCAGTTGCAGCTGCCACCCGCCAGTCTCACCAAGCTCATGACCGCCTACCTCAGCTACGGAGCCCTGGCCGACGGGCGCCTGCGCTGGCATCAACGCATCCCAGTGAGCGATGTCGCCTGGCACACCGGCGGTTCGAGCATGTTCATCCAGCCCAATCTGCCCGTCACGGTGGACCAGCTCATGCACGGTCTGATCATCGACTCCGGCAACGATGCGGCCGTCGCCCTGGCGCAGGCGGTGGCGGGCAGCCGCTCCGCCTTCGTGGCGGATATGAATGCCGAGGCGGCTCGGCTCGGCTTGAAAGGCGCCCACTACACAGACGTGGATGGCCTTCCCGACCCGGGTCTGCACCTGTCGGCCATGAACATCGCTCAGCTCTCCCGCGATCTCATCGCCCGCTACCCGCAGGTGCTGCAGATCTCCCGCATCCACTATTACCGCTACAACCACATCACCCAACGCAGCTGGAATCCGGCTCTCTTCGGCCATCCCCACGTCGACGGCCTGAAAACCGGCCACACCCACGCGGCGGGTCACTGCATGGATACCACCATAGACCGACACGGCCGACGCCTCATCGCCGTCGTCATGGGGGCTCCCAGTTGGCCTGCGGGTGTCCACGACGTCATGCGCTTGTTCGACTATGCCTATCGCTTCACCCACGATCACGAATTGCTTAAGGCCGGCCAGATCGTCGGCAACTACCGGGACGATGCCCTGGATCCCGATCATTTTCCAGTGAAGGCGGCCCAGGCCGTGTGGGTGAGCACCTTCGTCGGTCAGGCGCAGCACATTCAGCGCGTGCTGCACTACGACCAGCTGGGGGGACGGCCGGTGACAGTGGGTATGCCCGTCGGCAGCATGCGCTTTGAACTGAATGGCAGGGTATTGGCACGGACTGCACTGCTGGCGGCAGCCCCTGCCCAGCCCGCGGGAACTCTCGGCACCCTCTGGAATCGTATACGCGCGGAGCTCTGAACCATGGCAGCTGAACCTTCCACGCCTTGCAAGCCAATGCGGCATCCACACCTGCGCCGCAGCGTACTGCTGTGCGGCGCTCTGCTGCTGGCACCGACGGCCCAAGCCACTTTGCTGGTGCAGGTCGCCAAGGCCGTCAGTAGCAGCGATCCCGTGGCCGTCCCACGCTTTGGACCGGCACCGGCAGGCCAGCCAACCATTGCCCGGATCGTCCGAGAGGATCTGCGTTACAGCGGCTATTTCCGCCTGATTCCGCCCGGCCTTTACCCAGCCGACCCGCATCGACCGCAGGACCTGCAAGCGGCGCCCTGGGCACACACCGGAGCCCTGACCTTGGCACTGGGCTCGGTACGGTCCAGCGGACAGCACTACCGCGTGCAGGCGTACGTGGTGAACCTTTTGGACGACCGGGTCATTGCCGCTCGCCGCTTTGATGGCGATGCGGCAAGCTACCACCAGATAGGCCAGGACGTCGCCAACCTGGTCTACCGCGCCGTCACGGGTCATCCTGGTCCCTTTCGTGGGCACATCGCCTATGTCGATGCGCAGGACGGGCAGTTTCGTCTACAGGTGGCTGCCAGCGATGGCTGGAATCCACGCACGGTTCTGCGCGGGCGCATTCCCGTCATCTCGCCCGCCTGGTCACCCCGGCACGGGCACCTGGCCTATGTCAGCTATCGCCACCAGCACTCCGTCATTTATATCCAGAACCTGCGCACTGGCCGACGGCACGAAGTGCCCGGGCAAGGCGCGGCACTGAGTGCTCCGGCCTACTCTCCCAACGGCCGCTACCTGGCCTTTGCGCGCGTCTGGGCTCATGGTCGTACGGAAATCGTTCGCCTCGACCTGGCCAATGGGCGAGAACGGGTGCTGACCCGCGAGGGGACCGTCAATACCAGTCCTGTGTGGACGCCCAGCGGACGGCACATCCTCTTCGTCTCCAACCGCGACGGCAGCGCCCAGATATTCCAGATGGACCGTGGCGGCGGGCAGGTACAACGGCTGAGCTTCGCCGGGGGATATAACGTATCTCCGGCCATCTCCCCCAACGGGCGCTGGATCAGCTTCATTCACGCCGATGGCGGCGTGCTGAGTCTGGCCGTCATGGATCGTCAGGGCCGTGATCTGCGGGTACTCTACGACGGTGCCAACTGCGAACGTCCGAGTTTTGCCCCCGACGGGCGCCTGCTGCTTTTCAACACCCACCATGGCGGACGCAAGGTCCTGGCGGAAATTGCCATCAACGGTAAAGGACTACACTTCCTGAACCTGCCGGGACAAGCCAACGAGGGCAGCTGGGATTTCCTCTAGAGCTTGGACTTAACGGCCCCGCCCCAGGTCTTCTCCGTCGACGCCGCCGTCGCTCAGCGCC
>ERZ1669250.167-NODE-167-length-35139-cov-8.636159_pt1 | contig 35139 bp, 36 predicted proteins | sample MGYA00579295_ERZ1669250 | MGnify/ENA primary metagenome ERZ1669250 (study PRJEB41166, sample SAMN08046056) | hot springs metagenome | biome: hot spring; feature: acid hot spring; material: thermophilic sediment; isolation source: thermophilic sediment from acid...
CAAGACACGGTTCTGGTAGTAGGTGCGGGCCCGGCGGGCCTGTCGGCGGCGGCTACGGTGGCGGCCATGGGCAAGAAGGCGGTCATTGTCGAGAAAGAGGACGTCCTCGGTGGCGCGCCCATCATTTCCGGTTACGCCAAGCTGGTGCCCTCTGGAGAGTGGGCCAAGGATGCCATCGGTCGCATGGTCAGCCGCGTGGATGGCAATGGTAACGTCAGCATCCACAAGTCCACCAAGGTGACGCAGCTGGACGGTGAGGCCGGCAACTTCACGGCGCACCTGAGCAACGGGCAGCAGGTGGAGGCGGGCAGCATCGTGCTGGCCACGGGTTTCACCCACTTCGATTCCATCAATAAGCCGGAGTGGGGCTTCGGTACCTACGAGGACGTGCTCACCACCACACAGATGGAGCAGATGGTGGGTGCCGGGCAGATTCGCTGTCCCTCGGATGGGCGCGTCCCCGAGCGGGTGGCCATCCTCCTCTGTGTGGGTTCGCGGGACCGGCAGATCGGGCGTGAGTGGTGCTCCAAGATCTGCTGCACCGTCTCCACCAACCTCGCCATGGAGATCAAGGAGCTGTCGCCGAGCACCGATGTGTTCATCTACTACATGGACATCCGCACCTTCGGGCTCTATGAAGACAAGTTCTACTGGAAGAGCCAGGAAGAGTACAAGACCAAGTTCGTCAAGGCGCGTATCGCCGAGGTGACCAAGTCCCCGGACGGTCGTCTGCTGGTCAAGGGTGAGGACACCCTGGTGAAGCGTCCCATCGTCATCCCCATGGACATGGTGGTGCACGCCATCGGCATGGATCCCAATGCGCTCAATCCCGAGATTGCCAAGGTTTTCGGCATCGGTTTGGAGAAGCACGGCTTCATCGACCGCGCCGAGCAGTACACCAACAGTCAGGGGACGACCCGCAAGGGCATCTACGTCTGCGGCGCAGCCACGGGCCCGGAAACCATCGACGACTCCATCGCTCAGGGTCAGTCCGCCGGCTCCCGTGCCGTGGCGGATCTGTACGGAATGCAGAAAGTTGCCGTCTGACGACCTCGCACGGTCGGCTGAACGGATCACGCCGACCAAGCTGCCCTTCGACCTGGATGCAGGTCTGCTCAAGAAGTCCTTCTACGAGCTGGAGGAGGCTTTCGAGGGGCAGCAGGGACTCGCGGATCTGATCGAGCGTTTGGCGGAGAAGAGCAGCATATTTCGGGATACGCTCCTCTCCAGAAGCGCGCCTCTCAGCGAAGAGGAACTGGAGACGCTAGTCGAGCGGATGTTCACGGCGCGACGTAAGATCTGGCCGGCATTTGATGCGGTAGGTGCCGCCAAGGTCGGCGAGGCCATGTCCGACCTTCTGACAGGGCATGGTTCGCTGGTGCAACGTATGCAGCGGTTCGAAGAAGCGGTACCGGCCACCGGAAAGGCCCAACGCGCATTACGGGACGTAGCGGCGGAAATCCTGCATTTTACCGCTCCCGACGTCTATCCACTCATGACGCGCTGGGTCTGGGATCAGGGCACCGTATCCGGCGCCATTCGGGAATTCATCCCCGGTGGCGACTACCTTACGGATTTTCCTCTGGGGGAGAGTCCGGAGATGTTCGAGGGTGTGCGGGTCTGGATGCAGGAATCCCTGGCAGAGCTCGGTGTCTATCGCGATCTGCCGTATTTGATGGATGTCATTCTGGCCTATCAGTACTCCCAGTATCTGCGGGCCATGGCTGAGGGTTTTTTACGCTCGGACTTCGGTGGTCAGTCGGATTTTACGGAACAGATCAGGAAATTACTGGGGGTAGAAACCCAGAGACGGTTTGGCGGGTCTCGCCTCAAGCGAGATGGTCTTCATTGACGCAAGGAATCAGGAGCAGTTATGGCTATTCATGAGAAGACCCTGATCGATCCCGATCGCATCCTGCAGCACGATCATCTGATCGTGGATGGTGTGGATGTCTCGGGATCCTGGAACACCATGATTTCCCCTCGTACCCTGACGGACTACGAGCCGGATTTTGAAAAGATCATTCAGAGCTACAGCGGTGGCGAGAACGTGCATCGCTGCTGGCAGTGCGGTTCTTGCACCAACTCCTGCACCATGTATGCGCAGAACGTGGATTTCAATCCGCGCTACTGGATCTATCTCATCCGCCTGGGTCTCAAGGCCGAGCTGATGAAAGACAAAGATATCATCTGGCAATGTGTGTCCTGCAACAAGTGCACCAACATCTGTCCCAAGGACGTGCGTCCTGAGGGGGTGATGAAGGCAACGGCGCACTGGCTGGAAGAGAACGGTTACACGGAAAAGTCTCCGTCGACGCACTTCGATGAAGAGTTCACCCACGAGTGTCTGGAGTTTGGCCGTATCGAAGACACGGAAGTGATGATGGGCTTCTTCAAGCGCACGGGCCAGCCTCTGGTGCAGCAGTGGATCGTGGAATTTGGCAAGGGTCTGACCAAGCACATGCCCTTGGGTCAGCTTGCCAAGATGGGTCTCAACACGATCTTCCGGCCCAAGACCAAGTCCTGGGGTCGGACAGGGGCAGTATTGGCGGAGTATGTAAAGGCTCAGAAGGAGGCGGCACACCATGGCTAAGGTTGCGTATTATCCCGGTTGCGCTCTGGAAGGATCCGGCGGTCCCTACGACAAGTCGACGCGCGTTCTGGTGAAGGAGTTGGGTCTGGAGATGGAGAATCTCGAAGACTACAACTGTTGTGGCGCCATGGAGGTGAAGAACGTCCACCCCATGCTGCAGACCTATATGTCTGCCCGCAATCTGGCCATCGCCAGCAAGCTCCAGGGTTGCGACACTGTCATGGCTCCCTGCAATGGCTGCTACCGGAACCTGAAGCAGACGGAGTACGAATGTGCCACGTCCGAGGAGACCATGAAGACCGTGCAGGAGCTGGCCAACAAGGCCGGCGACCCGGTCTATGAGGGCGATGTGCGTACCTTGCATGCCCTGGAGTGGTTCATGGAGGAGCTGGGACCGGAAGGCATCAAGCAGCGTGTTAAGAAGAGCCTCAACGGACTAAAGATCGCCAACTACTACGGCTGCATGTACACGCGGCCACGGCAGATCTTCCCGGAAAAGGATCAGGGTCCGGGATCGGAATCGTCCTATGCGCCGCACTTCATGGACGATCTGCTCCACGCCGCAGGCGCGGAAGCGGTGGACTTCCCGTTGAAGACCGCCTGCTGCGGCGGGGCGCACACTCTCTCCGACTCCGATACTTCGACGCAGCTCGTGCTGAATATCCTGCAGGCGGCCGAGGACGCAGGCGCCGAGGTCATTGCCACGGAATGCCCCACCTGCCACTCGGGTCTCGAGATGCATCAGGTGCGCGCCGAGGTGGAGTTCGGTATCAAAACCAAGGTGAAGGTGATCTACTTCACCCAGCTCCTCGGTTTGGCCATGGGTCTGTCGCCGCGCAAGGTAGGCATCCCGGACAACGTCAGCGACTCCATGGATCTTCTCGCCGCCAAAGGCATCGCGTGATGCCTTTCGGCTGGCGCCCCCTCGGGGGCGTTTTTTTTGCCGGTCGGTAAAGGAGAGGCGTCCATGGAGTGTAACGGTTGCGAGTTTCGCGCCGAATTGTACTACGACAAAGAGAGCCAGATTTGGGCCCGTCGCGAAGACGACGGCACTTTGACGGTCGGCATGACCGACATATCGCAGTCCATAGCGGGCAAGATTCTGCACGTGCGGGTGCGTCGCCCAGGTACGCGGCGGCCCATCGGCAAGCCCGTCGCGACCATCGAGAGCGGCAAGTGGGCGGGCCCGGTTCCCAATGTCTTCGACTGCGTCATCGAGCTTGCCAACGAAGATGTCCTGGAGGATCCCAATCTCCTGAACATCGAACCCTACGAAGCCTGGATCGCGCGGGTCAGACCCACGGCCCCCATGGAGGTGGCGCTCAAGGATATGGTGACGGGCGATTCTGCCTTTGAATTGTACAAGGCCCGGTGCGAACGGGACGATATCCACTGCGAGCGGGGCATGCGATGAGCGGTCACTATCTGGAAGACGACGAAGAAAAGCAGGTGGTCATCGTCATGACCAGCGGTCCCAGCACGGCGCATCGCTGTGCCACCCCGTTCTATCTGGGCGCGCTGTTGTCATCCATGGATGCAGAGGTTAAGATTTTTTGCACCATGGAGGCGGTCAGGCTGATGCAGAAGGGGGTAGCCGAGAATCTGTCGGCCATGGAAGGTGGAAAACGGGTCATCGAATTCATCCGCGATGCCAAGAACGCCGGGGCCGAGATTCACGTGTGCCGCCCTGCGTTGCCCGGCTACGATATTCCCGCAGAGGATTTGATCGAGGAAGTGGATCACGTGGCTTCGGCCGGAGATCTCGCCGACCTTATCCTGTCGACGGATCGTCTTTTGTTCTTTTAAAACGGGCATTGCCCATTCGTACAGTGTCACCAACGTTTAGCAAACCCTAAGGAGGGCATAATGGGAACGGTTCGTGGTTGTGAAATCCCCGAAGATCTGATGTACAACGTCGAGAACAATGTCTGGTTGCGCAAGGAAGACGACGGCACCGTCACCATCGGTATGACTTCCTACGCCTGCTCTTTGGCGGGCCAGATCGTATCCTACACTCCCAAGGGTGTTGGCAAGGACATCAAGAAAGACAAATCTGCGGCCACCGTCGAATCCGGTAAGTGGGTCGGCCCCCTGAAGAGCCCCGTCAGCGGTACGGTCACGGCGACCAATGAGGATGTGGCCAAGGATCCCGGTCTCATCAACAAGGATCCCTATGGCAGTGGCTGGATTGCCAAGTTGAAACCGGCAGACTTCGATGCCGACGCTGCGGAACTCAAAACCGGCTCCGATGCCCTGGCGGCCTTCGAAGAGAAGATGAACGCCGACGGTTTCGGCGGCTGCTGATTATCGATGTGTGGTGTCTGCGGCCGCCTTTGCGGCCGCACGTTTTCTGTGAGCACGCGGTCGTATAGCGTGTTCCCCGGATAGGTAAGGAATCGTCCATGAATCCTTGGTTGGAATCGGTAGCGCAGGTAGAAGCCCTCGAAGATCTTCGTCTGGATGAAAACCTCGTAGCCTCCATGCGGGAGCGCTGGTCTGGTCTCTCCGGCAGCCAGGTGGGCCGGATGAACTTCTACACGCCCTCCTTCCGCCACCATGAGACTTCCGAACTATCCACTTGCGGTAAGAATGCCTTTCCCGCCATCTCCATCACCGGCGGTGACTGCAAGTTGCAGTGCGACCATTGCAAGGCAAAGATTCTCGAACCGATGATCCCGGTGCGCTCGCCGGAGGAGCTGGAGCGGCTCGTCGATGGCATCGTCGCCGACGGGGGTCGTGGATTGCTGCTCTCCGGCGGCTCCGATCATCAGAATGTGGTGCATTACGAACCCTACTTTCCGACGGTCCGGCGCATCAAGGATCGCTATCCCAGTCTGCAGATCGCCATGCACACCGGTATCGCTACCCGCGATTTTGCCCTGGGCATGGAGGATGCCGGCGTCGATGTGGCGATGATGGACGTCATTGGTGCCCAGGATACCATCCATCAGGTCTATCACCTGCGCCGTACGGTGGACGATTTCGAGGCGGCGCTGGAAACGCTGGTCAATACCCGCATGAAGGTCGTCCCCCACATCGTCATCGGTCTGCACTATGGACAGTTATTGGGGGAATGGAATGCCTTGGAGATCGTACAGCGCCACCTGCCCAGCGCTTTGGTGTTGGTCGTGATCATGTCGCAGTACGCCAGTCAGAGCCGGCCCTTCGCAACTCCGCCCGCGGAAGAAGTGGGGCAGTTCTTCATGGATGCTCGCGCCGCTCTGACGGAGACGCCGGTCCTGCTGGGCTGCGCTCGGCCCTCGGGTGTGCATCGCTCCATGACCGATGCCTACGCGGTGATGGCGGGCCTCAACGGTATCGCCTTTCCCTCAGATGGGATGTTGGCCTTGGCCAAGCGCCTGGATCGCGAGGTCTTCGTGACGCCGTCTTGCTGCTCCATGATCGTCGGCGAGGAAGTGCTGGCGATGGGCGACCACAGCGACAGCATTCCCCTGGATCACATCCCCGCCGCACCCAAGCGTCAGAACCGGCTGCGGGACATCCCCATCGTTCTGTCGGCCTGAATGCAGGGACCGGGAAGCGGCCGCGACATGTCGGATCACCACATCGGTGTAAGCTGGTCGGTGCTGGACACCGGCCTGCACGATGCGGACCATAACATGGCCTTGGATCGGGCCCTCCTGGACGCCGTGGCAGCGGGGGATTGGGGTCCGACCCTGCGCTTCCTGCGCTTTCAGGACAGCGCCTTGTTGGGACACCATCAGTCGCCGCGACAGGAGCTGGATCTGGATTACTGCGCTTCGGAAGGCATACAGGTGCAGCGGCGGCTCACGGGTGGTGGTGCCATCGTCTTTGATCCTAGTCAGATCGGCTGGGAGTTGATCTGTCTGCGTTGCCACCTGCCTCAGGGGGATATGACGACCCTGTCCCGGGAGATTTGCGAGGCGGCAGCGGCAGGGCTTCGCCATCTGGGAGTGCATGCCGTTTATCGGCCGCGCAACGATATCGAGGTGGATGGTCGCAAGATCTCTGGCACCGGCGGTGTGTTGGAAGGAGAAGCCCTGCTTTTTCAGGGTACCGTTCTCATCGATCTGGATATTCCCCGCATGTTGCGGATTTTGCGCGTGCCTGTGGAGAAACTGGATGCCCACGCCATCCGGAGTGTGGCTGAGCGGGTGACGAGTCTGCGCACGCTGTTGCCGGAGCTGCCCTCCATGACGGCCGTACAAGAGGCCCTGGTACGGGGCTTTCGCGAGCATTTCGGGGGGCAGTGGGAGTGGCCCGCGGCGGTTACGGTGCCGGAGTCCGTCACCCGTCGCCTGCCGCAGGCTTTGGCAGAGGTACGCGACCCCGACTGGCTCGGCCTGCAGGATCGGCCGCAGGAAGAACAACCGCTGCGGCAGGCCGTCCTGCGGACGAGCGGCGGTACGCTGCGTGCGGTCGTGCTTTGGGACGAACGTGGGCAGCGACTGAAGCAGGTCCAGTTCAGCGGCGACATCTTCGTGCAGCCCAGCCGCGCCCTGGTGGATCTGGAGGCGCGGCTGCGCAACAGTCACATCGACGAGCTGGACGCGTTGGTATCCCGCTGGTTCACGAACGATGTGGTGGACGCCTTTGGTATGCAGCCGGAACATTTTGTGGCCGTGCTGCAGCAGGCGGTGGAGGATGCCCATGCACCGTGCTTATGATCTTCTGGTGGTAGGCGCGGGACCGGCGGGGGCGGCGGCAGCGCGCACGGCGGCCGCACGGGGACTGAGCGTGCTTTGTGTGGACCGGCGCAAGGAGATCGGGGTGCCGGTGCAATGTGCCGAGTTCGTGCCCATGCCCCTGCTGCGACAGGTACACGAGACGGTCTCGCGCGTCCAGGATGTGGTCGCCATGCGCAGCGTGTTGCCCTCGGGAGCCGAGGATCATCGCGACTTCCCGGGGATCATGATCGATCGCGCCCGCTTTGACCAGGGTCTGGCGGAGTCCGCGCGTGCCGCAGGTGCCGAGATCCGGACACACACCAGCTTCCGTGGCTGGAATGGCGAGCGGGCTCTGCTGGAGCAGGATGGTCGGACCTGGTCCATATCGGCGCGTTTCCTGGTGGGTGCCGATGGTCCGCACAGCGCCGTGGCGCTGGCGCTGGGCCTTGCGCCACAGCCCGTGGTGCAGACGCGGCAGTACACCGTGGAACTGCGCACGCCTTACGCCGACACGGACATTTTTCTGTCGGACGACTTTCCCGGCGGCTACGCCTGGCTTTTTCCTCGGGGACCCGTGGCCAATCTGGGGTTGGGTGCCGATCGGCGCTTTGCCGACAATCTCAAGATTCCGCTGGATGCGCTGCATCGGCAGATGCAGGAGCGGGGCCTGGTGGGTTCGGAGATTCTCGGGCGGACCGGAGGCGGCATCCCGGTGGGCGGGATCCGTCCCTTGGTCCATCCCCGCGCGCTCTTGGTGGGTGATGCCGCCGGCCTCACCCACCCCATCACCGGTGCGGGCATTCCCGCGGCGGTGATCAGCGGTTTTGCGGCAGGGACCGCGGTGGCCGACTTTCTGACCGGCGACGACGAGGCCTTGGAGAGTTACGCGGAAGACATGCACGACCAGTTTGGACCGGCCCTGGAGCGGGCTCTGCGGCGGCGCCGGTCCTTGGAGGCAGTCTGGCACACCCCGGCTGCCGCAGACGATCGGGTGATGCGTTCCAGTTGGATCGCATTTGAGGAATACTTTGCCGCTTGAGGCGGAACGACAGGAGGATTGACCATGAGTGCGGTAGCGTCCGATGCAACACCCTTGAACTTTTACCGGCCCGACTATTTCGTGAAGACGCCGACCATGCGCTCGCCCGACTATGTGCAGCTCAGTACGGCCGCCGCCATCACTCTGGGTCTCATCCCGGGGGTCATGCACCGCACCAGCTGCACCCACTGTCTCAATCTGCTGATGACTTATCCCGAGGGATGCCGTGCCAACTGCACCTACTGCGGACTGGCGCGCCATCGGGAAGAGAGCCGGGATTATGCCGATCGCAACTTCATCCGCGTGGACTGGCCGACGGTGCGGGTGGACGAGATGCTGGAGCGTATCGCCGCCAATGGCGACAAAGGCCAGTTTGAGCGTATGTGCATCAGTATGATCACCCACCCCGATTCCGACCACGACACCCAGGTGGTGCTCAAGCGCTGGATGGAAGCGGCACCCCACATTCCCGTGTCCATCCTCTCCAACCCCACCACCATGGAAAAGCAGGATCTCATCGACCTCAAGAATCTGGGAGCCGACATCTTTACCGTGGCACTGGATGCGGTTACACCGGCGATCTTTGAGCGTACCCGCGGCAAGACCGTGCAGAGTCCACACAGCTGGGACAAGTACTGGCAGGCTATCGAGTGGGCTGCCGAGATCTACGGACCCGAAAAATTCGGCGCCCACCTCATCTGTGGCATGGGCGAGACGGAGCAGGAGATTCTCGAGGTCTGCCAGCGCATCAAGGACATGGGTGGCCACAACCATATGTTCGCCTTCTTCCCGGAGAAGGGCTCCATGATGGAAGACTGGGATGCGGTGCCTCAGGACCACTGGCGTCGCGTGCAGCTGGGGCGTTTCCTCATCGATTACGCCGGTGGCCGATACGAGGACATGAGCTTCGATGCCTACGGCCGGGTCGAGGACTTCGGTTATCCAAAGGCGGAGCTGGAAGCCATCGTACAGTCCGGCAAGCCTTTCCAGACCAGCGGATGCCCGGGCAAGGATGACGAAGAAGTGAGCGCCTGCAACCGTCCCTATGGTGACTCCTCGCCATCGGACATTCGCTCCTTTCCTTTCGCCCTCAACAAACAGGATGTGGAGGTAGTACGTCGACAGATGCGTCTGCGTGATCTGTCCGTCGAAGGATGAGGCTCGTGCTGTAAATCGAGAGCGCCCGAAAGGGCGCTTTTTTTTGTGGTAAAAGCTGGACTCGGTATCGGTAAGGCGCGGGCTATATGATAGTATTCTGATGGTCTACCATTGCGATATTTTGGCATGGCCCTGAAAGATTTGATGGTTTGCTGTCTTGTCACAGTGTGCCTATTACGACACAATCGTGAAGAAATTGGGCAACAACAGAGGCGGAGAACCAAATGAAGAAGAAATCGATGCGGTTGGGTATGGCGGTGGCGGCGGCTCTTTCCTGTGCCTTCGCGGGTTCGGCCATGGCCACGGACGGCTACCAGTTGATCGGTATTGGACAGTATGCGGTGGGTATGGGTGGTGCCGTGGTGGCAGCTCCCGATGATCCTTTGTCGGCGGCCATCAGCAATCCGGCAGGTTTGGCCATGATTCGGCCCCAGGCGGCTTTCTCGGCAGAGGTATTCAATCCGACCCGCCGCACCAATCTGGGTTTCGGTGAGATCGGCAGCCACAGCAACGTATACGGTATTCCCGCCATCGGTTGGGTGGCACCGGCCTTCGGTAATGGCATCGTTTTTGGTGGTGGTGTGTACGGTACTTCGGGTCTGGGTGTGAACTACCTACAAAATGTCGCCCCGAACCAGTATCTGCCCTATGGTGGCTATGCCCAGGCCTACAGCAGCATCACTTTCATCCAGATGGCACCGTCTCTGGCCATGAAGGTGAACGACCACCTCTACATCGGCGGCTCCCTCAACATCGCGGCGGAACAGGGCTCTTTCCAGCAGACCTTTACCCAGTTCCAGAACATCAGTCCCAATCCCCAGCAGCCCTTCGTGGTCCCCTTGACCGGTGGTCTCAATCTTTCCACTCCCTCTTGGGCCTATGGCGTGGGTCTGACCTTAGGCGCGCTGTACAAGGTGAACGACAAGGTTACCCTGGGTGCCACCTACAAGTCGCCCATGATGTTCACGCCTTTGACCTTCCAGGGGGGGGCGCAGTCCTTGCCCATGCCCAACGGCCAGGTGCTCACCGGCAATCCTGGGCAGTACAGCGGTCACTTGAACTACCCGCAGCAGATTGCCCTGGGTATTGCCATCCGGCCCATTCCCCAATGGCTGGTGAGTGTGGAAGGACAGTGGATCAACTGGCACAACACCCTCAACACCTTCAACATCTATGGGCCGTGGAATGGCACCAGTGTCGTACCACTGGCGCTGAACTGGCGTAACCAATGGGTGGCCAACATCGGTACCCAGTACAATGTCAACGATTGGCTGCAGGTACGGGCCGGCTACACCTGGGGTTCCAACCCAGTGCCGAACAACAGCAATGCCATCGCGGCCAATACCATCTTCCCGGCCATCGTGCAGAACGCCATCACCTTCGGTGCCACCCAGAAGCTCGGTATGGGTTGGAAGTTGACGGAGGCCTACATGCACGAGTTCGGCAACACCATGACCGGTGCACCGGGCTCGGCTCCCTTTGCGCCTGGCAACCCGATGCAGGCGGCGTCGTCCACCCTCACCGAGAATTCCTACGGTATCCAGGTGGGCTACGATTTCTGATCGACTTTTGTAAGCACCCTCCTCGGGGCGGGAGAGATGCGCGAGCATCTCTCCCTTTTTCTTTGCCTTGTCAGCGGCCACATCGACTGGGATAATGTTTGCTTGACGAGTTTGCTCAGGATTGCCATGAAGACCATACCCATCGCCGACGTGAGCGCCCTCAAGAACGAGCTGAACAAATACAAGAAGGGTAAGAAGCTGGAGATCCCCCGCTTCAACCAGCTGGCGCGCATGGCCTATATCGGCCGTCTGGTCATGGCGCCTTTGGATCCGGAGGATCCGGACTGCAAGGCTTATCTGGTGCATGTTCAGGAACCTCAAGGTCTTGCCGCACACTTCATCGAGCTGGACGAGGACCTGCAGGACGCCATCCTGATTCTCGACGGGGAGCAGGCCATGGCCATCGCTGCCATCATGCAGGAAGGGGTGGCGGAGCGGGCGCGCTGGCACGAGGCTCTCAATGAACGGGATTTCTACTTCTCGGCCTTCTATCGTCCGCGGGAACGTGACGAATCCCACTGAGACGACTGCCGCATCTCCCGTTCATCGTTTCTCCTTTTCCAAGGGTGCTCTGCGACTCCTGGATCTCGGGCATCTTTCTGCGGTGGACCTGCATCGCGCGTACCTTGGGCTTGCCGAAGCCCAGGGGGAAAGCGATCCTCCGCTGCTGATACTCGCCAGCGCCGAGGATCATCTCAGTGTCGGTGCGGCCCAGGGTGTGGGTGCAGAGCTGGATCGGGAAGCCTGCGTGGCGGCAGGGATCCCGGTGGTACAGCGCCCCCTGGGCGGCGGTACCGTCTGGGTGGATCGGCGCCACCTCAATTATTTCCTGGTCTTGCCACGTCAGACCGGAATACGCCGACCGGCAGAGGCCATGGCACGCTTTGCACCGATTCTGTGCGCCTGGCACCGGAGCTTCGGACTGGATGTCCGTCTGGTGGGAGATCAGGACTTCTGGCTGGATCGGCAGAAGTTGGGCGGCACCGGCGCTGCCAGTATCGGCTGCAGTCTGGTGCTGGGCGGCAGCCTGCTCCTGGACGGCGACTGGGGCGGCTTTGTCCGTTGTATCGCTGCGCCTTCCGCCGATTACCGTGTCGCCTTGCGCCGCATCCTCGAGGAATCTCTGGGGAGCTGGGCTCGGCACCTGCCGCGGCTGCCCGCGCGCGAGGCCCTGGGCGCGGCTCTGCGTGAGGCTCTGGCAGCGGCCGGTTGGGACCCGCAGGTCGAGGACGCGCCGCGCGCGAGGGAGGTCCAAGCCATGGCGCAGGCGGAGCTGGAAGCGGCGGACTGGCAGCAACCCGGGCGCCGCCGGGTCGCGCACGGGATCAAGATCAAGAATGGCAGTTTTCTGACGGAGCGCCACTGGCCCGATGGCAGCTTCCTGCGGGTCTGGACCGAGGCTGGTCGTTACCGCCGCGTGTGGTGCAGCGCCTGGTCCCAAGACGGCGCACGGGCCATGGCGGGCCTGGAACGGCAGGCAGCCTTGCAGTTTTTGGAGCATTCCCTGGATCGGGAGGACGCGCGGCTTTGGCAGGCGCGCCTGGAAGCGACGGCCGTGTGGGCGGAAGATTGAGAGGAGGATGGGTGTGGCCAGTATTCAGGATCGATTGCGCAAGCGTTTTCTGTGGATGAGCAGCGACGAGGCCCTGCGTGCCGAGGCCGAGGCTCGGCTGCTACCGGGCTGGGAGATGGAGTGCGGTATGGATCTGGAGGATTTCGGTGACTGGCAGGAGATCCTGTTGCGCCGTTTTCTGGTCCTGGATCTGGACGATCCGGCCATTGCCGATCCCATCGGTATCGTCGATACCTTGCGTCGGGAGCACCAGCTGAATATCCCGGTTTTTTGCTTCGGTGGCGATAGCGATCGTCGTCTCGAGGCACGCCAGGCGCGCGCCGACCGCTTTTTTGAGCGAGAGGAAATTGCCGACCGTCTGGAGGATTTTCAGAAACAGTTCGGCTGGTAGGACTGCGGCGGTCCGCGTCGGTTCGGCGGCGGACCGCGGTGAAGATCAGCCGACTTTGGCGTGTGCTTCGGTATCCAGCAGCAGGTCGCGGCTCTCGCTCTGGTTGTCGCTCTTTACTGTGAGAGTGACGATACGTACGCCAGCGTCCTTGAAGGTGAGCTCGTAGGAAAAATTGCCGGGCAGGTCCAAGGTGCTTTCCTTGAGGGTTTTGCCTTCACAGCTCAGGGTAACCGTCCCCTTGCCGGCGCCGCCCAAAATGGCCTGGATACGAAAGGGATGGCCGACTACGCGGCGATACACCTGGGGATCGCGGTTGGGGTTGTATTCGAGATTGTTGAGTTTGACCATCTTGATGAGTTTCGTGCTCATGAAAGCCCCTTTAATCAGTCTATAAAACGAATTATGAACCACTGCAGACAAAACCCATTTATCCTAGACGAAATCCTGCATGAACGGTAGGGTGTAGCCATGATGACGGAGGCTGGCCGATGTACGACAAAGTCTTGACCCTGTCCCGACTCGACCAGGCGCAGGCGCGCATCGAGACATTGGCCCGTGAGGTGACGGCGGACGGCGGTCCGCCGCTGGCCCAGGAGCTGGACGAAGCCATGGCCTTGGCCAAGGATCTCCTGCGCATCCTGCTGGATGCCGAGGGGAAGCCTTATGAGGCCGACGCTGACCTGCTGCAGCTGTGGAAATACCTGGTCAAAGGCGAGCCGCACTGGAATACCATCCGCGACAACTGCCGGGAACTGGTGTACTACCGCAACTGTCTCGATCTCGGCCGGGAGGACGCCCTGCCGCCCCAGCCCCGCAAGATGATCGTCCATACCCTGCGCCACCTGTACCTCTATCTGCGCAGCCACTGCGAACAAAGTCCCGAGGAGACCGCATGAGCCGACATTCCGCTGACAACTCCCTGCGCCACCTGACCGAGGAGCCCTACTACCAGCCCGTGGGTAACGAGCTGGCGGTATTCATGGCGGCCTGGCAACGTCGCCTGCCGGTCATGCTCAAGGGACCGACGGGCTGCGGCAAGACCCGGTTTCTGGAACACATGGCCTGGCGCCTGAAACGCCCACTGGTGACGGTGGCCTGCCACGAGGATCTGACCAGTTCGGACTTGGTGGGACGCTTTCTCATCGAGGGGGACGAGACCATCTGGCAGGACGGACCGCTGACCCGGGCCGTGCGCGAGGGCGCTATCTGTTACCTCGACGAGATCGTCGAGGCGCGCACCGATACCACCGTAGTCATCCACCCGCTGACGGACCACCGGCGGCACCTACCCATCGACAAACTGGGCACGGAGATCAGCGCCCATCCCGATTTCCTCCTGGTCATCTCCTACAATCCGGGCTATCAGACGGTGCTCAAGGATCTCAAGCCCTCCACCAAGCAGCGTTTCGTGGGCATGAACTTCAGCTATCCGCCGGCAGAGCTGGAGCAGAACATCGTCGCCAAGGAATCGGGCCTGGCGGCGGAGCAGGCGGGCAAGTTGGTGCAGGCGGCGGCCAAGGCCCGCAATCTCAAGGATCAGGGTCTGCAGGAGGTAACCTCCACGCGCGCCCTCATCTACGCGGCGACGCTCATGGCGGCCGGTCTTGCACCCATGGAGGCCGTCGCGGCCGCGATTATCAGCCCGCAGACCGACGACCCCGAGCTGGCCGCCGCCTTGGAAGAGATTTTCCAGAGCTTTCTGGCGGCCTGAAGATGACCGAGGCGGCGGAGGAGATCCTCGAGCACCTGGAGGCAGTGAGTTTCGTGGCTGGCCGCGATGCCCGGGCAGCGCTCCCAGCGGTACAAGGACTGGGTGCCGCGGCCGTGTTGCGCTACCTGGAGCGCGGGCGGGAGCTGTTCTTCTACGATCGCGAGGCGGGCAAGGCCTACTTCCACGCCACCGCCGATCTGGTGCAGGCCTTCGGTGGATTGGACCCCTGGCTGGAACAGTCGGGCGTCTTTCTGACGCAGCGCGGAACCTTTCGGGCGGCGGTGGCCTTCTTCGCCCAGGCAGCGGCGGTGCGGCGGGACCATGGCCTTGCGGGAGAGCGCTGCTGGTACGAGCAGGGCGCGCGCTGGATCGCTCGCCACGTGGACAGTGCGGCCGCCTATTTTCGGGTGCCGGCCGCGCAGCTGTTCGGAAGCGCCGGGGTCGAGGATCTGGAGACTCTGATGCAGCCGGCCGAGGAACTGGCCAAGGGCCGACTGGGTCTCGGTACCTATCTGGACGGTGCCATCAAGGTGCGAGCCATCTGTGGTCTGGCAGGGGTGGCGGAGTGGGCGCGCCGCGGCAAGGACGTGCTGGCAGCAGGCCGCATCCGCGGCGAGGCCTGGTTCCGTCTGGAGAGCGACGAGGCCCGCGCCTTCCTCTTGGAAGTGCTGCCGGGGTTTCGCACGGGTCCGCACAAACGGCTTTTTGCGCTGCTTCTGCAGGCCTGGACAGGCCTGCAGCTGCCTCTGGAAGAGGGTGATTGGAGCGTGGAAGGAGGGCGCAGCTTTCTGGAGACAGACGGCCGCAGTCTCTTCGTGCCGGCGGTGATGCCGGATCGGGAAGAGGCACTCCTGGCCTTCTACCACACCGGCGCGCATCTGGCCTATGGCAGCTACGATCAGGACGCCATCCACGCCTTGTTCCGAGAAATCGGGACGGAGCACCCGCCCTTGGACTCCGATCAGCGGATTACCTGGCGACCGCTCTTTGCCCAATTCGGTGACGATCTGCTGCGCTTTCAGCTGATCTTTGATCTCTGCGAGGATCTGCGTGTGGATGCCGCCCTGGATCGGGAGATGCCGGGCTACATCGACCGCCTGTGGCGGGCGGCCACGGCGCGATCGGCGCCGGCGGGGGCTGCCGGAGCCTACTGGCAGGCGGCTCTTGGCATCTATGCGGACTATCGCCAGGGGCGCCTGGCGGCCGATCTGCGCACCTTGTTGGAACCCACGGCCGGTATTGTCGATGCCTTCCGTGTGGCGCTGGCGCGTTACGCCGACACCCAGCTGCCGCCCATCACCCTTGCCGAACGTGCGGCCGCTTTTCTGCCCGGGCATTCCCCCAACGCCGCCCGGCCGGTCTACCCACGCCGGCGGCTGGCGAGCGAAGCGGTGGAAATGGACGCCGGCGGTGCCCTGGGAGCAGCCGGGCACAAGGAAAAACCGCGAGAGGCGCCGCAACAGGCCGAAGGCAACGACCCCGATATGGAGATCCCGCCCGAGGACATCCAGGGCACAGGCGGTCGCGTGGGCGTGGGGATACCCATGCCCGCCAAGGTCGCTGGCTCCGGTCGTGGTGTGCAGGGTCCCAAGGGCGGCTGGCCCTACCGCGAGTGGGATTATCGTCAGCAACGCTACAAGGAGGACTGGGCGCGGGTGCACGAGCGCAGCCTGCGCGAGCGGGACGAAGCGCGGGCCGTCGAGATCGCCGCGGCCTACGACGGCACCCTGAGGCGGCTCAAGCGCGCCCTGCAGGCCCAGAAACCCACCCGTATGGCACCCTTGCGCCGCCAGTTCGAGGGTGAGGAGCCGGATCTCGAGGCGGCCGTGCAGTACGTGGTGGAGCGGCGTGCCGGCCGCAGTCCCAAGGCCAATATCTATCTGCAGCGGCGCCCGCAACAACGGGACACCGCGGTGCTGCTGCTGGCGGATCTGTCCACCTCCATCATGGCCGAGGCGGGCGACAGTGGGGTGCGCGTCGTGGATCGTCTGCGGGCAGCCATGCTGCTCTTTGGTGAGGCTTTGCTGGAGGTTGGCGACCCTTTCGCCATCTACGGTTTTGCCAGCAAGTACCACCAGGAGGTCATTCTCTATCCCGTCAAACGCTTCGGCGAGCGCTTCGACAGCCGAGCCCGAGCGACGCTGGCGGGCCTGTCCGGACGTCTGGCTACCCGCATGGGAGCGGCCATCCGCCACTCTACCCGTCAGATGCTGCGCACCCAGGCCCAGCGGCGGCTGTTGCTGATCCTCTCCGACGGGCGTCCGGCGGACTACGACGATGGCGGCGATGCCCGCTATCTGCAAGAAGACACCCGCATGGCCGTCAAGGAGGCGCGGGAGCAGGGGGTGCACGCCTTCTGTATCAGCCTCGATCCGCGCGGTGGCGACTATCTGCCGCTGGTCTTCGGCAGTGGTCACTATCTGGTGCTGCCGCACGTGGACAGCCTGCCCCAGCGCCTGCCCGAGGTCTATCTGCGCCTGCGGGGCAGCCATTGAGGGAGATCGATGCCCTGCGGCCCCGCATCGTCCCTCAGCGGGATGCTCTGTTCATCGGTGCAGCGCGCTATCGCCGGACGAGCTATGGTCGGAATCATCCTCTGGCCATACCCCGCGTCTCCCTGACCTTGGACCTCATCAACAGTTACGGTGCCATCTCTCCCGCCGAGTACCGCACGGGTCGACCGGCCAGCCATCGGGAGCTCTGGGGTTTTCACACTCGGGACTATATCCAGAGTTTCGAACGCGCCCAGTTCCGCGGCGGCGTCACCGACAGTGAGCGGCGACGGTATCAGCTAGGGACTCTGGAGAATCCGTATTTTCCGGGTTTCTTCGATACCCCCAATCTCGCCACGGGCTCCAGCATCCAAGGGGCGGAGGAGGTCCTGCAGGGACGGGTGGCCTTCAGTCCTGCCGGCGGCATGCACCACGCGGCGCCAGGAGAGGCGCGCGGCTTCTGCTACCTCAACGATCCGGTGCTGGCCATCCAGTGCCTGCGCGGCGCCGGGCTGCGGGTGCTCTACTGGGATCTGGATGCCCACCACGGCGATGGTGTGGAGGCGGCTTTCGTGGACGATCCCGAGGTGCTGACGGTCTCCATCCATATGGACACCACCTACGCTTATCCTTTCCGGGGTGGCGGCATCGATGATCACCCGGGCGGCGCCGTCAATCTGCCGCTGCCTCCGGAGGTCAACGACAGTGAATACCGCTTGCTTTTCACGGCACTCTGGCCCGCCGTGCTCGATGCCTTTCAGCCGGAGGTGGTGGTCTTGCAAGCGGGCACGGATATCCTTGCCCCCGATCCCCTCAGCAAATTTCGAATCAGCAACGCTTTCTTTTGGGAGATGGCCGAGCGGATACTCACCGACAGCCCGCGCCTGCTGGTGCTGGGCGGCGGCGGCTACCATCCCATCGCCCTGGCGCGCTGCTGGACGGGGCTGTGGGCGATCCTGAGCGGACGGACCCTGGACGACGCCTTGCCGGCGGCAGGAAGCGCCCTGCTGCGGGCGGTGGAGTGGGAGCTGGACGATGAGGATGCGCCGGACTACTCCCGCCAGTTTGCCTTTCTGCGCGATGAGGCGCAGGAGGGTCCGGTCCGCGCCGAAATCCACCAGCGTCTGCAGCATCTCGTGACGCATCACCCTCTGTGGCATCCTCTTTAGACTAGGAGCATCCCCTATGCCCGATTCCCCTTCTCGCCCCCGGATTCCCGGTGCCGCCAACAGCCTGGCTACCAAGGCCTATGCGGCGCGATTTGCCGAGACCCTGCCCGAAGGGCACTACAGCGATTTTCTCAACACCCGTATTAAACTCTCTTCCCTGGGGGTAGGGACCTTCCCCGGTGGGGTCGAAGAGGTGACGGACCTCGCCGTAGCGGCCATCGTGGCGCAGGCCCTGCAATCGGGGATAAACGTCATCGATACCGGCGCCAACTACCGCTACGGTCGTGCCGGGCGGGCGGTGGGCGCGGGGATTGCCAAGGCCATGGCCGCGGGCATCCAGCGGGAGGAATTCTTCATCCTCGGCAAGGGCGGATTTCTGACCTTTCCGCGGGGTCGTCCCGACGATCTGGAGGCCTTCTTTCGGGAGGAGGTGGAGGCCAAGGGCCTTGGTCGACGGGAGGACCTGGCCGAGGGCGTCCATTGCCTGAGCCCGGAATACATCCTCTGGCAGCTGGACAGCCTGCGCGAGCAGACGGGTCTCGAAACCCTGGACTGCTTCCTGGTGGACCAGCCCGAGGTACACATCCCCAGCATCGGCAAAGAACAGATGTACCGTAAGCTGCAGGCCGTCTTTGCCGCACTGGAAGACGCGGTGGCTGCCGACAAGCTGCGCTATTACGGTATCTCCACCTTCAACGCCTGTCGGGTGGAAACGGACCATCCCCTGTTTCAGTCCATGACCAGCCTTCTGGGTCTGGCGGAAAAGGCGGCGGGGGATGGGCGTCGCCACCACCTGCGGGTGGTGGAGCTGCCCTTCAATGCCCTGATGCCCGAGGCCTATACCCGTTTCAGTCAGGTGACGGGGCAGGGCAATATCGCCTCTACGATCCAGGCTGCCTTCCAGCTGAAACTGACGGTGATGGCCAGTCACCCCCTGGGCAAAGGCCTGCTGGCGCGGGAAGAGGTGCCAGCCTTGCAGCAGGGCATGCCGGATCTGGACAACGCCGCGCAGCGCGCCATCCAGTTCGTCCGCTCCACTCCCGGGATTGCCGTCACCCTGGTGGGGATGAGCACGCCGCTGCATCTGGCCGATTTTCTGGCGGTGGCACGGCAGCCGCCGCTGCCGAAGGAGCGCTACCTGGCCATGTTCGAAAAGGAGAAGTAGACCCTAGACCGGGGTATCCGAGTCTTTGTCGCTCTTTTTCTTGGTCAGTTCGGCCAGAAGCTTCTCCTGCTCGGCAAAGGATAGACGGCGTTGCCCCGGAGCGAAGCCCTTGCGTTGGGGCTCGGCGGCAGCGGGGTGGCCGGCGCGCTCGCTTTCCTTGACGCGGCGATATCCTTCGAGCTCGCTCTGGTAGTCTGGAGTATCCTCGACGGTGTCTGCGCGGCCGCGGTAATCCTTGGGGGCGGCCGGGGCATTCTGGGTAAACCAGGCCTTTTTGCGCATTTCCTTGTTGTACTCGCCAAGCCAGGCCGATAGCCGCCACAGATCGAGCAGGGCCGCTAGCGCCAGCACAAGCCCTGGAGCCAAGGCGACATACCAGGGTGCGAACAGCGCCAGTGCCAGCACGATGGCACTGGCGGCGGGGAACATCCAGGCCAGGCGTCGATGCAGGTAGAAACGGTGCAGCCCCAGGGGGAAGCCCAACCAGGATAGATAGGTCCATAACGGTTTTTTCTGGAGTTTTCGCAGCCGAATTTGTAGACTCTGAAGTCCAGCTCCATGCAGATCGAGTTTTTCCCAGGCTTCGGGCACGGGTGAGTCTCCCAGAAAACTGTATTGAAGCACTCAGATATTACTCATAAACTCGGGCAAAGTCGCGCGCGACGGGAATATTCATGGCAGATAGACGGTTACAGGTCTTTCACACGGTGGCGAAGCTTCTGAGCTTCACCAAGGCGGCGGAGACCCTGCATATGACGCAGCCGGCGGTGACCTTTCAGGTCAAGCAGCTGGAGGAACAGTTCAATACCCGCCTCTTCGATCGGACCCACAACCGCATCAGCCTGACGGAAGCGGGCATGGTGGTCTACGAGTACTCGGAGCGGATCCTGTCCCTGTACGGAGAAATGTCCAACCGCGTCGGTGAGATGACGGGTGATCTGCGCGGTCATCTGCTCATCGGCGCCAGCACCACCATCGCCGAATACATGCTGCCGCGGGTGTTGGGGGATTTCAAGCTCAAGTATCCCGACGTGCAGGTGCGTCTGCACGTGGGCAACACCGACAAGATCGTACATATGATCGAGGACAACAGCATCGATCTCGGTCTGGTGGAGGGGGTGGTGAGCAACAAGAGCCTCGCCACCCTCAAGTGCTGCATGGACAACATGATCGTCATCGCGCCGCAGGACCACGCGCTGCAGCATCACGAGAGCGTCAGCGCCCAGGAGCTGCTGGATTATCCCTTCGTCTCGCGGGAAGAGGGATCCGGTACGCGGGAAGTAACGATGGAGTACCTGCATCAGGTGGGTATCGACCCCGAGGATCTGCACATCACCATGGAGCTGGGCAGCCCCGAAGCGGTAAAAGGAGCGGTGGAGGGAGGGCTTGGCATCGCCGTGGTGTCCGAGGCGACCGTGCTCAAGGAACTGGCTCTGGGCACCATCATCGCGCTTCCCCTCAACCCGCCGCTGGCACGTCCCTATTTCTTCGTGTATCAGAAGCAAAAGTTCCGAAGCCTTGTCATGGATGAATTTCTGGAGTTTGCCAAGGAGCGTTGCGCGCGGGACATGCGCGTGCTCCCGCCGCGGCGGGAGAGCAACCCATGAGAGGGGATCGATGAAACATTTCGCGGTGGTACAGCACAGCTACTCGGAGTTTCTGGGGACCCTGGAAGATCAGCTGGAGAAACGGGCCATCAGCTACAGCTACTTTCGGGTGTTTCTCAATCAGGAACTGCCGTCCAGCGCCCTGACCTTCGATGCGCTGTTCCTGCTCGGGGGGCCCATGTCGCCTCTGGAAACGGACAAGTATCCCTGGCTCACCCAAGAGTTACAGACTATTGCAGCCTTTCGCAAGGCGGGCCGACCGGTGGTGGGCTTTGGTCTCGGCGGCCTGCTCCTGGCGCAGTACGAGGGTGCGGAGCTTCAGCTCGAGCCGTACCACAACGCCTATTTCACCACGGCCCATCTGGGCCCCGCAGGCAAGGGGGACGCGCTGGCGGAGGCGGTGGCCGGGCGGACGGTGATGGTGTGGTCGCCAGGAACCGCCATTCTGCCGCCGGGCAAGGAGGCTCTGCTGGTGGACGACGACGGCCGCTGGATTGCCTTTCGTCCCGATGAGGGCAGCATGTCCCTGCTGTTCCGCCCGGAGATGAAACCGGGCCTCATCGAGGACATCCTCATGGAAGAAGACCGAGAGGTGCCGGAGCACATCGGCGAGCTTCTGGAAGAGGCCCGACAACGCTGGCCAGAAATGCAGCAGACCACCGATCAGACTCTCGTGGCCCTGGTGCGGGAACTTTCCCTCATGTCCGAACGGCGCAAACCGCGGGTCTTTGCGCTCAAGGTGGACACGGGAGAGGAGGGAGGCTGAGTGGCGTGAACAGCTACGAACGACGTTTGCTCCGGGTAGCGCGCAAGCTGGACGAGGTACAGAAAGAGCAGCTGCTGCAGTTTGCAGAGTTCCTGGCGAGTCGCCGCCGTGAGCCCTTGGCGGTGGCGCGGGCTCCCGAGCCTCCTGCCCTGCGCCCGGCACGGGAGGGGGAGACGGTGGTGGGGGCCATCAAGCGCCTGCGGGAAGGCTACGCGATGTTGGATGCCAAGGCCATGCTCAACGACACCGCCGCACTGATGTCCCGACACGTCGTCGGCGGCGCCCCGGCCGAGGAGGTCATCGCCCAGCTGGAAGTGCTGTTTGCGGAACACTATCAACGCTATCTCGAGAACTTCGAAGGACCATGAGCTGGCCCGTTCTCCTGCAGCAGCTACTGCACTTCGATCAATACCTCGTCCCCTGGGTGCAGCAGTACGGTCCGTGGATCTATCTGGGCCTGTTTCTCATACTCTTTGCGGAGACGGGGCTCGTGGTCACGCCCATACTGCCCGGCGACTCCATGCTTTTTGTCTGCGGTACCCTCGCAGGCGCCGGTCTCATGTCCTTATCCGCGCTGTTGTCCTCCCTGATCACCGCCGCGGTGCTGGGGGACGGCCTCAATTATTACCTTGGGCGCCGCTACGGGGTACGGCTTTTCGGCGGGCGCTGGCTGCGCAGGGAATATCTGCAACGCACCGAAGCCTTCTATGAGCGCCACGGCGGCAAGGCCGTGGTGATCGGACGTTTTCTACCCATCATCCGTACCTTCGTGCCCTTCGTTGCCGGGATTGCCCGTATGCCTTATGCCCGATTCCTGCGCTTCAACCTGTTTGGCGCCGTGCTCTGGGTGGGTGGGCTGGTGCTGGCAGGCTATTTTCTGGGCGCCGTCCCCTGGGTCAAGAGCCACCTCAATCTGGTGCTGGTGGCGCTGATCCTGCTTTCCCTGCTACCGGCGGCCTGGACGGGGGTACAGGGACGCCTCAGTCGCGCCATCGACTAAGGCCACTTGGGCTTTTGACAGGGCTGTGGGGCGTTATGCCCACATGCCCGAGGCCGCGGGAGGATCTGGCCATGAACACAACCAGTTGCCGCATTCTTGTCATACGCGCCGGTCGTCTGGGAGACACCCTGTGGGCGACGGCCGCGATAGAACCTTTGCGGGCGCATTTCGGTAAAGGGGTCGAGATCGACCTCGTGGTCATGGCCAACATGGCGCCCCTTTTTGCCGACGATCCGCGCATTCATCGAGTTTTTGGTCTGCGCCGGCGAGGCCTGCCCAGTTTCTGGAGTCCCACCAAGCGGGCCATCCTGGCGGCGGCCCGGCAACAGCCCTATCGGCTCGTTCTCGATCTCGAGACGGGTACGGATTTTCGTGAGTTGCTGCAACGCCTGCCGGCACAGCAGAAGGTCTCAGCGCGGCCGCGGCCAGCGGGGGCTCGCCAGCATGTGGTGGAGGATGTCCGGGAGCTTTTGCGTGAGGTGGTTCCTGAGGATCTCCTGACCCTGGCCCAGCCCAGTCTCCTGGTCGCCGACCGCAAGCGTCCGGCGCCTCTGCACCACCCGGGCGGCTACGTATTGCTGCACCCAGGCAACAGCCACATCGCCCGCGGCAAGGCCAACCTGCGTGCCTGGCCCCTGCGGCACTGGCAGCAGTTGGCCGAGAGTCTCGCGGCCCGGCATCCGCAGCTGCGCCTGGTGCTCATTGGGGAGAAGGCCGAGCGCTCCTACCTCAGTCCCCTGACCCGGGCGCTGCCGCATCTCGTCGATCTGTGCGGCACCACCAGCCTGCCGGAGCTCGTTAGCGTGATCCGCCACGCACGCCTGGTCATCAGTACGGACACCGGCCCGAGCCACCTGGCGGCGGTTCTGGGAACGCCTCTGATCACCCTGTTCGGACCCAGCGACCCGGGCATGACCGGGCCGTGGGACAGCGGTCTGGGGCAGATTGAGGTATTGCGTCGCGCACTGCCTTGCAGTCCCTGCGTCCATCGGAGCGACTACGGAGCCTGCAGCCATAGGAGATGCATGGAAGAGCTGCAGCCGGCGCAAGTACTGGATCAGGCGCTGGATATCCTCGCGTCCCGTTGGGCGGAATCGGCCTGAGACCGCCTGGCCGTACTCAGGCTTGACCGTCGAAGCTCAGCAGCGGTCCATAGAGATCTGGGCGGCGATCGCGAAACAGGCCCCACTCCAGGCGAGCGCTGGCGAGTTGGTCGAGATCGAGATCGGCCAGGATGAAGCCTTCCTCTCGGTCGGCCTGGGCGAGCAGCGCCCCGGTGCCGTCCGTGATGAAGGAACCGCCGTAGAAGGTGATCTCGCCGCAGCGCCCCTGTTCCCGACCGATCCGGTTGGCGGCGACGACGGGCACCATGTTGGCGGCCGCGTGGCCCTGCATCACCCGAGTCCAATGAGGGCGGCTGTCGATCTCGGGAGCCTCTGGCTCGGAGCCGATGGCCGTGGGGTACAGCAGCATCTCGGCACCGCGGAGGGCGAGGATGCGTGCCGTCTCTGGAAACCACTGGTCCCAGCACACGGCGACCCCCAGACGGCCAAAGCGGGTATGAAAGACCCGGAAGCCGGTATCGCCGGGGCTGAAATAGAATTTCTCCTGGTAGCCGGGGCCGTCGGGAATGTGCGCCTTGCGATAAAGACCAAGATTCCGGCCATCGGCGTCGATGACGGTGAGACTGTTGAAGTAACTGTTGCCAGCGCGCTCGAAGAAGCTCACCGGCAGCACCACGCCGAGCTCCCGAGCTAGATCTGTCAGGGCGACGACGGCCGGGTGGTCCTCCATGGGTGCCGCCAGGGCAAAGTGGGCTATGTCCTGATCCTGGCAGAAATAAAGGCTACTGAAGAGTTCCTGCAGCAGGACGACCTGCGCCCCTGCCGCGGCCGCAGCGCGCACCATCTCCGTCGCCTTGCGGATATTTGCCGTGGAATCCGCTCCTAGGGCCATCTGTACAGCAGCTACCCGTACGCGCATGGGGCCGTCCTCCTCACCGGGACACTAGCGGGCAAGCATAGAGACGGAACCGGGCGCAGGCAAGGGTGCTCAGGGCGCGGCCCACAGCGGGCGCTGGGGAGCGGGCGGCCCTGCGGATGGTGGGGGAGAGGCCCAGGGCGGGATGCCGGGCCTCTGTGCGCCTGGGCCGGGTCCGGGAGGCGGTGGTGGCGCGCCGGGGGTAGGTCCCAGGCTGGGGTAGGCGTAACCGGGCGGCAGCAGGAAGGCAGGACTGTACACACTATGAGGCGGGTGCGTTGGCGCCTCGTTGCTGTGGGCGTAGTTTGCCAGGGCCGTGAGCAAGTTGATGCGGGCGATGAGGGCTTCCTCTCGCGCCAGAGCGGAGTTGGTGGCGGACAGGGTCCGGGCCTCGTTCGAACTGACGGTGGCAGCAGAGTCGGCCGAGGGACCAGGTGGTGGCGCCGGGAGCGTGTGGATGCGCCGCAGATCCCGGGCTGCAGGGGGCGGATGATCGCCAAAGGAAACGACCCCCGTGGGGGATACCCAGCGATATATGGGCTCGCCCGCGAGACCCGGACTAAGCCAGATCAGGCTGAAGGCGAGCAGGAGGACGGTGCGGGACTTTGGGGTATCCATGTTTCACGGTGTAATCCTCGGCTGCTTTTGGGTCAAGCTCTGGGCTCATCGAATCTGTTTCAGGGTCGCCTTCAGGCCCGACTTATCCAGCAAGCCGTGTATCACCTGAACCTGGCCCTGACGATCGCGGTAGATGAGTGTCGGGACGACGCGCTTTCCGCTTTCATCCAAGAGTCCGAGATTCTCAGCGAGGATCTTGTCCGTTTCCGGTGTCGGAATGGTCTCCCGGATACCGCCAAAGTGCTCCATATTGAAGCCTTTCTCGTTCTGGCGGATGGCAGCGACCGGGTCCTTGGCCTGGAGTATGGCAGCCGCCTTGCCGGGACTGGAGGGTGCGATGAAACTCACGACCAGGAAGCGCAGATTGAGGTGCGCGGACCGCACGACCGGTTCCAGTTCGTCGTAGAGCACGTGGCAGTAGGGGCAGTTGGGGTCGAAGATCATGTAGAGGATGCGTGGTCCATGCCCTTGGGCGATCCAGTGGGCGTGGTCCAGTCGTTCCCAGAGATGCGGGTGTGCCACTGTCCGTTCTGGCACAGCGAAGGCCGAAGATGTCCCCCAAAACGCCAGCGCGAGCAGCAGTAGGCCAGCCCTGAACGCCTGCCAGACCCAGGTCCTGGGCGGCGCTCTGAGGGCGGCTCCAGCGCGGATGTAGGACATTTGCTGGGGATGTGGGCAGGGTCTGGACATGGGCGCGCTCCGAGAATCGCTGATAGTGGTGACGACCCCAATGCAGCAATATTTGCGCCAGATTCAGGCAGGCGCGGGGTCTGCTTCAGACCGCCCCCGACCCTTGCCAAGGCCGCCAAAGCCCTCTATATTCCCAATCATGCGTTATGGCCCATATATGTCACTTATGACTAATATTCCCTCGTTCTGCCGCTCCTGTGGGGCGGCAGGAAGCTTGGTATTGCCGATGGCGGGGAGGCCGTCGGTCCTGCAGCGCAGCACACTGTAATGGGTTTAAGAAAAGCCGATGTGTCGTCGGCTTTTTTTGTTTTCTGGGTCCAGGATTTGGTAGAGAACGTGATGCCCCTAGATAATCGGCCCCATGGGCGGATTATCCAGCGGCACTCCTCGATGATTTAGGGAGAGTCGAATGCAGAAGAAGAAAAGCCGTTGGCACATCCTGCTGGCTACTGCAGTGCTCCTGGGCGGCGGTGGTATCGCCCAGGGAGCCACCACCCACGCTGGTCACAGTGCGCATCCGCGGAGTCATTCCGGCGCCCAGCACCATCCCCACAAGGCGGCAGAGCGCAAGGTTGTGTATAAGAAGGAAACCCGACACACGGCCGCGCGCAAGCGGGTGGCGGTGCGCACTGCGCATCCTGCGGCCAGCCGGCACGAAGGTCGAGTTCGCACTTCCTCGCTGCAGCCGACGGACTACCCGAGCGGCGACGACTCCGCGGTGGCACCGGCCAATTACGACAGTCTCATGCCTACGGCTCTGGAGCTCATGGGAATGAACCCCATCGAATTCGCCGGAGTAGGGGCTGCGCCGCAGCAGCCGGAGTTCCGTCCCTATCGCATTGCCCCACTGCCCAGCCGGGCGGTGTCGGTGACGGCCCCGTCCTTTATCGATCAGTCTCTGGTGCTGGTGAAGACGGGCGTCGCGCCCATCGTTCCCGTGCCCGCAGCCTCTGTGGCCTCGGCAGAGGCGGCGGCACCGGCTGCCGCCATTCCGGCGGTGGCGCAGGCCGCCCGGAGCGCGGATCCTTCCCAGGGTACTACTGGGGCGCCGGCGTCGCAGTTGGGCCTGGCGCTGGAGATGCTGGCCAGCCAGGCCTACCACTGGGCGCGGCACCCCTTGACGGCGCTGGAAGCCAGCGGTGATGCCGCCGTTGGGCGTCAGGGCGTGGCCAATCTCGCGGCAGACATCGCCGAGGCGGCGGACGCTGGTGGTTCCTCGGACGGCGACGGCAGCTGGCTGTCGCCGCGGTCACTGGTGCGCTCGGCGTTGAAATTCATCGGCGCCCCGTATCGCTGGGGCGGGATGAGCCCAGCATCTGGCTTCGATTGCAGCGGTTTCGTCAAGTACGTCCTGGCCAAGTTCGACATCGAGGTGCCTCGGACCTCCTACGCTCAGGCAGCGGTCCTGCCGCGCATTCCTCGCAGCGACCTGAAGCCCGGCGATCTGGTTTTCTTCAATACCATGCATCGGGCCTATTCCCACGTGGGGATCTATATTGGGCACGGACGCTTCGTCAGCGCGCAGACGCCCAGTTCCGGGGTGCAGGTGGCGAGTCTCGACAATCCCTATTGGGCGGCTCGCTTCGATGGCGCTCGGCGGATACCGGGATCGGCCCACCCCAGCTGAGCGCGGAGACCGGCGCGGCTTGCCGCATCGGCGTGACAGAAAAGGCCGCGATGCCTACCAAGGCGTCGCGGCCTGATCTTTTGTGGCGCCCGAGATCCTAGAGCTTGCCGTAGGAGTGCAGCCCGCCAAGGAAGAGGTCGACACCGATGAAGCAGAAGGTCACGACGATGAGGCTGGTGAAGGCCCACCAGGCCATGGGGCGGCCATGCCAGTTCTTCTGGCTGCGCGCGTGCAGGAATCCGGCGTAGTTGAGCCAGACGATGAGCGCCCAGGTCTCCTTCGGGTCCCAGGACCAGAAGCCGCCCCAGGCACGTGCCGCCCATACGGCCCCGAGAATCGTGCCGACCGTGAAGAACAGAAAGCCGAAGCTGATGGTTCCGGTAAAGGTGCGTTCCAGGAGGTTCAGGCTGGGCAAGCGTCGGGCAAGTACGCTGTCCCGGGCTTCGCCCTTCTCCTTGAGCAGCCAGGCCAGAGCCGCCATGGCGGAAATGTAGAAATTCGCATAGGCCACGAACATGGAAGGAACGTGGATCTTCATCCAGAAGCTCTGCAGGGCGGGGATGAGGGGCTGGATGCGATCCAGGTGATAGGCCGCACCCACCCAAAGCAGGAAGACGTCGGCCACCAGGACCAGGGGCAGAACGAAGGCGCCGAGCCCTCGGCTGTCGGTATCCTCTTCATGGTAGAGATAGAAAAGGATGGTCATGGCACAGAAAAGTACCATGACGTCGTAGATATTGCTGACGGGAATGTGGCCCCAGCTGGGGTGGCCCAGATAGGTTTCGCGCCAGCGGATGGCAAGGCCGGCAAAGCCCAGGGTCGATGCCATCCACGCGAAACGCTGTCCCCAGTCGCCCGCCCATTGGACACCGCGGAAGAGATAGCCGTAATACCCGGCGGCGCTCAGGGCAATGGCCGCGCTCATCCACACGAACATGGCGTTGCTCTGGAAAAAATAACGCATCAGCAGGCTATTGTGGGCGTTCAGACCGGCACCATAGAGTCCGACGCCCATGCCTGAGATGGCAAGAACCGTTAGGGTAAGGCTACGAAAGTGCGGCCATTTGAGCCCGAACCACAACAGCCCCAGGTACCACAGCGCGAGAATGATGTATTGCCAGAGCCAGAATTGCGCGCGGAAGATGCCCCAGACGGCTAGGGCGCCGCAGGTCAGGAATGCCAGCCAGGCGAATTCCGGCCAGCGCCAACGGAAAGGTCGCGGAGCGGTCAGTGCAAGCGACGACTCCTGAGTCTGCACAGACATGCAGTGTCCTCCTTGTTTTGCGGAAAAGCCTTGTCGCTACCGATGTTCAAGTGCGTACCTTACTGTAGCAACATTTGCGCCGCCCCGCTGTGGCGACCTCGGCGCAGGGCGATCTCTATTCCTGTCCCGAATGGGGCAGAGGGGGCGGGGCTACTGGTCCGTTTTCGTCCTTCGAGTTCGTAGGGGCGCCGCCCGGGCTGCCGCTGTTGTCCAGTCGCGCCAGAAGTCGCAGTCCGCCCAGAAGACCCTCGATGCGTTCGGCCAGGCTGTCTTGCAGTGGCTCCACCAGCGACCACTGGCGCACCAGGGCCTGGGGCGATGCTTTGGCTCGGATCGGCTCGGGCGGGGTGTCGAGCCAGACGATGAGATCGGGCCACTGCGGTGGGGCCTCGGCGCCGGCCGCGACGATCCAGCCCGCGCCCCGTTGCGCGCAGAGCTCAAGGGCCAGGCGGCAGAGCTCTGGATTCTGAGGGCTCAGAAACTGTATGTGGGCAGGGCGTTTGTACATGAGGCGGTCTTTTCTCCATTTTGTGACAAAATAGCGTGGCGCAGGCCAGAGGGAAAAGGGATGGAAAGGCGTTGAGGCAGGAGGGAGCGTGGCACGCCGCGCTGGGTACGGATAGTCCTCTGGCCCGTATCCTGCCACATTTTCGCGTACGTCGGCAGCAGCAGGACATGGCGGAACGGGTGGCCGGCTGGCTCCAGAGTGGCGGTGTCGGTCTCGTCGAGGCGGGTACCGGCACGGGCAAGAGTTTCGCCTATCTGCTCCCGGCCCTTCTGTGCGAGCGCAAGGTACTGATTTCTACTGGCAGCCGGGCCCTGCAGGATCAGATACTCGACAAGGACATCCCCGTACTGGCCAAGGCTTGGTCCAGCCAGCGCCGCGTGGTGCGCCTCAAAGGCCGCAGCAATTATCTCTGTCCCTTTCGCCTGCAGCGCGCCCTGGCGGAGGGGGCGGCGCCGCGCCTTGCCCGGGATCTGCTGATCGTCGCCGATTGGGCCAGCCGCACCGGTGAGGGGGATATCGCCGAACTGGGCGCCCTGCCGGAATCCTCCCCCGTCTGGCCGCTGGTGACATCTACCCGCGACAACTGCCTCGGCAGCGATTGTCCGGAGTATGGCCACTGCCCAGTGGTGGCCGCCCGCAAGCGTGCTCAGGAGGCCGACGTGGTGGTGGTGAACCATCACCTCTTGCTGGCAGATCTGGCTCTGCGCGTGGATTCCCGTGGCGACCTCCTGCCGCGCGTCGACGCCATCATCATCGACGAGGCACATCAGCTGGCGGATCTGGCAGGGCAGTACTTTGGCCAGCACCTCAGCAGTCATCAGTTGCTGGAGTGGAGTCGCGACAGTCGGCAGGCGCTGTTCGCGGCTGCCCGGGACGACGCCGAGCTCGGCGTGGTCACGCTTTTGGAGCAGAGCATCGAGGCTTGGCTGGCTCTGGGGCAGCGGGTACCCGGCGGCGAGAGTCGCTGGGAGTGGCCTTCGGGTGTGCCACAGGAGCTCGTTGCCGGTCTGCAGGGGGTGGCTGCCGAGGTCGCGCGGCTGGACGCCACGCTGCGGCCCTTGCGTGAGGTGAGCAAAGAGCTGGAGCAGTGTGCCGGGCGCGGTCAGCACCTGGCGGCAATGCTGGCGTTTTTTCTGGATTCGGCGCAGGAGCCGGCGGCCGTGCGCTGGCTGGAGCGCCGAGGTCGCGGTCTCCTGCTGCACGCCAGCCCCATCGAGCTCGGCCCGCTCCTGCGCGCGGAGCTTTTCGAGCGCAGCGCGACCACCATTCTGGTCAGCGCCACGCTGCGGGTAGGAGAGGATTTTCGGGCCGTGGAAGCGCGTCTGGGTCTGGCGGAGGTGGAGCCTGGCCCGCAGCATTTCGTGGCCGACTCACCGTTCGACTATGCCCGCCAGGCTCTGCTCTACCTGCCCCCGCAGATGCCGGAACCGGCCAGCCCGCAGTTTACGGCGGCCTGTATCGAGGCCGCCATTCCCGTCATCGAGGCCAGCGGTGGCCGCTGCTTCTTTCTCTTTACCAGCCATCGCGCCCTGCAGGAGGCGGCGGCACAGTTGCCCCGCCGTCTGGCCTTTCCCATACTGGTACAGGGAAGCATGCCACGGGCGCGTCTGTTGGATGCTTTTCGGCGGGCCGGCAATGCGGTGCTTCTGGGAGCTGCCAGTTTTTGGGAGGGAGTGGACGTGCAGGGGGAAACGCTGTCTTGTGTCATCATCGACAAGCTGCCCTTTGCCAATCCCAGTGACCCCGTCCTGCGGGCGCGCCACCGCCATTGTGCAGCCATGGGTGGCGACCCCTTCCGCGATCTGCAACTGCCTCAGGCGGTCATCGCCCTGCGCCAGGGTGTCGGTCGCCTCATCCGCTCCGAGAGCGATCGGGGGGTGTTGACCATCTGCGATCCGCGCCTGCTGAGCAAGGGCTACGGTCGGATCTTCCTGCGCAGCCTGCCGCCGCTGCCGCTGGTGCAGGACATCGCGGCGGTGCGGGAATTCTGGCACAACGGAGACGGGCAATGAACTGGTTGGCCCTGGAGACGGCAACGGAGTACTGTTCGGTAGCGGTGGCGGTGGGCGATGCGGTCTACTCGCGGGGAACCCTCGCCGCTCACCGCCACAGCGATCTGCTGCTGCCCATGATCGACGCCGTGCTGGCGGAGGCAGGGATAGGGGCCGGCGCGCTCGATGCCATTGCCTGCGGTGTGGGGCCCGGCGGCTTCACGGCGGTGCGCATCGGGGTGAGTACCGCTCAGGCGCTGGCCCAGGCCTTGGACCTGCCCGTCTATGCCGTATCCAGCCTGCAGGCCCTGGCGGCAGCCTCTCTCGATCGCGGGGTGCTGGCTGCCTTCGATGCCCGCAAAGGCGAGGTGTATGCCGGCGTGTTCCTGCGCGACGACACCGGCTGGCCGCAACTGCAGGGCGCCGAGCGGGTCTGCCCGCCCGAGGCTCTGCACTGGCCGCCGTCGCAGCCCGCAGGCCACACCTGGCGCGGCATGGGCAGTGGCTGGCAAGTCTATGGGGATGTCTGGCAAGGTCCTCATCTGGTGGCGGTGGACGCCGACCGCTATCCCCAGGCTCGGGAGGTCCTGAGCCTGGCACGCGGGCGCGCTGAGCAGGGAGACGGTGGTCTTGCCCCCTGGGAACTGGAGCCGCACTACATTCGTCCGTCGCAGGCCGAGCTGGGCGGTCGCTAGCCATGCGTCTGCGGCCCATGGAAGCAGAGGATCTCGATGCCGTCGCGGCGCTGGAAGCGGCGATTTCGCCAGGGCCGTGGACGCGGGGCATCTTTCGCGACTGCCTCATGGCAGGCTACGACGCCTGGGTGGGGCTGGACGGGGAAGCGCATCTGTTGGCTTTCGGTATTCTGTCCACCGGTGCGGCGGAGGCGCACATCCTCAATCTGGGTGTCGATCCCGGTGCGCGTCGGCGCGGCTACGGTCGCTGCATGCTGCGCCACCTCCTGTGTCGGGCCCGCCAATTGGGGGCGGAGCGCGCCTTTCTGGAGGTGCGCGTTTCCAATCTGCCGGCACAGAATCTCTACCGCTCCTTGGGTTTTCACGAAATCGGCGTGCGCCTGAACTACTACCGTAACCCCGAGGGACGGGAGGACGCTCTCGTACTTTCCCTGGCCCTGGATGCGCTGCAAACCACCGTCGAGGAGGGGGAGCCCGCTGCAGGTCTCGGCAGCGAGCGTAGCAGCCCGGGCGCACTGCCGCGGTGAATGTCGCGGGTCTTTGCGGTATGCTCACGCATCCGCTGTGTTATCCCGCGCCTGTGTCCATCGAGGCGGGGATCTGAGATGTGAGGGTGTACGCGTTCATGGAACAGGAAGTCCAGGAGACACTGGCGTCTCCCCGGGGAGATCTGGCGGCGGAGGTCGGTCGACGCCGGACCTTCGCCATCATCTCCCACCCCGACGCCGGCAAGACCACGCTGACAGAAAAGCTTCTGCTTTTTGGTGGTGCCATTCGTCTTGCCGGCACCGTCAAGGCGCGCAAGAGCAGCCGCCATGCCACCAGCGACTGGATGGCCATCGAGAAGAGCCGCGGTATTTCCGTCGCCAGTTCGGTGATGCAGTTCGAGTACGATGACCACGTCATCAATCTTCTCGATACACCCGGTCACCAGGATTTCTCCGAGGATACCTATCGCGTACTGACGGCGGTAGATTCGGCGCTCATGGTCATCGACGGTGGCAACGGCGTCGAGGCGCAGACCATCAAGCTGTTGGAAGTCTGTCGTCTGCGCGACACCCCTATCATCACCTTCATGAACAAGTTCGATCGGGAAAGCCGCGATCCTACGGAGCTCATGGACGAGGTGGAGTCGGTGCTCCGTATCGAGTGCGCGCCGGTGACCTGGCCCATCGGTATGGGCAAGCGTTTTCGCGGGGTCTATCACCTGCTGCGTGACGAGGTCCTGGTCTTCACGGCGGGGGAAGAAACCAAGGCGCAGGATCTGGAACGCATAGCGGGCCTCGACAATCCCGAGCTGGATCGGCGTTTCCCGGACGAGATGGCGGAATTGCGGGAGCAGGTGGAGCTGCTGCGGGCGGCCGCCAACCCTTTTGATCTGGAGGCCTTTCTGGCGGGCAAGCAGACGCCGGTCTTTTTTGGTTCCGCCATCAACAATTTTGGCGTGCAGGAACTCTTGGCCGCGCTCATCGACTGGGCTCCCGGTCCAGGTCCCCGCCCGGCCCACGAGCGCGTGGTGGATGCCCTGGAGCCCAACTTCAGCGGTTTCGTGTTCAAGATCCAGGCCAACATGGATCCGCAGCACCGCGATCGGGTCGCCTTTCTGCGTATCTGTTCCGGCCACTTCCAGCGCGGCATGCGCATCCGTCACCTGCGCCTGGGGCGGGATATCCAGGTGCACAATCCCATCACCTTTCTGGCACAGGAGCGGGAAGTGGTGGAGGAAGCCTACGCCGGCGACATCATCGGCCTGCACAATCACGGCAGTATCCAGATCGGTGACAGTTTTTCCGTGGGAGAACCGCTGCAGTTCACGGGCATTCCCTATTTTGCCCCAGAGCTTTTCCGTAGGGTGCGCCTGCGCAATCCCTTGCGCGCCAAGCAGTTGCAGAAGGGCCTGCAGCAGCTGGCCGAGGAGGGGGCGACCCAGGTTTTCCGTCCCCTGGGCGGCGGCGATCTGGTGCTGGGCGCCGTGGGTATCCTGCAGTTCGACGTGGTGGCAGAGCGCCTGCGTACGGAATATGGGGTGGAGGCGGTCTTCGAGTCGGCACCCATCCACACGGCTCGCTGGGTCTACGGGGATGATCCCAAGCGCCTCAGCGAGTTCACCGCCAAACTGGAAGCGCATCTGGCCCTGGATGCCGGCGAACGCCTGGCCTTCCTGGCACCAAGCCGGGTGAACCTGGAGCTGACCATGGAGCGCTGGCCCGACATCCGCTTCATGGCTACCCGGGAGCACGCGCCGCGGCAGACGTCCTAGGATCCCGTCCGCTGGACTTACCGTGCTGCTGGCACCCGCAAACTGCGGCTGAAACGTCTGGCTTCCAGGCGTCGCCCGTCTTTGTACAGGACCTGGGGGCAGGGGCCTTCGGCGATGAAACCCAGCTTATCCAGCACACGCTCGGAAGCCGTATTGCCGGCGTAGACCAGCGTCTCCAGGCAGTCGAAGCGCGCTTCTGCACGCAGGTGCTCCACGAAGGCGCGGCCCGCTGCGGTGGCAAGGCCGAGTCCCCAGAAGGCCTCACCGATCCAGTAGCCGATGTGGCCGCGTGGAGCGTCCCCGGTGGCGCGCACGCCGATATTGCCGATGGCTGCGCCGCCAAAAACGACGGCCAGTTGCAGCGCGCTTTCACTATCCTGCGCGTGGGCGATCCAGGCATCGGCAGCAGCCAGGGTGTAGGGTTTGGGAAAGTCCTCGGCAAGCCACCGCCAGATTCTGGGGTTGTTGGCCTGGGCGCAGAGGGAATAGCGATCCGAAGGTTGCCAGGTGCGCAGTTCACAGCGTGGATTTTCCGTTGCCAGATGCATGGACGATACCCCGGAGTTTTCCGATGTTCTGGCCACAAGGCTCCCCAACCGCGGAGCCCGACACACCGCCCTTCGGGCTCCGC
>ERZ1669250.168-NODE-168-length-35032-cov-7.789519_pt1 | contig 35032 bp, 31 predicted proteins | sample MGYA00579295_ERZ1669250 | MGnify/ENA primary metagenome ERZ1669250 (study PRJEB41166, sample SAMN08046056) | hot springs metagenome | biome: hot spring; feature: acid hot spring; material: thermophilic sediment; isolation source: thermophilic sediment from acid...
GAAATAGGCTTGAACCTAAGTTTCGGGAATAGTTATTAACTTAGCCTAATTCACGATTAACACATATGAGTATAATTGAGGAGGCTAAGAAAGCGCTGTTAAAGTACCCATTATGTGACCACTGCTTAGGTAGGTTATTTGCTTCAAGGGGCTTCATGATTAGTAATGAGGAGCGTGGTAGGTCTATAAAGAATGTGCTTTTCATGGAGGCTTTAAACTCCTCAGCCGGTACGTATGATGAGGGTGTCCTCACTGCACTAGCTAGAAGTGGACATAGGGGGAGCTTATTATTCATGAGGAGAATAGGTAAGGCTGTTGAACCACAGTCATGCTTCATCTGCGGTAATCTATTTGATAAAATCAATATTAATAGTATTGTTAATAGGGTTAAGGAGATAATTAATGAACAGGGTATTGAGTTCGGTAGTTTTCAAGTGGGTTCGGTGGTTAGTAGAATGATAATTGATAATGAGGTTAAGGTATCAACGGAATTAGGCATAACAAGCAGTGAATCGATTAAGAGGGAGATAAACAGGATGATTGGTAAAGCATTGGCGGATAGCCTAGGTAAAAGGTATAGTAGGTTGAATCCTGACGTAGTGGTGAGGGTAAATACCGGTGATGGTTCAGTAAGTGTTGAAGTAATGCCAGTCTACATTGAGGCTAGGTATAGGAAATTAATTAGAGGAATACCACAGGTTGGGGATGCTTCAGTGGCAAGTGTTGCTAAGGAAACTGTAATTGAGTTAAAGCCACTGGATGTGGTGCTTCACTTCGCTGGTGTTGAGGGACCTGAGGTGAGGGTGCTTGGGTTAGGAAGGCCAATGGTTATTGAGGCTATTAGGCCACTAAGCAGAAATATACGTGAAGGTACTATTATCAAAAATGGAGTTCAGCTACTTAACCTTAAGGCGGCAGGTAAGGTTCAGGTTAGGGAAATTAAGTCCAAGGCGGGTGAATTAAGAAGGGTTTACAGGGTCCTAGTCAAATTATACGGTAATGTCAATGATGAACAGTTAAAGAGCCTTGAGGATTACTTCAGTAATAGGCAGATTAGGCAAAGCATGGGTAGAGGTAAAAGGGTTAAGTTAATTTACGGTTTAAAGGTGATCCCTGTATCCGGCAGCGTCCTTGAATTAATAATAGATACGCAAGGTGGCTTCAGTATAAGAAGGTTTATTACGAGTGAGGGGACAGAACCATCGATATCAGGTACATTGGGTGTTAAGGTTATTCCCATTGAGGTTGATATACTTGGCATTTGGTATTAGGATGCTTTTCAATATTGTTAACTACCCTTCCTGGCTAATAAGCCATACTCATTCTCACCAATTATAATGAAGCCTACGCTCCTTAACCTTTCAATAACCCCACGCCTAACATTACGCCCCCTATACTTAACCCCAGTCATTGGCACATAGTGGTACAGTAAACCACCCTTCCTCAGTAACCTACTGTAAATCCTATAAAGCTCCTCAGAGTACAGTGCAGTGAATCTTTTAGTGGGTCTAGGTGGGTCATGGATTATAACATCAAATGCGGAATCCCTAATCCACCCGGAGACTTCATAAATATCCCCAAGCATTAAGTCAACCCTTGGATCAGCCAAGTGGATGCTCCAGGGATTGTAGCTCGCTAATTCAATAACATTATCATCAGCCTCCACTGTTACAACCCTCCTAGCGCCCTTCCTAAGTGCTACTAAGGTAGTGTACCCTAATCCAGTGCAGCAGTCTAGGACAACCCCACGTATCCTTACCCCACTTATCTTAACGTAACTGTACTTTAATGGGTCATTCATAACGGTGTGCATTACGATCCCATCAATCACTAATGTTGGCGCCCACCCCCTATTCGAGGAGCATAGTTTGTAACTATGGCCACCTGACTCTATGTAAAGTCTAGTAAGTGATTCACCATTCTTAATAAAGAGGGGTTTACACTGCTCATGCATATACTTCACTATTACTGATTCCTCTTTAATGTCCCAGTAAGTGTACGTGCTGCTTGATTTCGGTTTAAAGTTAATGATCCTCAATATTTGATCCTAGGTATTTTAGAAAAACGGTTTTAAAGCTCACGTTGCATTGGTAGCTTAAGCACCAGTAATGAGGGAGCTTAAGTTGAAGGTTAGGAAATTAGTGGAGGAAATGGTTATGGTTGATGATATTCCTGAGGATGTAGTTGATGATGTTGTAAGTGAGTTAGGCTACTACGTGAAGAGTGGGTACTCTGATGAGTTAGCAGAGCGCCTAGTATTATCCTATAGGGAAAGAATAATGAGTAGACTTATGAGTAATATAAATCAACACATGCCTGGGAGGGGTAGTATAGAGAAGGTTTTGCCATTTCTACTCAGGGAATCCCTTGAGGAAATGGGCTTATCTGGGTATGTTTCACCAATGCTCTACGGCCAGCCGGTAGACTTAACAATAAGCATGGGTACTTTCCACGCGCCAGTGATTATAATTGGGTATAAGGCAAGTAGAAAGGACCTATACAGGATTAGTAGGCTTAGGAGTATGGGCATTAACCCAATGGTTGTGTCCCTTGATAATAACCTTAAGGATGCTGTTAAACTTAAGGTTGACTACTTAAATGAACCAAAGTACTACAGGATCATGATTGCTGGGGAATCTTTAAAGAAAATACTAGGGTCAGTAAGCCTAATTGGCAGTAGGTCTGTGAGGCCAGTTAGAAGCATGGAGGTTACTTACATGCTTTGGAGTGGATTAAGGAGAATGGGCTACTTGGTTGTTCCAGGCAAGAGAGTAAGTGACCTTGAGGTTTACGGTTTCGGCAGGTACTTAATTAGGATTCAGGGTAAGCCCACTATGTGGGACCCATACTATAGGAAATTCAACACTGTGTTAATAATAACGGGCGGTAATGGGGTTAGGGTAAAGGACTCAGTGATCTTAATGGGCTTTGACTACCTTGAGAAGCTGATTAATGAGTCAGGCCTAAGGATGAGTAGGTTAAGGAGGCTGGTATCCAGAGAAGGAGACTACGTTGAATAACCTAAGTATGCTAATGTACCATTTAGCCACGCTCCTAGCTACTATGTCAACGTAGTCAACGTTAACGTTACCGATGTAGTTCTTAACCACGTGTTCAGCAACATCACTATTAATCCTAGGCTTAACGTACTGTGTGAGCGAATCAAGCAGTTCAGCGTAGCTCCTTCTAGATTCAGCATACTCCCTACCAATCTTAAACACATCATCACTAGGTATTATTAAGTCAACATATTGCCTAAGCCCCCTCCTCATTAACTCATTAATATACTCCACCACTATTGGGTCAGTAGGCTGCATTACTAGGGTGTGGGTGCCTGCGGGACTTATAGCTTTTACAACTTGACACTTTCCTCAGGCCAGTGGCTCCCTCGTCCTGAAGAGTAAGGGTTATACCCTAGGGTATCTTTTATGGTTTACGTACCCCTTCATGGAGGTAGCATAATTATTCGTAGCAGTTCATTAACTCGTGGTGTATGGCTAATTGTCTATTAAGCTCATTACGCATCGGCTCCTAAAATACAATATGGGCTGATAAACTCATCCCTACCATTCATGGTGAGGCTTCTTTTAGCTTTTATGAAGAGGAAACTATGATTATGGTTTAATGCTCACCAATGCTTAAATAATGAACTTAGGCGCCTTAAGCAATGAGTAAGGTTACTGGCATTATTAGGTTAGGTAGGATGGAGCATGGATTATTAACAGCCATAACCGTTGTATCTTCATACTACGTGTCTGGTGGCCGTAATGGCTACGTAGCATTAACCCTATTATTATCCTCATTTTTCGCAGAGGTATTCTTATTCGTAACTAATGATATTCATAACATTAATGAGGATAGGTTAAATAGACCTAATGCACCCTTAATTACAGGCGTTATCTCCCTCAAGGAAGCTTCATGGGTAGCCTTAATTTCACTTGCATTATCACTTATTCAAGTAATACCAGTGTTAATGGGGTTAACTAACCTGTTCTCTCTAGCTGTATTGCTTTCAGCGTTGATACTTGGTTATTTGTATAATTCAAGGCTTAAGCGTGTTGCAGTGATTAATAATATCTTAGTCGCTTTAGTGACTTCATTAACGTACTTATATGGCTTAGCGTCAGTAATTATGATTAAGTATCAGGTACTGGAATTTATGCTGTTGCTCTTTCTTACATCATTCATTGCAACCTTAGGTAGAGAGATAGTTAAGGGTTCCCTAGACCATGATGGTGACTTAAAGGCCGGTATATCAACAATAGCCACTAAGTATGGGCCTGAGGTAGCTAATAGGGTGGGTTCAGTAATTATGTTGATTGCGGTTGCATCATCAGTACCACTTATTGCGGTATCAATGGTGGTGTTAGGTAAATTCAGCTTAATATTTACGTCATTCGTTGTATTGACTGATGCACTAATGGTAAATCTCTCCATTAGGGTTCTTAACGGTAACCTAAGGGGTTTTAGGGAATTAAGCCTGCTGGCAATGGGATTAACCTTAACTGGTTTAATGCTTAGTTCACTATTACTATTCATCAGCGCTTAAGTAAGGTACCTTGCCACCACATTATTGATAATGCTAAATTGCACTTAAATTAACTCATTTTCGCGATCACTAGGTAGTGTTTGCACCATTACCATGGGCTATTATGTGGCAGGGTAAATTAATGTTGCATGTACCATTCTCGTTCATTTTCTTAACCTTCTCTGCAGTATCAAGGCACTTACCCATACTTCTAAGTAATTCAATGAGTAATCCTATGCCTTTCCTAACATATGGATCATTCAATGCCCTTAATATGTCCTCAAGTCCATTAATGGGTTTAACCTCATGTTTAACATTTGATGATACCCCATAAAGAGAACAAAGTACACATTGAACAGCCTCTTGTACTGTTGAGCTTAACTCATCTTTACTCATCTGAGATAAGGCAACTGCCACAGCGTTAATTAAATCATTGAAGTCGGCTTGACTCATAACTAGAGGATTAAATATAACCAATATAAAGGTATCTGTATCCTGATTCTTTTAATACATGCCCAAAGAGGTTTAATTATCCCCTCCTTCAGTTAGGTTTCTTGGCCTCATTAGGGTAAAATAAATATACTTAGTCCCCTTTGAAGTATTGATGTTTTTGATGAAATTAAACACTTAATAGGCTTAAAATAACCTAAGTTTCACATGGTTAAGTTCAGTAACACTTTCATTGAGAGGGAGATTTTAACGATGCTGGGTGCGCATGATAATAGTGTTGTTTTAGGTCCAGGCATTGGCGAAGACGCAGCTGTTATTAGAATTAATGGCTCCTATATGGCTGTTCATACTGACCCAGTTACTGGTTCAAGTAACTTACTGGGTTGGTTAGCGGTTCATGTGGCTGCTAATGATATTGCAACTAGGGGTGTTAGGCCTAGATGGTTTTTACTAGCATTAATACTACCTGTTGATTCAAGTGAGAATGATGTCGTTAGAATAATGAGACAGGTTAATGATGCATTAATTGAACTTAATGCATCCCTAGTAGGTGGACACACTGAAAAGTCCGATACTGTGACTAGGCCTATTGCAGTAACAACAGTCATTGGTGTTGGTGATAGGTTCATAAGGACAGGGGGCTTAAGAGCAGGTGACGTTGTAGTTATGACTAAGTACGCTGCCTTAGAAGCCACGGCGGTCTTAGCCAGCGACTTCAAGGATAAGTTAATGAGTGTTTTAAGTGAGGAGGAGTTTAAGGAGGCTGAAGGCCTCTATAAAATGGTGTCTGTGGTTAATGATGCCCTCACTGCAGCTGAGTACGCTACGTCAATGCATGATCCAACCGAGGGTGGAGTCTTACAAGGTTTGCTTGAAATGGCGTATTCTTCAGGGAAGCTAATAATCGTTGATGAGGACAATATTCCAGTATTACCAATAACAAAAAAGGTACTTGATGCCTTTAATCTTAACCCATTAACAGTGCTCTCCTCAGGATCATTATTAATAGGTGTTAAGGAAAATGAAGCAGGCAAACTCATTGAGAAATTAAGGGAAATGAGAATAAACGCATCAATCATCGGCAGGGTAATTGATGGTGAACCAGGCGTAGTAGTTAAGAGTCGTAGCGGTGAGCGGTACTTCAAGGGTGATTTAACTATACCAGATGGTGTAATGGAGATGTGGCTGGGTAGTAACATTAAGGGGGACTCCTAAAATGGTTAAAAACCATATCTTGCTTAAGGGCCATGGATTACTCTGTTTCAACCAGTATTGAGCAGTCAGGCTGAATACTATGGTTAAATTCACTTATTACGGACGTTACTACGCACCTAGGTGTATACGCTTCTTCGTTTTTAAGCTCATGCTCTGGGAAACGAGTTAACGAGGCCATGTAAGTTAAGGCTACATTTACTACTTTACCCACCGACTTAAGGCTATTAATAGCCCTTATCACCTCTTCAAGGGAAGTGACACCTCTTGGGTTCTTAGAACTACCACCTCCTTTAGCTAAGACTTCTACGCCAGCTTCCCTAAGTGATGCGGCTTCATGCCTTAGCATGTCCTTATCAAAGTTAAAGACGAATATGGGTTTAATCTCATTGTTAATCTTCCTTAAAATCGCTTGAATCATCCTATTAGTCCTTTTAATATCGGTTAAAGTAGGCCTCAGTGGCACAACTGCCTTATCAACCTTAACTAGGTCAGTCTTAGCCAACGCTATTGAGGTGTACCTCTTATCAAAAAATGGCGCGGTATCTATAATTATGTAATTAAAGTGATTTAAGGCACCTGATTTATCGAGGATTGTGAATAATGCATCACCCCTACCATATTCACCCAGCCACAACGTTACTAGGTTACTGAGATCACCCTCTTCGTCTTCACCAGGTGGTAATATTCTTATATTCTGTAACGTGCTTGCGTTAATGCTTACGCCAGGTAAGTTTACGTAATCTTCAATATTAATGTTCTTACCCTTATCGTAATCTTTAAACATATGGTATAGTGTCCTCCTAAGCTGGTTAATTTTATCATAATCATCCTCATATATCTTAAGCGATAAGCCAGCAGTTGGGTCAGTGTCAACTGCAAGTATTTTCCCTGGGTCTTCCCCATGTTCAACTAAGTAGTGTGCAATTAATAATGCTAGGGTTGTCTTACCTACACCTCCAGAAGCTGATATTACAGGTATTACTGTGGGCATGTTTCCTCACTAAGGCCAAGTCTCTTATCTATTACCTCTACACAGAATGGTAGATTAAGCCTTCTGAATAATTTAATGTAATTTTTAAATAACCTTGAATAATTATCTAGGACATGTATTAGCCATGCCCTATATCCTGTAATACCGTATATTAATGCTTGGCCTATTCCATCATATGGTTGCGCATCGTACTTAACTTCGAAAGCTTCATCACTAGTAACTACATCAATCAGAAACCTTAACCCATCAATCTCAATGGGTACTTCCCTCCTACCCTTAGTAAGAATGGCTAGTTGGTCCTTGACACACTCTTCATCATGGCAATGCTTAATGTAGTCGATTAAAGAGCGTGTAGTCACCTTTTAATTTCATTATAATTTACTTATAAACGCTACGTATAAAATCTAATAATGCAAACCTAAAGATTATGATGCTACTAATATTTACTATTGCTTTATGATATGATTAAACAAGGTTATGAAAAGAACTGCAAATTACCAAGAGCCACTTACTGAAGATCAATGTAAGAAATGTAAAGGGTGTTGAGGTTAGGAAATGTCATAAGCTCCTTAACTGTGTTAATGAAGTTAATGCTTTTCCTGGTTAATACTGAGGCATTAGAGATAAATGTGGATCGTTTAAATATCAGTTGAATCTGAAAAATATTTATATAGGCTATTCGCATTGATGGATTGATGAAGATTAATAGGCTACTTCCAATAATAGCACTAGCCATAGCTGCATCAGCGTTAGCGTATTCATGGAGCACTGGGTCAATATTTACCAATAGTGTAACTATTCATGCGTTAGCGGTTTCAGGTCCAAGCCAGGGTGCTGTAATAAACATAACTATAACTGCTGTTAAGGGTCTTCCAAGTTACTTGGGTGGTAATGTGTATGTATCGGCAATGCCACTACCTATAGGGGAGGGTGGTACATTTATTTCTTCAAGTCAAATAGCGGCATTTGTAGCTACAACTATTGCCGGTCAATCATTAACAAGCTATAACTTCCTTATCAATGTTAACTCCAGCACTATAGAGATAGGTGGCCCATCAGCCAGTGGCTACATGACCGTGGGCATGTACTCGCTCATAACCAACAGTAGCCTAAACCCTAGCGTAGTAATGACCGGAATGATTATGCCTGATGGGACAATAGGCCCAGTGGGTGGGATACCGGATAAGATTAGGGCTGCCGCCCAATTAGGTTACTCAACGGTGTTAATACCTTATGGTCAACAGAACTACGTATCATCAAGTGGCCAAGTGATTAACCTAGTAAACTTAGGCAAGCAGCTTGGCGTTAATGTGGTTCCAGTAGCTACCGTATACCAGGCTATACAGTACTTCACGGGCCGTAGCTTTAACCTATCTCTACAAGTAACCCCTCAAGTGAGTAATAATATTTCAGTTATAAGTAATTACCTCTACAGGACGCTTTACGTTAATTATGGTAATGAATCAGCCTTAGGTAGTCAGGCTGATTATGAGGCAGCCATAAGCAGTGCCAATAATGGTGACTACTATACTGCAGCAAGTTTACTCTACAATGCCCTAATAAGCTACTACACTAACATGTTTAGGAATACTACACTAAGTTATGCTAAGGCTCTTGTTGCTAATGTGTCTGCTCAATTGAATCAAATGATTAATGAGATTAATGGTGTTAAACCCACAACCGCTAACTTAGACATAATGGTAGGGATCTATGATAGGATATATACTGCCCAGGTAATGTTAAACACCACCATTAATGATATTCAAGCCGGCAATACGGCCAGTTTACCCAGTGATTTGGCTCAATTATACGTTAGGGTGATTACGTTGAAGTATTGGTTTAATGTGCTTAACGCTATTAGTGGTGGCAACCCAATACCGGTCTCATACTTAAGTAAATTAAGTGGACTATATGCATCATACGCATACACGACTGTAACATACTTATATTCATTAGCTAGTGCTGAGGGGTTAACCACAAGCATAGGGGTCATTAATACGATTAACCAGCTCATTAATCAAACTAACGAGGCGCAGGCCTACTATCAAAATGGTCTTTACCTGGAGGCGTTAGCAGTAAGCCTTGATACAATAGCCTCAGCAAGTGCCATAATTCACACAATGTTCTTGATTGGAGGAAGCAATGCGTCATTATACTTACTTAACATTGTTAGGAACGTTGCAACCTATAATGAAGCCTTAGTGTCCCAGTGTAATGGTTTACCAGTTTTATCCAGCGCCTATGTGCAGTTTGGTGACTACTGGTTTGGACAGTACAATAGTAGCCTTGCTGGTAACCCCTCATCAGTATCAAGCCAAAGCTACTTTGAGGAGGCTTTATCATTGTACGAGGAATCTATAGCGTATTCATTATTCTTAAGGCAACTTTACTATGAGTTAGGTGCATGCCCAATAGCCTATTACACTGTTAACTATACAATGCTTCAATACGTGCCGGTATCAAGCGCACAGCATGTGGTTCAAGGTCAATTACCAGGTGCATCACTTTCAATAGTTAACTTGGCTGGAGTTAACTTAACATATCTAGCCATTGGAGTGGTGTTAGTGGCTATGAGCGTAGTGGTTCTGATGCTTAAGGTTGTTAAAGTAAGTAGAAAATAAATATTACTTAATTATAGCTAAAATCATCTGCTCATATATTAATTAAACTATAATATATTATATAAAGATATAGTATATAATAATCATGATACTTAAATAATTCAACAATTACAGGAGTAATTAATGGGTAAGGTTTATAAAAGCACGCATTACGTGGATTAACCAAGATGGTTACTACGGGAAGTTCAAGCAGTGAGCATAAGCAATACAGTAGTAGTAATGGGTTAAGGAGGGTATTAAGCTTTAGAGAGCTGTTCTTCGCATCATTGGGTGGTCAGTCCCCATTCCTAAGTATAACAACCTACGGTACAGCTATAATACTTTACGCAGGTTTACTAGCCCCATTAGCCGCATTAGTAGGTACACTAATCGTATTGGTTAATGGGCTTGTAGTATACCAGTTATCACGACGATTAACGAGGACAGGTGGCTATTATGCATACGCTAACCACTTCATAAGCCATAGGGTAGGTATTGAGACAGGGTTCATATACCTGTTTTACTCAATACTCTACGGAAGCGCGTATGCAATAGGCTCAGCGGGTATAATGTGGTTTCTATTTCACATTAACTTTACATACACCCTAATAGCGGTACTTATTGTTCAAGCAGTATTAGCTATATTAGGTATAAAACCATCAGCCAAATATGCAGTATTCGCCGGTTCACTTGAGTTAGGAATACTAGTAGTAATAGGTATAGTGTTGCTTTACCTTTCAGGTTTCAAGATAAGCCTAAGCCTAACCACTGGTCAAGGTATCTCATTAGCGCAATTCGGGTATGCCGCACTCTTTGCTGCCGCAATACCCACTGGGTATGGTACCATAACTCCCCTTTCAGGTGAAACTAAGATGGCAAGCAAGACTGTGCCTAAGGCTATTATTGCGGTAATACTAACGGGCGGATTACTTGCTGTGTTTGATCTTTTCGCCTTCAACTCAGCTGGATTAGCATTGTTTGAATCCTATGGGCGTTTTGAATCCCTTATTAAGTCAATGATTAGTATGAGCGCCTTCAACTCACCTATACTCTACCTCCTTCACGAGTACTTTGGTGTACTTATAGATATACCAGTCTTAGTGGCGCTTGTTAATGATGGTGTATTAGGTGTGTTGGCCTATAATCTGGCATCATCAAGGGTACTCTTCGCAATGTCTATTGATGGATGGGTACCTAAACCTCTAAGCTACATTAATGTGAACACCAATAATCCAATGCTGGCTGCTTTAGTATCATCCATTGGGATAATTGCTGTTAGTTTAATTTCATCAAGCCTATTATCACCATTAATGGCTTTTCTAGTTCTAGGAGGCTTATCAACCATGGCTGGCTTATTAGTTCATGTTGTATCTGATGTATCACTAATGAGACTTAGCATTAGGAAGGTTGAGAAGTACATGGGTCAAGTAATCTTAGCAACGGCGGCTTTAATTCTTGCAGGATACTCAATAACATCAGCATTAGTCTCAACTAAGCCAATGTTCGTAGAATTATTCCTAGGATGGTTAATAATAGGCTTCATCTACGCTGAAGCATCATCAATAGCTAGGGGTAAGTAAGCTAGTTTCCTAAGATTCACGCCTAAAGCATTAATAAACTGAACTTACCTTACTGAACTGTGGCTGTTAATTCGGGAAGCATTGAGGAGTCAGTTAAGAGACTTAGGGAAAGGACTTCCAGTGGAACCTTTATTAAGGCTGTAGGTAAGGGTACTGTAAGGGATATAGAGTCATTAGTAGAGTACTATGAGTTAACTAAATCATGCGTAATGTTGCCTCAGAATGAGGCTAAGAGCCTTTATAACCTCTATGTCGTTAGTGAGGGGAGGATCAGAAGACTCCTTGAAGGCTTCTTGGAAACAATGATTACTATTAAATCAAGGGATTTCGCGGCAATATACCCATTCATGCCTAGTGATGTTAAGGAATTGCTTAAACCATTACTAAGTAGTAATACTGATGAGGGTATTAGGGAAGTATTGGATAATGTCTTAAGCAACCTTAATTTACTTGGTTCAGTACTACTTAATATTGCGAAGAGGGAGCCAGGTGACGTCAATGAGTGTATTAAGGGTAACTGCCACAGCGCCGGGAGTTGTTAAATTGTTTGGGGAGCACGCTGTTGTTTACGGTAAACCAGCCATAGCTATGGCTATAAACAAAGGTATTAAGGTTACTGTTGAGGAGACAAATGATGATTCGCTTGTGATTCTGGCAAAGGATCTTTCAGTTAAAGGTATTGCAATAAGAGTTACTGGGGGTTTAATTGAGGGTAATGTAATTGATGATGGTCAATTAAGTAGGCTTGCCTCATACGCTTTAACAGCGTTGAGGCTTGTCTCAGAGAAGTATGGCGGCGATTTAAGAGGTATCAGGGTAATTATTGAGAGTCAGTTACCCATTGGGGCTGGTTTAGCAACATCAGCAGCGGTATCAGTAGCCGCAGTGGCGGCCTATGCAAGGTTAATTAACGTTAAATTAAGTAAGGAGGATATTGCCAAGATTAGTCATTCAGTGGAGTTAACGGTTCAAGGCGCAGCAAGCCCTATGGATACTGCAACATCAAGTATTGGTGGCGTAATGTACATTAAACCTGGAATTGAATTAAAAAGGCTAAGCACTTCACTTAAAATACCACTAGTGGTTGGTTATGTTGAGAGGGAATCAACCACAAGTGAACTAGTTAAGAGAGTTAAAGCACTTTACGGCAAGTATCCTGCAGTTATTGAGAAGGTAATGGATTCAATAGGGGCCATTGTTGATGAAGCATTGGCGGCCTTAAACAAGAGCGATTACGTAGCCTTAGGTGAATTAATGAATATTAATCAAGGCCTACTTGAGGCATTAGGGGTATCTAACCATAGGTTATCCAACATAGTGTACATGGCTAGGAGGGCAGGTGCCCTCGGGGCTAAGTTAAGCGGTGGAGGTGGGGGTGGTGCAGTGATAGCATTAGCGCCAGGAGTTGAGGATAAGGTTGCGATTGCAGTAAAGTTAGCAGGCGGTGAAGTAATATTAATTGATGCTAACTATGAGGGTGTACGCATTGAGGATTATGGTTAATTTAAACGCATTTTTATAGTAAATGGTTATTTTATCTGATTATCTTATAAATATGGATATTTGATAACTCATATGTCATTTAGAGGGAAGTTACTTGGAGCAATAGCAATAGTAATAGCGGGTTTAATACTGTACAGTACGGCTATTTATGTTGCTACCATAACCCAGCAAGTAACCCCAACTCAAAACCAAGCTATATCAATTAACTTACCTTACTATGCAGAGGTTCAGTATATTGATGTAATTAACCAGACTGTTAGCTTATCAATACCCGCAGGTGGCACGTACACTATAACTGCCCCTCTGCCTCCAGGTCCTGGCTACAGTTTAGAGTACCTTGAGGTTTACTTCCCCACGCCTCTACCGTCAATCGGCATCTCTGGTAACATTCTGAAGAGCGTTAATGAGTATGGTTTTGTAACGTCAGCTTACTCACCGTCTGGTTCAATAGTGTTGGTTAATTCAGGCCAGAACACCGTTAATGGCACCGTAGTGGTTTCATCAGTGTTCGTTAAGACAATTTACGTACCTCTAACTAACCAAGCTTCAATAAACATAACTGCACCAGACTACACTTACCAGTACGTTACTGACCAGTACGTGGAGTTAACGATTCCCAATAATGCGCCCTTCAGTGTGCAGGATGTAGTGTTACCTAACGGTAGCGCCTTCAGCCAATTGGTTGAGAAGTGGAGTGGTAATGTGACTGCCATTCAATTGGATTACAAGCACGTTAAGCTAGATATGTCGTATCTACCATCCGGCAACTATAGTGTTGAGTTACTTCAGGGTTCACAGTATGAAATGCCATTTGCAATGCTAGTCAAGGGTACTCAATTCTACAATACTACTGTTGATGCACATAGCCAAGTTATAATAACCACCAACAACTTCGGCATACCCTCAGGCTGGTCAATAATGGGTTACGTTGTTACTGTTTACACTGTCCAGCCGCTAGTAGTTGGTGAAAATGGCGGTACCTTCATTGTTGAGGCTAATAGAATTTCACCAGTCTATACACTGAGTCAACTAATTGTAGTGCATGGTGTTAGTTACATACTGCCGCCCTTCATAAGGTTCATGCCAATCATTGGGATTTACGTGATTTACGATACTCAATTCAAGGTAGTTAACCCACTGAATGTGCCTCTGGTTGTTGAGTACATGCCAATAATCTATAAGCCGGTTGGGCAGTGGAGTAATGGTAACTTACAGGTTCAGGTTTACCAAAGTGATGTGGCCCAAGGCATGTGGACATCATTGGTTGTTCAGTTACCTGAGACAGCAACCATAACCAGTATAGTTACCCCAAGTGGTACCACCTACAGTGGGTATACTTCATCAGAGTTACCGTGGGGTAGTGAGTTCAGGCTAATCTCAATATCACCGGATGGTCATGAAGCCTACATTGCAGTAAGCACACTAGGTGTGTCTCAGCCAGGTCTATACACTGTTAACGTGCATTGGGATCCATTAGTGGTTAGGGTTCACAATACTTATGGTTCACCAGTGAGCACTACAATAACTGCATCACAGAATGGACAAGTGTATGGCACCTTCAACACGAACTCAAGCGGTATAGCGTTAGTAAGTGTAAGTAACCCGTACCCTGTTTCACTATCAATATACTATGAGGGAGTCGACACATACAACATTGGAGTTACAACGCTCATTAAGAAGCCGATAGACGTAACCTTAGGAGTCTATAATGTAACCGCCATTGTGGTGGGCTTCTTCAACCAGGCGATAAGTAAGGCTAACGTAACAATGTATAGGATTGGCACTGGTCCAGTTTACTCTCAGTTAACTGGACCAAACGGTGCCTCACAGTTAAATGGCGTCTTAGCTGGAGTCTACCAGTTAACGGCATCTTATGGGCACGCTAAGTACAGTAGGTTCCTAACTGTAAACTCAGATGAGGTCGCATTAATTAAGACTAACATACTGACCATAATAAACGGCTTCCCAGTAACTACAGGTGACGCGATAATTGGGGCTGTTGGAATACCTGCCGTTGCAGGGGTTGCCTACGCCATAAAGAGTCTTGTAGAGAGAAGGAAGCCTTATCATGTTGAGACAACGTAAGTGAGTAAAATAAATCCAACTTAAAATTAAACACACAATTATCTAAATCCTCACCCAATGGGTGGGGATATCTTTTTTAAGCCTTATGCGCAGTCTAAGGTTGATGATGAAGCAGCTCGATTATGACTGGTGAATTAGCCTTTGATTACTGACTTCCTAGTCAGCTCAATTCTACACGGTAACGGTAACTTAGCCCTAGCTCTGTTTAAAGCCTCCTTAGCATGTGCAATATTCCTATCCTCCACCTCAACAATCATTAATACTTCCCCTGGCTCAATCTGAATCGCCCTACCAGTAGGCACACCGAAGGCAAGCCTCATACCCTCCTGTAAACGGTCAGCCCCAGCCATGGCCAACATTTTATTCTCCCTAATAACGTGATGAGGATACTTAACTATCTTTAGGTAGAAGTTCTGATCAGTTAGAACCTTGGACAAGTACTTATAGGCCATTTGCCTAGCAGCCTCAAGGGCATTAACCCTAATTTGCCCACTTTCAAGAACCCTAAGTATGGCAACTGAACTGAACCTCTCCCTATCCTTAGCCTTAGTAGCCCCCATTTCAAACCTAGGTATCTGAACGTAGGGAGCACCGTGAATATACTCCAACCTAGTGTACGGTCTCTTAATCCTCTTATAGCATTTAGCGGGCCTTAATGGCATAAGTAACCACTGCCCCAGTACCCCTTTAAAACTATACTCAATAATTCCACTGACCTTCCTCACTCTAAAAACAAGGCCCCCAATTGCCATAAGGAAGCCCTATGGACTCACACCACCAGGGTCAAGGCTTATCCCTTTACTGCATTATAATAATCAATTAATGGTATCCAAACAGTCATGGGTCCCGGCTCCCTATTAGCCCATGCATAGTATGGTATGGCCCTAAACTTAATGGGTCTTAAGCTGAGTTTAAAATCGTTAAGTGACATATATGTCCCTGCCTGCCTACTACTCACCTCATAGGCATCACCCTCAATCACAACTACACCATTAAGTAAGTCCCTAACGTACCTAGCTTCAAGGTGGCATGTACTCTTAAGGGCAATATCCCATACATCAACATTTGGATTATCGGTCTGTTCAAGGCAATAAACCAGTGGACCCCTCTTAATAGCAACCCTAGACGTATTAGCTAACACATGCGGATGAGAAACGGCAAATTCAATACGCATGGGTAATCTTAAAGTCAATTCATCCCCAGTCCTCCAAACCCTCCTAACCCCCACGTAAGTTGATGGTCTCAGTTCAAGACCTTGCTCCTCACCATTAATAAGTAATTTACCTTCATGGCACCAGCCAGGTATTCTCATGTATAGTGTAAACTCATCCTCCTTACTTGGGTTAACTATCACCTTAATTTCCCCATTCCATGGATAATCAGTGTCAACTATAAGCTCTATGGCATTACCATTAAGGTTAACATTAACCCTTGATGCCACGTACAAGTGGATCCATAGGCCGTCACTAGACATTGAGTATAGGTAACCAGGTAATGATGCGATTAACCTAGCAATATTTGGTGGGCAACATGCTGTTTCAAACCAAGGCTGTCTCCTATGTTCACCCCTACTTGCAAGTGGGTTAACGTAGAAGTATGATTTACCATCTAGGGATATTCCAGCCAATGCAGCATTATAGAGGGTTAGCTCCATTACATCCGCATACTTAGCATCCCCAGTAGCCAGCAGCATCCTGTAATTCCACATTACATTAGCGACTGCTGCGCAGGTTTCCGAATAGGCCCTATCATTAGGTAATTCATATGGTTCACCTATAGACTCGCCCTCATATCTTGATCCAACACCACCGGTGACGTACATTCTGGTACTGGTTAGGTCAATCCATAGTCTCTCAAGTGCACTCCACAGAGCCCTATCTCCAGTTTCCATGTACACGTCAGTGGCACCTGATGTAAGGTAGAGGAACCTTACCGCATGAGCTATAGGTACCTTTTCCAATTCCTTAATTGGCTTATGATCTATGAAGTACTCATCACTTGCATCCCATGCACCTGGCATTCTGAATCTTCTTAAAACACCCTTACCCCTATTCTCTAATTGAAAAATTGCCTCATTAAGGTATCTTATATCCCTACTCTCCCTATACAATTCGACTAGTGCTATTTCAATCTCAGGATGTCCATCAACAGCCACTATTCCATTATCATTAAATACATCAGCTATGTGATCGGCAAGCCTTAATGCTGTACTATAGAGTCTTGGACATGCATTACTCCTCTTGCATGCGATGGCGGCCTGCATGAGGTGGCCTGCACAGTATAATTCATGTGATTGCCTAAGGTACCTATACCTTTCCCCTAACCTATCGTAGAAGTAGGTGTTAATGTACCCATCAGGCAATTGGGCTTCAGCAATAATATTAACCACATCATTAAGTACCTTAGTTAACTGTTCACTATGCCTACTAACTAAGGCCCATGCAGTAGCCTCAATCCACTTGTAAACGTCAGAATCATTGTAGAGTAATCCCCTAAATGGGTTCTTAACCTTTCCCGAAACTCTTCTGAAGTTATCTATTCTTCCAGTTTCCTCAAGTAGAGAATACATTGTGGGTAATGTTACGTTAATTAGGATATCCAACCTAGGCGACCAAAAACTATCAGTAAGCTTAACATTACTCATTGAAACAGGTCTTAACCTAGCGTGTGGACTACTTGATGTATCAACAATGAAGATTCCCATTGTAGTGTAGGCAACTGGATTTATTAAAGCATTACCAGAGGTATTAATACTAAGAATCTTACAGTAATCATTAAGCATATTAACTAAAAATTAGTTAGATCGCATCATAGTGGAAGTAATTAATCTCATTATTGAGTTAAATGTAATAAGTACCGTGGCTACCATTGAGTTAACTTAGAATCATGATGATGTATTAAGGACCTTAATAAGTAAGAGTACGGTCATTACGTTATTCATTGGCATGTGTTGGATTGCGTTAATTTTTAATGCTGAAGTTTAGTATAAGCATATGGTTGAGTGGGTGAATCTTACAGTAATCAACGATAATAAGCCTAATCCACCACTACTGAATGATTGGGGATGGAGTGTTTTAGTTGAGACTGATCAATGGACCTTACTGTATGATGCCGATACTGAGTCAAGAATTATGGAAAATAACATTAATGTCTTAGGTATTAATCTCAGCAAAGTAGATGCAGCATTCCTAAGCCACTACCACCGGGATCACTATGGTGGTTTTGAGTACATTGGTAAGGTTAGGAGTGGTCTCATTGTTTATGTACCTGAGACTGATAAGGTGCTGACTAAGTGGGGTCTTACCCCAGTTACTGTTAATTCGCCTAGGGAGATACTGAAGGACGCAGTGACTACAGGTACTATGAGGGGCATGGGTATTAATGAGCATTCTCTAGTAGTTAAATTAAGTAACTATGGTTCAGTGGTGATTGTAGGCTGTTCCCACCCTGGTATTGATAATATTGTTAGGAAAGTACATGAAATGTTCGGTAACATATACTTAGTAATTGGTGGATTCCATGAACCATCAAGGCGTCAACTTGATGTTGTTGCAGAATACTCAAGATACATATGTCCAGCCCACTGTTCTGGTGATGAGGCAAGAAACTATGTGAAGAGCAATTATTCAAATAAGTATTGCAATGTTAAAACAGGGATTAGTATTAAGTTACCTGCATTATAGCACATGCCCAATTCTAAGAAGCCCCACTCCTTTAGGGTGGGGAGCCGTCAGCACAGCTGGGACTTAATCTTTAGCGCACTTGCTTATTTGTTATTACCTACGCTAAACTACCACTGTACCATAATTGGAGGAAGTAGATCTTATTATGCAGCTTTAATAATTACAAGTGATACTATCATCACTACTACAAGCATTATTGAGCCCGCTATTAAATAGTCCTTAACCTTGTAACTCCCAATATTGTACACGAGTAGGTTGGCTGGGTGACTGTAGGGTGTTAGGAACGTTGATGATGATGCCATTGCAACTATTGTTAAGGCTTCAAGTGGATTCCTAAAGCTTAATGCAACAGGCCCCATTATTGCTGCGGCAGCCATATTATTAATGAAGTTAGCCAAGAGTGATGTTAATAGGAATAATGCAACTAGGTTACCTCTTATCAGATTAAATATTAGTGAGGATAAGCCTGATGATTCAATAGCGTAACCTAACGATAAGTATCCAACCATGAAAACTAGTATAGGCCATTCTATGTACTGGTATATCCTCCTATAATTAGCCGCGCCACTGATTATTAACGCCACTGTTGCTAACATGAATGACAAAGCAGTGTTGAATCCTATTAAGGAGAGAACTGTCGCAGCAATCAAAGCCACTAGGGCTGCCATACCCTTCCTCACATTAAATATTCTAGCACCCTTTGCGCCAAGTGGTAATAAACCATAGTCGCTCATGAATCTTGAAACTGAATCCTCATTACCCATTAATAGTAATGCATCACCAGGTTTAATAGTCATGTGGCTTATCCTACCGTATATCCTCCTCCCACTTGATGAAATACCTATTACGCTTACACCGTATCTACTCATGACGTATTCACTTGATATATTGGAACCGATTAACCTTGAACCATTTGGGACTAAAACCTCTGTTAACTCTCCAGCTTGCTTTGACTCCTCGATTGGCGTTATCTTTAATCCACCTATTGAGGTCAATGATGGTATCTTCTCAACAGGCACCTCAAGCACTAGGGTCATGCCACCAGTTATTACACGTCTCCTGGCCATTCTTCTAGGTAGGATTGCCCTAATCTTAACGTTATAATTTTTCTCAATATATGAGCGGGTCTTACCGACCCATTCACATTGGTTGTCAACCTCAGCCTCTATTATGTATCCACCGACCTTAAGGTCCTCTATGCTAGTTACAATGTTTTCCCTACTGGGCATTATTAAGTATATGAATAGGAGCGTGGGTATTGATACTGCAATTATCGCAATCCCTACTTTAATGAATTGAAAAACAGATAAGTACTCATTAAATTTCTCAAACCATAATTGATCAATGAAGAGGTTTGTGGAGGTTCCAAAGATAGTGTACCTACCACCAACTATAGCAGCGTAAGATAATGGAATCATGAACTTCGAGATCCTCTTCTTCAGGTTCCTGGAAACCACATACATGTAAGGTATGAATATTGCCGTTAACGCAACATCACTGATAAAACCTGATGCGAATGAAACAATGGTAAGTATTACTAGAATAAGGATGATACTGTTCTTAAGGTATCGTGTTGAATCATCAGCCAACCTATCTATGAACCCAGACTCTTCAAGAACCTTACTAATTACCATTATACTGGCCAATACTATAATAGCGGTGGAACCAAAGAACGATAATGCATCATCAACTGGTACTACACCACCGATTGTAAGGAGCACAATGGTTAATAAACCCACTATATCATGCCTAATGACTCTAAGTAGCAGAAGTATTGTGGATAATATGAGAATTGAGATAACGTAGTACTGCGTAAATGTTAAACCAAAGGTTATGTGCATAATCATTAGTGCGTGAATTTAGTTAAAAGCATTACCCTTAAACTTAATTGCATAATGCAGGTAATTCAATGGGATAAAAGCTAGGCGACTTAATTATCACCTTACTATGGGTATTGGCGATTCGGTTTAATGATTAAATGAGAGTAATGTTTAAGTTACTAGGTTAGGGAACTAATGCAGTGATTTGAGACTTACTACTGATGCATGATGAACTGGCGACAGTATGAATTCACTAAAAATTAAATTAAGTTACAGTCACTAGGCCCAGTATGAGCGTATTAAGGAGGTTCATAGTGTATGTAACGAGGGACTTGGGCGGTGAAGCTAAGTATATTGATGCAGTTAGGTTCTGCAACCAAGGTGGCTCAGTGATTAAAGTGAGGGTGATTTACCTGGGTGCGTTCACTAAAACTGGCCTTGAGAAGTATGTTAAGGGTGTCAGGCTTGTATTTGATAATGGGATAATGGTTGGTGAAGGTAATGAATCAACCCCAGTTTTAAGTCTAGACAATGGGCAATGCATTAAAGGTACATTAATATATTATGTTGACCCTGAAATAAATGTTCACCTCAACCCTATTAGGGTTAATTTAATTAGAAGGGGCTTAATGATTATTGGTGGTTATCAGTTTGATGTAGTCACTGCTGATTAACCGGTTAAGTTAATTAAGCCTATTAACGCATTAACGGCGTGCAGTACTTGAAGTTACCTGATAGGGTGAGTACTATTGATGAACTTGAGGATTTACTGTCGACACCATACCCTGAAACCATAAGTGACCTAAGTGAAGTTGACGGTGACATAATGATACTTGGCGCTGGTGGTAAGATAGGCCCATCATTAAGCATAATGGCGGCTAAAACTATTAGGGCTAGTGGCCTTAAGAGGAGGGTAATTGCAGTTTCCAGGTTCAGTAGGGGTGAATTACCCAGTAGGCTTAAGGAAATGGGTATTGATGTTATAAGCGCTGACTTAACCAATGAAGATGATGTTGCTAAGTTACCTGACGCTGAGAATGTAATATTCATGGTCGGTAGGAAGTTTGGGACAAGTAGCGAACCTGAATTAACCTGGATAACTAACACCTACGTACCTGCACTAGTGGCTAAGAGGTTCCCTAAGTCTAGGTTCATAGTATTCTCAACAGGTAACGTTTACCCCCTAGTACCAGTGCATTCCGGTGGTGCTAGTGAGTCAACTAAGACTGGGCCGATTGGTGAATATGCGTGGGCAGCATTAGCAAGGGAGAGAATCTTCAACTATTTCTTTAAAATTAATGGCAATAAGGCTGTTATAATCAGGCTAAACTACGCGAATGAACTTAGGTATGGTGTTTTACTTGATATAGCATTGAAGGTTGCTAAAGGTGAACCTATTGATTTATCAATGGGCTATGTTAATGTTATTTGGCAAGGTGACGTAAACAATATGGTGCTTAGATCCCTTAAGTATGCTCAAAACCCACCATTAGTACTCAACATCACTGGACCAGAAACAGTTCCAGTTAGGTGGATTGCTGAGGAATTCGGTAAATTACTTGGTAAAGAACCCATACTTACCGGTAATGAATCCGATACTGCCCTACTTAGTAATGCCTCAAGGGCCTTTGAATTATTTGGCTACCCAAGGGTTACTTTAAGGCACATGATTAAGTGGATTGCGTACTGGGTCACTGAAGGTAAGCCAATATACAACCTACCCACTCACTATGAGGTTAGGACTGGGGAATACTAGGTTTCCCTAAGTTATTGGCACGTGGATGTCCAACGTATTGCCAGTGGTAGTTACCTACAGGCTCCTAATGGCTTTCTGCCTTAAGTGGAGAGGTTATCGTATTGTTGATTCACGAGGAAAATCACCTCAATCGTCGTTAGTAGGTAATTTCGCTATATAGTATTACAATGCGTCTCCTTAGATGATTCTGTAGGGGCATAGTTAACTAAGGTTTTTATACACCCTATCAGGAAATAGGTACGTATGGTTAACAGTGAAGATTCATTGACACTTCGTGTAGCAGAGGCTAGGAGCCGTGATGTTGGTAGGGGTATTGTTAGGGTGCCTATGAGACTAATGAGGAGGATAGGTATTGAGCCTGGTGATTACGTTGAGATAAGTGGTAATAAGCGTGTGGCTTATGCTCAGGTTTGGCCGGCTTATAGTGATGATGAGGATAAGGATATAATAAGGATGGATGGTTTCATTAGGCAGAATATTGATGTTTCATTGGATGATTTAGTCAGGGTTAGGAAGGCTAACTTAAGGCCGGCCCAGAGGGTTACAGTAGCACCCGTTGGTGAGGAAATTAAAATAGACCCAGACTACTTAAAGAAATCATACTTAGTAGGTAAACCAGTCTGGCGCGGCGCAGTCTTCGAATTACCATACTATACAGGCGCATTAAAATTCATGATAACTCAAGTAATCCCAGCTCCAGCAGCCTACGTTGGTACTGAGACTGAGGTTACAATGCAGGATAAGCCAGTTCAGGAAACTAACCTACCTCGTGTTACTTGGGAGGATATTGGTGATTTGGAGGAGGCTAAGCAGAAGATTAGGGAGTTGGTTGAGTTGCCTCTTAAGCATCCTGAGTTGTTTAGGCATCTTGGTATTGAGCCTCCTAAGGGTGTTTTGCTTATTGGTCCTCCTGGTACTGGTAAGACTTTGTTGGCTAAGGCTGTTGCTAATGAGGCTGATGCTTACTTCGTCTCAATTAATGGTCCTGAGATTGTGAGTAAGTATTACGGTGAGTCTGAGGCTAGGCTTAGGGAGATTTTCGATGAGGCTAAGCGTAACGCACCAGCAATAATATTCATTGATGAAATAGACAGTATAGCACCAAAGCGTGAGGAGGTTACTGGGGAGGTGGAGAAGCGTATAGTGGCTCAATTACTAACACTAATGGATGGACTACAGGAGAGGGGTCAAGTAGTAGTCATTGGAGCAACCAATAGGCCAGACGCAGTAGACCCAGCACTAAGAAGACCAGGAAGATTCGACAGAGAGATAAACATAGGCATGCCTGATAAGAGGGCTAGGTTAGACATATTATCCATACACACTAGGGGTGTACCATTATGTACACCTGATGATACGGCCAGCTGCAAGGACAGTAACTGCCCATGTAAACGCGGTGATGAGGTTGACCTAGAGAAGATAGCGGACATGACCCACGGCTACACTGGAGCAGACATAGCCGCCCTAGTTAAGGAGGCTGCAATGACTAGGCTTAGGAAGTTTCTTAACCAGAATGGTAAGGCCATAGATTTAGATAAACCAATACCCACCGACATGTTAAACATGATTAAGGTCACTATGCAGGACTTCATGGACGCCATGAAGTATATTCAACCTACCGTGCTAAGGGAGGTTATTGTGGAGGTTCCTGAGGTGCATTGGGATGACATTGGGGGTTACGCTAATGTTAAGCAGGAGCTTAGGGAGACGGTGGAGTGGCCTATTAAGTACAGGATTTACTTCGATGAATTAGGTGTTGAACCACCTAAGGGTATTTTGTTGTTTGGTCCTCCTGGTACTGGTAAGACTTTGTTGGCTAAGGCTGTTGCTAATGAGAGTGGCGCTAACTTCATTGCCGTCCGTGGCCCTGAAATACTGAGTAAGTGGTTTGGTGAAAGTGAGAAGGCTATTAGGGAAATATTCAAGAAAGCAAGAATGGCAGCACCATGCGTAGTATTCTTCGACGAAATAGACGCAATAGCACCAGCAAGAGGATACAGGATAGATAGTGGAGCCACTGATAGAATAGTTAACCAGATATTGGCTGAAATGGATGGAATAGCGCCATTACGTAATGTGGTGGTTATTGCGGCAACCAATAGGCCAGATATCCTTGATCCGGCGTTGCTAAGGCCAGGAAGATTCGACAGAATAATATACGTACCACCACCAGACAAGGAAGCTATATTGGAGATCTTTAAGGTACATACTAAGCATATTAAGCTTTCAAGTGATGTTAATGTGCAGGAGTTGGCGGACTCCATTAGGGTTGAGTCAATTGGGAAAGCCTTAACGCAGCTTAATATTAAGGCTCATGAATTTAAGTCAAAGGTTACTGAGGCAGTTGAGTCAGCATTATCGGAGTTGGAGAATAGTGAGGTTAAGCAGGGTGATAAGGCTAAGTTAATTGAGGCTTTGAACAATGTGAAGTCCATGCTAAGTAATGGTGAGTTCAAGGGTAATAGGGGGTTAAGGGTAATGGTTGATGTTGCCAAGGCATTAGCTGATATATTTGAAACCGCGAACCTAGGGCAAGTTGACGGTGGGCTTGAATCCCTTAGGGAGTTTAAGCTTTACGCATCCCTATATACCGGCGCTGACATAGCTGCCATCGTCAGGGAAGCATCAATGATGGCGTTAAGGGAAGCTATAACCTCAACAAAGACGCCATCTGACGTTGCAGTAACCATGAGGCACTTCCAAATAGCCTTCCAGAGGGTTCAACCATCATTAAGTGTTGAGGTGCTTAGAAAGTATGATGAGATGTCCAGAATGCTGAGTAGAGTAATCAGAGGTCTTTAATCTCACTATAACTTACCTTAACCTGAAATTTACCCTAAATACTGCTTTATGTCCTCCAGGTAGCGTAATGCTTTAAAGTAAATATGCTATAGGGTTTGAGGGGTGGTTTTATTGCCAGGTACGCAGTGATAGGTTTAGGTAAAATAGGTACGGCAATAGCTAAGGCTCTAATAAAGACTGGTGTTAATGCGCGCGATGTTGCTGGTTCAGTTAGGAGTGAGCATGGGTTAAAGAGGGCGCAGGTTGAGTTACCGAGCGTTTATGTAACACTTAGTAATAGGGAGATTGTTAAGGATGCTGAAGTTGTAGTCCTAGCGGTTAAACCAAGGCAGGTAATTGACGTGATTAATGATGTTGCTGAACTCCTTGATGAGAATAAGTTAATGATTTCAGTGGTTGCTGGTCTATCAACAAAGATACTGGGTAACCTCACTAAGGCTAGGGTAGTTAGGGCTATGCCTAATATATCAATCCTAGAGGGTTCAGGTGTTACCGCAGTTTCAAGAGGACCTAGGGCCACTGATTCTGACATTGAATTCACATGTGGCCTATTTAATTCGGTTGGTAAATGCTACATTGTTAATGAGGAGTATTTAAACGCGGTAACGGCGTTAAGCGGCTCTGGGCCAGCCTACGTAGCCATGATTGTCGAGGCGCTTTGGGAGGCTGGAATACTGGTTGGTTTACCATCAGACTTAGCTTGGAGTCTCTCAATAGATGTGATTGAATCTGGGGCTAAGCTATTGAATTCTAAGAAGCCCTGGGAAATAATTAGTGACGTAGCAACTCCAGGTGGTGTAACTATAAGTGGGATAAAGTTCGCTGAGGAAAGGGGACTTAAGGGATTATTAATGGGTATTATTGAGTCAGCGTACAGGAGGAGTATGGATGTTCAGAAGATTATTGAGGACACCATAGAGGTTAACATGGGTAAACTGAAAAAGTAAAGGAATCTTTTACTAATTAGGGAAAAATTTAAAAACAATGATAAATTATTTTATTGCCTAATCAATAAAATAATCCCAACTAGGTTTAATAATTGTAAGAAGAGTTTGCCTAAGAAACCACGTAAGCTATGTTTTAAAACTCCCCCTTGCAAACACTTAATATGCCGTATGACGTACCATATGTGCCATCCCCGGAGGTTGTGGTAAGAAGAATGCTGCAGGTAAGTGGAGTAAGACCTGGTGAGGTTGTTTATGACCTTGGATGTGGTGATGGCAGAATAGTCGTAATGGCCGCTAAGGAATTTGGAGCAAGGGCAGTTTGTGTTGAAATCAGGAATGATCTTTATGAACAAACCCTCAGAAGAATTAAGGAACTTAACCTCGATAATGTTGTTAAGGTTATTCACGGTAACTTCTTCGAAGTACCAATAGAGGACGCTGATGTGGTAACAATGTATCTCTTAACAAGTGTTAATCAAATGCTTAGACCTAAACTTGAGAGGGAATTAAGACCTGGAACAAGAGTGGTGAGTCATGATTTTGAGGTACCCGGCTGGAAGCCTATACTGGCTGAGGATGTTTATGAGGAATGGAGGAGCCATAAAATATACTTATTCAAGATTCCTGGCGCTGAAATACCAATCCCAGCTCAGACACAGGTAAGTGTACCTAGCGATTACTCTGATATTGTTAAGTTAATGGATGGTCGTAGATCAATAGAGGAAATAGCCCAGAAAACAGGGTTAACGATGAGGAGAGTTAGGGAAATAGTTAATGAACTTGAGAAGCTAGGGATAGTTAAGGAGGTTAAGGTTATTAAGTAAATTCGCTAACTAAATTAACCATGTGTACTTAAAACTCCTGCTTCTCACCATTATCTAAGAAGCCTCACCCCTTTCAAGAGTGGGTTAGGTTTGTAATGCCTTTGTTTTGTTGGGTGAACCTGGTAGGTAATGAGCTTCAGCGGTTCCAGAAAAGCGATGGTAACCCTAGGGGAAGAACCTCCACCATCCAAGGTGAGGAGCCATCAGCATTACCCCACTAAGCCTTAAAGCAATACCTCGAATACTGAGGAGTAAAAGTTAAAACGCCCTTAATTAGGCATAGTCTACATGAGTCATGAGGAGAGGGTTACTGATGCAGAGTTGGGTGCTGCATCTATTAAGGATCTTATCGAATCCTATAACCTCATTGGTGGATTTATGGCTAGGAATCTCTACGATGCCTCCAGGGTACTTGCATCAATGTACAGTGACCCTGACGTAACAGTAATATTGTCATTCACAGCAAACTTAGTTTCCACGGGACTTAGAGGTATTTTAAGGGGTTTAATAGAGAGGGGACTTGCTGATGTAGTTATTACTACAGCTGGTACTGTTGATCATGATGTTGCCAAGTCACTTGGTGGAGTCTACTTTAAAGGTTCCTTTGATACTGATGATTCAGAATTATTAAGTAAGGGTATTCACAGGATAGGAAATGTATTCGTTAGGAGGGAGCATTATGGGCCACTTGTTGAAAAGGCTGTCCACTCAACGTTAAGCAGAATTAATAAGGATGAGGTTGGGGTGAGGGAGTTACTGTGGCTGATGGCTGATGAATTAGACGACTCATCAATAATAAAGGCATCTAAGAGGAGTTGCGTACCAATATACATACCGGGTTTTGTTGATGGTGCATTTGGCACAGCTATATTGACTTATAATGAGATTCAAAGAGCCAAGTCAGGGGGAAGGAGGATTAATGTTAATGTGCTTAAGGATGAGGAGGAGATAATGAACATAGTTTACTCAAGTAAGAAGCTTGGTGCAGTGATAATAGGTGGGGGTATTAGTAAGCATCATGTCATATGGTGGAGTCAATTCAAGGGTGGATTAGATTACGTTGTTTACTTAACAACAGCAACTGAGTGGGATGGGTCATTAAGTGGCGCTAGGCCTAAGGAGGCTATCAGTTGGGGTAAGGTTAAGCCAGAGGCTAAATCAACCTTCGTCCTGGCTGATGCAACCATAACTGTTCCAATACTGTTTAATTACATAACCTCTGAGGTAGGTTTTAGAAAGAGAAACACAGGTGTTTATCCATGGAATTGCTAATAGTGATTGCCGCATCAACACTGGCATCAGTATTGGCTGCATACATTGTGTTGAGGTGTAAATGTGCTCCAGTGCCTGACGTTCATAAACCCAATAGGCCGCTCATACCTAAACTGGGCGGGTTAGTGGTGTTAGCCTACGTAGTTACTTCATTTGCCTTATTAATGCTTAATAAGAACCTAGTTGACTCGACTTATGGAGTAATGTTTTACACAACTCCAATAGTTCTAGGAGTAATAGGTATAATTGATGACTTCACTCATGTTCATGAATTACTTAGGGTTGGTGCCTCAGTGCTTTATCCACTTATAATTCTACTAATTGCGGGTGGTAACTTAAGCTACTTGAGCTTCCCAATAATAGGACATTTCTCTAACCCAATAGTGATAATTATACTGACTATTGCGGTTTACGGTATATTTTCAAATGCCATAAACATGATGGATGTGGTCAATGGTGTTGTCCCATACTCAATGATAATGACGTCAATAATTCCCCTAGCCTACTCAATAATGACTAGCAACACTACTCTGCTTCAAATGACCTTAACATTACTAATACCTTCAATAGTGCTCTTTATGCTTAATAAGTACCCGGCTAAGTTATTTAATGGCAATGGGGGCACTTACTCCCTTGGGGCACTTATTGCTGGTTTAATACTCTACAGTAATTTAGGCACATTAGTACTCCTAGTCACTATACCGTATATAATCAATGGTTTACTCATAATTGTCAGCTCCAGGGGTATTAAATCAAGGGAAAAGCTTAAGCCCTCAACGTACATGAATGATTTCGTTATTTACCCTAATCTAGATAAGGGATCCACCCTAACGCTCATGAAGATGATAGTTATTGATAAGCCTGGGGATGAACGTAAGGTTATAAGGAGCTTCTACACGGTATTCAACGTGGTCACTGCATTAACAATACTACTCTTCATAGCACTTTACGTAATGGGGTGGGTTTAATGACTAGAGTAGTATTATATTTAACCGTATCATCATGGGTACTGTTGCTTATAGGGATTATTATTGTTGGTGTTGTTTCGCACATGTTTGGTAACCCATGGATTCTCATAACAGTGGGTCTAGTGATAGTCGCGGCTTGGTCAATGGCAGTGTATAGGATTGCCGAAGCCTTAGTGAGGAAGATTAGTGGGAGGAGTCATTGAGTTTGATTGAAGGTTATAATTCAAGCTTACGAATACTTCCAAACACCCTTACCCCTATAATTATACACTATTGCCTTATATGCTGTAACATGCTCTAATGTGTAACCAAGGCCTTCTCTTCCTATTCCTGAATCTTTTCTGCCTCCAAATGGGTAGTAGCCTATGCCGTGCCTTGGGTAATCATTTACGTAAACAGCCCCAACTTCAAGTAGTCTAGCGGCCTTCCTTATTTTACTTACGTCATTGCTGAATATTGCGGCATCAAGCCCATACCTCCTACCGTTAGATAATTCAATAGCCTCATCCAAGTCATTAACCTTCACTAGTACTGTTATTGCAGCGAATACTTCCTTATTGTAGAGGTAAAGGTCCTTAACCTTGCTCTTATCAATCTCTATTAAAGTAGGCTCAATGTAAGTGGGGCCTAGTTTCCTACCACCGTAAAGTACCTTACCACCCTTGGATACGGCATCCTGGGTTGCCTTAATAACCTCATCGGCCGTGGCTTCATCGATTAAAGGCCCCATTGTTGTGCCTGGGTTTCTTGGATCACCAACCTTAACCTTAGATAACTCCTCCACTAGGCTTGCCTTAAGTTGATCATACACGTTTGGTTCAGCGAAAATGAACTTAACTGCATCACACCTCTGTCCAGCATAACTATATATGCCTATGGCTATCCTTTGAGCAGCCCACTTGGGGTCAGCATCATTGAGGACTATTGCTGGGTCACCACCCCCAAGCTCCATTACGAATTGCTTAATGCCGGCTTCCCTAATAACCTCAATACCTGTTTCAGTGCTTCCAGTCAGTGAAATTGCCCCTATCCTCCTGTCTGAAACCACCTTAGCCATATCTCTACCTGGTATGGTTAATACCGCAAGTGCCTTCGTTGGGAATCCAGCTAACTCAAGTACTCTGGCGAAGAGTATTGTTGGTAATGGGTCGGCTGATGCTGGTTTAATTAAGACAGCGTTACCGGCAATTGCAGAGTAGGCTATCTTATTCACAGTGTCGAAGAGGGGGTAATTGAATGGTACTATAGCTAACACGACACCAATAGGCTCTCTCTTAACTATAGCCTCACTCTCCAGGGCATCAACACTCCAGTCTCCAGGTACATAGTCACCGTGAACCCCCTTAACGTCAAAGTCCAGTCTCCTCAATCTTTCAATGGCTGAATTGACTTCACCATTAGCCGCGGAGGTTGTTTTACCAGCGTTGGAAACAAGAACATTAACGAAGTCTTCCCTAAACTTATCTAGTAGGTCAGCAGCCTTGTGAAACACGTCCAGTCTCTTTTGACCAGGCATATCTCTTATAGCCCACCTACCCTCCCGATAAGTGGTTTCAAGGGCTTGTTCAGTTACGCTGCTTGGTAGTCTTGGTACCTTTGCTATTACTGATAAGTCTATTGGGGACTTAACGTCTTGCCAATTATCACCCATGTACCATTGCCCATTAATAAACGTTGGGAATAATGGAACACCCTCAGGTCCAGTTTTCAGTATTGATGACAACTCAGAGGCCTTAACCTCAACCTTAACCCTATCCTTAACCTCTACCATTGTTTAGCAGCCTTGGATAACGCTTTTAAGTTCAGTGGGTTTTCCGGGTTAGCTTTAGTTGACTTAGTTAAAAATTACTCCCAATTCTCCTTAAACTTAATTCCCTCCTCCACCTCTGCAGCCACCTATACACGGTAGAGTGCTGCCTACCATTAATCAACATAATTATTGCATCCCTCACAGCTCTAACATTATCATAATTACCAATTATACCCACAGTCTTATCCTTCACGGCTATTTTAGTTTCAGTCAACTCCTCCAGGTTTCTCTTAACCTTCCCACCTTCACCAATTATTATTGCCTTAATCCTACTTAAGTGGTTCTCCTTATCCTTACTAATGTAGTCGCTTAAATCCACCACATCAAGGTACTTCTCATCACTAAGTAATTCCAACGCATCCTCCCTTGAAAAGCCTATGGCTAATGCCTGTACTATCTGCCTAGCCCTTATTACCGAGTCAGGATTGGCATCCTGCATTGGCGTTAAGACCACTGAATCATCCTTAACCTCAACCTGCACCTTAAGATTCCCCTCAATAAGACCCTTAACCTCATCGGTAACTAGGACCCTAGCCTTCTCTAGAGGTATCTCAAGCGGTCCACCGAAGTAGTAATTAGCCATAATCCTCAATAGGTTAACCCACTGGAGTTAAATAAACCTTAACTCGACATACTAGGAGGGAAGGAGGTATGATCCTTAAACCATGTTTAATAAATAGAATTACTTTAAGTACCTGCTTCTCAGGATCTTGGCTGCCTCTGCCATTGAGTGAAGCTTCATGAATGCAATCCTCCTACTGTACTTCCTAAACATGCCTACGCCGAATCCGCAATCTGGGTTTAACCATACCCTAGTTGGGTCAAGTACCTTAAGAACCCTTTCCGCTCTATTAACTATTTCACTAGGCTCCTCAATCCTATTACCCCTAACCTCAACAACCCCTAACCCTATCTCCTTCTCCTGGGGCAATAGTTGAGCAAACTTTGCTGGATCACCGCTCCCTGGGCTTGCGTACTCTAGCACGTATTGCTTAACCTTTATGTCAACGACCTCTGGGGCGAGTTTCTCATAGCCTACCCCATAGTATGGTGAGTCTGGGTTAGGCCACCTATCCATGTGCATTCCTATCCTGACACCATCAATGCCCTTAATGGTCTCATTAACGAGGTCCCTGGCTAGGCTTAACTCATTCTTAAATCCCCTGTACTTTTGCCCATTCAGCTCCTGAAGTACCTTCCTGTACCTATCGGGTTCATTCTCAGAAGCCTCAACTAAATCACCCAGCATTGGTTCATCTAATTGAACGAAGTGGACCCCTATGTCCCTTAACCTAATTATCTCATTCCTAACAAGCTTAGAGTATTGCTCAGCTAACTCCTCAGGTTCCTTATAATGATCCTTAGAGTACTTGACGTGCCAAGCCTCCCACATTATTAAGTATGGGCTTGGTATCGTTACCTTAACCCTCCTATTAGTTATACTAAGGGTGAATGAAGCCTCATCTACCGTGAATGGCTTATCCTCAATTGGGCCTACGGCCACCGGCCTATAGTAGGTTAACTGAGCCTTATAGCGTTTCATTATTTCTATCCCCTGTGGGTTTATTTCGGATATGTGCATGACCTTGAAGCCCGGTATCTTCTGGCCTACGAAGGCCACGAAGCTAGTCCTCCTCTGTTCACCATCCGTTAATACCTCTACGCCTGCTAATTCCTCCTCCTTAACGGTTAACTTAACAGCATCATTAACGTACTCCTCGTATTCATCCTTATCCATCTTACCCTTATTGAATAGCTCAAAGGCTTCAATAAGCCACTTGGGCCTTGGGAAACTACCCACAACTGAGGTTACGAAGGCTTCCTCAACCATTAATAATGCGCGTTCCAGGTAATTTAAAAATATTAATACATGGTTAAGGGTGAGTAGGCTCAGATCGTCGTGAGGTCATCAGTGGTCAGGTTTGATACCCATCATCACTCACCACTATAGCCACCGCTGCTTATTAACCATTACTACGATTAAAAAGAATTATAACCCTCCCAGCGAGGGAAAACTAGAAATGCCAGCTAACCTGCCAGCTGAGGCTAGGGCTAAGTGGCTTAAGGTGCTTGAAGCTAAGACACCTGAGGAGAAGCTTAAGGCCCTTGAGGAATTCATATCAGCCACACCTAAACATAAGGGTACTGAGAACCTGATTCATTGGGCTAGGAGGAGAATGGCTCAGTTGAGGAGGGAGATTGAGTTGAGGAGGGAGAAGGAGAGGAGTAAAGGTGGTAGTGGCCTTAAGGTGTATGTTGAGAAGAGTGGTGATGTTCAATTAGCGGTAGTTGGGCCGCCAATGTCAGGTAAGAGCGCATTATTGAAGTGTTTAACTGATGCTAATGTGGAGCCAGACCTCATACCCTACTCAACCATTGAACCTGTGCCAGGAATGTTCATAGAGGGTAATGTTTATTTTCAGTTAGTTAAGGCTCCATCAATAAGTCTAGGTAAGGATAGCGATTTAAACAACATTACGTTATCCATAATGAGGAATGCTGATGGTGTACTAATTGTGCTTAATTGCCTCAACGGTGACGTGAAGCAGCAGTTTGATGCAATAAGTAGAATGGCCCTTGATGATGGTATTTACCTGGTTAAACCAAGGGGTATTGTGAAGGTGGAGCCTAAGACAGGCATGGGGGTTCAGGTAATTGGTAAGCTACTTAACGCAACGCATAATGATGTTGTTAAGTTACTCACAAGCTACAGGATATATGGGGCAATTGTTTACATAGATGGTGAAGCGACCCTAGATGATATTGAGGATGCCTTAATAAGGTCCCCTACTTATAAACCAACAATACTGATTCTAAACAATCATCACCTATGCGGTAAAGTTGACTTAACAGACTTAAGGATACCTGTGATTCCAGCTAAACTGGATGAATGCATCATAGATAGGGTTAAGTTATCTGAAACGATACTAAGGCACCTTGATTTAATAAAAGTCTACACTAAGGAGCCCTGGGCAAGCAAACCCACTGATAAACCCTTCATCCTTAAAAGAGGCTCAAGCGTGGGTGACTTAGCTCAAAGAATTCACAGTGAATTATACAGTAACTTTAAGTATGCTAGGGTTTGGTCACCTTCAGGATTCTATAGGAGAGTTGGATTAAACTATGTGCTTAATGATGGGGATATTGTAGAGATACATGCGTAACCAGTTAAGTTACGTAATGCTTGATTGAAGTAAGGTACCTTAGCTTAAGGATTGACATAGTAAGTTAAGTAAAAGTGAATATTTAAAAGTATAATGTTGCGTTAGGTTCCATGCCCTTGACCCATTAGTGAAGAGGATAGTTAATGAGTTTAACAAGGTTAAGCCTCAGATTTCTAAGCTGCCTCTCAGTGAGCTTAAGAAAATGAGCAGTGCATCATCCTTAACTCAACCTAGAAGGCAGATACACAAGGTTTTCGATAATTTCAATACTGGGAAGTGAAGTTAAGATTCCCGCAAGGGTTTACGTACCTAGGGAAGGTAATGACCTTGGTGTACTTGTGTACTTCCACGGTGGGGATTCGTATTTGGCGATGTAGAATCCTACGATTCATTATGCAGGGAATTAGCCACTGCCTGTGATTGCATTGTAGTGTCTGTTGATTATTAGGCTCGCCCCTGAAAAATAAGTTCCCAGCAACTGTGGTGGATGCATTTGATTCAACGAAATGGGTTATTGAACATTCCAGTGAAATTAATGGGGATTCAGAGAAGATTACTGTTGGTGGTGATAGTGCTGGAGGCAATTTGGCTGCAGTAGTGGTTATAATGGCTAGAGATAAGGGGTTAAGACCAAGCCTCAAGTATCAGATATTTAAGAATCCATTCGTAGGAATAGACGTTGCGTCATATACTAAGGGCGTACTTCACTGGTTTTCTCCTTGGATAAGGAAGACATGGAGTTCTTCAATAAGGCCTATTTAAGGGACCCAAATGATGCATTAGATCCAAGATTCTCACCAATACTAGTCAATGACCTTAGTAATCTACCACCAGCATTAATTATAACGTCAGAGTATGACCCATTAAGAGACTCTGCAGAAACATATGTAGTTAGACTTACAGAAGCAGATGTATCAACGGTAGTTGTTAGATTTAATGGTGTTATTCATAGCTTCTACAACCTATCAATACAACATACAAGGGTAGCTATAGGGCTCATAGGGTCAGTGCTAAAGCAGGCATTTTACAGTAAG
>ERZ1669250.169-NODE-169-length-34964-cov-6.238477_pt1 | contig 34964 bp, 36 predicted proteins | sample MGYA00579295_ERZ1669250 | MGnify/ENA primary metagenome ERZ1669250 (study PRJEB41166, sample SAMN08046056) | hot springs metagenome | biome: hot spring; feature: acid hot spring; material: thermophilic sediment; isolation source: thermophilic sediment from acid...
TTGCTCAGGTTTAACCTCTTCAGATGTTTGCTCAACTTTCTCACCTTCTTCTTCAATTACTTTATTTTTCATTTGCGCAACCTTTTTTAACTTTTCCAGTCTTTCTTTATCGGAAAGATCTAACTTTGTAATGAGTACATTTGATGCATCTACCCATCTTGATACCTGCTTTTTATCGGCCTTATTGATCAGTACACCTTCCACATTGATCTTCATTTTCTTGAGATCAACGTTGGATACTTTTCCCTCAAAGCCTTTGAAAAGACCCCTCATTATCCTTACAGTATCCCCCTTCCTCACGTATATGGATCTTATACCATATTTTGAATACAAATCATTGCTCAGATGTGATGAAACGATCCTTCTTCTCACATGCTTAGGAGCATTGTAAACGTATTTCCTTATTTTAGTTGGCTTTACCATATTTTTCACCTCAAACTATTGATGATGCAATCGCAGCTATCCTTGGCCACCTTTCTGCAGCTTCCTTGGCAACTGGGCCTTTTATCTCAGTACCCTTGGTTTCACCTGTTTCTGTAACAATAACTGCTGCATTATCCTCAAAGAAAATCATTGTCCCATCTGGTCTTCTGAATGGCCTCCTTTGCCTGATTATCACAGCTCTCATGACCTTTTTTCTCGTATCAGGTGATCCTCTTTTAACGCTCACAACAACAACATCACCAACGCCAGCAGCGGGCTGTCTCCTTTTTGTACTATGGTAGGCAAGCACTGTTATTATTTCTATCACTTTTGCGCCCGTGTTATCAGCACATTCTATTTCGGCACCCGTCGGCAAGCCTCTCGTCTGCCTTCCAGCTAATGCCTTCATTTGTCAGCGCCTCCCAGGTTTTCTATTACCACAAAGGATACGGTCTTTGATATTGGCCTGCATTCCATGAATTTTATGGTATCCCCCTCAGATACACTTATGCAATCAGGAACATGAACATGGTATTTGCTCATTCTTTTTTCGTACCTTTCGTATTTTTTGTTATAAAAAAGATAATCCCTTTCAACAACAACAGTTCTGACCATTTTCGTACTTAGAACCTTACCTTCCATGATCTGCCCTCTTATCTTTAGGCTACCATGGAAAGGGCAGTTTGGATCATTGCATTCCTTTTCCGGAACCTTAACATCAATACCTATATTTTTCATTTGAATCACCTTCTTGAAATCCTATCAATTGGTCTGAACCTTATTTCTTTACCATAAACTATTTTCCTATCAACAAGAAGATTAACAGTATCCTTAGGTACCATAATCTCTTTTTTGTCAAATATCTTTATAATATTCTTTGTTTCATCCAAAACTATACCTTTTCTTCCAAGCAAAAGAGAATTTGATGAATCTATTATTTCAACCTCTTTGCCAATTATGTTCATCCAAATCATATGTTTACACCCTTTTCTTTAAGCACTGTCTTTAGCCTAGCTATCTGTCTTCTCAGCGATTTAACTCTTCCAGGATTATGAGGCGCTCCACCCATGGATGAAAGACCTCTCTCGTTCAGAAGCTCTGAGCCAAGCTCATCTAGCTTCTTCAAAATTTCTTCATTGCTCATTGTTCTCAGTTGTTTCGCTTTGAGTTCCTTCATTTTCTACTTCCTCCTTTGGTTCAACAATACCTATTTCATCGGGTAACTTTGCATTTGGCGGTAATATTTTTACAGTAACACCAATTATTCCTGGCTTCGTTTTTGCAACCGCATAACCAACCCTTACAAGCTCCTTTGGCTTTCCTGAATATTTGATTTTACCTGCTGTAATCTTTTCTCTCTTGGCCCGATCACCACCAAGCTTACCACTTATTATTATTTGTGCCCCTTTTGCACCCGAGTCTAAAATTCTTTTAAGTGTAGAATGTGCAGCTCTCCTGAAATGCCAACCGGATTCAAGAGCAACCGCAAGCTTTTTTGCCATTATATTTGCATTCAGATTTGGATTAGGATCATCTTTTACCTCTATTTGTGGATTCTCTATTCCGAATTTTGATGTCATAAGATCTGTTAAATCCTTAATCTTGGATCCTTTTTTACCAATTATTAAACCTGGCTTCTCTACCTGGAGAACTATCCTAGTTCCCATTGGTGTTCTCTGAACGTCAAGACCACCAAAACCAGCGCTTTCTGAAAACCTTCTTATGTATTCCTTGAGAAGTAATCTTTTCACATTCTCTTGAACAAATTTTTTCTCATCCATGTTTATGCCTCCTTTACTATTATTTCGAAATGCACCCTTTCTTTGTAAAATGGTGTGCTTCTACCCTGTGCCCTCGGCATATTTTTCTTAACAGTAATACCTTTTTTTACAAGTATTGAATGTATGATAAGGTTATCCACATCTAGATCCTGATTTTCTGCATTTGCTTCCACATTTGCAATCAGTTCAAGAATATATTTTGAAACTTTAACAGGATATCTTCCTGGACCTAAACCTTTCCTGTGGGAAACAGAATCAAGATGACTCTTGAATGGTATGGCTGCTTTTTTCTCAATTACTTTCTCAAGATAATCTTTTGCTTCTTCCAACTTCATTCCCCTAAGAAACCTGCATACTTCTATTGAATCTTTAACGGATACAGGCACATCTACAAGCCTTGCCTTCGCATGTTTTATAGGCAGATCCTGAACAGTATATCTCATCATTTTTATCCCTCATTTCAAAGGCACATATTTTGAAGACCTTGTAGCACCTACACCAGGACTGGAATGCTTTACTTCCTTCCTTGTAAGAACAAATTCTCCAAGATAATGCCCGATCATTTCTGGCTTTATTTCAAATTCCTGGAATTCCTTTCCATTATGTAACTGAACCCTTTTACCTATAAACTGTGGAAGTATGACCATATCCCTCACATTCGTTTTTACCAATTCCACATCAGGGTCGGATAATTCCTCAAATACTTTCAATTGCTCACTATTCCATTCCCTTTTAAGCGATCTTCTAGCCCTGGAAGGCATAATAGGAATCAACTCATCAAGTTTCATATTCATTAATTCATCAAGGCTATATCCCCTATATGAGAATTCCTTTGCCCTTTCCAATGCTAACTTCTGCGATTTTCTTCTTTTTCTTCTTGCACTTTTTTCAGATGTTACCATTTTCTTTGCCATTTATATTCACCTCTTTTTCCTCTTAGGAGCAAATCTTCCTACCTTTCTTCCAGGTGGTGCATTCTTTGAAACTGTACTGGGTCTTCCAACATGCTGATGGTTCCCACCTCCATGCGGGTGATTAACTGCATTCATTGCCACTCCCCTTACCGTATAAGGTTTCTTTGCCCTGCTTTGAAGTGAATGAATCTTGTTTCCGGCTTTTAAAAATGGTTTGTCTGTTCTTCCTGAACCAGCCACTATACCTATAACTGCCCTGCACCTGGGATCAATAAGCTTGAACTGACCTGAAGGTAGCTGTACAGTTGCCATTTCACCATGTGAAACTATTGTTGCATATGTTCCCGCTGCCCTAACAAGCCTACCTCCATCCTTGGGCTGTAATTCAATGTTATGGATAGGTACACCTTCAGGTATGCTTCCAAGAGGAAGAATATTGCCATCCTTTATAGATGCATTTGAGCCTATCAATATTCTTTCCCCAACGAATAAACCAGATGGAGCAAGCATGTAATAATAATCATTTCCAAACTTTACAACAGCTACAGGGGATGTGTGGCTTGGATCATTCATAATTTCAAGCACTATTCCTTCACCGCTATCTATCCTAGGATGAGTTATATCTGTAATGTACCTGTGAGATGGTGCTCTATATACAGATGTTCCTGAACCTCGTCTTCTTGACCTAATCCTCTTTCCCATATATATTCACCTCAAAATACTCCTATTCTTGTAGCAATTTCATCAGCCCTGAATTCAGGTTTTAGCTTTACCAAGGCCTTTTTTCCTTCCTTTGTAAATACTATATTTATATCTGCAACCTTTACATTGAATATTTTTTCAATTGCCCATTTTATTTCTTTTTTGCTTGCATCCCTGTGTACAATAAACGTTAATTTGTTCTCTTTCTCAATCATAACCATTGCCTTTTCTGTAATATATGGTCTTACAATTACATCATACTCATTCATATAATCCACCCCTTTATTTCTTCTATTGCATCTTCTGAAAAAAGTGTTAGTCTTCCGGGATGTGAGCCTGGTGCAAGTATTTCTGTATTTATTTCAGATGGTGTAATTACTTCAACACCTGGAATATTTTCAAACGATTTCTTTGCTTTGTCCTTGTTTTTTACAACGATAAGAATACTTCTGGGTGTAAAATATCTCCTTCCTCTTAATTTGCCCTTTCCAGCCCTAATCTTCGTTCCTTCCTTAGCCCTTTTTATATCTCCGTCTAAACCCAGTTTTTCTAATATTTTAAAAGCATCATCAACCTTGTCTATGCCTTCAATAGACTTATCAACAACAACTGGAAGTGTTAGATCATCCTTAAATATATGTCCCCTTCTTTTAACAATCTCTTTGTTTGCAGTAACAGATAGTGCTGAAAGTTTTGATAACATCCTTTCCTTTTTGTTTATTTTTTTGTACCAAACTCTTTTTGTTGTGGGTGCAAACGCTGTTCTTCCTCCAACGGTATTATTCATTATTACTCCTCTGTCTCCGTCTGGCCTTCTCATAACCCTTGCCCTTCCATGGTTCGGGCCCCAATTATGGCCCACTCTTCTTAAACCTGCAAACGGTGATACACCATAAGGTTGCCTTGAATTTGATTGGTATGCATTAACAACTTTTTTAATAAGATCTGGTCTAAATGGATATTCGAATGCCTTTGGCAGATTCATCTGCGTTTTCACATTCCCTTCAAGATCATAAATATTAACCTTCATTTTTATACCCCCTGTTTTGAACTCCTAGAAACATAAACCACTTTGATCTCATTTTCATCAATGTTAACATCTGTTGGTCTTATTGGATCCCTGAACCTTATTAACCTTTTATTTATCCCTGGTATAGACCCATGAACAAGAACATATGGGTTTCTTATCAACCCATAATGCAGGAAACCCCCAGCGGGTGTTATATCTTCCTTTGGCCTGTTATTTTCAACATCAACAAATTTTATTATTCTCTTGTTATATTCCGTTCTTTGCTGGTTTCCAAGTTGACCTGCCATAGGAACAGTATACATGATCCAGTTTGGATGCCATGGACCTAGTGTACCTATCATTCTTCTATGTTTTCTGTTCTTTCTTGGAAGTATTTTAACTCCAAATCTTTTTATATGACCTTGAAAACCCTTTCCTTTTGTAACAGCAATAACATCAACAAGGTTACCAGGTGATGCAAAATTTCTGAAATTTATTTCCTTACCTAATTTTTCAAGTGCATAATCTATACGCTGGTCTATTGTCCCTCCACCTATCCTCATTTCCATGATTTCAGGTTTTTTCTTGGGAATACCAGATACTTTAAATGGTTTTGTATAAACAATTAACCTTACTTCATCAATATCCTTTTTGTTAATTTTTTCAATCTTTTCTTTAGGATCCTTCTTTGGGATAGATAATACTCTTGATACTTCCTTTTCAAGGTTGTTTGACCATATTTCATCCTTTACCTGAAGGCCATATGTTGTTTTTTTATAAAATCTAACACCTGCTACACCAAGGGGCGGGACTTCCACAACGGTCACAGGCATCCTTATTTCCTGACCAGCGGTTTCGCTCTTTTTTTTCCAATCGACCAATAATATATGTGTCATTCCAACCTTGTAACCTGCAAACCCCTGAATCTTCGGCCCTTCAGCTATCTCGGGCCAGCTATCTACGTGCGGTACTAAACTTCTGGCTCTTTTCCTAGGATAATATGCCATAGAGCCATGTCTCGAATGATGCGGTGTTGCCATATTTTTTTCCTCCGTTTTCTTTTTTCTCTTACCCGTGACACTTACTTAATGCCCAGAATCAACGTTCAGGCATCAAGAACGGGATTCCACCAGGATTATCCCTCTGTGTCTGGGAAAGATACATTTAAAGGTAAATGCAAGAATTCAGACGTATATAAAAAGATTACCTTTTCATTTTGTTATTTTTTGTAAATTTAAATAAACATATCTTTAATATTAAATATAAATGATAAAAATATAACCATAGATACATTATTTTTAAAAATAAGAAAGTTTTGTATGAAAAATTTTTATATATGTAGACAATTGTTTTTTATATGGGGAATAATAATCTAGCACCAATTGAAAAACTTGAACTCCTATTACCTGGTTTCCGATTTTATAAATCCATGGATTTGATAAAACAGGATGATGCAATGGTAAGATACGCATTAAAAAATAATCTTGAAAAAATAAGGGAATTGATTGAATCTAAGGAAGGTGATTTAGTATCCAGAAATCCAATGGATGAATCAATAAAAGATTTTGAGAGAGTTCTCGTTCTTTTAAGAACCTTAATACAGGAAATATTTGCATCACCTACAGGTATGTATACATATTATTCTAGGTATAAGATAGATGAAAATAATTTAAACGACATACTTAACCATGATTATTCATTGATTTCTATTTCTAAAGAAATTTTAGAGAATTTTGAAAAAATGGGTATTGGAGATCTTGTGTTAAAGATAAAAAATCTAAGAAATTTATTTTCAGAAAGGGAAAAATATTTTATACAGGAAAATATTAGATAATTATGAGGGAATAAAATGGCTACAAATGTAGTTTTCAGAACTGTTGTTAGAACATTGATGGAAAACGGCCAGGATGTAATGACCCCAGGAGTAATGATATGGCGTGACCATAATGTGGATATTAGAACAAGGTCAAGGCTTATTGTTGAATCAAATCAAAAGGCTTTAGTAAGAATTCAGGGCCAGATAACACAGGTATTTGATCCGGGCTCCTATGACCTGAGTACTCCAAATACTCCTGTTTCAAATTTCTTCTCAAGGCTTGGATATGGAGGGAATACACCATGGACAGTTGAAGCACTATTCTTTTCTCTTTCAAGGTTTGAGGCGAGAAGCAATGGCGTATCCCAGACATCGGAGCTCATTCCTCTCATTTATCAGGTTGCATATTATTTTCAAATAACAGATCCTGTAAAGTTATTACAGGCAGTTCAGCTCAACGGTGCTTTTTATACGGTGAATGATCTTGCACTTTACGTTTCACCAATCATAGATCAGGCAGTTTCACAGGTGTTGAACTCAGTTTCAATAAAGGAACTATATGCTAATTTACAGAAACTTAGCGAAAGCGTTTCAGCATCTTTGCGTGAAGTTTTGAATGAACTTGGCATTAACCTTATTATCAGCAGGATTATAAGGATAGAACCGGAAGATGAAACAATGAGAAGGATTGTTCAATTAACAGGCATGGGCATAGATATGAATACTGCAATCAGAGCCAGACTTTCTGAGATTATGGCTCTTAAATCGGATCCTGCTGCAACGAACATGTTCCTTGGAACTCCCTATTTCAATATGTATATTCTTCCTATGGGCCAAATGCCACAGACACAGCAGCCCGCTTCAGAAACAAAACAGAAAAAATCTTAGATTAAAAATGTTTATATATAGTAATAATTAGCAAGTATAGATGAGATGCATAATATGCGGTGAAAGGGAAGCAGTCATAAATGGGATGTGTTCTGACTGCTTCCTTAAAAGCAAGAGATTCGCAAATCCACCTAGGAAGGTAGAGATATCTATTTGTCCAAGATGTGGTGCTGTAAAGATTGGCAATAGTTGGGACTATAATTTAAAAAGGGACGAAGGTATTAACAAAATTCTTTTAAATGGAACTACTTTCAAGGATGATAGAATAAATGCTAACTTTTCATGGAAAATAATAGAAAACCAAAACATGCTTGAAGTTGAATATAAAATAAAATTTGATGATGGTGAAAAAATAGAGACAGCACTTGTACCGTTGATCATAAAAATACAAACATGTCCAAGGTGCAGTAAATATTCTGGTGATTATTTTGAATCAATACTCCAGATACGTTCAGGAAAAAAGCTTGATAGAAAGGAATTAAAAGATATCAGGGAATTTGTAATGGAAACAATAAAAAGGGAAATGTCAAAAAATCCTGAACTTTATATCCTTAAGGAAGAGATCAGGGACGGTGGTTTTGACCTTTATTTGAGTTCTAATTCAAGCACGAGAACGATATCTAAAAAAATTTCTGAACAGTACGGAGCAATTGTAAAGGAATCACCACATCTAGCAGGTGTTAAAGATGGTGAAAAATTTTACAGGGTTACATATTCAGTACGCCTTCCTGATTATGGTGTAGGAGATTTCATAAAATCGGGTAATGAAAGGCTTAAAATACTCGCGATTAAAAAAGGACAAATTAAGGTAATAAACATAGAGAATGGAAATACTGGAAGCCTTACTCAGAAAGATTTTGTTGATAAGGATTTTAAAATTTTTGCAAGGGCAAATGATATGGAGACTGCAGTAGTTCTTTTTGAAAAAGAAAATGAAATAGAAATAATGGACGAATCATATTTTAAAACGATTGTTGTGAAAAAGCCTCCTTTCAATGTTAAAAAAGAAGTGCTAATTGTTAGAGACGGGGAATCTGCTTACATAGTTGATAATAAAATTTAATAATAGAAACAAATTTGTGCTTTACGTGATTTCGAAGGCTATAAAGATTGATTTAAAAAATTTTAATCAAACGCTTAATCTTTTAAAGCAAAAAGGAATTTTGAACACGGGTTTGAAAATAATCAAAAGTGGAAGGTTCGCATTTATACCTGTTATAGATATTATAAATGGTTATGAAATATATGAAATAAATTTTGAAGAATATAAAAAAGTAAAAGATTACAAGGATTTGATTGATATTCCTGAAAATATGAAGAAACTATTACCAACATCCTATGACCGCATAGGTGAGGTAATTTTGATAAAGCTTCCTGAAGAACTTTATCCATATGCTGAAATAATTGGTAATGCACTGTTGAAGTTCCATAAAAACATGAAAACTGTTGCCATTGACCTTGGCGTAAAAGGAGAATTGAGGGTAAGGCAGCTCAGGGTCATTTCTGGAAATGGCCTTTTTACTATACATAAAGAAAATGGAATAAGGATAGCTGTAAATCCAGCTGATGTTTATTTCTCTCCAAGACTCTCAGGTGAGAGAAAAAGAGTGATGGAAAAGGTATTTAATGGAGAAATAATAATAGACATGTTCTGCGGTGCAGGTCCATTTTCAGTACTCATAGGTAAAAGCAAAAATGTGGATATATATGCTATAGATAAAAACCCGAATGCCATTGAATATTTGAAAATGTCCATAAAATTGAACAGAATAAACAATATTAAACCATTACTCGGGGATGTGATGGATGTAATGGAAAGATTACCTTTCGCGGATAGAATAATAATGGATCTACCATTCTATTCATTTAATTTTATTGATTTTGCCCTTCGTAGATCAAAGAAAGGCACTATAATTCATCTCTACACCATAACAGATGAATGTAGTTCTATGCTGAAATCACTTGAAAATAGATTTTTTATATTGGAGCATGGAGTTGTGCATGGATATTCACCTAAAGAGAATATGTATTTCTTTGACCTGGAAGTGAAATAGATGGAGGTGCCTGTATTAAAGGATATATTAAGCTTTAAAACATTTCCTAAAGATGCAAAGAATTTGATACTTTCATCAGTAGTTCTTAGCTTTAGCATGGGTTTCATGTACGTTGATTTTCCGGTCTATCTAAGCCAGGTAGGTTATAATGCATACCTCATAGGCATATTACTTTCAGTTCCCACATTCATAGGGGCTTTATTAATGATACCTATGGGTTCACTTTCTGATCGATTTGGAAGGAAAAGGTTCATAATTATAGCGAGAGCTTTTTCATTTTCAGGTGCAATCATTTACTTCTTCACATACCAGTTCTATTTTATATTATTTGCAGGGATTCTTCAGGGCATTGCTTTTGCAAATTCATCATCTAGTTTTACTGCATTAATGGCAGAAAAAACTGAAAGTGGAAACAGAAATGTAATATTTGCATCCAACAGTTTCATTTCTGGCATTTTTATGGCAATAGGAATGATCATAGGCGGTATTCCACCTTATTTACAATCAATTTACCATATGAATGTTTTTAATTCTTATAGGATACTTTTTTTGATTTCAATCATCGGTTATTTGCTTTCCACGGTAATAATCATAAATGTAAAAGAGGAATACAGGGGAACGAAGAAAACAAGGATATTCCCTGAAAAATCAAAAAGCATTATAATGAAATTGTCCGTGCTAGGACTCATAGGCCTTGGGGCAGGTGTAATTGTAAGGCTTTTCCCTTACTGGTTTTACCTTAAATATGGAATAAATGTAAACGTTCTTGGTCCAATATTCGCAATATCACAGATAGTCACATCATTTGCAACAATGGTATCTCCCTGGCTCGCATCAAAAATGGGTGAAATTAAAACAATTGTATTCACAGAGGCTTTATCAGTTTTAATACTTATCACCATGCCAATTCTTCCATTCTATTATCTTGCGGGTATATTTTTAATAACAAGAAATGCGCTCATGAATATGTCAGGACCAATAATGACAAGCTTTACAATGAGTATCATACCACCTGAAGAAAGAGCACTTGGTTCAGCAATAATACAGTTTTTTGATGCAATACCAAGGTCTTTCGGGCCGGCATTGGGTGGTTACTTCATCTATTTAGGGTTTCTGGATTTGCCATTTTATTTTACAGGTACACTGTATGCCATTTCAATATTCATGTTTTATATGTTTTTTAAAAATATAAAATTTAAAAGAGAATGATTATTTTTTTAACTTAACATTTTTTATTGAAAGTTCCTTGTCCTCATTTTCATATTCTTTATATCCAATGATTTCGTAAAATTTTTCCCTTGTCATTAGCTTGTCAATAAAATTCTTTTGTGTTTCTTGAACCATTAGATTCGTATATATATCTTCAATGGCCAGAAGTGATGCTCTGAAAGCTGTTAAAGGGAATATGATAATCCTGTATCCCATTTCTCCAAGTTCCTTTGCACTGAGCAATGGGCTTTTTCCGAATTCTGTCATGTTTGCAAGCAAAGGTGAAACATACCTTGCATATTCCTCAAATTCTTCTTTCGTTTCCAGTGCTTCAGGAAATATCATGTCCGCTCCAGCTTCAAGGTACATCTTTCCCCTTCTTATGGCACCCTCTAACCCTTCTACCGCTCTTGCATCTGTTCTAGCAATGATCATAAAATCAGGGTTTTTTCTCGCTTCAACAGCTGCGTAAATCTTTTTTATCATTTCCTCTTCGGAAATAAGTCTCTTTCCAGGCAAATGGCCACACTTTTTTGGAAGTTCTTGATCCTCAATATGAATAGCAGCTGCTCCTGATGATTCCATTGTCCTTACTGTTCTAATTACATTTATTGTTTCACCGAATCCTGTATCAACGTCCACAAGAATGGGCATTTTTGAAATAGAGATAATTTTTCTTAAATCGTATACAACCTCATCCATTGTTGTTACTGAGATGTCCGGGAGTCCCATAACACCAGCTACGCCCGACCCTGATAGGTACCCGGCCTGAAACCCAGCTCTTTCTGCCAAAATTGCGGATATACCATTAAAAACGCCTGGAGCAATTACATAGCCGTTTGAAATGAGTTCTCTTAGCCTTTTAGGGCCTAAATTTACATTATCTTTTAACCTTGACATTGTTCACCACATCTAAAAATTCTTTTATGGATATTTTATTTAGCTTTTTACCAGCGTTCAAAATATCCCTTGCCTGATCTTCATCATTCATTATCCTATTTCCCTTGTTGAGTAAATCATCCCAATCATATGGTGCTCTGAAATGGCCCTTTGGTACTGTTATTTCCTCTATATATTTACCAAGGTCCGTTATAACAGAAATCTTCACAGGCAGGTATTCGGGATACATTTTATCGTATTCAGGATCAACATCCACATGCATTTTGTCAATTAAATCTAGAATTTTCCTGTCTTCAAGCGTTTCTTTGTTATAGGACCCGATATTTGGTTCACCATATAGAAGTGTATATGCAATTATGTATGGCAAGCTGTGATCGGCAGTTTCCTTAGTTTTTGGCCTTAATTTCTCAGCATCCTTTACTATAATCTTATATGCTACGGAAAATGTTTTCACTTCTATGCTCTCTATTCTATTACTCTTCATTTTATTATGAATCCTTAAAGCAGCATCCACGGCACTCATTGCGTGGTATTCTACCGGATAGTTTTTGATCATTGTCCTGAGAACCCTGTTCCTGCTGAAATCAAGATCGAATTCGCCCGATACCTGCCTGAAAAATCCCATTTCCCCTTCAAATATAGGGCCTGGTCCAGTAAAACCATTTTCTGCAAGCATTGCAGCAAAAACGCTATTTCTTGATGCATTTGCTGCAGTACAACCCTTCCACATGCTCAGTTCCCCAGCCCTCGTCTGCCTGAGGCTTATATTATTATTTATGGCAAGGTTAAGCGTATTTACAAATTTTTTATTATCAAAACCATTTAAGGCTGCTAATCCAGCTCCGGATGAAATTGAAATATAAGTAACATGGTCCCATCCCCTTTCCCTTATGGAAACTGCATCTGCAAGTGCCCCTACCACCTGATATGAAACATTTATAGCCCTTATTGCACTTTCACCATCCATTTCCTTTGCATGGGCATAGGATATTATTGGAGGTATATTATCTGAAGGATGCAGTGCTTCTTTGCTCAAATAAGTATCGTTGTAGTCTAGATATCTTGTCATGCACCCGTTAAGGAATGTAACAACATCAACAGCCCCTTTCCTGTTATAGAAATATACAACAGAATTAAGTTTACCTTTGCTTGGCAAAAGCGTTTCCAATGAAATTTTTACAGGATCTGCTTTCCTAGCCCCATATGAAACATAAATTGAATCAACAACCCTTTTCTTTATCTCTTCTTCAGTTTTTTCATCGAGCTTTTTATTCATAGCTTCGTTTGCAAACTCATAGATTTTGTCAGCTAAGCTCATAAAATTCACCTTGAATAGTAATAATGAATCAATATAAAATTATTTTTGAAAAATTGAAATGTTCAAGAAAAATATTTATAAAATCATTCATTAACCTTGAAAAAGGTGATTAAATGGAAGTTGAGTTTTGCATTTCATGCGGCAAAGGACTTATCGAAGAAGGATCCGTAATATTCAAATGCCCAAACTGTGGCGAATATACCATTGGTAGATGCAGGAATTGCAGGGAAATGGGAATCAAATATAAATGCCCAAAATGTGGTTTTGAAGGCCCATAGGTGATAGAAATGGGTGAAGTGGGCATAATCTACAAGATATTACCTAAGGATCTTGAAATAGACGTTAATGACCTTAGTAAAAGAATTGAAAATAATATAAAGGAATTTTGCAATATTAAAGGTGTCCAGATTAAACCCATTGCCTTCGGATTGCAGGCAATACTTATGTTTATTTCAATCAAGGATGAAGAAAACGCCTCAGAAAAGGTAGAGCAAAAAATTAAAGAGATTGATGGGGTAGGGGAAATAGATATTGAAGAGATGAGCCTTCTTTAAAGGATGTAAGATAAAAGCATTGGAAGGAGAATAGTTGCATCTCCTTCAACCGTTATATGGTTTGCTCTGGGCTTTATTTTTCCCCATGATATTGCTTCTCTTGTTCTTGCACCAGAAAGTGATCCGTCCCATTCTACAGCTGTGGTAATATATATTGCATAATCCAGGCCGCCCCTGAACTGGTTCCACCATATGGTATGGTGTTTTGAAATGCCACCACCAATCATCAAGGCGCCAGTTTTCTTGGCGGTGAAGACAATATCTGAAAGCAAATGTTCATCCAAAAAAATGTTTATTCTGAAATTTTTATTCATTTCCCAGAAGGTCCATAACTGTGATCCTACTGCCCCATCTGTAATGCCTGGAACAATCACAGGAATCTTATTCTTATATGCCCAGTAAAGAAGCGAATTTTCATTATTTATAAATTTTCCCAGTTCCCATATAATATCATTCGCGCTCCATTCCTTAATTTCTAATCCGGATAGGAATTCCTGCATTTTTTCTTCAATGATCTTACCATAATTATCCCGAGGAATTACAACATTTCCAAGCCTATATATCCCTTTTTTGCTGAGTTCCACATCATCAAGATCGAATGAGCCATGGTAATATTTACTGAATGTTCTTGCAATGTCATGGTCAAGTGTACCGCATGTGGTTATTACAACATCAAATAACCTGTTCTTCAGAGCATCCCTAATGGGTCCCCTAGTACCTGTTGAGATTATATCTGCAGGAAATGATAAAAATTTTACAGTTCCCTTATCATCCTCCATTTTTTTCAGCATCTCTGCTGCATCTGAAAATTTCTTTGCTGTAAATCCACCACTACTAGAAAACTGATCTATGAGTTCTTTCACTTTTATTTTTCCATCAAGTGAAATATCATTTACCTTTTTCATTTTGAAACACCCATTTTCTCAATCATTTCCTGTAATTCTGTGTGGTAATTAAAATGATCCCTGACCGGTTTCAATATGTCTATTAATATGTTAGAAATGTTTTCCTTTAAATCAAGTGGATGTATCTCTTTCTTGGAATAGAGCTCCTCGAGCTCAGTGTAATTTTTCACAGTAACGTCTCCACCAAATTTCCTTTCTATTTTAATTTCTTCCTTGTAATAAGGAAATATTATGAACCTGTAAATATCAAGGACTGGATTGTTATTTATGTCTCCCTCAGGACAGTAAGCACCTTTTATCTTCAATCTTATCTGATCTGGTGAATCTGTGACAAATATTGCGCTATCTGCCTTGCTCTTGCTCATTTTTGATGTAAAATCCATTCTGTTTCCACCCTTTAGACTTGTGAGTAATGGCGTATGTAATGCCACGGGAGTTTTGTATCCTAGCTTTGGTGCAAGTTCCCTTGCAAGCATATGCGCATGCCTCTGATCCATTCCACCAAGTGCTATGTCAAGATCCATATGGAATATGTCTGTTACCTGCATGAAAGGGTAAATAATCTTCGATGAATCAAGATCCATGTCTGTGCCCTTTCTACCCATTATGTCCATTGCCCTCCTAACCCTGTTAAGTGTTGTGTTTTTTGCGACCTTGATTAACTTTTCCCAGTATTCTTTGGAGTTTACAAGCTCATCAGCATAAACAAATCTAACATTTTTAGGCACCCCGATAGCAAGAAAAGACTGCTTCATTATTTCAGCTGCAGTTCTTATTTTTTCAATATCACCATTAAATTTGTCATTTATGTAGGCATGCCAGTCCGCTAGAAGGATTGTCATATTAATACCCACCTCTGATAGATCCCTTACCTTGTTTCCGCATATCAGGCCTGTCCCCAGATGCACAAGACCGGATGGCTCAAAACCTATGTAACCTTTGAGATTCTGTCTTAAATCAAGGGATTTAAGTTCATCAATCGTTACTATTTCTTCTACATTCCTTATTATTTTTTCAAAGTTCATCCCTTTAGATAATTTTCATCACATATAAAAATTATTTGAAACTAAAACCATTGATCTATGCTTTTTTGGGACCGTATCTTTTTGAATTCCTTCAATTTTTCAATCGCACCTATTACCCTCTCTTCTGAGAAGTCATGCAAATTTACCATAAAATTGATTATACCTTTTTCATCAATGTCTTTCCATTCAAGAGCAAAATCATCAGTAACAGCGGGTTTAATGAATATATTCCTGATTTCTTGATAATTCTCTATTTCAAATTTTAATTCTTTCATAATATTTTCAAGAGATCCATAAGTTTTTACGTATTTTAATGCCTTTTTTGGCCCGACATTTTTTATACCCTCATTGAAATCCGTGCCTATAAGTATCCCAATGTCTATGAGCTGTTCCCTTGTAATTCCAAGACTGTTAAGGACATTATTTAATTCTATTAATTCTGGCTTAACCTCTTTGTAAATATTTTTCTTCGGAACTTTTCTTTTTCCAGTTATTGTTAAATTTCTTATAAGCCTTGGCGTGCCGAATAAAAGTGAATCAAAATCCTGCGAAGCAGATGCATAAACATTTCCCTTTAAAGCCATGTATGCAGCCTGAGCTTCACCTTCGCTAGGTGCTTGGACCCAAGGTATTCCCATTAGCGAAAGAAGCTGTTTTGACTCATCAACCATATCCTTTGTCAGTTTACTCGATTGCTGTGACATGATTCTTGCCTTTTCCATATCTCCTTTCTCTATTGCCTGTTTCCATTCAATTTCTGCTCTTTCCCGTCTTTCAATCCTTTCAAGTACAGTCCTACCTTTAAGTTCAGGAGGCTTTCCATCAAATACAAAAGCAGGCTTTATGCCCATTTCCATTATATTGACCATCCTGTAAAACAGACCCGATATGTGTGATGTTATATGCCCGTTTTTATCCATTAATGGTGTACCATCTGGTTGCCTGATAATGCTCAGGAATTGGTAAAGTGTATTGTAACCATCAATTGCAACGCTCTTTCCCCTTAGATCATTCAGTTCTATTTCATTTGACTCAACAATATCCGAAATGTCTACTCCCATTATTCCACCTCCTTTAAACCTGAATCTGTTATAATAAAACTTGCCGATTTTCCTATTGATATAGATTTATGCTTTTCAATCGTTGCAATCCTATAATCATCCCTTTTTTCAAGCCTTATTATGGTCTTTATTGCCGGATTTATGTAATATCCTCCCACATTTTTCAACCTATCGTCTCTGAAACTGTAATATACCCTTGAAGTTATTACGACAGATATATTATTATTTTTTGCCATTTCTTCTAATATTCCAAGTTGTTTTGAAAGTGAAGCTATCATATCCAGCTTGTTTAATTCAAGGCCATAAAATTCTGTAAATGAATCTATTACAATTATCTTTATGTATTTATCAAATTCAACAAGGTTGTAAATATTCCTTAGAATATCTTCCTGTTCCAAAAAGCTTTTTGGATAATAAAAAATAATTCTCTTTGCAAGTTCTTTATCTCCACCGGTCATTTTGAAAATCCTTTCAGGTGAAACTTTTTCTGTATCAACATAAACGGTTTTTAAACCCTTTTTTGCCTGTGTAATTGATAAATATAAAACAAAATTGGTCTTACCTGTACCCGGTTCACCATAAATTTCTGTTATAGAACCGGTGTCTATCCCACCTTTAAGCATTCTATCCACCGAAGGTATTCCTGTTTCAAGTCTTGTATTAATCATTTTTCTTTACATAAGAATAAATTGGAAGTAAATAAATCTTTAATAATAATTCATTATGATGTGGTGGTAAATGATAAAAATAGTTGGAGTTGCCCATGTATTAAATTTAAAAAGCAAAATATATGCAATAATCAATTATGAAATGCCAGATGCTATTGCCATTGAGCTTGACCAGTACAGATTAGATGCATTAATAAACAAAAGTCCACAAGGAAGAAAGATTTCAATATTCAATATCCTTGGTAGAATTCAGAAACAGATTGCAAGTACACAGAATGTTTTTCCAGGGGAAGAAATGCTTGCAGCATATGAAAAAGGTCAGATGATCAACAGGCCTGTCTTTCTTATAGATCTGGATATAAATACCACATACAAAAAATTCAAGGAGGAGGTAAGGCTTATTGAGAAAATAAAAATCATATTTTCAATTCTTTTTTCTATTGCCCCCAGAAGATCAAAAATGATATCTATAGATGATGTTTTAAGGAATGAAAATGAATATCTGGAGAAATTCAGGAAAAGCTATTCAACATTTGTTAAGATTTTACTTGACGATAGAGAAGATTACATGGCTAAAAAAATTCTTGAACTGGAAAAATTTGGAAAGGTAATTGCTTTTGTTGGAGATGGGCATATTCAGGGATTGAAAAAGAGGATACCACAAGCAGAAACGATAACACTACAGAGGTTTCTGGAAATGGAAATACCAAATAATGAATTCAGCCTTTCAATCAAAATATGAAAAATTTAATATGGGTATTGTATTGAGCATCTGGTGATCGCCATGCCAATAAATCTGGAGAATGTTAGGTTTGGTACGGAACTTATAAAGAGAGGATTTGCGAAAATGCAGAAAGGGGGGGTTATAATGGATGTTGTTAACGCAGAACAAGCAAAAATAGCGGAAGATGCTGGAGCTGTTGCCGTTATGGCCCTTGAAAAAGTTCCTGCAGATATAAGAGCGGCAGGTGGAGTTGCAAGAATGGCGGATCCCGTTAAAATTCAGGAAATCATGGATGCTGTTTCAATACCTGTTATGGCTAAGGTAAGGATAGGTCATGTTGCAGAAGCAAAGGCTCTTGAAGCCCTACAAGTTGATATGATAGACGAGAGTGAAGTTTTAACGCCTGCAGATCCATTTTTCCATATTGACAAAAGAGAATTTGTTGTACCTTTTGTGTGCGGTGCAAGAAATCTTGGAGAAGCGGTGAGAAGGATATGGGAAGGAGCTGCAATGATAAGAACGAAGGGTGAGGCGGGAACAGGAAACGTTATTGAGGCTGTAAGGCACATTCATCTAGTCAACAAGGCAATAGAATCTTTAAAAATAAAAAACGATGATGAAATTTATTCTATTGCAGAAAAATATTCCCAAAGCTATATCGAGCTTTTCATGCAAATAAAGGATATAAATGGAGAAGAAAAGAAAATAAGAAAGAAAGAAGTAATATATTCAAAATACACGTTGAATGAAATTTTAGATGGTCTTTACAAGGAACTAAAAGAAATAAAGAAATTGGGTAGATTGCCTGTTGTAAATTTTGCGGCTGGTGGTGTAGCTACACCTCCAGATGCCGCACTAATGATGCAGATGGGAATGGATGGCGTTTTTGTAGGATCTGGCATTTTCAAATCACCAGATCCAGAAGCAATGGCAAAAGCAATTGTAGAAGCTGTCCTAAATTTTGATAAACCTGATGTTATTGCAGAAGTATCTAAAAATCTTTCAGGAATGAAAGGTACAGAAATTTCAGCAATACCGCAAGAACAGCGCTTGCAGGAAAGAGGTTGGTAAAGGGCTCGTGGCCTAGTTTGGACAAGGCACTGGCCTTCTAAGCCAGGGATCGCGGGTTCAAATCCCGCCGGGCCCGTCACATTTTTAATGATTGGTAGGAATTTTTAATTATTTTATAATGTTTAATTTTGACTTTGCTATTTATTTTGTATTTAAACTTAAACTATAATTTTTTATAACTGAAGTAAATTTATTAGTTAATGATTACGTATAAAGAGAAAGCAGAAAAGTTTTTTCAGGCTGGCCTGAAATTGTTTAACGATGGCTATTTTATAAAAGCAAAAAGAAAATTTGATTTTGCAATAAAATTTGATGATAATAATAATCCATTTTATCATTATTATAAAGCCAAAGCACTATTTTCATTGAATAGAAAAAAAGAGTGTTTGGTTGAGTTAGAAGATTCAATTATTTACTTCAATGAAAAAATTAAACTCGAATCAGGCAATGGTAAATATTATAATGGGAGAGCACAAGCGCTTGAATTGCTTGTAAAAGGATTTGATATTGATGTTGAAACATTAAAGGACCTTGGCATAGATCTCTTAAAAGATAATTTTTTTGATGATACGGATAAAGTAATAACAAAAATGATGAGCATTTTTAAAAAGGTCATTGGTGATTGTGAAACTTCAATAAAGCTTGAACCTTCAAATTTAGATTTTAAGCTTTACAAGGCAAAATTTTATTCATTTTTAGCAAGTTTTTTGGAATCGGATTATTCTTGCGAGCTCAGAGGGTACTTTGAAAGAATGGATCTTATAAATGATGCAATAAATGAATGCAATGTAGTTTTAATGATGGATAGTAAAAATACAAAGGCACTAATGATCAAGGGAGAAATCTATCAAGATTTGGAAAAATATAATGAATCTATAGAGGAGTTTGATAAGGTTCTAGCTATCGATCCTGGTAATATGGAAGCATTGTACTCCAAAGGTTATTCATTATTCAGGCTTGGAAAATATGAAGAATCCATAAGTGCATTTGATAAAGTTATAGAAAAAGATCCTAAAGATTATTTGGTTCATTCTTTCAGAGGAAGAGATCTATATTATCTTGGTAAGTATGAAGAATCAATAAAAGAATTTGATTTGGCAATATCCATATCACCAAAAGATTATTTTTCATATCTTTACAAGGGTGATTCTCTCATCAAGTTGAACAAAAAGGAAGAAGCATTAAAAGAATATAATAAGGCAATAAGGATAGCACCATACAGTATAGCCGCAAGTGACAGGAAAGTTTTACTTTTAAAAGAAATGAACAAACAAAAGGAAATGAACAAGGAAATTTCAAGGGCCATTAATGCCAATGTATGTGCATTTTATAGAAAAAAGAAATAAACTGTGATGATTTTTTATTTTTTCAAGTAAATTTAATAAATTGTTTTTAAATTTAATTTTCTAAGAAATATTTCTGAATATATTTAAAACATAAAAGTTTAATAAATAAAATGATAATTTCTTTATGAAATCAAAGGGTGATTATTGTGGGTATTAATAAATTCCTAAATGATGCTGTTTCTAACGACAAGAAGATTCGGAAAACGGCCTGGGATAATCTTGCATTAATATTAGATGATAATATAATAACAGATGAAGAAAAGAAAAATTTAAAGGATAAATTTTTAAATATTCTTATTTCTGAAAATGAAAGCATTTGTATTGATGCATGGAGTAGATTAGAAGTATTTATAGATAATGGATTAATAAAAAAAGATGATTTAGAGAAAGTTGAAAGTCATTTCATAAAAATTTTAGGATCAAATAATAAAAATATAATAAAAAAAGCATGGAAAATTTTTGGAATGCTTATTGAAAAAAAGATAATAAGAGGAAAAGGATCTGCAAAATTCATCGAACTTTTTCGTTCAAATAAAATAGAGGTCCTTATTCAAGCTTGGAGCTATTTGGTAACGGCTTTAAATAGTGGTGTAATGACGTTAGGGTATGTTCCCAGCTCAACAATTTCCTTAGCTTCTGGCGATCAAATTGTTATGCATAAATTCTATAATTTTAAGACTTTTAAAGATGAGGGTATAATAACAAAAGATGACACTTCCAAATTTTTGGAGATCCTAAATTCTAATGATAAAAATGTCTTAAGGATTGTTTGGAACCTGGTCACATTGTTTGTAGATGAAGAAATAATAACTGAAGCAGAGCTAAAAGATGTAAAGTATAAATTTATAAATATCCTAAGCTCAGAAAATGAAAATGTCAGATTGGGCGCATGGAGTAATGTTATAAAACTTATGGAAAATAAAGTTATAAAAAGAGAGGAAATAGAAAAAGTTAAAGATAAATTTATGGAACTTTTATGGTCAAAAGATCAAAGCATTCGTTTGCAAGCCTGGATTTATGTCGATGTTCTTGTGAATAAAGGAATAATAAATAAGGAAGATTATTCAAACTTATTAAATATTCTAGGCTCGAAAAATGAAAATGTTAGATTGGATGCTTGGAGTAATATTGTAATGTTTATTAACAAAGGAATGGTAACAGAAAAAGAACTTGATAAATTTAAATATAAATTTTTAGAGCTCCTAGGTGTTGATAATCAAAATAAGAGAATTAATTCATGGAAAATTATTAAAATATTATCGAATATTGGAATAATAAAAAGAAGAGATTTAGAGAAAGTTAAAGATAAATTTTTAGAAATTCTTTCCTCCAAAAACTTGAAGATTCGTATTCAAGCCTGGAGTATAATTAAAAAGCTTATTAGTATTAGATTAATTAAAAAAGAAGAAATAGAAAAAGTTAAAGATAAATTTATGGAACTTTTATGGTCAAAAGATCAAAGCATTCGTTTGCAAGCTTGGATTTATGTCGATGTTCTTGTGAATGAAGGAATAATAACCGTGAAAGATTCCATAAATTTCTTAGAACTTCTTAAAAATGATGATGAAAATATTTGCATTGATGCTTGGTATAGATTAGAAACTCTGATTAATATTGGACTAACAAAAGATGATATAAAAAAAGAGGAAGATAAATTCTTAGATCTTCTGAACTCAAGCAATAAAGATGTTCTTTTTCTTGCTTGGGATAAATTTTTATTACTTGCGGATATAGGAATAAAAAAGAAAGACTTTTCTAAATTGAAATACAAATTAATAGAACTTTTGAAGGATCCTAATCCATTGATTAGAAAAAATTCTTGGAAAATAGTTAAAATGTTCATAGATAAAAAAATATTGACGAAGAAAGATTCAAGTGAATTCATAAAACTTTTAAATTCTAAAAATAAATATATTCTCAAATATGCTTGGAATAATGCTAAAATGCTTCTTGAAGAAGGTATAATAGAAATAGAAGATATAATGAATTTGAAAAATAAATTCATTGAACTCTTGGAGTCTAATAATAAATATGTAAGAAGTGACGCATGGGGGATAATTGGATTACTTATTGATTCAAAAATAATAACAAAAGATGATATGAAAAAAGAGAAAAATAAATTTTTTGAGCTATTAAGGTGCTATGACATATATATTAGAAACATGGCTTGGATCAATGTAAAATTGCTTATGGATAAAGAAATTATAACAAGAGAGGATGCCAATATATTTATGGATCTTATATGTGATGATGATTTTGTGAGCAATGATGCTTGGAATAATCGTAGGATTCTCGAGAATAAAGGAATAATGACTGAGGAAGATGTAATTAAAGGTTTTGATTGCAAACACGAAAAGTATTTGAAAGAAAACAAGGATATATGAATGTAATAATTGTTAATTCATATCTAAAAAAATTTTTCAAGTTTAGATGATCAAATATTAGTGTTTTTCATAGGAGCCCATCCATCTCACCCTAAAGCATTTAGTATTTACCTGTTTCAAAACATCTAAAAATATCATTAAATCTTATGTTTCTTAATATTTCTAATTAATTCGGGTATGTTTATTTCCATAGGGCATACTTCCTTACATTTTGCACAGCCAAGGCAAAAATATGCCAAGTTCTTTGCCTTATCTTTAGGACCTGTAATGAATGTCCAAGGTATACCTATTGCAGCTGTGTAAATATATCCCCAGGAACCATCTACTTCCTTGAATACGGGACAGGCAAGCTGACAGGCACCACATTTAATACAATAAAGCGTTTCATTCAAAAATGATTCTTTTGCATCCCTCCTTCCATTGTCCAAAAGAATCAAATAAAGTTTTTTTCCTGTGGATGGACCATTTAAAATATGTATATAGGATATTGATTTATAACCATCAAAGACCGTTTGCACAAATGCCTCTTTAATTGCATCAACTAACTTAGAATAAATTTTTTCAATTGAAGTAATTGCTATAACCTTTTCAGGAAGAATTGAAGTGAGTGCACCATTTCCTTCATTTGTTATAAATATTAATGAACCTGTTTCAATTGCAAGTGCATTTGCACCTATAATTCCAATATCTGCATTGATGAACTTTTCTCTCATAAAAGATCTTACCCCAAGTACGAGAGATTTTACATCATTATGCCCTTCTCCGATATATGGTTCAAGTGCCATTCTGGCTTTCTCCTCTGTCATATTTACTGCAGGTGTTACCATGTGCGCAGGCTTTCCATTTGTAACCTGAACTAGAAATTCACCTAGATCAGTTTCAAATACAATTTTTCCATTTCTTTCAAGAAACTGCCTCAACTCTATTTCTTCTCCAACTAGGCTTTTACTTTTTACAATGAGTTTTCCATCGTCTATAATATTAAGAATTATTTTCCTTGCTTCTTCCCCATCTTTGGCAAAATAATAAATGCCACCATTTTTTTCAAAATTTTTCAGGAATTTATTAAAAGAATCATCTCCTAAAGACTTACCTTTTTTAACATCTTTTGCCCAGGATTCAATATAAGGGTGCCTTTTTATTGCCTCAAGCCTGTTTTTCATTTCATACCTTGTGCTTATCTTTGATCCTTGCCTCAAATCTATGTCTCTTAAAGCATTCAAAATTTTTCTATGATCATTTACAAAAGCCATCATAAAAGCTAATGTAAATTTAGCATATTTATATTTCCAAAATATTCAAAAAAAGACTTAAATAGATGTTTACGTATGTTTTTTTTATGACAGATTTAAAAAGGTTATTGGAAATGGCTCTTAGATCAGAGATTGATTCAAGGGATATTTATCAGAAAGCATCTAATATGACCAAAAATGCACTATTAAAAGAGAAGTTTAATTTCCTTTCAGGAGAGGAAGCAAAGCATAAGATACTAATTGAAAATATTATAAAAATGAAGTTCCCTAATGAAGAAATAGAAATTCCTGAAAGCACAGAGGTACCTTTGCCAAGGATTACAGTTTCTGAAAAAGACCCCATTTCTAAACTGCTTACTCAGGCAATGGATGCTGAAAAAGAAACATCAAAATTTTATGCCAATATTGCAAAACAGCTGGACGAAGAAAATGCATCTTTAATGCAATACTTAAGCTCTATAGAAATGTCACATTACTATTTCCTCCAGGCTGAAAGAGATCTGATATTAAAATTTGAGAACTACGATCAGTACTTCGAAATGATGCATGTTGGTCCATGAGAATTTTAATTTAAAATTCTCAAATTCTTTTGAAACCCCTTTCTGCCCAAAGTGTTATGGACCTACCAACATAATGTACTGTATCAAAAGCATTTCTTGAAAATCCACCTATTTCAGCAGTACCATTTTTAATTTCTTTAATTAGATCATCCTTTACAATTATCCATGCTCTCCCAAATTCATATGGAAGATGCGCATCGCTTCCAGCTGTTCCTGGCAATTTCATGCTCTCTGCAAGTTTTTTTGCCCTTTCATTATCTTTTTTAAAAGACCTTGAATTCAATATTTCTATTGCATCAAATTTTCCGGATCTTGTATTTTTTTCTCCAAGTCCGGACCAGAACCTATACGGATGTGCTGCTATTGCAATTCCATCCTGGTCTTTAATCCTTTCTATTGTTTCCTGTACTGAAAGGCCCTTAGGAATCATTTCATTTATGTTTATAGCGAGAATATGTCCACAGCAGCTAGATACCTCTACGCCTTTTATTATTGTTAAACCTTCTTTTTCGATGTTTTTATACGCATCCATACTGTTATGGTCAGTGATAACAAGACCATCATAGTTCTTTTTCTTTGCCAGTTTCACTACAAAATTTGGATCCATTTCACCATCTGATGAATATTTAGTGTGGATATGAATATCAAACTTCATTATTTCACCCGGGCATCATATGCCACAGGTCTGTCCAGGGTAATTATGCCTTTTTGTGTGTGCAGTACTAGAAAACTCGCTTTTTCATGAAAAAGCACCGATTGAAAACCAATGTAATTTTTAAGCGATTCGTTCTTTAAAACATAGTCTTTCTTACCCTTTAGAATGACCTTTTCACCATCAACACCTTCGATTTTTACAATCTCAAACTTGATCTTTGAAAATTCCTTGTGACTGATTAAGCCATTGGGTTTTGATTCAACATTGTTAGCAAGGACCTTTGTACCTTCAATTTTTTCAGTAGGGACAAGAAGTGATACAGTGCTAGAATCCTCTGCTGCAAGAAGCATTCCTTGTGATACATAGCCCCTGATTTCTGCAGGCTCAAGATTGTACAATACGAGAACATGCTTCCCTAGAAGTTCATCACTTTTATAATGAGATTTGAGACCAGCAACAAGATTCCTCACCTCGTTTCCTAAAGAAATTTTTAGCAGATAAAGTCTATCCGCATTAGGATGATCCTGAACGTCAATGATCTTCGCTACCCTGATATCGAGCTTATTCCATTCATCATAAGTTTCATAGTTCAATTTTTTGAAAAGTATTTCAGGCTCGTTTAACTTGTTTGGTTCAACGGGCCTTACTGACTCTATCCAGCCAAATTTTTTAATTTCTTCCCTATAACCAAGCATTTCCCAGACTTTCTGAGAAGTAAAAGGCAAGAATGGATAACCGTAAACAGCAAGAGCCTTTACGATCATCAATGATACATGCAATTTCGTAGCGCATCTATTCTGATCCTTTTTACACACATCCCAGGGAGCAAACTTGTCAAAATACTGGTTCCCATAGTAAACAAGGTTTAGCCATTCCTTGAACGCCTTTTTAAGCTCAACATGATCGAAGCTTTCAGCCATTTTCTCCCCAGTTTCCCTTATTTTGTTTAGAGCCTCATAGTCCTGGTCATCGAGATCCGATAGAGGAGGAACCATTCCGTATTTTGTGTAAGTAAATTTTAAAACCCTATGCACAAAATTCCCAAATTTGTCAATTAGCTCTGTATTAACCTTTGAATAGAAATCCTCCCATGCAAAATCTGAATCATGCAGTTCGGGAAGGTTAAGTGCTGCATAAAATCTAATCAGGTCAGGATGGAACTTTTCTAATATTTCTGTCATAAATATTCCATGCATAGAACTCTTTGAAAATTTTCCACCTTCAAGCTTTAGATACTCGTTTGCTGGAACATCGTATGGTAAATTAAGATTCTCATGGGCCATAATCATTGCAGGCCATATTATTGTATGGAAGGGTATATTGTCTTTACCAATGAAATAATAGTGCTTCACATCCTTATCTTCCCAGTACTCCTTCCATAAATCAGGCTTGCCAACCATCTTTGAATATTCTATTGTTGAAGACAGATATCCGATCACTGCCTCAAACCACACGTATATTCTTTTGTTTTCATATCCATCAATGGGAACCTCAATGCCCCATTCAATATCCCTTGTAATTGCCCTATCCTTTAAGCCAGCTTTGACAAAATTGTATGAGAAATTTTTTACATTCTCTCTCCAGTAATCTTTAGTTTCTATCCATTTTTTTAAATTTTCTTCAAAGGCACTCAGTTTAAAAAACAAATGCTTCGTTTCCCTAAATTCAGGTGTTGAACCACATATCCTGCATTTTGGATTTATAAGCTCTTGAGGATCCAATGTTCTACCACAGTTGTCACACTGATCGCCCCTTGCATGCTCATAACCGCAGTAAGGGCATGTTCCTTCAACATATCTATCTGGCAAAAATCTTTTGCAGGTCGGGCAGTACGGTGATATCATCATTCCTTCGTAAATGTAACCTTTTTTATATATTTCAAGAAAGAAATCTTTTACCACTTCTCTATGATTCTGGGATGAGGTTCTTGAAAAATTCTCAAACTGTATGCCCATCCTTTCTAGAATGCTTTTATTAATGTTATGGTACTTTTCAGAAATTTCAGCTGGAGAAACATGTTCCTTTTCCGCAACGAACGTAATTGGTGTTCCATGTTCATCACTACCCGAAACCATCACCACTTCATTTCCAAGCATCCTATGATACCTAGAAAATATATCAGCAGGCAGATACGCACCGTATATGTGCCCTAGATGCAAAGGCCCATCCGCGTATGGCCATGCAACACATACAAGCAGCTTCATTTTAATCTAAGCACAAAATATCTTTCACTTTATGAATATTTCTATTTTTGTCTCACTTTTCCTCGGGTGGTTTTACTTTTCTGAAAGTGAAAAAAATAAGCACATCATAGATAATCTTCAGCGTTCCAGATATTAAAAAAGGCGCATAGAAAAGAGAAAGTCCTATTGAATATGTAGATAGATAAGGACTAGCTGCCTGGGAAATACTCCTTGGTATATTGGTAATCGCTCCAACAGCTGTTCTTTCCTCTGGCTTTACTATTGCCATCATGTAGGATTGTCTTGTGGGCACATCCATCTGGGAAAGGGATTGCCTCAATAAAAGAAATGTTATTGCCAGGTAAAGGGTAGGTGAAAATGCAACTAGGATTAAAAAAACATTACTTGGCAAATGGGTGAATACCATTGTATTGAGCAATCCGATCCTTCTTGCAATCCTCTCAGCTAGAAAGAAAGATATAGCGGTTATAATGCCACCTGCAAAAAAAAGTATTGATTGTGATCCTATTTCCATGTTAAAATGCATCTTAAACCATAAAGCAAGTATGGATTGAATGATGAAACCTCCTCCAAATGCATCTATTGAAAACAAAAGAGAAAGCTTTATAATTATCTTCCTTGTTTCTTTGCTTATTTTATTATTATTTCCCTTAACATTTTTTAATTCCAAAGAATCCTTTAAGAGTGTATAAAGTAAAAAAAGTAAAAGCCCTATTACACCATAAATAACAATGGAAATTTTTAATGATAGTATTCCGCCAATGAAATAAGACGGCACTCCAGCAAATAGTGCTCCAATGGCTGAAGAGCCATATCCAAGAAAATTGTAAATACTGAAAACTAAGGTTCTTTTCGTTTCTGATGTAAATTTTGTAAGCGCTGCCTGCTCTATACTGAGAAATGGCCCCGTTTCTGTACCTGTTACGCTTATTACACCGAGTATTGCAGCCAATAAGATTGATAAGAAATTGTTAATCAGGAAAAAGATAGCTGAGACCATCATAAATATTGAAAATAACTGTAACGTCTTTTTTCTTCCAATTCTATCAGCGTATTTCCCTACAAAAATGTTGTAAAAAACGCTAGACAATATTGCAATAGTAATAATTATACCAACAAAACCAGCTGTATATCCATCCATTATAAGATAAAATGGAAGAACAATGCTAAGGAATCCATATGCAAATACCCTAATGCTTTTGGTTACGAGAAGAACTTTACCAGGTGCTTCAAGAAATTCGATCATTCATGAAATTCTTTAACTTCATCCTTTCCAGATTCTATAGATTTTACCTGCTCAGGATCGAGCTCCTCAAGGAGAGTTAAAAATTCACCAAGATGTATTTTTTCCTCCTTTGCAATATCAATAAGCACGGCTTTTACCTTCTTGTCATCTATAAGCCTTGCCTGGGAAAGGTAAAAATTTATGGCATCTATTTCAGCTGCTATATCATCCCTGAGAGCACTGATTATTTCTTCTTTTGTCATTTTTTTCTCACGTACCAATTCCACAGGATCTATACTGAATCCCATAAATGTTCATTATCTTTACGTATAATAAACTTTTTTAAAGCAAAGTTTTGAAAATATTTTTATACATATCATGTTTTTTCTGAGTGATTAAAATGAAAATACTATTCATACATTCAGATTTCATAGAATACAGTGTTAAGGAAAAGGCCTTAGAAAATGCTGAACCCTTTGATAAAAAAAGTGAAAGAGTAGAAGAGGCGCTTGTAGCATTTGTTTCAGTTGAGAATAAGGACAATGAAAATGTGGCAATAAAAGGTGCAAAGGAAATAGCAGATGTGGCTGAAAAGGTAAGCACAAAAAATATTGTTATTTATCCTTATGCACATCTAAGTTCCTCTCTAGCTGGGCCTACAACCGCTGTTGAAGTACTTGAAAAATTGAGAAAAGAATTATTGGAAATGGGTTACGATGTGACAAAAGTGCCATTTGGATGGTACAAAAGTTTTACCATTTCATGCAAGGGTCATCCTTTGTCCGAACTTTCAAAACAAATTGGTGGAGAAGAGGAGGAACCTGAAGCACTTAGAAAAGAAGGTACAATTAAAACATATTTCAAAATTCTTTATAATAAGAAATTTTATGACATTAATGAATTTGATTTTTCAGGCCACGAAAAACTTAAAGAGTTTGTGGATTATGAAATTTCCGGAACAAGGGCTGTTCAAGAAATACCCCCGCATGTTAAATACATGAAATCTCTGGAAATTGCAGATTATGAAGAGGGCAGTGATTCTGGGAATATGAGATTTTATCCAAAGGGAAAACTGATAAAATCGCTTATTGAATCACACATAACAAACACTGTTGTGAACTATGGTGCAATGGAAGTAGAAACACCTATTATGTATGATTATGAACATCCAGCGCTTAAAAGCTATTTACAGAGGTTTCCAGCGAGGCAATACACTGTTCTTTCAGGCGAGAATAGGTATTTTTTGAGGTTTTCAGCCTGCTTCGGCCAGTTTTTGATCGCAAAAGATTCATTGATGACATACAAACAATTGCCTGTAAAACTTTATGAATTGACAAGATATTCGTTCAGGCGTGAAAAGCATGGTGAACTTGTTGGCCTAAGAAGGTTAAGGGCATTTACTATGCCTGATATGCATACGTTCACGATGAACATTGAACAGGCCAAAGAAGAATTTATGAGACAGTATAAGCTTTCAATATCAGTACTCAAAGATTTTGGCCTAGATTTAAAAGATTATGAAGTTGCAATAAGATTCACAAAAGAATTCTTTGACAATAATTCTGAATTTATTTACCAGCTCGAGGAAATTGTTAAAAAGCCAGTTTTAATACAGGTTTGGGAAGAAAAGTTCTTCTATTTCGTTTTAAAATTCGAGTTCAATTTCGTTGACAATGTTCACAAAGCAGCTGCGTTGAGCACAGTTCAGATTGATGTTGATAATGCAGATAGATTTTCAATAAATTATATGGATGAAAAAGGGAATAAGAAAAAACCGCTCATACTGCATTGTTCACCCAGTGGGGCGGTAGAAAGGGTAATTTACGCAATGTTAGAAAAGGCCGAAATGCAAAGAAAGAATAATATTAAACCATCCCTGCCACTATGGCTTTCGCCTACAATGGTTAGAATTATACCTGTTTCAGACAAGCATTTTGAAGGTGCAAAAGATATATTGAACGAAATAAAGAAAAGGGGAATCAGGGTTGACCTCGATGATAGGGAAATAACTTTATCTAAAAAGATCAGGGAGGCTGAAATGAACTGGGTGCCTTATGTATTGGTCATAGGTGATAAAGAATTATCAAAATCAACGCTTACAGTAAGGGATAGGTTTACAGATATAACTAAAGAAATGGGTGTGAAAGAATTCATAAAAATGGTAAGGGAGAAAATAGAAGCATATCCTTTCAAGCCTTTGAACGAGAGCGAACTATTATCTATGAGGGTAAAGTTCTCTTGAACTGTCTCTAGCTTTCGCAAGGGGCTTACTGCTTCACAAAAAAGACTTGCCCATAAACTATCTCTTTATACAAGATGTTTCTGAGTAGAAGTCTCCCCTCCACAGGCTTATCGGGGAAGTCTCTGCCCCGGTTTAGTATTCTTTTTGCTGATGTATAATCTATGTACAGGTCATTTATTCCCAGACATTCCGATGTGCCCCTCAATCTAGCTCATACTTAATAGTTTAAACTAATATTACATATTTATATAATAATATATAAAGTTGTCGGCTTTCATCTCTTCCCTTTCTGAAAGGGCTTTTTTGCCGATAGAATTAAAAATTTCTTTTTATTACATAATCTGCAAATTCTTTCAGAAATATTTTTTCATCTGTATTAATAGGTTCAATGGCCTTAATCCCTCTATAAACAAGATCCTTTGCTCTTGAGTATGTGTAATCAAGAGCACCTGATTCCTTTACAATTTTCCTTACAAGTTCTAATTCTTCAACAGATATGTTTTTCTTACCAAGTATTTTTGATATTTTTTCTTTATTTACTGGATCTTCCATTGCCTTGATCATAAGAAGTGTCTTTTTACCCTCTTCAAGGTCAGATGTTACTGGCTTGCCTATTTTTTCCTCAGACCCGTAAAGCCCAAGAACATCATCCTGAAGCTGGAATGCAATGCCCACAGGAATAGAATAGTCCGTTATCATGGAAAAATCATAACCTCCAGCAAGAATTGCACCCAGGATTAAAGGGCCTTCTAGAGTGTATTTTGCAGTCTTGTATGTGTGCAGGAGCAACAGTTCATTTTCACCAAAATTTTCTCTGTAAAGTGAAGTTACATCAAGAACCTGGCCGTAACCCGTTTCCTCAACAATTTCCGCCATCTTCACCATTGCCGTATATTTTCTTTCAATGGGAAAATTTGTTTGATCGAGAATTTCTTGAGCAAAAACACTTGAAAGATCACCCGCAATTATTGCCATGCTCTCGCCAAATTTTTTATCCCTGTATATTTTTTCATAAATTTTATGGAGAGTGGGCTTACCACGCCTTAAATCACTATCGTCTATTATATCATCGTGGATAAGAAGATACGATTGAATCAATTCTATGGATGAAGCTGCCTTGATTATTTCTTTCTCATCCTTTCCACCATAAAGCTTGTAACCTATGATCATTAAAATAGGCCTTAACCTTTTGCCTCCCCTGAGTGTGTATTCTTCAATTATTTCAACAATCTCCTTTATTTTATCATCTATTGCATTGTTTTTCTTTTCATTTAAAAATTTTTCAATCTCATCTTCAATCTTTTTAGGATATTCTGCTAGATATTCATTTAATACCATAATTTTTATTATGTAATACTATTATTTTTAGCTTTCTATGTATTTTTTATATAAATCTTCAAAAAGAATTGGCGCCACCTGATAAACTTGCTTTAACATTTCAGTCGCAAGTGCTCTGATCTCCCATTGCGCATCTTTTTCCGCCCTTAAAGAGATGAAATGCCTGAGTTCTCGACCGTTCATCGTTACTATTATTTTTGTTTCAATTGCCTGAGGTAAAATAAACCTTGCATCTTCCTTCCTAATACCATTTTCAACCATTTTTTTATAAAGTTTTCTAGAATCATCTAAAATTTTTTTAAATTCTTCAGAAAATTCACTTTTATCTATTGATTCTGGGATAATGAATTCAGGATCAATTGGAACGTACCTTTGACTTTGCTGCGTGAATGATGCCATCCTATGCCTCACAAGCTGGTGTGAACAGACCCTGGAAATACCTTCAATCCTGAATGTAAAACTAACATGCTCAAAAACGCTTTCATGGCCAAGCGATTTTAATAAATCTATCAAATGCCTTACCTTTTCGTCTGGAAGATTTTTAAATTCTTTTGAATGGGATATTGCACCACTTTCGGCTACGATAACATCCGGCTCCTTGTTTTCTGATTCTTTGCCTTCAACAAGCCTTGAAAATGCAATTAACTTTACGCTCAACCCTGAAGAACCTATATAATCCATGATTTATCATAATTTTTATTGCATCCTGAGATAAAGAATTTTTCATTTTAAGATGAAAAAAATTATATACCATCATTTTATTGATTTTATTGTCACCTCACCAAAAAAAAAGGTGGGTGGGCAAAAATAGGAGGACGAGATATGAATAAAAAAGCTGGAAAAATATTAATTGCAACTATACTGGTTGCAATAGTGCTTATCAGCGGCTTTTCCGTGCTAAGTCAAGGCGCAACAGTATCCCCAAAACAATCATCTTCAGGCACATTATATATTGCATTGCAACAGGATATGCCTAACTACAACTATTTCAATCTACCCTCTAACACAGTTTGGAAAGCTGATATTATTGGATGGGGCTGGGATTCCCTATACATAATGGATTACAGTGGTGCAATGGTTCCCTATCTTGCGCAGAATGCTACTTTTAATGCAACAAGCCTAACATTAACTGTAACAATAAGACAGGGTGTATATTTTGTATGGCCTATAAATGGTACCCCTGCTTATGAACTAACCGCTAAGGACGTTGTTTTCTCATACTTTGCTGAAAGGTTTGGTACAACTGTTTCAGGAACAGCATTTACAGTTCCTTTTGATGACCAAAATTATGGTTATGTAACTTATCAGGAAATGCTCAGGCATGTGAAATTCATAAATAACTGGACTGTGCAATTCACAATGTGCAGGCCTTATGCAATGTTCTTCTTGGATACCATGAGTATGCCAATAATACCATGGGAAATATGGCAAAACCATCTTGTAACTACTGGAAATCCATACGATAACAATTCAGCACCATTCGTAAATCCGAATGGTAGCACAAATGGTGTTGTTGATACTTCATGGACACAAAGCCCACTGGCAACAATGGGTACGAGCATATTTTATTATGCTGGTGGCTTAAGAAATTCTTATGAGATTATAAAGTTAAACACGAACTTCTGGGGAAAGAACTGGGTTTCACCCTCAGGATATCATGTTTATCCTGCAAACATATCTGAAATATATTTCAAGATTTACACAACACTTGATACGGCTGTTTTGGCCCTGGAAACGGGTGATGTTGATTACATAGCCTGGTCCATACCCGGTAGCTATGTACCATCTCTTTCACAGGATCCTCAGATAAATATATTCAAGAGCCCTGATGATGGCTATTTCTATTTAGCATTTAACATGGCTCAGCAGCCTATGAACGATATACATTTCAGGCAAGCAATATCGCACCTGATAGATAAAAATACAATTGTAGAAGATTACATGTCTGGTATAGGTCAGGCAGGCGATTCAACGGAACCACCGTTCTTCACAGCTTGGTATAATTCATCAGTTGTAAGATATGCATATGATCCCGCAAATGCATCTGCAATATTGAATGCAAGCGGTTATGTTATGGGTCCAAATGGGTGGAGATTATTACCAAATGGTCAGCCAATGCCGCCTATAACCATATTGACACCCCCTGCAGATTATGACCCCATAAGGGTAAAAATAGGTGAAGCGCTTGCAACTGAGATGAGAGCCATTGGCATTGATGCTCAGGCAAAAGCTATTAACTTTGATGCCTTGGTGGCACAAATGTCCGCATACCAGTACCAAATGCTAACTTTAGGCTGGTCATTGAGTACGGATCCACTGGGAAATCTTGCTGATATTTATGGTATAAATGCTCCTGAGAATTATGAGGCATTCTGGCCCTCAAATTATACAAATCCTAACTTCCCAACTGTTGTTTCACTGGCAGATCCTACTTCTTCAGCTCTTGCATGGCAGTTCCAGAATGTCATAAATGCCGCACAAACATCCTTTAACACAAACACGCAGATCTATTATGCTAAATATGCTCAGGGTATATTGAGCGAAGCAGTACCTGTTAATGTTCTATACTATGAAATAAATGTTGAAGCCACACTGAACGTCTGGTCTGGATGGTTCTCCTGGGAAGGATCTATTTATAATGTCTATTCACTCGCAAGTTTGCATCCTAGTGCTGTATCGACTGGCGTGGGTTCCACAACCACTACTCACCAGACTGTTGGTAAGATTGTATTCCC
>ERZ1669250.170-NODE-170-length-34721-cov-26.811544_pt1 | contig 34721 bp, 35 predicted proteins | sample MGYA00579295_ERZ1669250 | MGnify/ENA primary metagenome ERZ1669250 (study PRJEB41166, sample SAMN08046056) | hot springs metagenome | biome: hot spring; feature: acid hot spring; material: thermophilic sediment; isolation source: thermophilic sediment from acid...
TGTCCAAAGCTTGAGGAAGAGGGTTCTGGCCACTTAACCACCACTAAGTTAAAAAAGTTTAAAAATACGCAGACACTATTTTATTATGAAAATGAACGGGTTCAAAGACGTTTTTACCTACCTTTCTTATGTGCAGCAGGGAAAAGAAGCTGAATTCCATGAGCTTTTTGAACAGGCAGTCGAAAAGGTAAAGAAAGAATACATAGGCAAAGAATACCCGATCTACATAGGCGAAAAGGAGTTAAAGACCGACGCTAAGCTGGTCGAAAAATCCCCCATAGACGGGTCAACGGTATGCATATGCCAGAAGGGTGACAGAGAAGTAGCCAGAAAAGGGATACAGGAGGCCAAAGCAGCTTTTGAAGGATGGTTCGAGATGGGCTGGAACAAAAGGGCATCTATAATGAGGAAAGCTGCAACCATAATAGAGAAGAACAGGTTTGAGCTTGCAGCCGTGCTTTCGATAGAAAACGGAAAAAACAGGCTTGAGTCTATTGGAGAGGTTGATGAGGCCATTAACTTTTTGAGGTATTACGCTTACCTGCTTACATCGAACAAAGGGTATAACCAGGTTGTCAAGCTGACTTCAAAAGGCGTAAAGATAAAGTACGGTTTCCAGGGATCTGTTACAAAGACAGAAGTGGTTGAACAGAGGATGGTTCCGTATGGAGTTTTCGGCATACTCGCTCCGTTTAACTTCCCGGTATCGATATCAACTGGAATGAGCGTCGGAGCTCTCGTTACAGGAAACGCGGCAATATTAAAACCGTCTTCAACCGGCAACATGACAATGCTGACAGGCATAATGATCTACAAATACCTTATAGAGGCTGGCGTTCCCAAGGGTGCTTACAACGTAATCACTGGGCCCGGATCTGAAGTTGGAGACGAACTGGTTGTAAACCCCGATGTTGCTGGCATAGCGTTTACAGGCTCAAAGGATGTAGGGAAGTCAATGATTAAGAAGGCCTACGACCTCGGGCTCAACAAGGTATTTGTCGTTGAGATGGGTGGCAAGAACCCGGCCATAGTAACTGAAACTGCCAACATTGACGAAGCTGCTCAGGGAATCATATCTGCTGCGTTTGGTTATCAGGGCCAGAAGTGCAGCGCTCTTTCAAGGCTTTACGTTCACAGGAAAGTAAAGGATGTGCTCGTAGAGGAACTCGTGAGAAGGATGAAAGAATTGACCATCGGAGATCCTCTTAAGAAGGAAGTGTATCTTGGACCACTAATTAGCGAAGAAGCTTACCAGAGGTACGTCTGGGCAGTAAACCTCGGACAGAAAGACGGCAAAATTATATACGGAGGGAATAGGGTCGACACAGGGCTTAACGGCTACTACGTTGAGCCTACTCTCATAGAGCTCAAACACGGGCACGAGCTGTTCAAGAGAGAGCTCTTCCTGCCGATCCTTGTAATGGACTCGTTCGAAAACTTTAACGACGCTCTAAACATGGCCAACGACACCGAATACGGCCTGACAGCGGGACTCTATACGGGCAAAAAGGAGGAAATCGATGAGTTCAGGAGGCGCATACAGGCAGGTGTTGTTTACGTGAACAGAAGCGCGAGCGCAACTACAGGAGCGATGGTTGGCTATCACCCGTTCGTCGGATGGAAGAGCAGCGGATTTACAGGAAAGGGAGCCGGAAGCAGGTTCTACCTGTTGCAGTTCCTCAGAGAACAGAGCTTTTCAGTATCAAGCTGATCCTGAATTTATCATCAGTTCTATTTCTTTTAATTTTTCTTTAAGCGCGTTGATTTCTGACTTCAATTTTTCGTTTTCTTCCTTTAAACGTAAAAGCTCATCCTGAGGCACAGCGCTGCACTTTTCTTCAGGAACATACCTTATGAGCCTGTATTCTTCTAGCTCCAGCTTTTTGTTCGCTGGGTCGTAAACGACCTTTATGGTGAGCCTTATCACGTCAAGCTTGTCTATCTTGTTTTTGTTTATAAGCTCATCAAAGAGCTTTTTGTTTATTTCAGATATATCCCTTATTATAACATCTTTTGGAACTGAATTGCTCAGAGAAACTAATGCCACACGCCTCAGCTTGTTAGCATATCTGGCCGCTATGATAAGCCCGGTTGAAAGCTGGAATGTGGTTTTACCTTCAACTGGACCTGCTGCATCCAGTTCTTTTTTCTGAACTTCTTCGTTCGTTTTATTTTCATTGTCCATCATAAATTTTATAAATATTTACTAACTAAAAAATTTTTCTAAAAATTGACCCGCTTGCAGATACAAAATTTATAATTAATTTAATAGTTTTAGCAAGTCATGCTATCCAGCTCAGGCAAAAGTTCTGTACCTGATTATAGTTTCAAGATCTTTCTGCAAATTCGCACTCAAACACCGTAAAATAAATGTTTAACAGTTTTATCTTACATAAAACAAATATTACATGTTGTCTTCTTCCATTATTTTGTATGCTTTATTATAGAGATCTTCAAAATAGTTCTTTTTCATTATTCTGTAGTCTCCAGAATTTATCTCGTTCAGTACTTCCTGGACGCTCTTTTCAAGCTCTTTGGTGTGCTTGTTTAGCTCAAAGATCTCTTTTATAAGCTCGTCAGAACTGTAAAGCGAAACCGATTCTACAAGCTTCATCATTTTCTGGCTTGACCCCCAGTCCCCCTCTACGCTCAACCTGTTGTATATCATGGAAAGGAGCTGAACCAGCTGAATGGTCCTAGTAACAAGAGCGTCGTGCTCTTCAGCGCTCATCGTTACGACTTCCATTTCGGGAAAAAGTTCTTTTACTGTTTTGTATTCCCCTTCTTTATCTTTGATGGGAACGTGAATGATCTTCTTTCCCACAGCCTTTTTTGCCCCGGGACCGAAAAGTGGGTGAACAGAAATCGGCTTCTCTAACGCAGTCAGATTTCTGACTATAGGTTCCTTTAACCCGCTTATTTCTGTGAAGTAATTTTCAAAACCAGAATTTTTTACGCTCTCTATTATGTGAGGCATGCTCTTCATGTTTGTCGAACAGAAAACCACATCGAAACCCTTTATGTCACGGATGTCTCTGTACATGAAACCTTTTTCTTTTAACTCCGATACCCTTTTCAGATCGCTGTCATAAAAATAGGTTTCTTGGTTTTTTGATGAAAAATACTTATAAAACCATAAACCCATCCTGCCGGCTCCTATTATGATTATTTTCATGACTTGCCTTTTATTTCCTTTAACTGCTTTATTAATTCTGGCACTATTTTCTTGTAGTCTCCTACAATTCCATAATCGCAGTTTTCAAAGATCGGAGCGTACTGGTCTGAGTTTATTGCAACGACTATCTTTGCTTCCCTGATACCGAATACGTGCTGAGCAGCCCCGCTTATCCCAACGGCTATGTAAAGGTTCGGCTTTACAGTCTTTCCTGTCTGCCCAACCTGTCTTTCGTGCGGTATCCAGCCCAGGTCTACAGCCTTCCTGCTTCCAGCATACGTGCCTCCGAGGACGCCCGCGAGCTCCTTTACAAGTTCAAACCCGTCCTTGCTCCCCAGACCCCTTCCTCCTGATACTATGATCTCGGCTTTTTCAAGGGGCATTTCTTCTGATTTCTGTATCTCTACTCTGTCGATAAGCTCAATCCCAAAGTCGTGGATCTCGGGCGCTTCCTCCTTTATTATCGATTCGAGCTTCCTGTTTTCATCTTTCTTCGGAGTCGGGAATACGTTAGGCCTTACGCTGCCCATCACTGGCCTCCTCCTCATGGTCCTTATGTGCGCGAGCTGCCACGCCCCGAAAGGAGGCCTTACCAGGATCACTTCTTTGTTCTTTTCGTCAACTTCGATCATGGTCAGGTCTGCAGTTATCCCCGTCCTAAGGTGGTTCGCTATGTAAGGGGCAAGCTCCCTTCCCCTCATCGTTCCTGCAACAAGGAAAGCTTCGGGCTTGTACTTCTTCGCGAGCTGTGCCAGCACTTCCCCGTAAAGCGGTGTGTAGTATGTCTTCAGCCTTTCGTCGTCAACGTATATTACCTGGTCTGCCCCGTATTTCCCGAGCTCTTCAAGCAGTCTTTCGATCTTGTACCCTATTATCACTGCAACCAGCTTGCTTCCGAGCTTGTCCGCAACCTCTCTTCCTTTTCCGAGAATCTGAAGGCTCGGCTCAAGTATCTGACCCTTGTCTGTCTCAATGTATATCCATACGTTCTTGTGCTCAGCCGGGTTTACAGGGTTCCAGTCAGGACAAATAGCTGGCGTGCTCATCTATATCACCTTTTCCTCCTTTAACTTAGAAATCAACCACGAAACCATCTCCTCAGGCGTTTTGCCCTGAATTACCTGCATCTTCCTGGGTATCTTTCCTATGAACTCGGTTTTAGCCACGATAGTAGGCGAACCTTTCAGGCCTGTACAGAGCGTGTTCAGCTGAAGCTCGTTGTTCGTGTATACTTTTACAGGCTTCTGAGTAACAGCCTTCATCTTGTTCTTCAAAGTAACGTCGCGCGGCTGCAGTGTGTGCATCAGCACAGATATCAGCGCAGGAAGCTTAACCCTGTACTTTTCTACGTAAGTCTCAAGCTGCCTCGTAAGAATCATGTGCCCGTCCTGCAGCTCAGCTTCTGTAACGTAGTAAACATAGGGTATTCCGAGCCACGAAGAAACCTGGGCTCCGATGTGCGCGGTAGACGAATCAAGGGTTTCCTGTCCTGCCACTATAAGGTCATAGTGGTCAACTACCTTTTTTATTGCCTGAGATATTACATAAGAAGTTGCAAGCGTGTCTGCTCCTCCATAAGCTCTGTCCGTGAGCAGTATTCCTTCGTCAACTCCCATTCCAACCAGGTACTCTATGCCCTTTGTGGCAGAAGGCGGAGCCATTATCATAGCCCTGATCCTTCCCCCGTACTTTTCCTTAAGCCTGAGTGCAAATTCGGCCGCAACCAGGTCGTGTGGGTTTACAACGCTCGGCACTCCTTCTCTGATAAGCGTTCCAGTGTTAGGGTCAACGTTAACCGTTGTTGTGTTTGGCACGTATTTGAACAACAAAATAATTTCTAAACCCATGTTGATCACCTAGCTAAAACGGTAAAATATACCTTTCCCGCTCTTGGGAAAAGTCCACGTTATCGCTTCCATCGGACATACGACCCTGCACGTTCCGCATTCAACGCACCCTTCGTAGCTGAAAAGTATGCCGTTCTCGGTTTCGGTGTAGCAGCCTGTTGGGCAGAGCCTTACGCAGGCCTTTGTCGGGCAGTTCTTGCATTTATCATAATTAACAACTATGTGAGGCTTAGAATCCACGTCCCATATGTTCACGTTTATTATGTCAGTTAACCTTAACTTTCTTTCTGGCGCGCTCACAGAGACCTCACCATCCTGTAGCCATCGATCAGAAGCTTTAACATTGAGTACTGGTTTTCCTTGCAGGACTCGTTTATCGCATCCCATGCTTTCGAAGGACCGTCTGAGTTTTCAAACATCCTCTTCATAACGCCGCTCATTATCTTTGGATATTTTTCAAAGAGCAACCCGTTTTTCATAACTTCATGAACCTTCCTGAACCTCTTCAGCTCCTTTATTACTATGCTTTCTTCCAGCATAGATTCATAGGACGAAAGCGAACCTGCGCTGTAATCTCCCTTTGCGTGAGCCTGCTCGATAGCTTTACCGGCCAGGTAACCAGAATAAGCGGCAAAATCTACGCCCCTGTAGGTGTAGCCCGCGTTCAGGAGAAGCCCTGCAGCGTCCCCTGTGATCAAAAGCCCGTCATAAACAAGCCTTTCAGGCCTTAGAGACCAGACGTCTTCCGGTATGAGATGCGCTGAATATTCAGATATCCTCAGGTTCTGCAGGTAGTTTTTCAGTGCAGGCGCAGTCCTCAGCGACTCCACAAGCTGGCTGACGTGGTCCTTGACATTAGCTATAGCTTTGTCAAGCAAAACTACAACCCCAAGGCTTACTGAATCACGGTTCGTGTAGAGGAATGCCCCTCCCGGCGTGTTTGCAGTTGCAGCGCCGAGAAAAACCCAGGCAAGGCCCTCGTTCTGTGACAAACCGAAGGCATCCTCTATCTGCTTGCTTTCCCCTTTTAAAACTTCTTTTACTCCAAGAGCTACGAGCTCTGGCTTTAACGGCTTAACTATCCCTGATGCTTCGAGCACTAGCCTGTTTACCCCTTCAGCGTCTATGACAACGTCCGACTTTAAAACGTCTTCCCCGGATACAACGCCAGAAACCTTATTATTTTCTTTGTAAAAATTCGTCACAGGAACATCTGTTATGATCGTTGCACCAGCTGATTCAGCCTGTATGCCCATCCACTTTACGACTTCCGTAAGGTAAGCCGTAAAGCTTATTGCCTCCTTTCCCTGGTAATCTATGGATATCATACTTTCGTAATCTGGCATTATGCTTATCCTTTCTCTCTTGACCCATCTGTGAACAGGTATCGAGTTAAAGTTCGGGTATATTTCCTTTAAAGGTGCTGCGTAGATCCTGCCCCCGTAGATGCTCTTAGATCCTACTTCTCTGCCTCTCTCCAGAACCGCAGTTTTGAATCCTTTCTTTGCCAGATAGTACGCGGCCGACAAGCCAGCTGGACCAGCTCCAACTATTGCAACGTCAAATTTTTGATCTAGTATGTTCATCCCTTCCATAGATATATTTTTTGATTTATTTAAATCATATTGCTGTAAAAATTTTATTTTTATTTGCTTTTTATTGTAAGTTTCTTAAAGCATTATGGTAAGCGTTATTTATGAGAACGTTTAAATTCAAAGGAAAGTTAAAAATAAACTGCGGCTATGAATAGCTCTGGGGATGTCTGATATGTGATGACCCCATAGCTCACAATGAGCCGCGCGACGTTTTAGCCTTAAAAAACCAAATTTGCAAATTTTTGAACCTTTAACAGTCAAACGTATATATATTTTGATATAATATTGATGATTATGGATTTAATCGTCGTAGCTCTCTATGCCGCTTCTACAGCTTTTATACTTTACTTTACGCTCAGGCCTTACCTTTTTTCTGTAATTCAGTTCTTTAAAAAATACAGGTTCAAAGGCCTGAAGCTTGTGAGAGTTCCGAAAGTTTCCGTTATAATTCCTGCTTACAACGAAGAGAGCACGATAGAAAGAGTTTTAAGGGGCGTCCTTTCATTTGACTATCCAAATTTTGAAGTTATAGTGGCTGACGACTCCACAGACGGCACAACCCAGAAGATTTCAGCTTTTAAGGATCCAAGGCTGAAGGTCGTTCACAGAAATGATAGAAAGGGATGGAAGGCCGGAGCCGTAAACAACGCTATGAACTACGCCGACCCATCTTCAGAGTACACAGTCATCCTGGACGCTGACAGCATACCTCCCCAGGACCTGCTCACGAAGCTTGTGGAAAGAATCCAGGAGGGCTATGACGCGGTGCAGGGGGTCCAGCTTCCAGTAATAAATTCAGATTACAACAGGATAGCAAAGGCAAACTCAATCATTCAGAGTTACTATCAGCTAGTAGAACAGCCTTCAAAGTTCTACATAGGTTTGCCAGTAACTTTGACCGGCAGCAACTTCATCATAAAGACTGACCTTCTGAAAAAGTACAGGCTGAACGAAGACATAGGAGAGGACTGGGAACTGACTCTCAGGCTTGCCAAGGACGGCCACAGGATAGCTTACGCTCCGGATATAGCAGTTAAGTGTGAGGTACCTTTTAACCTGAAAGACTCGATAAACCAGTACGTCAGGTGGAACGAAGGCATGGTAAGGTCAACGCTGAGAAAAGTTAGCGATATAATGCAGAGCGATATGCCTTTTGCGAGCAAAGCTGACCTTGTCATGACAGGGCTCACGCCGTTCATAACTTATGCGCTCATAATTTCAATGGTCACAGGAGCCTACCTTTATTTCAGTCAGCCAGGATTCAGGCCGATGATAATTTTCTTAACAGCTTTCATAATGCTTTCAGGCATCGTCACGATGATCTCATCTGCTTCAAAGATAGGACTTAGCTATTTCTACGCCCTGTTTTCTGAATTGCTCTATTTTATATTTGTGCCCTTTGCCGTTTACGCTTCGCTCAGGGGCATGGTGCTTAGGGAAGGCACCTTCATAAGAACCACAAAGATCGGAGAAATAAATTAATGCGCTTAAAGCTCAAACACCATCTTTTCTCCCCTTACTCCAGCTATTAGATTTTTAACTGAAACTTCTGCCATCTTCTGCCTCGTTTCGAGCGTTGCGCTGCCTATGTGGGGCGTAAGAACAACGTTTTCAAGCTTTATGAGCGGGTTATCTAAGCTGGTGGGTTCCTCTTCAAAAACGTCGAGCGCGGCCCCTCTTATTGTTCCTGATTGCAGGGCTTCTGTGAGAGCCTTTTCATCAACAACTTTGCCCCTGGACGCGTTTATCAGGAAAGCGCTCCTTTTCATTTTATTGAGGAAATCCCTGTTGACCATGTGATAAGTTGTAGGGTTAAGGTCTACTGCAAGGACCACAAAGTCCGATTCCCTGAGCAAGGTGTCAAGGTCTACAAACTCAGCTTCAACTTCCTTCTTTGTCCTGCTGTTGTAAATAACTCTCATGTTAAAGCCCTTTGCCCTTTTAACCAGCGCCCTTCCTATCCTTCCCATACCTATTATGCCGAGTACTTTTCCGTTTACTTCTGTACCGATCATAAAATCGGGCGTCCACGGCTGGTTCCACCTTCCTGATCTTATCAGCTTATCACCTTCAACTACCCTTCTCGCTACTGCAAGAAGCAAAGCAAAGATAAGATCTGCAGTTGCGTCGGTCAGAACTTCCGGGGTGTACCCGATCCTTATTTTCTTTGATTTGGCATAGTTCACGTCTATGTGATCAAACCCTACGCTGAAAGTGCTTATTACCTTTAGCCTTTCTGCAGCGTCTATGATCTCCCTGTCTATCCTGTTCACAAGGCTGCAAAGCAGACCGTCTGCATCCTTTATGTTTTCCTTTATCCACTCTTTTGAAGGAGGCACCGGCGAGTCCCATGCTATAACCTCGAAACCGTTATCTTTCAGGAACTCTACCCACTCTTTGAAAATCCTGAAAGATACAACCACCTTCTGCATAAAAATATTTTTAATTGCATCAATAAAAGTTTTAAAACAACGCTTATTGAAAATGGTTATGCAGTTCTATTTTTACCTTATAGCTGTCTACGCGGTTGCCATCGTGCTCGGTCGTTTCAAGGCTTCAGTTCCAGACATGGCTGTCAAGGGAGCTGTGATCCTGCTCATTTTAACAATCTCGTACTGGGGGGCAGAAGAAGTTTACCTTAGAACTTTTTTTGTCTTTTTGGTTTTATCCTTTATATCAGCACTTCTGATAATAATGATTACCTACAGCGTAGGTTTTATCTGGAAGGGTCGGTTCAGTTACAGAAAATCTAGAAAAACCGACGTAAGGGAGTTCGTTTACCTTATCGCTCTTATTTTAGGTTACATTCTGGGTTATTTTATAAGATTTAGCATACCGTTTGACAGCGTTCTGCAGATAGAGCTGCTTCTGCTCATATTCCTTGTTGGCATAAAGGTAGGTAATGTGCTGAATCCGAACTCTTTCTTAAAAGCATGGAGGGGAGCCGCTTTATCGATTATGACGGCTCTTACAGGCGGATTTTTGGCCTCTCTCATTATTTATCTTATGATCTTCAGGCCGTTGAGTCTGTCTTTTTCGATAGCCTTCGGTTTCGGCTGGTACACTCTTGACGGCCCGCTTGTTGCAAAGTACTTTGGGCCAGGAGCCGGCATGGCCGCATTCCTCGTTAACTTCTTCAGGGAACAGTTCACCTTCGTTTTGGTCCCGTTTCTTTCAAGACTTGAGAAAAACCCTGAAGGGCTGATAGCGGTTGGCGGTGCAACGACAATGGACACAACGCTTGGACTTTTTACTGAAGCGCTGGGCGCTGATTATGCTCTGGTTTCTACGATAAACGGCATCGTTCTCAGCGTGATAGTTCCTGTAATAGTCCCTTTTATAGCAACGCTTTAAATCATACGAAAAGCATAATAGAAAATCCGCTCTCTTTTATCTTATGAGCGTGATAGTTGAGATAGCGATCGACCCTATAGGAACAAATTCCACAAGCGTCAGCGGCTACATAAGAAAGGTTGTGGAAGCGATCGAAAAGATGAACCTGAAATATCAGGTCGGGCCCATGGGGACGTCTTTTGAACTTAAAAGCGTGAAACAGCTCGGAGATGTCCTTCAGACAATTCACGATGAGCTAAATAAGCAGGGTATAAACAGGATAGTGACAACTGTAAGGATAGATGACAGAAGGGACAAAGAAGAAACAATGGAATACAAGGTAAGCAGGGTAGTGAAAAAATAAGATAAAAGGGCAAAAAGCGTATAAACTCGTTAGCTTATCTAATCATTAGATTGTCTAACGATTTTGATGAAAGATTAGCTGAAGAGCTCCTTGAGAGCGTTTTTCAGGCTTCAAGGACGTTCAGAAGATGGATGAGGGAAGACGTCAGCCTTTCAGTTCCCCAGTTCAGAGTTCTGTCCTTTGTGAACAGGAACAGAGACTGCTCAGTAGAAGACGTAGCTTCTTACCTCGGGGTTTCAAAGCCTACCGCGAGCAAGATCGTTGAAAACATGAGGCTAAAGAACCTTCTTTACAGGACAGAAAACAGCGAAGACAGGAGGAAGGTTTCAATAAGCCTTACGGGCAAAGGTTTGAAGGTCCTCGAAGAAGCCAGGCTGAAGGCGGTTTTAGAGCTAAAGAACAGGCTGTCAAAGATCGATGAACAGAACAAGTCCCTTCTGAGTAACTCTTTAAAAATCCTGGCTGAACTCACGAAGTGAGCCTTATGATAGAAACTAACTCTCTTACGAAGGTTTTTGTCGGAAAAAAGTGGAAAGTTGAAGCCCTTAAAGGCGTTGATTTTAAAGCCGAAAGGGGAAAGGTAACAGCTCTTGTTGGCCCCAACGGCGCAGGCAAGACGACTTTGCTGAAAATAATTTCAACGCTAATCTTGCCGACATCAGGGAGCGCTTACGTTGACGGATACGACGTTGTTTCTCAGCCTAACGAAGTAAGAAAGCGCCTTGGACTTGTCACCGTCAGCGACAGGCTGCTTTATTACAGGTTGAGCGGCGTTGAGAATCTGCTTTTCTATGGTGCGCTTTATGACATGAGCATCAGGGAAGCCAAAAAAAGGGCTTACGAGATTCTCGATCTTGTTGGCCTTAAGGAATGGGCGGATGAGCCCACGATGCACTACAGCACAGGCATGCTGAGGAGGCTTGCTATAGCAAGATCGCTCATGCATGACCCTGATACGATACTTCTTGATGAACCAACGCTCGGGGTTGATGTTGCTTCAGCAAGAAAGGTAAGACAACTGGTCAGGAAACTTTCTTCTGAAAGAACGATAGTGCTTACCAGTCACTTTATGCACGAAATCGAAGAGCTGGCTGATTTTATATTCGTTTTAAAGTCCGGGAAGATAGTTGCAAAAGGTTCCCCTGAAGATATCATAAAAATGGCCGGCAGGATAGTTGAAGCCAAGCTTGAGTCTAACTCTGTAACAGCTTTGGTTGAAAGGTTCATAACTAAGTATGAGAACGGATACGCTGTAATAAGGGGTCCGAAATCGATAGTCGAGCAGTTCTCTTCGGATTTTTATGAAATACAGCCATCTTTAGAGGACGCCTACATAGCTCTGATTGGAGAAAACGAACAGGATTTCAGGCCTTACCAGTTCAGAAGAGGAGGCGCATGGGCCCGTGAGCGTCCTGTCTAAGCTTTATGCTTACCTTTACCTGAGGGGTTTTAAGGTCTGGATAAGCTACAAAACAAACGCCGCGCTAACCATGCTGAGCTGGATAATCCCGGTTTTCACCTACTACTTTACTGGAACAGCTCTTGGAAACAGAATTGTTTCAGGCCTCGGGGGCGGCAGTTATACAGCATTCGTCGTCGTTGGGCTTGCTTTTCAGGGATACGTTTCTTCAACAATAACAACGGTAAGCCAGAGGCTGAGGAATGAACAGCTTTACGGCACGCTAGAGTACTATGTGCTCTCACCTTCAGGGGTCCTCGGGTTTTTAACCTACTCCTCTCTCTGGGGTTTTGCCCTGAACAGCGTAAACATGGCAGTGATCCTGGCAATAGGTTTTGGCCTGGGCGTTAAGTACTCTGCTTCAGGAATAGCTGCAGCGTTGATCATCTTTGTGCTTTTGCTTCTGACATCTTTCGGAATAGCCGCCATGTCCGGTGCTGTGGTTATGGTTACAAAACAGGGAAACCCGATAGCGTTCTTTTTCTCAACTTTTACGGCGCTTATGGGGAACACGGTCTTTCCTGTTACAGCTCTTCCCTGGTACCTCAAAGACCTTAGCTATGCGATTCCGCTCACATGGGCTTTGCAGGGATTGAGAGGATCTCTACTCGAAGGGTTAAGCTTCTCCGGACTTTCTAACATAATTTACGTTATGCTCGTCTTCACTTTAATAACTGTCCCCCTAGGTCTCTACCTTTACTCGAAAGCCTTTGACAAAGCAAGGAAGGATGGGACGCTTTCTCAGTACTGATAAGACACTTTCAGAAACGATTATATATGCATATGAATTGATAGTATTTTAATGCAGGATTCAGACTATGACGCCATTATAGTTGGCGGCGGACCAGCAGGGGTTGGCGCGGCAAAGTCAGCTGCAAAAGAAGGGCTGAGGACCCTTCTGATAGAAAAGGAGCCAGCCATAGCTGCCTGGAAGCCCTGCGGTGAAGCGACTTCTGAAGGAGCCTTTGTCACCGCAGAAATTAAACCAGAACCACCGTACATAGTCAGAAAGGCAAATGCGCTCGTCTTTGCACCAAACCAGAAATACGTATCCATAAACCAGGAAGGTTATGCTATCAACAAGACTTACTTCTTACAGGAGCTGGCTTCACAGGCCGCAAGGTACGGGAGCGATATCCACGTCAGAGAAGAGTTCTTGGGCTTTGAAAGAGAAGGTAAGATTCTCAAAGTAAAGACAAGCAGAAACATATACAGGACAAAGGTCATAATCGGAGCCGATGGTTATCACTCAGCAGTTGCCAGAGAAGCTGGGATAAAGGAAAAGTCAGAGCCGATACCTACAGTTCAGTACATAATGGGAAACGTAAAGCTCAAACATCCTGAAAGTGTAAGGTTTTACCTGGGAAACAGCGTAGCTCCCAAAGGATATGCCTGGATATTTCCAAAAACCGACAGCATAGCTGAAGTCGGCATCGGGGTGAGGGGCGCAACTGCAAAAGTTTACCTAGATAAATTTGTGAAGCAGCACGAAGATGAGCTCGGAGAAGCTAAGATAATAGACTACAGAGGAGCTCCTGTGCCAATAGGGGGTTTGATCTCTGAAGCTGCAAAGGACAACGTCCTTCTCGTGGGTGATGCGGCCGGAACAGTAGTCCCTTTTACCGGTGCCGGAATACATTCATCCCTTGCAGCAGGCCTGGTTGCTGGTAAAGTTGTAGCTGAGGCTGTAAGAGAAGGTGACTACAGCGAGGCGAAGCTGAAGAAATTCTACGAGCTTTATGAAGATCCGTGGGGAAAGAGGATAAGGACAAGCCTGAAAGCAATGAGGCTTTTTGAAAGGATTTCAGACGAAGACTTCAACACGCTGGCTGAAGTCCTGGACGAAAACGACATACTGGACCTAGCTAACGGCTACAATGTAAGGCGCGTTGCAATGAAGCTGCTCAAACACCCTATACTCGCTGGCAGGATAGCCGCAAGCCTGATGAGCATATAGGCTAAAATTTTTTGTTTAACACTAAAAATAATAAAAGTTATCAAATTCTCCCTTGTATTCTTCCCATTTTACGTTAACGTCTTCGACATCAGAGAGAGGAGGGCCTCTCCTGCACTCTCCTATGAACTCTTCTATTGCCTCTCTTTCGCCTTCAACTATTATCTTTACGCTGCCATCAGGCATGTTTTGAGCGAAACCATTCAGTCCGAGCCTTTCAGCAACCCTTTTCGCAAAAGCTCTGTACCCAACGCCCTGAACTAGCCCTTTAACCTTTATCTCGGCTCTTGTCTTCATCCCTTTACCACACCTATGGGCCTCATCCTGAAAACCCTCTTCGCGAGCCCAGCAAGCTCGCTCGCTTCAGCGACCAGGTCCACGTCTTTGTAAGCAAGCGGAGCCTCTTCTGTGACGGTTTCCTTGCTTGCGGCCCTTATTATTATCCCTCTTTTTTCCAGTTCATCGACAAGCTGTTTGTACGTCCACGTCCTCTTGGCAGCGCTCCTGCTCATATAACGTCCCGCTCCGTGCGCTGCTGAGCCAAAGCTCAGTTCTTCGTTTGAGCTCAGTCCGACCATAACGTAGCTTGCTGTCCCCATGCTCCCCGGGATGAGCACGGGCTGCCCTATGTTCCTGTATTTAGCAGGTATCAGCTCAGAGCCTGGCCCGAATGCCCTTGTTGCTCCTTTTCTGTGAACGACCGTTTCTTTGACGCTGCCGTTAACCCTGTGCTTTTCTCTCTTTGCTATGTTATGCGCAACGTCATAGATAAGGTGCATGTCCAGTTTATCTGGATCCCCAAAAATTTTGAAGCTTTTCCTGACCTGATAAGTTACCAGCTGCCTGTTTGTCCAGGCGAAGTTCGCCGCGCTTATCATGGCCTTAAGGTAATTCTGACCTTCTTCGCTCATGAAAGGTACAGCAGCTAGTTCTCTGTCCGGGAGCCATATGTTGTACTTTTTGAGAGCCCTTTCCATGATCTGCAGGTAGTCGCTGCAGACCTGATGCCCGTAGCCCCTGCTGCCTGTGTGTATGAGAACAAGAACCTGACCTTCCTGCGTGACTCCAAGGTTCTTCGCAATATTTTCGTCAAAGATTTTGTCAACGACTTCAACTTCAAGGAAATGGTTTCCGCTTCCCAGGCTTCCGAGCTGTGAAGCTCCCCTTGCCTTTGCCTCTTTTGAAACCTTTGAAGGATCTGCTCCCGGCATGCTCCCTCCTTCTTCCGCAAGCTCCATGTCGTCTTCCCATGCATAGCCCTTTTCAAGCGCCCACTTCATGCCAAGCTTTGCTACTTCGTCCAGTTCTGATTGTGAAAAAGTGAACCCGCTTTCGCTCCCGAGACCGCTCGGGACGTTCCTGTAAAGGCTGTCCATGAGCTCCTTCAGCCTTGGCCTTACATCTTTCTCAGTAAGGTTTGTCCTTACGAGCCTGACGCCGCAGTTTATATCGTAACCAACGCCTCCTGGACTGATCACGCCTTCCTCAACGTCAAAGGCCGCAACCCCACCTATCGGAAAACCGTAACCTTCATGACCATCAGGCATTACGTAAGAATACTTCAGTATACCGGGCAGAGTGGCAACGTTCATTGCTTGAGTAAGGGTCCTGTCCTGCTTGATCCTCTGGATGAGCTCGTCGCTAGCGTAAATCCTTACAGGAACCCTCATCTGCCCTTCTTTAGGAATTTCCCACGTTACATTACCTATCTTCTTTATTTCCATGATACTTTTTTAACAATATGCAATATAAAATTTTTTCACATATCAATTAATGAAAACGCGCTTAAACGAGAAAAATAAATTATTAAAAATCAATTTATAAGCAAGCTTTGTTTAAAAATATGATATGAAATATGACCTGAAGGACAGAAAGTTCTGGTTAGCCAGCGAAGATGAAATAAAAAACGGCCTTGCCACTGACTTTTACTTCCTTAACGTTGAAAAGGCTATGGACGGCGAGAAAATTAACCCGAGAGTTACTGCGGAGATCTATACGAGACACCTTCCATATCAGGACCAGTGGGGTGTGCTGAGCGGCGTTTACGAAGTTTTGAAGCTCCTTGAAGGTTTGCCGGTTTCAGTCTGGTCTTTTGATGAAGGTGAGGTCTTTTTCACTTCAAAGAACGACATCGCTTACGAGCCGGTCATGAGGATCGAAGGACCTTACAGGTACTTTGCAAGGTTTGAGACAGCGCTTCTTGGCTTCCTTTGCTCTATGAGTGGAGTTTCTACAAAAGCAGCAAGGCTGAGGTATCTTGCCGGAGACGAAAAGATCCTTCTGAGCTTCGGAACCAGGAGGACTCACCCCGTGCTTGCCCCCATGATAGAAAGAGGAGCGTACATATCCGGTTTTGACGGTTTCAGCAACGTTATAGGCGCAAACCTTATAGGGACAAAAGCTTCCGGCACCATGCCCCACAGCTTTATACTTCTTTTTGATGACCCACGGGATGCCTGGCTTGCTTTTGACAGACACATAGAAAAAGATGTCCCGAGGATAGCTCTTGTTGACACCTACTATGATGAAAAAACGGAAAGCATAATGGCCCTGGAAACTCTGGACGGCAGGCTTGCCGGAATAAGGCTTGACACCCCGGGTTCAAGAAAAGGGGACTGGAGGAAGATAGTTGAAGAGGTAAAGTGGGAGCTTTACCAGAGAGGTGGCAGGAACGTCAAGATCATCATATCAGGAGGCATAGACGAAGAAGACATAATAAAGATGAACGATATAGTTGACGGTTACGGTATAGGGACCTCTGTTTCAGATGCCCCAACAGTAGACTTTAACATGAAGATAGTTGAAGTTGAAAAAGACGGGAAGATGATCAAAAAGGCAAAAAGAGGCGACATTTCAGGCAAAAAAGAGGTTTACAGGAGCTACGAGAAAGGTGAAGACATTATACAGTCAGCGTATTCTGAGCCCCCTGAAGGCTATGAGCCCCTGCTCAAGAAATACATTGACAACGGAAAAATAGTCAGGCAGTTTGAAGATCTTCCCGAAATAAGGAAAAGGGTCAGCGATAGGCTCAAGTGGATCAGAGAAAAGAACCCCAGGGCAAGGCTGATTTATTAGCGGAAAGACTATAAATATCCCATTTCTTGTTAGTTTGAACCATGAGTAAACTAGATGACGTCCTGAATTTAGCTAAAGTTAAGGGTTATTTCTGGCCATCTTTCGAGATCTACGGTGGTGTGAGCGGTTTCTATACATTTGGTCCCCTGGGCTCATACCTGCAGAGGGATATAGAGGAACTCTGGAAAGGAATATTCGTCAAGCCCTTTGGTTTTATAGAAATGGATTCTCCAGACCTTTTGCCATACCCTGTGCTGAAGGCTTCCGGCCACGTTGACAACTTCAAGGATCCGATGGCTGAATGCAGAAAGTGCGGCGCAAAATACAGGGCTGACCACCTTTTAAAAGATTCTGGCATTGAAGTTTCTGAAGGAGCTGAACCATCATACCTTGAAGCTCTTCTTAACCAGAATAAGGTAAAGTGCCCTAAGTGCGGTGGACAGGAATGGTCCGTAAAGCTTTACCTGAACATGTTCGAAACAAACATAGGCCCCTACGCTGAAAACAAGGGTTACCTGAGGCCCGAAACAGCTCAGGGCATATTCGTAGAGTTTAACAGCCTGTATAACTACAACAGGGAACAGCTTCCTATGGGAGTTGTGCAGATAGGAAAGGGCTACAGAAACGAAATATCCCCAAGGCAGGGGCTGATAAGGCTCAGGGAGTTTCATATGATGGAGCTAGAGCTTTTTATAGATCCCCAGGAAGAGGATGCACCGGAACTTCCGAACGATCAGAAATTGAGGCTTTTACATGAAAAAGCAAGGGCAACCGGAGAACCCGAGGAGCTTACCCCTCTTGAAGCTTATCAGAAGGGAATCATAAAGATGAAGTGGCTGGCTTATTTCCTCTACCTCTCCAAGAAGTTCCTCAACAGCCTCGGCGTTCCAGATGAAAAACAGAGGTTCTTTGAAAAGATAGCTGGCGAAAGGGCACATTATTCTGCGCAGACTTTTGATCATGAGGTTTACATTGACGAACTCGGATGGACCGAAGTCGCCGGGTTTGCTTACAGGACAGACTTTGACCTGAAGTCTCACATGCAGGCTAGCGGCAAAGAAATGTACGCGATCAAGAGGAAAGCTGTAAGCACGAAGACAAGCGTTGTTATCAACAGAGAAGAACTGATGAAGAGAGATAACTGGAAAGAGCTTGCTGAGCTGAAGCCCGAGGTAAGATCGGATGGCGTGTACATTGGAAACATAAAGCTAAACGATAAAGAGTACAAGATTATTCAGGAGGTAGAGAAGGAAGAAATAAGGAAATTCATACCCCACGTTATAGAACCTTCTTTTGGTCTAGACAGGCTCACTCTTGTTGCTCTTTATTTTGCATACGGGAAAAAAGAGGGCAGGAACATATTTTCTTTACCTAAAGGGTTGCTAAAGAACGTAGTAGCTGTTCTCCCGCTAGTTTCGAAGGAAGAGTTCATCAGCAAAGCGTTTGAAGTAAGGGAACTGCTCGTCAACGAAGGCTTTGACGTGATCTTTGACGATAAAGGCTACATAGGAAAAAGGTATGCCAGGCTTGATGAGTCTGGCGTTCCTTTTGCGATAACTATCGACTCAAAGACGCTTGAAGACAGAACAGTTACAGTGAGGGACAGGGACAGCTGGTCCCAGGACAGAATTAAAATACAGGATCTGCCAAAGTACTTAAGGGAGAAAACGAATTGGCGTTTGTAGTTCACGGCGGAGCGGGAAAGGGCAAAAGGGACGAAAAAGCCCTTGACGTCCTTTTAAAAGCAGCTGAGATAGGTCTTGATTATTCGTTGAAGGGATCCACGGTTGACGCCGTAGTTGAAGCTCTATATTATCTGGAAGAAAGCGGGCTGTTCAACGCTGGCAAAGGCTCTGTGAGCAACGATGCGGGATTTGTTGAAATGGATGCCGGAATTTTCAGGGGAAGGGACAGGGCTGCAGGCGCAGTTGCAAATCTGAGAGAGGGTAGCGCAATAAGAAAAGCTCTAGAAGTTTTAAACGACGGAAGGCACGTCCTGATAAGCTACGGTGGCATCGTAAAAAAATTGGGAACCGGATCCGAGAAACTTGAGACAATTGGAGCCGTATCTGTAACAAAAGACGGTGATGCGAGTGCCGCAGCTTCAACTGGAGGCATAAGGGGTAAAAGGGCAGGGAGAATAGGTGATTCGGCTATTCCAGGAGCTGGGTTCTATGCTCTTAAGGAGATCGGGGGCACAGCGCTAACAGGCATAGGAGAACAGAACATGAGGTGTCTTACTGCTTACAGGATAGTCGAAAAAATGAAAACTAATGACCCGCTTAAAGCAATAAAGACTGTCTTTGCAGATGTAAAAGGCGAAATAGGGCAGCTGAACCAGGGCGCTATAGCAGCAGATTCGCGCCTGAGAGTTGCAGCTTATACAACAGAAGAAGCCATGCCCGTATGCCTTGTAAAAAAAGATATTAGAAAGTGCTCTTTTGAACTCGGGGAAGGCATTTTGCTTTAAAACTTAAAGCAGGGGAAGAACTTTGAAGCCCAATTCCGTATGTGACATTTTTAAACCAGATGAATAAAGAGGATTGCTGACACTAACTAAAAAGTGATATGCTGAATTGCAGAAAGAAGCTTCGGAATACAGAAGATCAGAAATCCTGATACCTTTTGTAGGGCTTTTCAGAACCTTTGCTATAGCATTGATTTCGCCTTATCTGGGGCTTGCCCTGTACAGAAAAGGCCTTCCGTTGCCATACGTGGGGCTTGTTTATGTATTGCTTGCCGTCGTTGGAGCTATAGGACAGCTGTTTGGGGGTGCGGCTTCTGACAAGCTCGGAAGGAGGAAGGTCATGGTCTTTTCCCAGGTTGGTAGCGGCTTTGCCCTTGTGCTCATGGGGATAAGCTTCATTATACCTGGTTATTTTGTATTCGTAGTAATGTCTCTCATTCAGACGTTTTTTGGCAGCTCTAACATGGCAGCGTTCAACGCATACGTTGGAGAGCTCGGTTCTGACCAGAACGGCATGATAAGGGGTTACAGCAGAATGAGGATCGGAATTAACGTCGGATGGGCGGCAGGGCCTCTGATAGGAGGCGTGTTAATAGGTTATCTCGGCTTCAAAGATACCTGGATAATTTCTGGACTTATAGTAATTGCATCATCTGTTCTTTTCCTGTTTTTAAAGGCTAAACAGAGGTTTTACTCCAACATTGATCTCAGCACGTTTAAGGACATAGGTTATCTCAAAAACATATCGCCTTTCATCCTGATATACGCTTTTATAGCTCAGTTCGGTTTGACTTTGACGATTTATGAGACTGTAAACATGAATGTCCCGGTTTCTCTATATGGCCTGATCTACCTTCTTAACGGTGCGATGGTTGCCATCTTTCAGATGCCGATGGCTAAAATGCTTTACAGCAAGAACATCGTTCGCTGGATAGAATACGGAATACTGTTTTATATAGCTGGTTTTCTTGTATACGCTTTCGGAGGGTTGCTCTTTGCTCTCCTCGGCACATGCATAACAACTCTCGGAGAAAACATAGTATCTCCACTTTCAATGACCTACGCTAACCTGCTCTCAAAACAGGAGAAAAGGGGGAGCTATCTGGGCGTTTTCGGAATGGTGAGCAGCTCATCTAGGTCACTTGGTTCTCTCTACGGGAGCTTTCTGCTCTCAAGCTTTTCCAGCTCGTTTGAAATATGGGGTTTGGCTGACATGCTGGGAGCAGTTTCCATAGTTTATTTTTCTCTGATAAACAGGCCAAAGAAGCCTTCGCAAAAGAGCGTTTTATAAAAACATTATTTGGATCAGAGAGCAAGCTCCTTTTCTATGGTCTGAACGTCAACAAATGTTGTGAAGCCATTGTATATCTTTTCATAAATATCCTCGAATGACTGTACATCTGCAGGAGAAAGAGGTTTCAGACCTTTTTTTACTCTTAAATGGTTTAAAAGCCTTAGCGTAAAAGCTTCGTTCTCGAATATGCCGTGTATATATGTTCCGAAAACTCTTCCTTCATAAGCTCCGCTTTTCTGAATTAGCCTAAAATTGTTCCTCTGATAGATAAGCTCAAAAGGAGTTCTGTGTTCGGTTATCCCGTAATGAATTTCATAACCCTTAATTAACGTGCCTTTTGCTGGGCCGTCAATGACCTTTGCTCTTGAGCTGGCCACAACCTTGGAACTGTTCATCAGGGTTTTAGCCTTTAAGAGCGAAAGGCCTCTGTACTCACCCACTTTGCTCTCCACATTATCTATAATTTTTTCACCCAGTGCCTGCAGGCCCCCGCAGATACCCATTATCATCGACCCGTTTTTCAGAGCTTCGATCAATTCTTCTTTAGCGTTAACAGATTCAAGATACTTTATGTCCTTGACCGTTACTTTTGACCCAGGAAAGACTATCAGGTCGTAACCCCCGGACACAAAGCTTTGAAAGTTTATCCCGGTATCAGGGTACATAAAAAGTGGAAAAGCATCGGTAAAATTAGACATGTAAGGCGTCCTTACGAACAGGACCTTTATCCGACCATACCTGCTGGGAACGCTGTCTGAGCTATCCTCCCACGGGGCAACTATTTCGTAGTACGGGATGTAACCCAGTATCCTTATGGAGTACCTTTCCATCATTATCTTTATCGCAGGCCTTATAAGATCTTCCCTGCCGGAATACCTGTTCAGCACCGCACCGATAAATCTTTCTCTGCCCAGAATGTTGACAGTTCCGAGGATGCTCGCTAGAGAGCCCCCTCTGTATATATCGCTGACCAGCAGGTATTTGGCTCCTGAAATCTTCAGCATGTACCTGTTAGAAAGGTCCGGCAGGTTTATCTCCGTTGGCGCGCCCGTGCCCTCTATTACCAAAAGCTCATATTTCTTTGAAAGCCTGTTGAAAGAATCTTCTATTTCTCTTCTCAGGTATGCCTGAAACTCTTCACTGTAAAATTCATCTACTGTTACTGTTGCCGCGTGTTTACCTTTTATAACAACGTAAAGGTCATTCTCCTGGGGCTTGACCAGTACGGGGTTCATATCAGCTTCAGGTTCCAACCCTGCAATTTTTGCCTGAAAAACCTGAGCGAATGCGATTTCGCCCCCTCTACCAACTCCCGCGTTAAGTGAGATGTTCAGAGCCTTAAAAGGGGCTGCAGAGATCCCCTTTTTTCTGAAATGTTTCAGCAATAAAGAGACGAGTAAAGTTTTCCCTGCGCCTGAAGACGTTCCGAAAACCGCGATGCTTTTAGAGGTTCTCAGATACCACTAACCCCTCTCTGAAAACGTATGCCGGCCTTTCGTGGTACCTTATAGCCTGCTTTACGTCTTCCCTTTTAAGAAGAACAAGGTCTGCCCTTTTTCCAGCTTCCAGCTTGCGTTCAAGGCCAGCCGCACGTGCTGCCCTCCATGTTATCATGTCGTAAATTTTTTCCCTTCCGTCGGGGTCCATCATCCATAAAAGGTGAGATGCCAGGAAAGCTACTTCGAGGGGGCTGCATGATCCGTATGGGTAGTAGGCGTCGTTACAGTCGTCCTGTCCGAGGGCTACGTTTATGCCGTAATTCAGCGCTTCCTGAACTGGTAGATGGTACTTCCCAGTATGGGGGTTAGTAACGAGAGATATGTCAGCTTCTTTAACTTTTTTGAACGCTCTGTAGAGCGATTCTTTATCGTAAACCTCCAGAGCCCTTGCGTGACACGCCTCTACCTTTCCCTGCAACCCGTATTTTATTGTTTCATCTGCAAGGTACTCTAGCGTTCTGAGCTTTGGATCAGGGGCGTCGTCAACGAGAAAAGCGGCCGGTTTGCTGTATTTTTTAGCTAGCTCAAGTGAGATCCTTATGTGCTGCTTTTTGTCTTCTTCAGTTTTCTCTATCCACGGAATGCCTCCCACAACGTCCGCTCCTTTTTTTATGGCCTCTTCTACGAGCGACTCAGCCCCCCTGTCTGTAAAGAAGCCCTGCTGGGGAAAAGCCACTATTTCCACGTCCAGAAAGTTCTTTACCGTTTCTTTCGCTTTAAGAACGCCAAGAAAGCCCTTCAGTTCCGCATAGCTGTCCACGTCTGCGAAAACCCTCATAAAAGTGACACCGTTTGAAACGGCCTGCAGGAATTTTTCCGTTACCAATGTCGCAATTTTTTCCGGGTCATAGTGTTTTTTAACCTCAGCGGCTTTCCTGATAGCTTCATCTGCCCCTCCTCCGAGCTGATAAATCGAAACCGTTTCCTTTTCAACCATGTCACCAGTCTCTACCTTATCGATGTGAAGATGAGGCACTGCAAAGCTTTCGGTAAGAAGGTTTCCCATGCCGTTCAGGTCTCCTGTTTCCCCGGAATACTCGGAGATGTTCAAGATCGACCCTCCTTTTATTTCAACTGAGTAAAGCCCTTCCTTACCCCTGAGCCTGACGTTCGTTATTTTTATCATATCATTTTAATTGCAGATAGCATAAATTAACTTTATTCATAAGAGCTCACTGTCATAGAATTCAGGTCTAAAATTCAACGCTTTCGAGCATTCTGTAATCTTCGCTTACGTGGTGGTTAAATTCGCTTACAATTTCATGTATAAGGTATAACATAAACAGCCCCAAAGTTATGATCGTAATTATAAAGTATAGAGCGAAGTTGTGATCCTGAGTTTTTTTCCTTTCGAGCTTTATCCCAAGAGCCGCATATGCTTTTTCTTCCAGCTTTTCAAACGATTTAATTACGATGTGAGACCTGTAAATATAGTAGAAAGCCAGTATTATAGAAACTATTTCAAGAGGCGGAACAAAATAGAAAAACACCATGAATATTGCTGGCAGCAAAGCTCCCGGTACCTTCAAGTTTCTGATCTCGTTGACGCTCTCGCTTATGTTAGGCATGTCTGCTGAAGAAAGCACGCTTATGAGCTTTTCCTTGTGTACCTTCAGTGACTGAAGCAGCCTGAATATAACGAAGGCAAATGCCCCTATAAAGGCAAATCCAACTATCTCTATAGCGACTGTTAGAAGCATGTTAGAGTAGAGAAAGGTTAACACGCTGTAAGGCGACGCCCCGATGTTCGTAATGTAATAAAGCAGTAAAAGGTAAACAAGGTATACGTTAAGCACGAGGTTGACTGTGAACAAAGCCCATACGTAATAAACGTAATTCATGGATAACTGATGTTTTATTTCCTTTCTTAGCTCTCTGAAACTCACGTTTAAAATTCACAGAGCGCCTTTATTAAAAGTATCGGTTAATGCTGTCCTCGTTGCTGATGCGCAGGTTTGCTTAGGTTAAATTATGCAAAATTTTCAGGCAAAAACGATTTTTGCTAACAAAAATCCTGCAATTTTGGACTATCAGCATATCTGGCTAGCCTATCAGGTAATATCAGAGGTATTTTTTTAAGGAAAATTGCACATAAAAGCTGTTAATATGGCAAATTTATCATAAAATCAGGCAAAAGTTTTGATCGACTGGTGAGGTTGGGGTAGTTCACTACTGATTGTATAAAAAACTTCGTTCGCACAAGCCGCTAATTATTATTTATTCACTAAAATAACGTAATTTTCTTTCCCTCTTTTTTCAACTCTGACAAGACCCTGTCTCTCAAGCCTCTTTATTGCCCTCCAGGCTGACGTTTTAGGCAGAATCAGTGACTCACGTATTTCGCTCTCTTTTGCTGTTCCACCTTTTTTCTTTATAAATTCAAGAATCTGAGCGTCCATCGAGCGTTCAACTGCAGATTCCCTTTTCTTATTTTTTGTATATAAGGCATAAACTAAGCCCACTATTACTATGATAACGCCCGGTACAGCGTAAACGAGAGGTGTTAAAGAAAAAACAGAAGGAGCGGGCGAAACCTGGGTAACCTTAGACGGTGGGGGTAAAATATAACCTATTTCCCATCTGCCAGATGCCAACGTTAAATAAAGCGTCCCGTTTACAGCTTCAACTGAAGAAGGTATGCCACTAAGGTATACGAGTTCAGCTCCATGTGGCAGCTGAACTACAGCGCTGTAAGGAGAAGTAAAATTAACGAACCACGATATGTTGTTCTTAGATACTATGCTGTAAGTGTAATAGCTAACAGCTACCGAGCCGTTCATATCAGGAATGATCTTAACGACTCCGCTCGAGTAAGAATAAACAACTGGAGAACCGTTAGAATATGATACCGTTAATCCCTGAGGCACGCCTATTACGCTTATGTTTGCTGGGACAAAAGCTGTAACGTTTTCTGTAATGTTAACTCCAGCATACCCATCAGGATATACAGTTATGTAAGATTGCGGCCCCGTATTAGCGGCAAAGGCCAGTGCTACGAGCGCTACCAGTATTAGCAATGTTTTCATATGCAAAAAATTGTTCTAAATTAAAATATAAACGTTTAAAACAGCTTCAGCGTGGTTCCTTTTGAAGATTTCTTGGCTTTCGTGAATACCACGTTGGCAGAAGCTATATCCTGGATTGCCAGACCGGTTGAATCAAATATTGTTATGTCCTTGTCTGAAGTCCTCCCCCTGATCTTGCCTTCAAGAACGTCGCCCAGTTCTCCAACTATCTGCTGAGGCTTAAGTATGCCTTTTGAAATCGGTACGTTGACTTCGCCTGAATGGACTGCCTGTTCCATATCGTCCACTATTATCCTTGCCTTAAGCAGTATCTGCGGGTCGAGCTCTTCCTTTCCCGGTGCGTCAGCCCCGATGGCGTTTATGTGCGAACCTTCTGGAACCCACTCGTGCATCACAACAGGTTTTGTTGCCGGAGTTGTTGTCACTATTATATCTGCGTCGGCAACGCATTCTTTTACTGTTTCAGCCCCGTTCAGCGAAACCCCGTTTGATTTGGCGAACTGCAGAAAACTATCAAGGCTATCCTTCGATACATCGTAAGCTTTACCCTTAAGATCGCTGAAGAATTCTTTAAGACCAAGCAGCTGATACCTTGCCTGCGTGCCAGCACCTACAAACGCAACTTTTTTAGAACCTTTCCTTGCAAGGTACTTTGCCGCAATCCCTCCTGCAGCGCCTGTCCTCATAGAGGTTAAGAGGGTTCCGTCCATTACGGCTAAAGGCTGGCCCGTCTCGGGACTCAGCAAAAGTATGGTTGCCATTACCGTTGGCAAGCCCTTTTCCCTGTTTTTTACGTGAACGTTAACGACCTTTACACCTGCTGCGTTGAGCGTTTTTATGTAAGCCGGCATCACCCTGAAGTCCCCCTCATACTCTTTGAAGAAAACGTAGGTCTTAGGTGGCATCTCAACGTTTCCTTTGGATTTTTCTCTGAAAGCTGTTTCCACCGCTTCAGTGACTTCTTTCATTGAAACAAGTTCTTTAACTTCATTTTGGGACAAGAAAAGGATGTCCATCATTGGTAATTATTCCCGGCTTTGCTTATAAATGTTTTTCAAAACAGATCATAAAGTGATAAAATGATTTTAACTAATCAGCTGATAAAATACAAATATTTTACTTTTCAATGCGGAAACCGATGCTCTCCATGATTTTGACATAGTCTTCGTCGTTCACCAGCGTTTCCCTTACAGGCTTTATTATTTCGTATATGTAGTCCGCGGTCGAAGTCTTGAGATCGAAAGGATGGATCTTGCTGTTCTTGTAGGCTTCGCTCAATTCGTTGAAGTCCTTAAACAGGTAGTCCCCTCCGTACTTTGGTTCTCTCTTTAAAAGGAACTCCCCTTTTATGGGCATTATGATGTACTTTATTATTTCCATCACAGGGTTTCCTTCAACTATCCCCGGGGGGCACCAAGCCCTCTGCAGCTTTTCCTTTATCTGCGAGTAACTGTCGTGAATGAATATGGCTCCGGAAGGCTTAGACTTGCTCATCTTGCTGAAAGTTTCGTCTTTGACCTCTGAAGGCTTCTGCAAGCCCGGCAGAAGGTGGTGATGAACGGCCACAGGAACCTTCCAGCCCATTTTTGGGAATATGTCCCGTGCCAGCATGTGGGCCTTTCTCTGATCCGTGCCTCCGTGCGCAATGTCAACATCCAGCGCGTGTATATCGTTTATCTGCATGAGCGGATAGATAAACTGAGCGAAAGTAAGCTCTTCTTTTTCGTCCCTCCCGGCAACCGTGAGAGTTCTTGAAACCCTGGTAAGGTTGAGGTTTGTTGCAACCTTCAAGAGATCTTCCCAATAAGACCTGTATGATTCATAAAGCTCTGAGCCATACATGAAGTTCAAACCCGGCCCTACGAAAGCAGAGAAAGCTTTTTTGTAGCTTTCCGCTACTGCCTTTATCTTTTCAAGATCTTTACCAAGTTTTTCGTTTATATAGCTGTGCCAGTCCGCAAGAAAAACCGTTACTTTTATGCCAGCCTGGACAAAGTCCTTGAGCTTCATCCCAACTATGAGCAGACTCCCGAGGTGAAGGGGGCCAGAAATTTCAAGCCCTATATAATGTTTTATGCTTGAATCGCTTTCAAGCAGCTTTTTAAGTTCTTCAGGCGTTACTATCTCTTCTGTTGGCTCCCTAGCAATTAAATTATACTTCTCTTCTGCGTTCAACTTAAAATTAAAAGCAGTTGGGCTTAATAAAAATTTACTTTTCCTTCTTCTTTTCTTCTGGTGGATCGTCCACGCCCTTTTCGTCTATGATAAATACAACTTCTCTCTCTGGAAGATAAGGACTGTCGACCATCCTCGCTATCCTGACCTTTGCGGACTTCCTTAAATAAACCCTGTAGGTGCTCATGTGGGCTACCACGTGACCTCCAACTGGCCTTGTGGGATCGCCGAAAAACGTGTCAGGTGATGCCTGAACCTGATTCGTTACAACTACAGCAACCCTGTACATGTCAGCTATCCTCAATAGCTGGTGCATAAAAGCGTTCAGCCTCTGCTGTCTTTCGGCTAAAGTTGCCCGTCCTGGAAAGTCAGAACGGTAATGCGACACCGCTGAATCTACTACCACCAGCTTGATCTTTTCGTTTTCTATGTATTTCCCCATCTCTCTTACAAGTAGCTCTTGATGAGAGCTGTTGTAGGCTTTAGCAACTATTATCCTGTCCAAAGCCTTGAGAGGATCAAGCCCTCTGTTTTCTGCTATCTCAGATATCCTTTCTGGCCTGAAAGTGTTTTCTGTATCAAGGTAGATAACTCCTCCGTCAAGCCCTCCCTTTTCTTTCGGGAACTGAACCATGACCGAAAGCGTGTGACAGACCTGAGTTTTTCCAGATCCAAATTCTCCGTAAAGTTCAGTTATAGCGCCTGTTTCAATGCCTCCGCCAAAGAGTTCATCCAGGTTTTTAGAACCAGTGCTTATCCTCTCAACGTTCTGCCTCATCTTGTACAGCTCTGAAGCTGAAATAAAGTCCTTGCCAAGGACTCCTTTTTCCACCAAGTATGTCCTGGCTTTATTTACTATATCTGCAGCTTTTTCAGTATCTCCTCCTAAGATATCGCTTACATCAGAAATGTTTCTAGCAGCAAGATCTAGTACGTTATATATTCCACCATCGTTAAGCTTCTGCTTAGTAACAGGTCCTATTCCTTCGATGTTATCCAAGCTCCATTCGTCCGGCATTTATATGTTAAGAAAGGTGCGGCACATATTAAACTTTTTGAAACTTCTTCTTGCAGAACTTCGCATGCTTATTTCTATGTCTGAATAACAAAAATTTATCAGAGCTAATTTACCAAAGTTAAAAGTTCCCGCTATCCTTTAGCTCTTTTGCAAGCTCTATCAATCCCTTGCCCTTAGGCTTGATGCCGTATTCGTTAGCTATTTTATCGCATATCTCTCTTTCTATGATCTGTTCAAAAGGTCCGTAAATATCTTTCAGCGCGTTGACGAACTGTGCCGGTTTATCCAGAACTTCTTCAGGCTTAACATTGTGCTTGTTTTCAAGGTAAAACAGCACCATCTTTTTAACGGGTTCACCCCCGTATTCGTTTATGGTCTCCTCAACTATTGTCTTTAGCCTGTTTTTTGCCATTTACCCCACCCTCATAAATTCCACAGAGCCATTTTCAGGGTTTATGTCCACATAGTAAACGAAGCCTAACGGCCTTATGCTCCTCCAGAACAGGAATCCGTCAGTTACCGTAATTTTTCTAACTATGTTTGCGTACTTGAGCTGTATCTTCATCGCCTCCTGGCCAGTATGCCCCATGATGTAAGTAATTCTGTTGAGCTCAAGGTCCTTCTTTACCTCTTCCCTTACGAAGATCTCGTACTCAATCGGATCTTTTATCGCAAAATCTTCCTCAGCCAAAAGGTTTATGAAATTAACCGCGTTCCTCTCTTCAACTGAAGCAGGAAACTTTATGTTTTCCGCTTTATAGCCAGAATCTTTTGCGCTGTAACTGATAATGTTTAGCTTTTCGATCTTATCCGTAAGTTCCGTCAGGTCTTTGAAAAATATGTCTCTGCTTTCATTTGGTCCTATCAGGTAGTTTACTTTATAACCCATCCTTAGATAGTCTGCCATGAGCATTTTCTTTAGAAGGGAACTCCTTACGTCTTCAACAACCATGTCCATTTCTATAAGTACCCGGTTTCCGAGATACTCAACTGACTGAACGTCAGCGCTCTGCGGCGTTGTGATCTTGCTTAACTTTCCGATTACAGGCTTGCTGAGCATAAAGGAAGGATCCAGAATCCTAAACTGGTCGATAACCGTTATGTAGCGAAGAGGCCATTCGACTGGATGGTCCCTGTCCTTTAATATCCTTAATGCCCTTACGTTCTGTCCCAAAACGTTCTCAAAGCTGAGGCTTATTATAGCATCAGAAACAAACTTTATGTGCTCGGCAGCAGGGCTCAGGCCTTCCGCTATAAGTATCATTGAAGAGCTTTTCCCTTTAACTGAGCCATAGAGGAGCTGTAAGAAAGGCCTTACAGCGCTTTCGTCTTTCAATCCAAAGAACATCGCATCTAAAGTGTCAACAACTACTAACTGGCCTTCTGAAAGAGCGTTAAGTATCTCAGAGTAAACTGTCTCAACGGAACCGCTCATAGCGCTTACAACGTTTAGTTTTCCTTTATAATCAGGGGCAACGAACTTCATCTTTTCCCTGAGAGAGCTTTCTGGGTCTGCGTAGGATATGTAAGTGCATTTATCTCTTAAGGAACATGCCTTTAATGCTAAGTAAGTTTTCCCAATCCCCGGGGGTCCTTCAATCAAAGAAACATATCCTGGGGTGGTCAGGATATCGACCACGTTTCTCATGCTTTTTGCTTATCATCCTGAATATTTACGGTTTACGTGCTTCTTTGCTAGAAACCGTAAAAATACGCTTTTAAAAGATAAACAATTTATCTAAAACGTATTATTGCGGAACATGTAAAATTGCAACAATTAATATCGTTATAATGGCTCGCGAATAAAATTGCTGCTTTAATAATGAAAAACTTTTAATTTTTCTTGTGTTAACATAAAAATTGATATTGATAATAAAAATACCGAGGAATATGCTGGATGAAATCTTGAACAATGTGTCCAAAAATAAGCCAATCGAGGCCGTTTCATTTATTCTAGGGTATGAAAAAAATGGCATTTATGTAGCCAGAGAAATCATAAACGTTAAAAATTCTCTTAATTCCGCATCTGAGTTTTACGTGGACCCAAATGATCTTTTAAACATATATAAGAAGGCTGAAGAAAATGGGATGCAAATCGTGGCCATTGTTCACAGTCATCAGGGTCTGCCTGTTCCCTCAGCAACAGACATCAAGTACATGAAGCTAAACCCATATGTATGGATAATAGTATCTATGACAGATCTTAAGCTGCAAGCCTACAAGCTGAACGAAGAAAAGCTGGAAACTGTTAACATAATAATATCATTATAATAATATTATGTTAAATAGATCGATGCGTGCGTTAAAGTATCAGTTACCGATCTAAACCTGCTCCCGTTTCCGAGGTAGAACTTTGTGAACCATTCGTAGACGTGAAGCCTCAGAGATTGGATGTAAACTATTAACCCCTCAAGGGCCATTATTCCGAGGTTCCCGAATACAATCAGCGGCCATGATACAGCTCCCATTGCAACTGTTGCGTTGAGCGTTTTCATCAGTACTATGTGAACTAGGAAAAGTATTGCAAGCCTGCTGTAGCTTATCGTGTTGGCAAGGAACTCTATTACTATGAACATGAACTGTATTGAAGCGTCTAGCGGGTTTTCTCTCCTGACGGTGTAAAACAGGAAAAGGAATATAGAAGCCGCTGTAACTGGCACGGTAACAGAGCTCAGTATTCTGTTCGGTACGTTGATGAGCGCAGCCCTTCCTGCAAACAGGTTGAACGAATAGTTACCTCCTATTATGCTCAGGCCTATGAAAACAGCCCCTATATAGGCTATCAGTACAGGGAGTTTTTCAAGGAACGCTTCTTTTCTGTCCTTTTTAAGGGTCTGTTTAAAGTCCAGGAAATATCCTGAAGTAAGGTGAAATATACCTATCAGTATGGCTACTGATAGCATGGTTAGTATTGCGCCGGTTGTCAGAGAGCTGAACGATTTCAGGACTGCAAGCTTCTCAAGGAAAGATCCCACAAAAGGTATTCCAGATACCTCAAAGCCAAAAAATTCACCCGCAAGCAACCCCATGATTGTAGCCGACGCTCCAAAGGAAGCAAGCATTGCTCCCCATTTCCTCTTGTTTTTCCATCCCCTCAGATATATCAGGAGTCCTAGAGCAAAGAGTACAAGCCCCTGACCTGCATCCGGGAACATGAAACCAAAGAAGAAAGGAAAAACTAAAGATATTATGGGCGTGGGGTCAATTTCATACCTTCCCGGAACTCCCTGGGTTTCTGTAAGCGGATCGAAGTTTTTCATGTATATAGGATTTTTGAGCTCCACTTCATCAGCGTCCGAAAGTCCCCCGATTATCGCTATGTCCTTAAATGCTTCATAGAACCTGCGAAGGTCAGACCTGAGTATTTCGACCTTTGAAATTATAAACCTGCCTGCCGGCCTTCCTATTTCAGAAACCTCTTTAAGAACCTGAAGAGATTCGAGGGCCGCATTTATTTCGTTTTCAAGCGCTATTTTTAAATTCAATACATCATCGCTCAGCGCTTTGAACCTGTTCTGCAATTCAGATATTTTTTTCGAAAGTGAGTTAAGCATATCCTCTGGGGAGCCAGCCGGCGGTTGCAGTTCGACTAAACCCTTTGTATATGCTGCCTGTTCTATTTCTTTTGCTTTTTCAGACTCTGCGTAAACTACAATAAAGTATTCGTTTTTGTCCCTCTGTATAACAGCGCTCGGACAGCATTCGAACTGAACAGGTTCCTTGGAAGTATAAAATTTGACTGCGAACCTTTTCAAACTACTTATAAACGTAAGATCGGTTTTGATGCCCTTAAATGGCAGAAGCTTAGAGTATTCATTTTTCAGATTTGTAAGCTCAGATTCTGTCTTTTCGAGCTCCTGCAACTTTTCATTCAGCTTGTAAGCAGCGCCCATAACCTTCTGCTTTATATCGTTCAAAATTTCGTTAAGGTTTGAACCTTTAAATTCAAACCTCTTTATCGTTTTCCCTTCTATGATCTCGGTATATCCTAATTCTGGCCTGATCTCCGCCCTTTCAGCAACGTTGATAACAAAGTTAGCTGCTTCCTCTATTTCTTTTGGAGCGTTAGAGTATTTCTCTATTATCTTAACTCTGCCGAACTTGAGCAGCCTTTTTGAAATTTCTTCCCTTTTCTGGATATCGCTTGCGAGCGTGAGCGTTATTGTTGGCTCCTTCACACCTATATATGATCAAAAAGCAAATATAATTTTTTCCGAATCATATAGTTTTCAGATTTTTTAGCATTAATACACAGATGAACGCATGCATGCTGGGCATTCTGTTCAAAGGTGCTTTTTAAACGTTCAACAGCATGCTGTATTAACCTTTGCAACTTTGCCCTTGTTTTTGACGCTTAAAATGTTTTAAAAACACAAAACAGCTTTCAGCAATGTTTACATTTTATATGATCTTCTGTTGATTATGCTAAATCTATAATGCATCAAACTCTTTTAGAAGGTCCAGTGGAATTTTAACCATATTACCGTTTTTTGTAACTTTAAATGCCGCTATTCTGTTTGCAAATTCGCACGCAACATCAACGCTTTTGGTTTTCCAGTAAGCGTGGATAAAAGCGGCATTGAAAGCATCGCCGGCAGCTGTTGTGTCCTTTACTTTTACCTTTAAAGTTCTGTGCTGAACCACTTCGCCGTTGTACAGTCTGTAACATCCGTTTGAGCTTGCCTTTATTACTGTTATGCTCGCGTCCTTTCTGCTTTTTTCGCTGCAAGAACCTTCATTACAAAAAACTACAGCTGAAGGTAAAGATAAGCTGACGTTTTTTGAGCCTATTCCTTCAAGGTCAACCGAATAATGAATACCTAGCTTTGTTGCTGCCTTTTGCGCATCCCTGAGTATCTCCTTTCCTTTTCTGTTTAACAGCGTGTAACCAGAGATATGGATCCAATCTGGTTTAATGCTAGAAAGCTCTTCAGCTGTTACAGAAAGCTTTTCGTTTGAGCCCCTGCTGCCTATCATCGTCCTTTCTCTATTTTGATCGAGGATTATTACAAGAAAGCCTGTAGGTATTCCATCACAAGTCTTTATTTTAGATACATCAGCTCCAAGGAGCCTTAGCCTGTCGATTATCTTGCTTCCCCAGACGTCGTTACCAACAGAGCCTACAACAGTTACCTGGTCTTTCAGCATCCTTAAGTAATAAGTTATATTACCTGCAACACCGCCAACATGTTCTTTGACGTTTTTAAGTATCAGGTTTTTCCCCGGTTTTATTACATCATTCAAATTCCCTCTTATGTCTATTGCAAGGTCTCCTATTACAACAACTTTCATCAACAATACAGTTTAAAGCGTTAAAAATAAATTTAGCCTTTTGAAGTATTAGAAAAATTTGCTATATTTGCTATAAGCGTACGAGCTAACGCATTTTTTATGATATAAACTTATAAATTAGTAAAGCGAATTTCAAAGCATGATGTTACAGTATTTTCCGGGTGCAACAGTAGTAGGTATAGTTGCTAAGGACGGGGTTGTGCTTGGAGCCGAAAGAAGGTATGCTTACGGGAACTATGTTGTAAGTAAAAACACTATAAAGGTTTTTAAAATAACTGAAACCATCGGGGCCGCTTGTGCGGGCATGGTCGGCGACATGCAGGTTCTGGTAAAAACTGTACAATCTATTATCAAAAGAAAAGAGATAGAAACAGGCAAAAAGATGAACCCAAACAACGTGGCAAAGGTCATGTCAGTCCTCATGTTTGAAAACAGGATGTTCCCTCTCCTTACACAGGTTATAGTAGGCGGAATAGGGGAAAAGCCAGAGCTTTATGTGCTTGATCCACTCGGGTCTCTGATTCCGGATAAGTACGCTGCAGTTGGTAGCGGTGAAGAAATAGCTATAGGCGTCATAGAAAACGAATACAAAGAAGACATGAGCGTGGAAGAAGCCAAAAACCTGGCTTTAAGAGGTATAAAGTCAGCCCTTAAGAGGGATGCCTCAAGCGGAGACGGCGTTGATCTGCTTGTAATAACTAACAGCGGTTCAAAAATCGAGTACGTGCCAATCTGATGTGAGAGAAAGTGTTTGTAGGTACACCTGAACTGATTGATTTTGAAACAGAAGGAGGAGAACACTGGATAACCCTTAAACTGAAAGATGGCTCAGTTATAAAGGTAAAGATGGAAATAACAGCTGTGCTCAGGTTGGGAAACGACCCCAATACCGGGTTACCAATTTACGGCATACAGAGCACAAACGTGGTTAGAATGGTTAGTGTTCCAAAAGAACTCATAAAGAAAAGCTCTCCACAGTCTTACGGCTGAAACTCACCAAGTTTAAAAATCAATTTTCTAAAGTAAATTTTAGCTAAAGCGCAATGTACCTGATCCTGACACCTCTCCGCCATAAAAGGCAAAGGTTCCCGGCGTCTCGAGTGTTACTCCCCTTTAACGGGAGCTACTCCGTTGTGCATAACGATGTA
>ERZ1669250.172-NODE-172-length-34344-cov-18.582228_pt1 | contig 34344 bp, 36 predicted proteins | sample MGYA00579295_ERZ1669250 | MGnify/ENA primary metagenome ERZ1669250 (study PRJEB41166, sample SAMN08046056) | hot springs metagenome | biome: hot spring; feature: acid hot spring; material: thermophilic sediment; isolation source: thermophilic sediment from acid...
AATTGGTTCAGAACATCATGTAGAATCTTACTTTGTTAGCATATATGTTGCAGCATTAGGTCAAAAAGCATCTATCATAAAATATTCGGGTTCTGTTTCAAACCAGGGGGTAATTAACGAAGCTGAAGTTGTAGAATCTGGTCCATATTCATTCGATCCAGCAATAGATTATGAAACAGTCGGTATGGAAGTAATTGCGAATGTTTATGAAACTCTCATAGCATATAATGCTTCAAGTACAAGTGAATTTATACCAGTTATCGCTAAAGAGATACCTACATTATCAAATGGTGGAATATCACAAAACGGATTGAACTATACATTCTATATAAGAAATGGTTTGAAATTTTCAAATGGAGATCTATTAAATGTATGGGATGTATATGTGAGCTATGTAAGAACTCTTCTTTTTATGCTTGGATCTCCAGGTACTCCTGGATGGATCCTTGCTCAAGACCTATTACCTGGTGGAGGATTTTTACCAGGGGCTATTTCTTATCAAAATATTACGAAAGCAATAACGTATGACAATGCTACACAGACTATTACATTCCATTTGTTAAAACCGGATCCAGCATTCCTTGATTATTTAGCTGATCCTGAGGGTGCATCTGTGTTAGATTGGAACTGGCTTGTTCAGCATGGAGCTGGAATTACTTTTACACCTGCTGGATTCCAGGCTTATATGTCCCAGGCAAATGAACAGGATTACAATAACTATATTAGATATAATGCCATGGGATCTGGACCGTACATGATACAATCATACCTATCAGGACAGTCCATAGTGCTTGTCCCTAATCCCAATTTCACTCCAATTCCAGGATATCCTGGATACAGTTCAGTTCCAACTGAAAAAGTATACATACAGTGGGTTAAGGATCCTGAGACAGCATTATTAATGATGAAGAGTGGCCAATCTGACATTACAGTTGGATTACCAACAACAGATTATCCTACTGTAGCAGCCCTTCAGTCACAGGGTAAATTGGATATATATTCATTCCCTACTTTGAGCATTTTCTACTTTACTTTTAACTGGAACATAAATGAGACGATGATGCATGGCACATATGGTTCTCAATACAATATACCTTCTAACTACTTTATGAATCCTTACGTAAGGGCCGCATTTGCTGATGCCTTTAATTATACGAATTATATAGATAATCTTGTCGGAAATTCAATATATCATGCAAACTTTGCATTTCATTATATAGGGGCAATACCAAAGGGCATGCCAGGATATGTAAACGCAACATGGTTACAGGAGCATGGGGCAACAATACCTCAATATAATTTGGCATTGGCAAAGCATCTGATGGAAGAATCTGGTGCATATAATGAATCTGTATCATTCCCAATTGTAATATATGCGGGAGATCCTGTGGACTTTGCAGCAGCTGGAATGTGGGCGCAGGCATTATATGATATAGATCCCAACATACAGGCAACACCTGTTTACCAGCCATTTACGTCAACAATAGGTTACCAGGTTTCAAATATGGATCCAATGCCAATATACTTGCTTGGATGGGCTCCAGACTATCCATATCCTTCTGATTATGTAAATGCTATGTACTTACAGGGGGGAACATACGCAGCAGCAAATGGATGGAATTATACGAACCTAATGAATGCAGGCTGGACTCAGGAAGCTCAGGAATGGCAGAATATGACAAATCTTATCCTTAAAGCAGGCTACACCACAAATATTACAAAATCGCTTCAATACTATGATGAAGCAGAAGTAATTGCTGTAAATCTAAATCTTTATGTTTATACTGAGCAATTAAACCAACTATGGTACTACGCACCTTATCTTCACGGAGCACAGTATGAAGAAAATCCTATCCTAGGTGGCGGTGGAGATACTCTGTTCTTCTATTTAACTAAAAATTAAATTTTTTTTCTTTTTTTTATAAAAATTCCAGTAATTTGGAATTAAATTGTGAATAAAAATATATATGAAATAATCATACTATTATATAATGTGAGAAAAGGACCTTTATAACAATTTAAATGAACTTAAAAGTATAAATTCTGAATTGGCTAGATTAAATTTAAAAAAGAAATCATTATCTTCCCAGATAATAGAAAATTCAAAGAATAATGATATAATTTCAATTAATTCATTAATAAATGATCTTAGCGATAATGAATCCAAAATTAAGGAATTATCCAAAAGAAAACAGGAATTGCTAAATGAAATTAAAAATGAATTAAAGAAGACAGAACAACTTTTTGAAAATTATAGAATATTTTGCTATTATTCTAGAATTATTTCAATAATAGGCCCACCCCGGAACAGGTAAATTGGACATGATTTTTAAATTCCTAAATTATTGTAAAAAGAGGGGTTCATTTATTTTGGTGTTAAGGGATAGAGATAAGATAACTGAAATAATTAAAAATTATAGTTTGAGGTAAGGTTGCTCTTAAGATGAATTTCAAAATGTGCAAATGATGCACGAATAATAGTCTATGAAAATCTTGCCTCAAATAATTAAAGAGGTAGTCTGACGATAAATTGACCGAAAAACATAATAGTCTAAGGAAAGAATTATTGATTATTAATACAATATATTATGAAAAAAATTGAACATTGAAAAATTGGATGAGGTAGAGAATAGCTGTAAGGCTTTCAAAGCATATATCAAAATCAATAATTCATAAAAAGATCCTATTTTAATAATACATAGAAGCAACGATCTAGCATTGGACAGTATAAATGAAGTATCAAATATTCTCCAGGAAGAATTCTGGGTCAAGTTCGTGGAGAATCTTTCACCAAAGGAGAAGAGAATACTAATGATTTTTAACTGCGATGAATATGAAAAAGAATGCCTTAGCCTCTTAGGAATTTCTGATTATCTAATAAGGGTAGGTTTTAAAGAAAATAAAATAGAGTATTTCATTTCAAAGTTAAAACTATGAAAATCATTTATATAATATTGATTGGAATTTTCATTCTTCTTGCAAAACTAACAATTTTTACTATGGATAATTTAATATTATCTCCAATCACATATGCACTTTGGCGTACAATGGAAATAGGTTTAATTACCACGCTTATTTTTTATTCAAATTATAAAAAATCGATCGAAATAAAAAGTTCACTCGTGAACTTATTAAAAAATTATAAGGTAGCGTCACTTATAGTATCATATAATGAAGACCCTGAAACTGTTCAGAATATATTATTATCTGTTAAAGATGCAACTGGAAAAATGGGAGATGTTTATCTTCTTGATGATTCTACGCATAAAGAAAAAGTGGAGCAAAATAAAAAATTCTGTGATGAAAATAATATAAAATATATTCACAGGGAAAATAGGAGAGGATATAAAGCGGGTGCATTGAACTATTTTTTAAAGATTTATGGTGACAATTATGATCTAATTCCTGTTTTTGATTTAGATCAGAGGCCTATAAAACCTTTTTTTTATGACCTATTGCCTTTTTTCAACGATCCAAAAGTAGCATTTGTTCAGGTACCTCAAGCATAAACCGAAAGCAATACAAAAGTGGTAATGGGAGCAACATTCCAACAAATGCCCTTCAATGAAATTGTAATTAGTGGGCGAGACATTACAGGAAGCGCTTTTCTTCTTGGAAGCGGTTTTATAGCTAGAGTATCCGCCCTGAAGGATGTAAATTAGTTTGATGAATCTGCTGTGACGGAAGATCTTGCTACTTCCTTAGAATTACATTCACTTGGCTATAAATCATTTTATGTCAGTTATCCTAGAATTTATTATGGAGAGCCGCCTAAAACAGTTGATTCATATATGATTTAGCAGGGTAGATGGCCACTAGGTACTTTACAACTTTTTAAAAAAATAATAAGAGCAAAAATTGACTGGAAATCCTTTCTCGATTATTTTTCAGGTGTACTTTATTGGCTTAAGGAGGGGCCATTGACTATTTTTGAAATTTCAGCCCCAATTATTTTTCTAATATTCAGGCATATGTCTTAAAAGTAAATCCCATTTTATTCTCAATTGCCTATTATCCAGTTTTTATTTTCATTATTCTTCTTTTTATTTATTCTATGAAAAGAAGTGAATATGGTCTAAAGGGATTTTTTTATCACCAGTTCATTGAGCTTTTGATGATGCCACCTGTAACTATTTCCTTCTCATCTTGGATTTTGAGGAGGAAAGTGCCTTTTAAAGTAACTCCAAAAATGAGCAAAATAAGATATCTAGTTGGATTATTTTATATATATTTTTAGAAATTACTTTAATTATAGCAATAATTTATGGAATTTTATGGTATTTAAGCACATCCACATTATTTTTAAAATACGCCATAATAATTAATTTATCCTGGACAGCATATTTTCTATTCTTAAATTCTGGTACATTCATTCTTTTTTTGGAGAAAAATTTTAATGAAAATTAAATTTTATCTTCTTGATTGCATTTTCCCTATAAATGAATAACAGGGCCTTAATCCTTGGAATTTCTTCTCTTGCATTTTTCTTGAGCTATTTCCTGCGGCTTTCCTGGGGAATTGTATCCGTATATTCAACATTAAAGCCTACAGTGTATCAAAATAGCCTTATTTTTTCTCTTTTCTTTTTAGGATATGTAATAGTCCAGATACCTGCAGGTATTTTTAGTGAAAAATATAATTCAGCAAGGATTGTTTCCTTATCTTTATTAGGTTTAGCATTTTCAAGTATTCTTTCAGGAATTGCCAATAATATAAATATGGAATACTTTGCAAGTTTTTTAATGGGTTTTTCAGGAGGATGGATTTATCCAAATACAATCAAGTTATTTTCAGCATCCTTTAAGGATAAGAAACTTCCAATTGCAATGAGCATTTATAGTCTATCTTGGCCATTGTCCATAATAATAGCTGGATCTTTTTTACCATATATTTCAATTGAAACAAATTGGCGCATACCTTATTACATATTTGGATTAATTGCATTTTTGACCTTTCTACCATCATTATTTATTATTTTTAAAAATAATCCTCAGAAAATCAATTTAAAATTTTATTTTAATAAAAACATAATAATACTTTCTTCAGGTGGTTTTTTGTTCTTTGCTTCATATTGGATAATTACGCTCTATTCATACAAATATTTCATTTTATCTGGAATAGATCCAATTTTATCAGGGATCATTTATTCAATGATGGCTGTTGCAGGAATCCCAGGAACATTATTGGCAGGATTCATAATAAATAGATTTGGCGTGAAAAAAGTATTGGTTGTTTACGAATTTATATATGCTTTTCTTGCCCTATTTTTGATCTTTGTAAATATTTATCTAATTATAATTATAGCCCTCTCAATGGGTTTTATTAGGTTTACAATTACGCCTGCTAATTCAACAATTTTGGCACAAATAGGAAAAGAAAATGCAGGTAATTTTGCTGGAACAGTTAACTTCTTTTGGCAATCTGCGGGAATTTTTGGCCCTTTACTAGCATCATATATACTTACAAATTTTAATTATTATGATTTGTGGATTTCAGTATTTATTATGACAATAATTTCAGGATTGGTATATTTAAATATAAAAATTAAAAATTAAATTTTTTTAAATTATGCTTGGCAAACCTAGCCCCTTTTCTATGAATGATTTTGTTAATAGCATGAATATACCGGTTATAATAGCACCAAATATAAACCCAATAATGATCCAAAATAGAGATTCTTCCTGTAAAGCTTCATTGAATCTATTGCTATTAACCAAGTTGTATATTTTATATGTTTTAAAAAATAGCATTATGTCAAAGACCAGGAATATTAAAAATATTACAAGATATGCTACTAAAACTGCTAAAATGGCAAATGGGCTAATTGCTATTATAGATATTGTTGTTGTAATTATTTCAATGATGTAATATATTAGAATCAGAATAGGGAAAATTAAAGATAAAATTGCCATTGTTTTTGCTGTTTGGAATGAAGAATATTGCTGTCCAAAAGGTTGTCCTTGGTATCCCTGCTGTGATCCATAGGAAGGAACATTTTGGCCATACTGTTGCTGTCCTCCATACGAGCCATAAAATCCCTGATTCTGGTTAAAGGCATTTTCCTGATTAGAAAAATTTTGATTTTGAGCATTTTGTTGAGCAATAAAATTAAATCCACATTTTATACAGAATTTTGCTTGGTCATCATTAGGTGTTCCACAATTAGGGCAGTATTTAACCATTATTTCACCCCGGATAATAATATCCGAGATATTAATAAATATTTCGAGTTAAAAAATAAATTAAAAATATTTTACTTATATTTAAAAAATTTATTTGTAATTAAAAATAGAATTGCACCGAATATTGCTATTATGGATGCAATAATACCTATTAATGCTATTCCATTTTTTAAAGATTCTGGATATATTATTGAAACAAATATTGGAGAGAAACCGGCCAATAGCCTACCTGTGAAAAATACAATGTTTGTAGCTGTTGCCCTTATGTCTGGTGGGTAATTTTCACTTGACCATACTCTGGTAAATGAGAAATAACCTGATGATATGTAAACTAAAATAAAAGCAATTATAATAAGTTCGTTCGAATTAGCAAATAACAGGAAAAAGCTAAATATAACACCCATTGATGTAAAAATTACTGTTGTTAAGGCCCTTCCTATTTTAACTGACAAATATCCTGCTAAAATAAAAGCAACAAAACCTATGAATGAAAATATTGTAATGTAAATAGTATTTAATTTCATCTCTACCAATGCTGTTGAAACTACTCCCATTAGTGGCACGCTGAAAACAAATGCTCCTACAACAACAGAAGAAAATGCAATTGTATACAAAGCAAGCTTTCCTTTTAATTGGGAGATTCCTTTCCTAATTATGTTTCTCTTTTTCAAAGTTTCTTTTATTAAAATTGTTGATAAGAAAGATATAATAATACTAATCAAACCAACTGCAATAAAATATATTCTCCACTGGTTAAAGATCATATAAGCTACTGAATCCAGCAGAAATCCTAGAAAATAAAAACTTTGCATAATTCCACCAATGGTTCCTGATGATTTCTTCAATGTCTCAACGATCAGTGGATACGAAATTCCATTCTGTGAATTTACCCCTAAACCAACAAAGAACCATAGTATGTATATTTCAAAAACTGATGATGTGAAAGCAGCCAACAAAGATGCAATGCCAAAAATTAAAACTGATGCGAGTAGCAATGGTTTCCTACCATATTTATCTGCTAAATAACCAAAAAGAATGCCTCCTATTGCACCACCTATAAAATCTACAGGAATTGATAAAAATACAGCAAATACAGATATATGAAATGAATCAGAAATCTGCTTCATCACCATCGATATGGAAATGCAGCAAAAGCGGACATCATAAATGGTGCCATCGTTCCTAAAAGATTTGAATTTTTATCGTTCATAAAATTGGATCTAAAGTATTTTATTTAAATCTTTTCGGTTATTAAAAATAAATTTAAAAAAAAATTAATTTCAGATTGGATTAATTTCAGGAATCTCATCTATCAAATTCCTCTTTTTTGCTATTTCATGAACAGTTTTAATTGCCTTAATTCCAATTTCACCCATATCATAAATAGATTTACAACCATCTAGAAAATACTTCAGATCCTTTGGATCTCCTCCTTTTGCATATTCCATTGCATATGAAAAAGCCTTTTCATGATTTTTTCTTGCGTGATCTATTGATTCCTGGAAAGTTTTTCTAATTTCAACAGCTTCTTCCAAAGAATATTTTCTACTTAGTACATATGAACCCATTGGCATTGGTAAATCCCCTGCATATTTTTTCCATTCTTCCATAATATCTGCTATCTTAATTAGACCATATTTTTCATAAATACTTGTTAGAGTAGGTCCTGGAATTAGAAGACCTATATCCACTTCACCTTTAATAACAGCTTCCATTATTTTATCGAATCTGTAAATTATTTCATTTTTTGCATTAAAAAATAATTTATAATAGAAATATCCGCTGAATGATTTTCCTGGGATTGCTAATGTCAGGTCTTTAATTTCATCTTTTTTATAAGGTTTCATTGAAACAATGATCGCGCCTACGTCTGATCTCTGGGTACTTCCTGATTTTAAAATATAGTAATTCTTGGCCACTTTCCAATAATTTACAGCTGATATTGCGCTCAGATCTAAATCAGTTTTTTCAATTAATCTTTTATTGAGTGAATCAAATTCCTCATAGTGCGGATTTATTTTTACCTTAGATTTTAATTCCCCTGAAAGAAATCCATGCACGAGAAAATATGCGTGAACAGGATCGTAATAATGGTAAGAATCTATTTCAAGCCTATTTTCCATAAGGCATTGTAACATTATGATACGATAAAGTTTTACATTAATATGTTAATAGTTGGGAAAAAAATATTTCCTAGTCTTTTTATACCAATTTAATGAGATTGTGGTCTGTCAGATTTGATTATTTAGATAACATTGGCCTAATTGCACTTTGGAGAGAAGCGCTATTGGCAAAATCCGTGTTGGAATTAAAAACGAAGGGTTATAAAAACCATCCACAACTGATAAGGTTTAAAAATTTTAAATATCCGTTAAAGGCTATAAACACTTATCTCTTTTATATTTTTAAAGAATCTGAAATTAGAAATTTTAATTTTGACTTGGCCAAAATTGAATACTCTGCAATAGATTTATCAATAAAAATTCCTGTTACTCAAGGTCAGCTTAATTATGAATTAAATCTTATAAAATTTAAATTGAAAAAAAGGACTCCTAAATATTATGAAAAAATAAAGGACATTAGGATTGCTCAACCTAATGATCTATTTTATGCAACCCAAGGTGAAATAGAAATTTGGGAAAAAGTTAAAAATTTATCATTTTAATTTATCTATTAGAAGGCTTGCCTCTTTGCTTGTTAAATCTTCAATTGAATTTTTGTTTAGTGCTGTTAAAAATTTGTATGCCAATTCTTTCTTTTCTTCAGTTTTTAACAATTTTTTTAAATAATTTAGCTGCTTTTCTGTAATTTTTCTTTCCTTTTGAATACCATCCTTATCAATTATTTTTTTCAGTTCATTGATTAGTTCAGAAGCTTCCTGCATTGTGAGAAAATTCACTGTCTCTTTATTTTTATTCTTTAAAAAGTTTTCAGTCAATTTTTCAGCATGCTCATTTTTTTGAAGATTCTCAATAAAGGAAATCTGTTTTCCAGTTGCATAAAGATCGCCCATATTGTCAGATTTAATTTTTTTAATTAATTCTATTAATTCAGAAGCCTCTTTAATTGTTAATTCTTCAATCGAATTTTTATTTTTATCTTTCAAAAATTGTTTAATTTTTTGTCCCCTTTCTTCATTTCCTTTTTCTAATTTCTTTATGTATTCTATTTGATTTTTTGTAATCTTGTTTTCTACCATAAACTCCACCTAGATCCTAATTTTATTTATAGCTCCTTCAAGATTATGAATCTTTTCCTTTAAAATAAATAAAATTTCATCATATTCCATCTCATTTGGTTGTCGTTTATATTTTTGCTGATAACTAGATGCAATTATTGAAATTATTAATCCAATATAGTAACCCAAGTAAAAATCTTTAACATCTTTTTTATTTTCAATTAATTTTCCCAATTTATTCAATTCCTGCAGATTTTTTTTATCCTCAAGATCTGAGACTATTGATAATATCAACAAATCTATAAAGTCTTCAAATTCTCTAGGGATAAATTTTACCATAATGAATCTCTCCCAATATAGTTAAAACATATCCATTTCTTAAAATTAAAATAAAAATTCTTGTAATATGGTAAATTATTTTTTATTAAAAGGATTCTTAAAGACTTTTTAAACAAACATTTTCTCATTATTATCATCCAAAATTAGATTCAAATTTAAGTATTTCAATATTTTCCATTGCAATTTTTTAAAAAATTTTACATATTTTAAATTATTTATTTGAAATTAAAAATACGATACTTTATCAAATAAATTAATATATTATTTTAATAAAATTAAGATTTATATGTGTTTATAGGTTTACTTGATTATCAAAAATTTAATAAACCTGTTTTCCTTTTCCTAATTATGGATAATAGTGAAACAATATCAGTTAAAGGAATAAAGAAAGATTTATATGAAAAGATTAAGGAAATAGCTAGGGAAACTGGGAAAACTATAGGTGAAATAACAAACGAATCATATAAAATGTTTGTAACTTCTGCCAATACGGTTAAGGAAGCAGGTGAGCAATTCATTCATGGAATCAAAGAAACGAATGTTTTGTTTATAAGCAATATAGAAAATTTAGAAATAACTGGTGAGGAAATTAAAAACTACGGAAAAAAGATTTCATTTAGAAATATTAAAAATTTAAAAATAACAGATATTTCAGAGAATGATTTTGAAAATTATATAGATTCTTTAATCAACATACAAAAATTAACGATACCTAAGAATATAAATAAATTGAAGGTATTGGAAAGATCAAAATTCATAAATGAAATTATTCAAAATTAGAAAAATATTTTTTTTTGAGTTCAAAAATTGAACAATTTAAGGGTACTTTATATCCATTTGTATTACTTTAACTTATGAAAATAGAAATAAAGAATTTAGTTGTAAATTATGGAAAAAGGCAAATTTTGAGTGGAATAAACTATTCTATTGAAGATGGGAAGCATGTATTGATAGGTCCTAATGGTTCTGGTAAGACAACTTTGATTAAGTGCATACTTGAAATGGTAAAATATGATGGTATAATTGAGAGGGAAATTGGAACATATTTAAGCACCAATTTAATAGAAGTCTATAAGTTAATGAACTTGAGTGTCAACGATATTATTAAAATATATTCAGAAATTTACTCAATAAATTATGAAAAAATAATTCAGATGATTAAAAATTTTAGAATGGAAAGAATTTTAAAAAATAAAATTAATAAATTATCTACAGGAGAATCAAAAATTTTAGGTTTTTCTGTAGCATTTAATTTAAATTCTGATTTAATGCTATTGGATGAACCTTTTGAAGGATTAGACATTTCTAGGAAAAATATTTTAATTAAAATTCTAAATGAAAATTCAATAAACTACTTTTTAATAACACATGAATTGGAGTTGATGAATAATTTAAGAACGGATGGATTTTCTTTCCTCCTTAATGGTAAAATATACGGAGAATATAAAATAAATAATGTTCAGGACTTATATCTTAGTAAAAGAGAGGTGGGAAATATTATCGATACAATAAATAATGAAAATGGAAAGTATTATATTACCTACGGACAAGGGGAAATTCCAATCACTTCTTTCAGAACTATTGAAGAAATTCTGGAGGTGTACTAATGTTCATTAAATATATAATAAAATCACTTTTAAAAAATAAAGCAGTTTGGTTCTGGGGTGTAATGTATGTAATAATTTGGCTCCTCATGGGTGTTTTTCTTTGGAGCAGTACAGTTAATAAAGAATATCTCAAGGAATATGCAGGCATATGGTATGCAATAGATTCAATCTTTTCTATTTCTTTCGTTTCAGTGAGCTTATCTTATGGTATGTACTATTCTTCCACATCTCTAGCATATCTATTCAAAAATTCATCTTTAAAACCGAGTAAGTATTATTTTAATTACTTAATTTCAGTAGGATTATTTTTTGTTATAATAGGCACGGTTTTAGAATTTATAGAAACGATTCTTTTCAAAATTAAATTTGGAATTATAATATTACCCAGCAATTTCTATTTGTCTATTCTCCTATTTTTTGTTTCTGGCATAATTTTCTATTCTTTTTCTATAGTATTGGTAATTCTTATTAATAACTATGTTGGTTTAAAAAATATCAGTTTTGTTTCATTTATACCAATGATCTTGGGAATGTTCTTTGGATATTCAGCTTTGTATGTAAAAATACCAGATTATTTACTTTATACAAATTTCTACACTCCAACCTTATATCTTTATTTGTATTCCTATGTGTTAAAAACACCCTGGATAATTTTATCTGATCCTTTTTCAGGAAACGTTAATTTGGATTTTTGCATATTATCGCTATTAATATGGCTAGCAATATTAATATTTATGTCCATCTATTTACTTACAAAAATAAGAGCATCTGACATAGAAGAGGCCAGAATCACATGAATGAAATAGAAAATGAACTAATAGAATCGGGGATGAAAACATTACGTATACAAGAAAAAATATTAAAAAAATTTTTCTCAAAATATTTTATTATTTGGGGTGTTGCTTTTATAATTTTTGTTTTTTATTATGATTTTCCGATCATATTAAATAAAAGCTTTCCTTGGTTCTATTATGCATTTGGATATCCTTTGATTATCGTTTTATTAAATTTTTTTGGAATAAGGAATTTTAAAACAGTAAGAAAGTATATCAAGTTTAGTGAATATTTTAAAAATGAAGAATTAATTAAAAGAAATAGAAAGATAAATATAAATTTAACAATTTCTTTAATAATTATTTATATAATAATTTCTTTAATTTTTTCATTTAATGAAACAAATTTAAATTTGATTTATTATTTCCTTTCATATTTAATTTTATATTTTATAATACTTTTAATTGGTTTAATTACATTTAGAGTAATTAATTATACATTTGACAAAATACCTTTTCCTTGGATATTTTCATTGATTGCATTTATTTTTTCAAACTTATTATCGATTATTATAATTTATATTTTTCTAAGCAATAAAAATTATTCTCTTCTCAACTTACTTATTTCCATCCTTTGGTTTATAATTGGAATTATATGGATAGTTTCAGGAGTTTTCACATACTTGAAGGAGGATTCAATTAATGGATAATTTCTTTGATGAAAATTTTAAGGATATATTAAATAATAAGGCCTTAAAATCAACTTCGAGGTTAATTATATTATTGATTATTGCTTTAAATGAAAAAATTACATTTTCTAATCTACATAAATATTTGGGAGGAAGTAAAGGAAGTTTAAAAAATAATTTGGATATTCTTGAAGAAGATGAATTAATTAAATCGTACAATGTTTTTTCCTTATCCGGGCCTAGATTAGTTTATGAAATAACCCCTAAAGGTTTAAAATTTTATCAAAAATATCTTGAAATACTTAATAAATTAAATGAAAATCAACATAAAAAAATTAATTAGCTTCATAAGCACAAATAAATTTATAATAAACATAAAATCTTTTATTAAATAAAATATGTTAATTAATTAAAATTATTAAGTAAATATTAACAATTAATACAAATTTTTTAAAAAATATATTGTATTTTTAAATTTTTAAAATGATATTAAAATGAATGCTTCAATTCTACAATTCCTAATTATTAAGTATCTATAAAATATCATATCTCTTTGCTTTAATTTGCACCATTTAATTTCATTAATTTTATCATAGAAAGTTTACATTATGTGATTATACATTCATTATTTGTAACCTCAAAAAATTTCTTCAGGTCATAAACATTATTGTTTAATATTTTGAAAGAACACTAATTATAATCAAAAGCTGAGAAACAAGAAATGCCATTACAAATACATTTAAAAAGTATTAAATGAATTATTATTTCAAAATTAAAATCAACGCTTCTAAATACATTTTAAAATTATAGACCTTTTATTTCTCTGTTAAAGTTAAATAAGATCTAATAATAATCACTATCTAAGAATCTTTTAAAAAACAGGAAATAAATCTTATTCTTAGGTTACAATGCCAAACCTGATTGCAGCTTTCTCAATAAAGAGTAATGAATTGTTGTTGCAAGGTACATATCCTTTATGTTCTTTAATATAAATCTTTCTGTTTTTGAACTGAACAAATTAATAGATAATATTGAATAAAGACCTCTTAACAAGGATTTTTAAAAAAGTTAATAAAGGATCTAAAACTTAATGAATAAATATTATTCTATATCATTTCTACTCATAATGTTCAAAATTGCGAATATCAGAAGGCTATATTCAAAGAAATAGCAACTAAATGTGAAAGATTATAACAAAATCAATTTAGTTTAATTTAAAATTTAAAAATTTTTAATATTGAATTTAATTCTAATAATAAAAAACATAATTAAAAAGGTAAATTTTGTAATAAATAGGCATAATGTTGTATAACCTCTGTTATACAACATTTTTAATTTCTAACATTTTAAAAAAGCAAGATTTAAAATGGTTTAATCTTGATTACGGATAATTTTTTTTATTTTTTTAGATAATGCCTAATTCTTTTTTTATAAGCATATGAAATAAAAATACGTTATTATTAAATATAATACGATATTAAATTAAGATAGTTACTTTTATTTCTTTATTAAATAAATAGTAATTCAATTTTATTATGTTATTATTAAATAATTTAAAATTAAATTTAAAATCTAATAAAAAGATTGTCAATTATTTTCCTATTCAAAAAATTCCTTATTTAAAAAAGCTTTTTGAAAACAATTTTTTTATTAAAATGGAATTTATGGTCAATTAATTCTTAATCTATATTTGTTTCTTATATTCATTAGACAAAAAAAGCATTTTTTTAGCTTACTTTTTTTATATCAATTATTCAATTAATCGAAGATGCTTTAAAAAATATATTTTAAATCGTAAAGTTTCTTAAAATATATTTAAAAGAAATAAACAAAAAATTTAAGGTATAGCCTAGAAAACAATTTTAAATTGAAAAATCGAATGCATTAAATAAATTTATTAATTAAATTACTACTATATATTAACTTTATTTACAAAATTAATATTATTTAATCACACAACATTGAAAAACTTTATTCATTTAAAATAAATTAATTTTAGCAATGAATATTGATGAATTATATGATCTTGTAAAAGATTTAATTACAAGAGAAAGATTCGAATATGAAATTAAAGAAAGGAAAAAGAATTTCAACGATTTATTATCTGATGAGGCAATAGCTTATTTAATTGTGGATGAATATGGAAGGAATCCTGGGAATTGGGTGAAAATAAAAGATTTAATAGATGGTGTCAACGTTTCAATCATTGGTACAATCAAAAGTATAGAAGATTCGACCATAAAAAAGAATGGAAAAGATCTAAATTTAAGAAAAATTCTAATTAAAGATGAAACGGGAGAATGCTATTTAACCTTATGGAATGAGGAATTGGAAAATTATAGTAATCTGAAAGTTAATGATAAAATAAAAATAATAAACTGCTTCGCAAAAATGAGCAATTATGGATTACAAATAACATTAGGAAAGTGGGGATTAATTATAAAAATTTAAAATTCTTCTTCTGTTTCTTCCTTTCTGGTTCTTTTTGTGTTTATATTTTTATAATATCTGGTAACATAACCTGCTAATATATTTCTTAACCTTTTAGTCTGTACGTTTGTATATTTTGCCACAAGTTCCTTATTAGCTTCAAAATCTCCGCTAAATTTATCGGGGTATTTCGTAACCAATTCCCTTGCGACTCTTTTAATTACAGCTGGTCTAATTGCGCCCATTTAAATCACTTAAAACTTGTATGTACAACTTATTTATAATGTTTTTTCTTTTATGATTTCTTTATTTTATTATTATAGTTAATTAATTTAGTTTATTTAATTAATAATTACATACTTTTTATAAATCTACAAAACCTCTTAATATACCAAACAATGCCAGACCTTCTGGCATTATATCTTCACCTTGTTTATAAGTAAATTTTTGATCAAGAATTTTTATTGAAAAATCTTTTTTTATTATAACCTTAATATCCTTTTGGAAAAATTCTTTCACAACTGCATCATTCAAGGGATCAAATAAATCAAAATTTTCTAATGGAATAGGTGTAACTTTTAAGCCCGTTTTTCCATGAAGAGATCCAGGTAATCTGATTAATCTATGAATATCCGTTGTAACGGGTTCATCAGTTTCACCAACTAAATCTATTGAAATAAAATGTTTAACAATTTGAAAAAATAGTTGGATATTTTCTTCATCACCTAAGTAATTAATTCTCTTCGGATCATCAAAATCAGATAAAATATCTATAATTCTTTTTTCAACTACATAATTATTTTCTCTAAAAATTTTCTTCGTACCAAATAAAATATTCAATAACTTTTTCCTATTTCTTATACCTGCTTCCTTTAAAATATTCTCTAATTCAGAAATATTATTTGAATCATAAAGTTCTCTCAGTAACATGGAAACATGTCTAATTTCCCTTGCAAATTTACCGTACCAGCCTCCTTCATTTTCTAGAAATGTTCTTTGCTTCAAAAGTTGATCATTAATGAATGTCTCAAAATTCATATTTGAAGCAGTAATGTAACTTACGATTTCTCTTCTTTCATCGCTTCCAAGTTTCAGCACTTTATTACTTCTTATATGGATGTGGTATCCCCTACCACCTGAAAAAACTAAATTAATATCCCTATTTTCAAAGCCAAAATCGTTTAATAAAAATTCGTATATTAACTTCTTTGCCTCCCTTTTTACTATATTCAACATTTCTTCATAGGACACATTTCCACTTACCATATGATCTGCATCCAAATCAAAAATTAAGTCAGCTCCCATCCAGGCCTTTTCATCCATTTTCTGAGCTTCAGGATTCTTGTAATAGGCCGAGGAATAATAGGAATGCGCAGGAACATTTTTTCTTATAAATTCCATTATTTCATTTTCAGATGAAAATTTAAGGTGCCTTACCATTCCTTCCTTTTCAAAGAACATGAAACCGTATTCTCTCTGAATAAACCTAGGAGGTAAAATAACTTTATTTTTTATGTAATATTCCTGAAATTTCTTTTGTACGAATTGTAAGGCATTGCTCATAATTCAGATTATTTATTTCAGCTTTTTAAACCCTTTCATTTTTTATTCCATTGATCTCTGAACATGAGAAAATATAATATTGGATCAAACATTGTTACAATACCACCTAGCAAAGGAATAAATGTTAAATTCTGTGATATTAAATTACCAGAAATAAATGGCCCGAATGATGATGCGGTATTCCTGCTGAATGAGGTTGCACTATTGGTTGTTGCTCTTTCACTATCATGAACATTGGTCATTACAAACGATTGCCTCACTGGAACTGCACCCATGGCAAAGGAGCCCCTTATTATTAATAGGATTGAAGTTATCAAGAAAAATGGAGAAATTGCTACTAGAATTAACGTAATAGATGCAATTACCCTCGATAGAACTATAAGTTTTAATTTTCCTGTAATATTTGAAAGCATAGGCATGAAAACTAGTGAAACAATGACTGCAAGATCAATGATGCCAAATAAAACACCTGTTATTGAAGCATTTGTATGGTACCTATAAAGCAACCATAATGATAGAATAGGCAGAAGCATCCCTGAGCCTAAACCACAGGGTATCGTAGGAATGCTTAATTTAAAAATATTCTTATAAGAGATGGATGGGAGAAGTTTCTTACTTCTTATTTTATAATCTTTTAAAAGAAAAGATATAAAAAAGGATATGAAACCAAGTATGGCGGATAAATAAAATAAATTAAAAATATTAATACTAAAATAAGAAATAAATGGGATTAAAAATGAACCTAACATGGCTGCAACCATTTCGATTATTGCTGCTATACCCAGTATTTGCGATAGGGATTTCTTTTCAACTTCTTCAGAAATTAATGCGTTCTGTATTGCACCAAAAGCACCACCAGAGCCTATTGGGCCACCTGTAGAACCTGCTGTAAAACCTGCAAGTCCTGCTAGCAATGTAATTAATATAATATTATCTGTTCTTAAAAATAAAAGTGCCGAAATTCCATATAAGAGAAATAAAATTATCATCATGTATTTTCTACCAAAATGATCTGCAAACATTCCAAAAAATAGGGTCAATAGTGAATTAATAAGCATTGCTATAAAAAGAGAGATACCTATTATAATTGAATTAAAACCGAGGAAATGCAAATAAATAGGCAAAATGACTATTACATAACCATAGCTGAAACTTACAAATGTTCTGGATAAAATTGCAATTTTGACGTTATTTAACATTATTTAATGCCATGAATTACAATATAAAAATTTATTGTATATTTCTAGTGAACTTCCAACCAGTCTGATATATCATTATAGACAATATTTCTATCAAGTTCGTTATGAATTTCATGATACATTCCTTGATATATTTTCTTTGCCTTATCCTTTGAAGATATTTTTTCAAAGGCCAATTCTGTAGCAACTTTAGGAACTATTTTATCTTCTCCACCATGTAACATTAATATTGGGACATTAATTTTATTAAGATCCTTCCATATTGATTTAGATCCCTTATACATTTCATAGATCAAATTTACTGTAGGTTTTTTGAAAACAAGAGGATCATTTATGTATGCTTCCCAAATTGTTTGTTCATGAGTCAAAAATTCTGGCTTTATTGGAAGCTTTACCCTTGATTTAGGTGAAATTTTTGCCATGAGTGTAAGGAATGTTTTTGTTAATGAATTTACATTTATTATTGTTGCAGGACCACTTGAAATTAGTCCGTCTATATTTTCATTATATTTTGTAGCATATTTTAGTAAAATAAGACCACCCATACTATGGCCATATAGTACAAATTTATTATTTTTTAATTTTTCACCCATTATTTCAATAAAACTGAATGTATCATTTATAAATTCATCAAAATTTTTAATATACCCTATATTTTCACTTGTGGAAGATTTCCCATGTCCGCGTAAATCATACATAATAACAGAAAAACCATTTTTTGCTAAATTTCTTGAGAATTCATCATATCTGCCTGAATGTTCTGCAAATCCATGAATGCCAATAATGTATTTTTTTGTATTTTCAGATTTCCAAAATCTATAAAAAACTTTTAATTTTGTATCTAGCTCTATGAAACCTTCATTATATATTATCATTAATTTACTAATAATGTTTTTAATAATAAATATTTTCATAAATAAAAAGCATTATAACTAAAAAATTTAACTAAATTTGTTATAAGATGTTAAATTATTAACGTTAATTTACTTATTTATATTTAGTTTTATCCTCATATGGAAAATAAAAGCGATGATTTTTCAAATCTTCAAAAAATTTCAATATTAATTTTTGCATTATTGGGTTTTCTTTTTGACGGATATGATTTATTGATTTATTCATACACTTTATCTGAAGTTAAAGCATCTTTAAATTTAAATTATGAAATTATGGGTTTAATTGCATCATTGATGCTTTTTGCTACACTTATAGGTGCTGTATTTTTTGGATATATTAGTGATAAATATGGCAGAAAAAAGGGATTAATTTTAACTATTGGTACCTATGGTGTAACTACTTTTTTAACAGCATTTTCTAATTCAGCATTGATGTTTTCCATATTAAGAATTATAGCCGGTTTTGGTATTGGGGGAGAATGGGGGATAGGTTTTGCACTTTTGAGCGAAACTTGGAATAAATGGAAAGGTTTAGGCGGAGGTATATTACAAAGTGGTTTTTCCATGGGGGCTGTATTGGCAATATTTATTTCAATGTTTTTTATAATTAATAATGGGGTAGAGGGTTGGCGTTATGTATACATGATCGGTGGAATTCCATCTATTTTAATAGCATTTATCAGAATTTTAATGCCAGAAAGTATTGAATGGAAAAATAGAGCTCAAAAAAATAGAAGATATGAAACGATATTTTTGATATTAAAAAAAGATAATTTATTAATTTTACTTTTAGCATTAACAATGACCTTTGGTCAATTTTTTATGTCTTATGCTACAATAATATGGTGGCCCACTATTTTGCAATCTACCTTTGAGATAAGTCCTTCTATATATTCTTTACCTCTTATGGTAGCTTCAGCCGTCCAAATACCTATTTTATTCTTTGTAGGATTTATATCAGATAAAATAGGTAGAAAAATTACAGCAATTATATTTACAATAATTACCATAATTTCTCTAACATATTGGCTGTATGCATTTGAATCTCTTTCAAAATTTAATGGAAACATCTGGTTATGGCCTCCCATGTTAGGTTTCATATTTTATCAAACAGCGAGTTTATTTGTTGGAGTATTTGGAATATGGTTCGGTCAAATTTTCAACATAAAAATAAAATCGACTCTCTCAAATTTTTCTTATATGTTTGGCAGAGGAATAGGTGGAGCAGTGGCTTCAAGTGCTGTTATTTTGTTAGCAGATGGATCAATAAAATCTCTTCCATCAGCAATGATAGAAATTGCGATCCTAGGTGCACTAATAAGTATGGTTGGTATTATGTTTTTCCCAGAAATAAAAAAAGCTTAAATTATTTTAATTTTTACATCTTTATTAATTAATTTTCTTTCTTGAGCAAGCTTAAGTAGAAAATTAATAGCTTTTTTACCATCTTCACCCATATCATAAGTTCTATCATTTACATATTTTAGTGCAAAGTTTAATATTGTCTGCTCATCATTTCCTCTTGAATATTTCATAGCGTGTTGTAAAGCCTCTTTTTTATTGTTTAAGGCATATATTACTGACTCTTTAATTAGACTTAGTACTTCAAATTTTATTTTCTCATCTAAATCTTTTCTTATTATATTTATTCCTAAAGGAAGAGGTAAATTATCAGTGATCATGGACCAATTATTATAAAGATTTGAAACAAGGTTAAGCCTGAATTTCTTATATGTATCTTGCCCTTCATGAATTAACAAGCCCAAATCAACATCACTTTTAATGACAGAATCCATTATATTTTGAAAATTCATTTCAATTTCCTTCTTTGCTTGATGAAATATTTTATAAATGAGATATGAAGATGTTAATTTTCCTGGTACTGCAATTACCAGATTTTTAATGTCTTTTTCTTCATAGTATTTTTTCGAAACTATAATAGGCCCATATTTTTCTCCAAAACTCCCACCAGCTGAAAGAATATCATATTTTTCAGAAATCATAAAATATGTATATACTGATGCAGCAGTTACATCAATTTTATTCTCCATCGCCATTTTATTTAATGTTTCTATATCATCCACACAAAAATTAATTTCAAAAGGTAATTCTATTTTTTTATTTACAATAGCATGGAACATAAAGGCATCGTCCGCATCGGGAGTGTGACAAATTGTTATCATAATTAATTAGAATATTATTCATGCGTAAAAATCTTGACATTAAAAAGTTAATATTTTAATTTGACATAAAGCATACATAATTGTTAGGATAATAATAATATAAATTTATGAAATACTGAACAAGCATAGAAAAAATAAAAAGTTTAATCATGAAAATTTAAAGATACAAAATTATTTTGAAATTTTAAAAATTTCTTTAAAAGCATTCAAAAATTCTATATATGCTTCTTGGTCAAATAAAACTAAACATATTCTTTCTATTTTCCCCGGATTATTAATTAAAAATTCATAAATAGCCTCAATAGATGCTTTGGCTGCCTTTTCCAATGGATATCCATAAGCACCTGTACTTATTGCTGGAAATGCAATAGTTCTAAGATTTCTTTCAACTAGAATACTGAGAGAATTTTTATAACAATTTTTCAAGAGATTTTCCTCATTGGAATAACCGCCTTTCCATATTGGTCCAACGGTATGGATAACATATTTTGATGGTAAATTTCCTGCAGATGTAATAACAGCCTCACCTGTAGGTAAACCATCAGGATATTTTTCTTTTCTAATTTTAATACATTCCTGATCAATTAATTTTCCACCTTTTCTATGAATAGCACCATCGACCCCACCACCACCCATTAAGGTTGAATTAGCAGCATTAACAATAGCATCACATATTTTCTCTGTTATATCACCTATCTCAATTATTATTTCTGTACTTCCTATTTTAAACATAATAGATTGATATGCAAAATAGATATTAAATTTTTTAAATAAAATTTTTATAGACGAATTAAATAATAAAGATTATGGAAAAAAAAGGTAAAGGCTTAAGCTATGCAAAAGCACTGGGTGAATTTATTGGTTATATTGCTCTATTAATTGCCGTCTCAGCAGTGCTCCAATTTTTCATTATTTCAATATTGCCAAAATTCCACATGGATATTATTTCATACTACATTTACATAAATGTTTCACTTACCCTGTTGTTTGGATATCTTATAATTAGGGCCTTTGCAAATCTTATTTATGTTTTAATTAAAGCAAAATATAGTGAAGATGTAGCAAAGGCATTCAGAAATGTTTTCCTTCTTATAGGCGTTGGAGCATTGATAACATCAATAGCAGGGGAAGTAGGTGGTGGACTAGCAGGTGTTTCAGTTGGTGGTTTCCTTGGCATAGTAATTGGATTTGCAACGCAGCAGGTAATGGGTCAGGCAGTTGCAGGCCTTTTCTTGTTGATAGCAAGACCAATGAAAATAAATGATCTTGTCACTTTAACAGGTGATACTGGAATAGTAACAGATATTAGCATTTTATTCACAGAACTCCTTAAGGATGATGGAACTAGAGTTTTGATACCAAATAACTCTATTATCGGTAACAAAATATATATCCTTCCCAAAAAACAGGAAAATCAACAAAACAAAACATCATAATTTTACAAAAATTTTTAATATTTTTCTTTTTTTCATATATTGGATTAAAATGAAGGGAAAAAATGCAATTGCATATGTTTTATATAACGTTGGATGCATTCATCCATACATAATTAGTAGAATTTTGGCAATAGCAGAGCTAAAATATATAAAGGAAAAAAATAGAAGATTAACTGACTTAGAATATTCTGGCATAGAATCAGCATTCTATATTGAAAATTTTAATAACATAATTGAAAAAGATAAATGCTTTAAAAAGATTGAGGGAAATCCATCACAAAAGAAAATGGGCTGCATAGAGTATATTTGCCAATTACCTGAAATTGAGCAAGATGTAAGCTATTTAGATGATGCTATAGATTTAATTTATGATCTAAATGAAACAGAAATGAACGAAATTGTTATTAAAGATCCAAATTACAAACTTTTACTGAAAAAATAAATATTTATTTAATTTCATTTTCGATTATTAGTTTAAGAGCTCTATTCATCATTTTTATATCCATTGTTGGACATTTTAAATTATATTTTGTTGCAAGTTCCAAATGGCAAGGAAAATGGATAAAGCCTCCCTTTATTTTCAGCTTTTCTGTTTCTCTCATGATATAGAACATAGCCTCATTACAAATATATCCACCTGCTGATAAACTTATTTCAGCAGGTATATTATTTTTAGTAAGAATTTCTAATAATTTCTCTATATTAATGGTTGAAAAAATGCCTTCCCTGAAATTTTTATCTATCATTTCAAATTTTTTCAATTTTCCATTATTATCTGGAGAATCAGATAGAATATAATTTATTGCTATTCTTTCAAGGGAAATTTTTGATCTTCCGGGAGCCAACCCCATTCCAATAACTAAATCTGGTTTTCTATTATTAATCTCATTTATCACATTATTTTCAATTCTTTCATATTCAACAGGTAAAATTTTTCCTTCTATTGATGCTTTTTCAATTTCAGGCAAATTTTTAATTAACAATTCCGTTGGATTTTCAGGATAATTTAGAAAAGGTTTAAAACCAAAAAGTAAAACCTTTTTCATTCTTTCCCAAGATTTTCTTCTATTTCGCTGTAATTAGGTTCTTTGCCTGGATCTTCACTCACCCATGCATATTTTATTTTTTTATCCTTTCCAATTATAAAGACTGCCCTCTTGGATGCCTGAAGACCTTTTATACCTGCAAAATCATTATGAAGGCCTGCATATTCTTTGCTTACTTCCTTATTAAAATCGCTTAAAAGATCAAAATTAAGATTATTATATTTAGCAAAAGCGTTCAATGAAAATGGAGGATCAATACTTATACCAATAACCTTTGCATTGAATTTATTAAATTTTGCCATCGAATCCCTAAATGTACACATTTCTTTTGTGCATACAGATGTGAAAGCACCTGGAAAAAAGGCTAAAATGATTTTATTCCCGAAAAAATCTGATAGTTTTACCATTTTTAAATCCTGATTTGGCAGGGAAAAATCTTTTGCATTATCTCCAACATTCATTACCATTAAATATCACCATATTTAGTATAAAAAACTATCTTAAATAATTTTCCCAGTAAATTTTATTTCATTTAAAATAAATAAATTTTTAATTCTATTATAATAAAATATATTAATTTAATTGCATTTACCATAAAAATGATATTTATGGATAAAAATATTCTAGATGCTAGAAAAAAAGATATTGATGCTATAAAAAATGGTGTTGACATACTTGTTATAGGTGGTGGAATAACAGGTTCAGGAGTATTGAATGTTCTTTCAAGCCTGAATGTAAAGGTAGCTCTTGTAGACGCTAATGATTTTGCATTTGGAACAAGTAGTAGATCATCAAAATTAATACACGGTGGGCTAAGGTATCTTGCAAACGGACAAATTTCAGTTGTAAGAGATTCCGTTAGAGAAAGGGATTTTCTATTAAATTACCCTGATTTGGTTAAGAGAGAAGATTTTTTCATTCCCCTCGATGAATATTCTTGGTCAAAAACATCTTTGAGATTTGGTCTTTGGGTTTATTCATTCTTTTCAAAAAGTATAAAAGCAAAATGGTATCCTAAAGAAGAAATATCAAAAATGTATCCTGCCCTTGCAAAAACACCACAGAAGGGTGGATACATTTATGCAGAGGGAGTGGTGGATGATTCCAGACTTGTAATGGAAAACATTTTATCAGCAAAACAAAACAATGCCGTAGCATTAAATTATGCAGAAGTAACTTCTATAAATTTTGAAAATGACATTGCAAAATCTGCAATAATAAGAGATAAAGTTTTAGGGGAAGAATTTACAGTACCATTTAAAATGCTAATAAATTCAGCGGGTCCATGGGTTGGAAATATTTTTAAAATGATGGAAAATAAGTATAAAGAGATTGATGACTTAATAAAAATGTTAAAATTGAGTAAAGGAGACCATATTATAATAAAAAAAGAATTGTTCCCAGTTGATGTAGCAATTGCAATAAGATCACCCATTGATAGGAGGCAAGTTTTTGTAATACCAAGAGGAGATGTTGTCATCATAGGAACAACAGAAATTTATTATGAAGGTGATATATCAAATCCTAGACCTACAGAGAAGGAAATAAACTATTTGATTGATTCTGTAAAGAGATATGTAAAAAATCTTTCTAGAAATGATGTAATAAATGCATATTCTGGGATAAGGCCATTGTTTGGTAAAGGTAGTGATCTAGGAAAGATAAGTAGAGAATATAAAATAATAAAAAATAAAAATATAATTAACATAGTTGGTGGAAAAATAACTACATACAGAACAGTTGCAATCAAACTATCAAGGATGGTTATGGAAGACTTAGGAGTAAGTGGAAAACCAGACATAAAATTCACTTACAAAAGGGACATACAATCTAAAATGGATGAAATATCTAAGAAATTTGCACTTAAAAATGATGAACAAATAAATTATGCATATGATATTCTATACGAAAGTGCATTTCATCTGGATGATATTCTATGGAGAAGGGAAGGATATTCAATTTTTTCAAACGATGCAGGTCTTTCAAAAATGGACTCTTGCCTGGAAGTAATGGAAAAAATTTTAAATTACGATAAAAAACAACTTGAATGGGAAAAGAAAAATTACTTAGAAACAATTTATAGGTGAATCATTTATTAATAAAAAATATTATTATTTTTTATATATAATAAATTAAAATTTTTTGAAGAAAAAAATATATCTTTAAGAATTAATGGACGTTTATGGATGAAATAAAAAATGTTGCAAAAATTTTAAAAAATTCCAAACAGGCAGTTGCATTAACAGGCTCAGGAATTTCCACAGGTTCTGGAATCCCTACCTTTAGAGGTAAGGACGGTTTATGGAATAAATATGATCCTGAAAAATTTACAATGGAATATTTTATGAAAAATCCTAAAGACTTTTGGTCCACAGCAAAAAATCTGTTTTTGCCATTAATTAATGCATTTCCCTCTAAATCCCATTATGTTCTTGCCGAACTGGAAGAAATGGGTATAATAAAAGCTGTTATTACGCAAAATATAGATGGGCTTCACCAGAAAGCTGGCAGTAAAAATGTTTTAGAAATCCATGGTAATGGAAAAAAATTAAAATGCTTACTTTGTGGCGAAGAATATGAGATTGAGAATTTTATTGATGAAATAAATAAAAATAATGTTCCGCTTTGCAAAAAATGTCATTCAATATTAAAGCCTGATGCTGTATTGTTCGGTGAATTATTACCCAAAAAAACATACTTAAATTCCATTTATTATTCTTATACCGCTGATGTTATGCTTGTAATAGGAACTTCATTATTGGTAGAGCCAGCTGCAAGTTTACCTTTCTCTGCTAAGGAAAATGGAGCCAAAATAATAACAATTAATTTAGAAAAAACACCATTAGATGACTTAGCTGATTATATTTTAAAAGGTTACTCTGATGAAATTCTAGATAAAATATTAAATGAAATTAAAAATCTTTAAAAAGATTAATAATTAATAAAATAATTCTCTAAAAATATGTATGAAATTAAAAATAAGGTGGCTGTTGTAACTGGTTCCGGCAGAGGTATTGGTAGAGAAATTGCAATTGCACTTTCTAAAAATGGATCAAAAGTTGTTGTAAATGTTAAAAAAAGGGTGGAAGATGGATTAAAAACTCTAGAGGAAGTAAAAAAATATTCAGATGGTATTTTGGTACAATCCGACGTTTCAAATAGAGAAGGATGTGAAAAATTAGTTAGTGAAACTATTTCTAATTTCCAAGGATGTGATATTCTAATAAATAATGCTGGAATTAGCATAGCCTCAAAATTTTTAGAAAGTGATGACAGATTGATCAATAAAATTTTTACAACAAATGTTATGTCCACAATTTATTGCTCTCAAAGTTTTGGTAAAATCATGAGAAATGGTGTCATAATAAATATATCATCCATAGCAGGCTTGAAGCCTATGAAATTTCTTTCAATTTATGGAATGAGTAAAGCTGCCATCATTTCATTAACGAAATACTTAGCTGTGGAATTAGCTGAAAATAACATAAGAGTGAATTCAATTGCTCCTTCTGTGGTAAAAACCGTCATGGGTGAAAGTCTACTTAATTTACTGAATATGAATGATGATGAGTACGCAAATAGGTACACTCTTACTAAAAAAATAATACTGCCTGAGGATATTGCTGAATCTGTTTTATTTTTAATTAAAAATGACAGCATTACTGGTGAAACTCTTGTAATAGATTCTGGCCAAAATATTATTGATATTTTCAACAGGTGAAAAAATGGAAAAAATTTTTGAATTTTCTTCAGAAAATTTTCAGGTAGGAGAGTATGAATCTGAAGAAGCTAAATCGGGCATTACAGCATTTTTCATAAGAAAGAATAATATTACGGGAATTTCTCAAAATGGAGGATCACCAGCAACCATGAATACAGAATCTTTACATCCTCTACACAGAGAAAATACATCAATAGATGCAATAGTAATTTCAGGTCGAAGCGTTTTTGGTTTTATACCAGCACTTGAAATCATAAAGATTCTTCAAGAAAAAAGTATTGGTTTAAAAATAAGGCATATGAATGTGCCTATTGTTCCTTCAGCATCCATTTTTGACTTTGTTGATAATAAAATTTTGCCTGATCCCAGTTGGGGGAGGATTGCCTATGAAAATGCCAAAAATAAAATTAGCATAGGTAGCCATGGTGCTGGAAAAGGTGCAACTGTAGGAAAAATTCTTGGAATAGAACATTCAATGAAATCAGGTCAAGGATTTGAAATGTATAAAGAAAATGATTTAGAAATTTATGCGTATATACTTGTTAATGCATTTGGTGATGTTTACAATGAAAAAAATGAAATAATTGCAGGGGCTAATGTGGATGGTAATTTTATCAATACAATGAAATTTCTTGAACAGAATAAATTAAATACAAATATAGATGGTAATACAACTATAGGTATTATATTTACCAATGCAAAATTGAATAAAGAAGAAACTTGTAAATTGTCCGAGTTAGTAAATCTTTCTTTAGCTTCTAGAATAAAACCTTTCAATACTGCATTTGATGGAGATACAACTTTTACCATTTCCTTTGGCAAAATAAAAGAATCATTTGAAAAGGTAAGTGCTTTAGCACAGAAAACGATTTTAAAAGCTCTTGATTCAATTTTTAATTAATTTCAAAAATTTTTGTTCTAGATTTAGATCCTTTTAATAATTTTATGTTTCTGGAATCTTTATTAAAATAATGTGATAGTTGCTTTATAACATCAATATTTGCTCTATTATTTTCCGTAGGTTCCTTTGTATATACAAAATAAATTCCATCTTTAAATTGAATTTCTCCTTGACCTTTGGAAACATGAACCTTGATCATCATTTAGTTTTCTATAATATAACAAAGATTAAAAATTTTTTTAAAATAAAAAAATTAAAAAGTTTATTTATTATTTTTTTAATATAATATTTAAGTAAAATTTCTAATCAATAATATTTATTTTTATTGAACTGTTTTCATAAATAAGTTCATAAAGTTTTCCTACCGTAAAATTAATTCCTAAATCTATATATTCGTCTGAAAAAATAATCCAAGAAAATGTGTATTTCTGGGATTGAATTTGTTGTAACGATTGGAAAATGGATGTCAAGGTATTTTCATTCAAACCCGCCATGTTTGCTAGATTTTTTAATTCAGGACTCAAGGATACATGGACATTTTCATCTTTTTCAGATATTTCGAATGTTAAATATCTCGCATCTTTTCCATTTACATTAATCAATGTAATTCCAATCAATTTTACTATCATATTTATGCATTATGAATATTGAGCTAATAATATTTGCCATTCAAAAATATGTATATATTAAATTGCATTATACTAAACGTGAACGATTTAATTCTAATGCACGCTCCAACAATATTCGATTTTAATGAAAAGGATATTGAATACGGTCCAGTTAGTGATCTCGTCCCTTCCACGCCTGTTTTTGAAATGTATCCAATTGGATATTTAAGTATAATGAGCAATCTTTGTCCTGAAGGATATAAAATTAAAATTGAAAATATAGCTTTACAGATGATAATTAATAAAAAATTTAATGTTAAAAAGAGAATTGAAAAACTTGATACTGAAATTTTTGGTATAGACCTTCATTGGATGCCGCATGTTCATGGTGCACTAAATCTTGCAAAATTAATTAAAGAAATAAGGCCTGAGGTTCCTATAGTGTTGGGAGGTCTTTCAGCAACATATTATCATAATGAAATAATTAAAAATTTTCCTTACATAGATTATGTTATGCTAGGCGATACGACAGAACCATTTTTTAATGATTTTATTGATAGCATTGAAGAACATAAAAATATTGAAAATGTGCCAAATCTTGTTTATAGAGATAATGGAATGGTAAAAATAAACAAAGTAATTTCACCTGAAAAGTATATAGATACTGTAAAATTAAATTATAAACTTTTGATAAAAAATTGCATAAGAAATTTTGAAGTTCTGCCATCAATTCCCTATTCCATATGGATGAAATCAAGCACAGCAATGACATTCATTCAAAAGGGATGCCACCATAATTGCGTTCTATGTGGCGGCTCTAATTTTGCTTATAAGAACTTTTATTTTAGAAATATGGTAACATATAGACCTATCAAAAATATAATTGATGATATAATATCTATTAAAGAAAGTTTAGGTGTTCCAGTATATATTTCAGGTGATATTTATCAGGCAGGTGAAAAATATAGAACAGAATTTTTTAAATCAATAAAAGATTATGATATAGATCTACCAATGCTTTTTGAAATTTTTAATCCTGTATCTGAAAATTTTTATCAAAGTCTAGAAAATAATACTGGCATGTATGCAATGGAAATTTCACCTGAATCTTCTGATGAAGAAGTTCGTTCCTATTGCGGTAGATTTTATTCCAATTATGCTTTAGAAAAGAATATGGAATTTGCAAAAAAACACAATGCAGGAAAAATGGATGTATTCTTTTCTATTGGTTTAACACATCAAAAGAAAGAGACGGTAGATGAAGATGTAAAATTTGCAAAAAAATATCATGAAAAATTCAATGATTGGATACACTTTTTCATTTCTCCAATATCACCGTTTATAGACCCAGGAAGCCTAGCATTTGAACAATCTGAAAAATATGGTTATAGGATTTTTGCAAGATCTTTGGAAGATCATTATAATTTATTAAATAATGCACACAGCTGGGTAGATGCACTCAACTATGAAACAATATGGCTAACAAAGAAAGATATATGCAATTTAAGTATAGAAGCAGCAATGAAAATGTCGCAAATAAATAATATTGAAAGTAATGAAGAGAATAAAGGTAAATTAAGTCCAGCCATATTTAAAAAATCTGAGCTTATGTGGTCAGATAAAGTAGTAATTGATAATTTTTTAAATTTAATTGTAAATATTTACAGAAATTTTTATATAAAATTTAAAAATTTAAAATCTTAATACCTTTAATCAACAACGTTTTCTTCTAAGGTTATGGATGGTTCATATGTGGAAATTTTAATTTTTGCATTTAAAGGTATTGTCATTTGGTCACTTCCATGACCAAATGGAAGACCGTACATAGTTGGTTTTTTCATTTTGCTTGTATAATAATATATAATTTCCTGTAATGACGGCACTGGACCTACATCCTCAGGTATTTGAGTGAAGTCACCAAAAATTAAACCCTTAACTCTGTATAGGACCTTAGAAAGCCAAAGTTCTGCCATATACCTATCTATATCTGATATACTAGTTGCAGTATCCTCCAAAAATAAAATTCTTTCATTGGCTTTTAATGCATATTCTGTGCCAAACAAACTTGTTATTAATGAAAAGTTTGTTCCAACACTAATTCCAATTGCTTTACCTTCTATCACGGATCCAACAATTCTATTTATTTGAGATGTCAATTCCGTCGTTTCACCACTCAAAACATCTATAAAATTTTTTAAAATTTCTGGCGTGATCATTTCAAAATCCACACCCGGCATTGGTCCATGAAATGTAATTAAATCTGTTTTTTGATTAATTGCAATGTGTAATGCTGTTATATCACTATAACCAACAAAAATTTTTGGATGTTCCTTTATAATATCAAAATCAATCAATGAAAGAATTCTTAGAGAGCCGAATCCTCCTCTGGCACAAAAAATTGCATCTACAGAATCATCTTCAAAGGCAGATTCAAGTTCTTTAGCTCTATCTGCGTCAGGTGCAGATAAATATCCTATTTGTTTTGTTCTCGTAATATTTTCTCCCAAAGTTACTTTATAACCTAATTTTCTTAATTTAGAAACACCTATTGTGAGAAGTCTTAAATTAGGTGCACTTGCAGGTGCTATAATCCTAATATGTGCATTCTTTTTTAATTTTGGCGCCTTCATAAACATCACCAGACATTAATATAATTTTTATATCTTTTAAACTTTTCCTCCCAAAAATTAATATATCATAATTATTTAAATATCGGTATATGGGAAATTTAGCGGACAAATTAAATATAATTTATGAAAAACCATTGGTAATAATTCACGGAAAAAATAATGTAGGTAAAACTATTTTTGTTCACAAAGCTTTTGAAAATTCTAAATATTTTTATTTTCAGTTTAAGGAGGAAAAAAATTCATTTGAAGAAATATTCAATAATTTGAAAATAAATTATGATAATTCTAAAATTTACCAAGACTCTTATGTTTTAGAAAAATTAAATAATCTTTTAAATAAATATATATTAATTTTTGATAATTTAGAAAAAATGAATAAAGAGATGCTTAGTATTTTTTTTAACTTATCTATGAATTTATTAAAAAATGAAAAAAATGGAAAAATAATTGTAATTTACAATGATGGTGAAATTAAAAAGGGTTTGAAACAGATGATAAATTTATTAATTATTCAAGGTGCATATGAAATTAAAATAGATAAGCCCACATACAAAGAATTTTGTGATCTAATTAGAATTATGGGATATAATATTCCAGAAAAAGTGTTAAAACTTATTTACAAAGCAACAGAAGGAAATTTTAATCTACTGCAGGAAATTATTTCTGAGTTGGAAAAAAATAAATTCATCATGGAAAAATTATTTATTAAAAATGTTTCTTATGAAGGCATTGAAGAAATTAAAAACTTAATATCAAATATAATATCAATTAAATTTAAAATTGATGACATAAATTTTAAAGAAAAAGAAATTATATATATTTTAGATACACTTGGAAAAGCAACAGAGGATGAAATTAAGCAAATATCTGAAACTGATAATATTAAAACTTATCTTGAAAAACTACTAAGATTAAAAATAATTTTCAGAAATAAAAAATATTATTTCTTAAAAAAACCAATAAAAATAATATTATATGAAAATAATTTATATGCCAAATTGGCCAATTATTATGAACTAAAGGGAAAATTCGATAAGGCAGGCCATTTTTATTATTTATCAGGTAATCTAGAAAAAGCAAAATCATTACTTTGTAATAAAATATCAAGCAAGATTGATATAATAAACATAAAGTTATGTTATAATATAACAAAAAAACCATCATTGGCAGAGAAGCTTTTAAAATATTATGAATACAATGATAGATTTGATGATTTGCTGGATCTTTCCAAAAGTCTTTATTTTAAATATCCAAATAAAATAAAATTTAAAATTTATTACGCAAAAGCACTTTATTTAAAAAATAATTTAAATGATTCTCTTAAAATTTTTAAACAAGTTTTAAAAAATACGAAATCCAAAAAATATATACTAGAATCTTTATATGGAATTAAGGAAATATATTATAAAAAAGAGGATTTTAATAAAGCAATGGATTTTTCATTAAAAACTCTAAAATTAGCAATAAGATTGAATGACAAGGAGAAGGAGGCTGAAACTTACAAAGTAATAGGAAATATATACTATTTTAATTTTAATGACAATATTGCAAAAGAGTATTATGAAAAAGCACTAAAAATATATGAGGAAATAAATGATGATAAAGGAAAAGCATGTCTTTATATTAATATAGGCAACATTTATTCTGAAAATAATATTAAAAAAAGTTTTGAATATTATGAAAAAGCTTTAAAAATAAGTGAGAAGAATTGGTGGTTAACATTAATAATTCCTTTAAATATAAATAAGGGAATTATGCTGAATTTCTTGGGGGATATCAATGGTGCTCTATATAGTGAAAGAACTAGTGCCGGTTTAGCTTTAGCAATTAATGATTATGAAAGTGCTACAACTGCATTTACAGTGTTGTTTGAACTTCAATTGCTTATAGGAAATTTCAATGAAGCAAAAGAAATAGTGAAATTAGGTTTAGAAGTTTCTAAAAAATATCCGGCTAAAAATACGTATAAGATTTTTAGAATGTTCAAACTTATTTTGGAAACTTTTAATGGTAAAAGTATTGATATAAATATGGTAAAGAAAACTTTCATTGAAAACATACCCCATGATACAGAACTGTCAATTTATTTTACTTGCAAATTATTATTTTTTGCTGGAAATATTCAAGGTTACATAGATGAATTTAAGAAAAATTTATCTAAGTATGAAAATCAAATGAGAATAAGTGACTTATTAGAAGTTTTAGATTTTATTGAAGCATTTCTTTATTTAAATTACTTCAAAAATGATAATTATGATATAAATGACATCCTTTCTAAAATAAATAAAATAGAAGATATAAATGATTTAAATTTATTTAAATGGAGGCTTAATATCATAGATGCAATACTTAAAATTGATAAAAAGGATACAAAAGTATTATTCGTAGAGAATATTAATAAAATAAAAAATGCGAATCTGGAATTTTTAAGCGCCAAATTAAAAATAATATATGGTTTATTTTATTACAGAAAAAACAAAAATAAAAGTATTTTAGAGGAAGGAATTAAAGATTTGAAAAATATAAAAGCGCCTGGCCTCTTAAATATTTTTAGGGAGGCACTAGAAATTTAATTTTATTATTTATATTTTAATTTTCCTGTCAATATTATTAAAGAAAATATTAAAGAAATTCCATTTGCTAAAATTAATGGGAGTGATTGTATTTCAATTCCATAAATTAACCAAAGCAATATACCTATTGATATTATAATATACATTAACAAAGATACCTCTTTTGCTGATTTCTTTTTCCAAATTTTTATTGCTTGAGGCAAATATGATATTGTTGTTAGTGTACCTGCTATTAGACCCATTATATTTATATAATCCATATGCTATGCTACAATTCAATAGATTATTTTTACTTTTTTAATTTCTATTCGTAACTCCTTAAATTTTAGGTAATATGTCAATCTTTAATTTTGAGATTATTTTCTCTACCTTCTTTGGAATTTCGGTATATGC